>JAEEGL017191288.1_pt1 | contig 22113 bp, 8 predicted proteins | sample 9134231 | NCBI WGS metagenome assembly JAEEGL01 (sample SAMN16246548, study PRJNA631951) | gut metagenome | biome: gut microbiome; feature: rumen; material: fiber-attached | host: Bos | place: Iran: Karaj | collected 2018-10 | reverse complement strand
TATTGCGCTTTAAGATATACTTGTACACCAGATTCTGCTACAACTTGTCAACTTGTTGTTAATGCTGTCATAAATTACCTCCTTAAGCCACTCTTTTCCACATACAAACAATCAAATAAGGCGGCCAAAGAGAAGTACTTTCTGTTGTTCCATAAACTCTTGTATGGTGATTAAAAGTTCTATTTGAAGAAGTAGAACTGCTTGCGCCAAGAGTATACATGCCAACTGTTGAAGGTCCTCTACTATTTTTACCACCAGCTTCATAACTAAGTGAATAAATATCGTTACCAGAAGCACCAATAGCTGCAGCCAAATTACCTTCTGTATGGCTATGAGAAGAAGATCCCGCTTCTTCCCCTAAAGTTCAACCAGATTTCCATCCTAATAAGTAGCGTCCGGTAATTCTTTCTCAAGTTCCACCAAACAGTACACCTGGATTTGTACTATTAACACTCATATAAATACTACCAACAGGATAAATTATATCAATAATAGAAGATAGAACATTTCCTTCAGTATATTGGATATAAACATCTCCATCATTTCCACCTGTTGGTTCGTCAGAACCTGTGGCGATATTTCTTAGTCCAAAATCGGTTCCAGCATAACTTGTTGTTTTTGTTGGCTTATTAATTCCATTTTCTGAATAAACCATTCATTTTTCATCAGAATAATCTCAAACTCCTCGATTACTTGCGGCGCTTAAACCAACAACACCATTATCATTAGAAACAACAACTTTTGCTTCATTAGAAGAAGTTTTTGATGATGAAATATTCCCTTGTGCGTTAATTTCACCAGACGTTGAAAGCGTTGCTCCATACATATTACCAGTAGTGCTTAAATCACCCGCAACTATTGTATCTTTAAGTTGTGCCATATAATAAGCACCTCCTTATCTTAAAATAAAAGCAAAAAGATGGAGATTTCCAGCAAATATTCCATTCCATTTCTTAAACTTTTTATTCTGGATTCAATCCATCTTTTTGCTAAATATATTGTATCAAAAATTTTTCTTTTTGTCAAAAATTTTTTTTATAAAAAATCTGCCATATCAACTTGTTCCCAATCATCATTTTGAGGATTGTTTGGTCATGATTTATTTATAAAAATATATGCCTGCTGCCAAGGTTCTTCAGTATTGTTTTCATCATATATATAAGCATTTGTTGGAGAACCTCATCTTGCATATAATTTAATTGTATCGCGTATTGGACAATCCCATACTCCAGATCTAAAAAATTGTCCATTTACAGAGTTTCCTCTTCTATCAAAAGCCTGAAGTCCATCTGATGAAAAATATCCTAAAAATTTTAAAGAATTATCTTCTGGATTTATGGGGATAGTTACAGTATATGTTTGCCCACCTAAATATTGAATACTTTCTGTTGCCGTTTCATCATTCTCAGTTAAATAAAATTCAACAGAATTTTGACGCTGCGTCCATTGTGCATATAAATCTACATCATTAAGATAACCACCAAGGTCAATTGTTTGAAGAATAATATTATTTCCACTACCATCTGCGGCAGTATTTCAAGCACTAAAATCATAGCCTCAACGACGACTTAATTCAGTGTCTGCAAAACTTTTAATGCTAAATGAAGGATTATTAACTCCAGGAGTTCCAATTTCATGAATATATGTACTATCAGTTCCATAATTTGTATGATATGTAAATGTTAAATTTGGTTTACTCCATAACGCATAAAAAACATAAGTATTATTTCCTGATTTTAGCCAAGGAGGTAAATCAAATTTATTTTGATTATTTAAAACAACAGAGGTATCTATTTTTGGAACATATAAACTATCATCTCTAATTTTTTCTAAAGCACTGCTACTTGTGCTATCATATTCAGAACCAGTGGCTGGCCCGTAGAAAGTATCTCCTCAATCAGAGTTACTTACCGTGGTCGCAGCTCCAAAATATTCAGTATTTGGAATAGCTACTACCATATAATTTCTATTATCTTTATAAAGTCAGCTAAAATTTGGTTCATAAACTTTAATTCCCGGATCTGCTCATGTAGATCCAGTATAATAACCACAAAATTCTACATCAAAATGACCTTTGTGCGTATAAGGTGTTCCTCTTATTGCAAATCCAGCATTATTACTATTTGGAAAATATACCTTTTTCCCAGTACGATATTCAGTTGGATGAGTATTATATTTTGCATCTGAAGTAAATTTAGTTCAAGAAGCTTTATCTCCAGATCCAGGAAACTTGTAATTATTTGCCGTATAACTATCATTATTTAAATAATCTTCATTATAATAAATATTTGCATCCAAAACAACGGAGGGGCCAACAATTTCTCATTGAGCATACAATGTAAGATCTGCATTTCCAGAATAAGTACTTCCTGAACTATAGGATGTACCACTTCCATCCGCTTTAGTATTTCAATTTACAAATTTATAATTAGTTCTTGTAGGTTTTGTTGAAGATAAAGTTAAATCTTTCAAATTATATTTGGTTTGATTACCTGGAGCACCCGATCCTTGATTTGCATTATAAGAAACAGTATACTGGGCAACGCTTGAATAACTTATTGAAAAATTTTTAGATCATCCACTGCAATTTGTACCAAAATAACACGCGGTACCACTCGGAACAGAAGTTCAATATCCATTAGGAGATGTTAAAGCCGTTGATCAACTATTTGGTGAATTTTCTTTATATCTTACTGCTTCTCTACCAGAAACACTTAATTCTATTCAAAACCCATAAAAAGGACTATTATAATCAGGCAGACTTTCGATGGGTTCTACTTGCAAAGTTACTTTATACAATGCTGTATTACCACTTCAACCAGTATGAGTTGTTGTATAACCAGCTTTTAAAACTGGATTTTGACCACTGGGACTAATTGTTACTGTTGCCATATTTTTATACCCCCTCCCTACTTTTCTATAATATTATCTCCAATGTATAAATTATTTTTTGTAATTTTTGCATCTTCTACATTGGATATATTTACATTATCAATTCTAACATATAAGTCATTATAACCAGTAGTAGTAATTACGCCACTTCCTCCAACATATCCTGGAATACCGCCTTGATATATAGAGAAACTTCCTGTGGCTCCTCACCAGTTACCGCTATTGCCATTATTCATAACCCAATATGCTGAACTATTCTTTTTATATAATCCACCTCAAGTTCCAGTTTTATATCCATTACCTGTTATTCTTGTAATATCTGCAGCATCAACATCTCCAAATACTGCATTTTCTGGATTTTTAGTTTGAATTCAACGTTCTTTATACTCTACGCCACCAGCAGTATGAGCATATTTAATTAAAAATTCTCATTTGTTTAATTGATTACATACTTGAGTAGCATTAAATCATCTATTATCATCTATTTTTACTGATGTTGCAAAAGGATCGGTAGAGGCAAATGAACCTGCACTTGGATTGTTGTGATGATAAATGTGTACCCAAGCACTCCCATCTGGCTCTATATAAATATTTGGATCATATTTTAAATAAGCTAAATTATTAAATTGAGAAATATTACTGGTATGAATTAATCCATTTTTAGCAACTCTATTTCCATTATCTTCAGTAAATTCAAATCCATGAATTCCAGCTAAATTATCTATATTTGCTGGAGTATTATAAAGTGATAATATATCTGCTGCGGAAAGAGTAGTTGCATATACTCTAAAATCAGAATAATAACTTTTATTACTTCTTCAAACACTGCCTGCACGAGAAAATCCAATAATAACGCCAATAAATGAATCTAATGTTTTAGCAGCACTAAAAGCAACAGTATTAGTTAATACTCCATCTTTATAAGTTCTGCCAGTTTGTCCATCATATGTTACTGCATAATGATGCCATTCATTTGCAGTAAAATTAATTGGAACATTACATTGTGTAGTACTTGCAGAATCATTAATATTAATAGTTCCATCTCTATGGTTCATCGCACTTGCTTGATAATCTACGCCAACATTGCTATTACCATATTCATAATTAGTAGTACAAAATTGTCCATGCGTTGTTGCGCTATTATAGCCAGCAACTGGTTTACATCAAAAAGCTACTGACATAGCAGTAGGATTTGTTAATCCGCAATGTCCATATATATAACAAGTTCCAGAAGCCGTATTAGTAGTATTATTTTCACTATTAATATATATAGAAGAACTATATTTAGGACTATCAAGAACATTTGTAATTGAGCCAAGAGAATCATAAAAATATAACTCTCCATCATTTCCATAACCAGAAGAATCAGCAATTCTATTTACATTTGCTCCATAATCCGCAAGAGATGGAGATCATGGAGTGGCAACAGGCCCCTTTTCAAGCTTTAATCCAGCTATCTGCATATTTACTGTTGCATTATCACTATATCTATGTCTAATCAGAATATGTTTATTTACAGTCGTATCTCCCGATGTTTTTAAAGTTCAAGTTACTCAATATCTTTGTCAGTCTGAACTTAAAGTTAATGTACTATTTCCATCTGCTCCAGTTCCAGTTATTCCTTGAGAATTTCTTACAGAAGCAACTTGAACATATCCGGATGCGCCATGGAAAAATGCTGTAATTTTTCCAGAACCCCTAGCTCAAAAAGACATGGTATAAGATTGTCCTAATTCTGGATATAATATACCATAATAAACAACAATTTCTTTATATGAACTTGAAATTGTATTATTATAAGTTCTTATAAAAGCGCCTTTATATGTATCTGTCGTTAAAGTGCTGGTAGTAGCAGCACCCAGTCCAGTATCAAATTCTCTACTGCGAGGAACAAGATTTTCTCCCACTCCTCCGCTATTACCATTTAGCTTGTAGTGTAAAATTAACCCTTGCGCCATTTCTTTTATTTCTAAAGCAGAAAGACATTGGTCATAAATACGAATATCGTTAAGATCTCCAATAAACCCTTGATTTCCCGCCGTTAATGAAGTTCCACTTTGCGCAAGACCAATTAAACATCCATTAGCATTTACTGCTGATGTGCTACCAACTGTAGTTGTTGAAGATTTTAATTCTCCGTTCACATACAACTTTTTCCCCGCTGGACTTCTTGTAATAACTAAATGATATCAAACATTAGCACTAAATGTCATTGGTGTAACCGTCCATCTTACACCATCATCAATCAACATTTTGCTATTATTTGGATAAAGAAAAATAGTATAACCGTTATAATTACCGCCAGTTCTTTCTGAGAAGAAAGTCCCGGCAGCAGTTGAGGTTGTATTAGCTAATTTAAATCAACAAGCAAAACTCCATTCGGGAGCTTGAGACGGCAAAATTTGTTCAGCCACAGAAATCCCATTAGATCCACTAAAGGTATAGCATTTTCCAATTTTGCCATTATTATTTACTGTTGGGGTTCCGACCGGTGCTATTGCAGGTCTTCTTGTTCCAGTATTATCAAGATTACCATTTAAAGGCAATCAAATTTTTAATGCCATAACAGCAACCTCCTTTTACTCTTATTATAACTAAAAGTAAAAGGGATAGTCAAATTTAACTATCCCTTATTACTATGCAAATATAAAGTCTAATGATTCTGTCGCAGAAACATATGTCATTCTAACGCCAGAAGTGTTTGTATCATTACCTCCAACAGTCACAGAACCATTAAATACGGCATGACCTTCACCACTAACAGATGCAACATTTGCGCCAGCATGTCTAAAGATATATCCTCTATTTACTGCTCCGGTAAATGTTAAATAGCCTGCTCAATCACCCTGAACATAACCATGTTTACCAAGTTGGCCTGATGCCGTTCCAGTATTACGCATTACTAATCCATAATTATTTGGATTGGTTGCATATAATGATACACCACCAGCAGTACCAGAATTTGCGGTATTAGCATGTATACCAGCAGATGTTGATACTATTTTTGCTGTTAAAGTTCCATTTGTTGTGTAAACTTCACTATCACTATATGTTTGCGGATTAGCTGCTTGTGAAGTAGCACCAATTAAGAATAATTTACTATCACTATTGGTTGAACCAGCAGTATTCTTTGTGTCTGCATCAGCAGGAGTTTTAAAGATTACAGAATTTCCTCCAGCCGTTAAAGTATAGGCTGTATTTGCCGCTAAATTAATTGTCGATGTTCCACCAGATACCAATGAAATAGGATGTGTATGTCCACTTGCCGCAGCACCCAAATTAGTTAATGCTGCAGCTGCTGTTGTTGCTCCAGTACCACCTTGTGCAATTGTAACAGCAGATTTTGAAGTAAGAATAGCATAGCTTCCATTTGCTGTTAATCCTGAAGTTGTATTAGGCAAATAGAAATTATCATAATATGTTAATGGAGTTGTGCTCTTTGTTGCATTTCAACTATATTGTCTAAAATGCCATTGAGATTTAGTATAACCATCATTAGCTCCGGCGTCATAGTAAATTTCTCCACCTCTACTATCATTAGGAGTGGCAGCTGCTGCAAATGGTCTTGCAAATAAATCTAATCCATATCTTAATTGTTCTCCAGCTATAATATTTGGAACTTCGATATTTCCATTTGTGGTAAAAGTAAAAGTTTTACGATTAGCTATTGTTTGTCCATTGGTTTCAATGAAAACCGAACCATCAGAACCAAGATATAATTGTTCATCTCCATCGCCTAAATCTGCAACATTATATCTATTATTCGCATATTCACCACCACCAATAAGAGTAACTCCACCTGCGCCAAGTCGAACAGCAGTACCATCTGCGGTGCCCGCAGTCTTTTTTCCACCGCCTACGGTAATAAAAGATGATGTACGAGAAGGTGTTTTCGCAACAAGCGAAGCAATAGTTCCATTACCAAATGTAATATTTCCTCCTGCTTCAATGGCTCCAGACATTGTAGCTGTTGTGCCGCCTAAAGCACCGGTTAATGTACCTCCTGTTAATTTAAGATACACTCCATCATGATTATGATTACCCGCAGCAGCATTTGTTGCTCCAGTACCAATAGTTGGAATTGTAGGTTTATTTTGAATATAACTTCAATCTAAATTACCCTCAAAAGTGGTTGCTGCTACTTTTGCAGGGAATGTTGTATTTAAACTATTATCTCAAGTATAAATATGATTTTTTGCAACCATATTATTTGGAGAACTTCAAACATTTAATCCATAGAAACGAATATCTATTATTTGAGCAGAAGCATAATTAGTATTAACTACTGTTTGTCTAAATGTTACTCTGTATTTATAATTATTTGATGTTTGAGAAGTACCGCCCCCAAACTGTCCTTGTGGGAAGTATCTAATATTATTTCCACTTCATCCAGAAACAGTCTGTCCAGTAAATACTGTGGTAAATGTATTTTTTGCGCCAATAGTAGAACGTTCTAAATCCATAACTACAGTATTGCCCTGTGTTGACATCCAAACATATATAGCATCAAAACTTGTATATCTATCTGTTGGTTCGATAGTAACTCTTAATTGATTATTAACAGTATTGTTTGCTTTTGCACTTGCTTTACCCAAATAGAAGTTTGTTGCTCTTGTTTCTGAGAATAAACCTATCTTTTGGGCGTCTGTCGCACCATAATCTGTCCAAGTACTTCCTCCATCAGTAGAATATTCTATAACAATTGCTGCAGCAGGAAGATTAAATGATTTATTGCTTGCTGCACTTCCAACCATTGGACGAGTAACTGAATCTAAATTTGCAGACATTGCGTCAGTAGTTAACCCAATATCTGTTCTGGCGTGAGTATGAGTTGCTGCTGCATAATTTGTACTTGCAGTATATGCAGCTGAACCTAATCCTAAAATTGTTGCAGCATTAGTTTCATCAAGAATTCTTCTTCAAGCCTGCCAAGTACCATTATTTTTGCCTCTAACAGACAATTGACCTGTTCTATAATCACCAAAAATTTGATGTATTCAATTTGCACTATACCATTGAACATAAGAAGCACCATCAGTTTGTTGATAATTTCAATTTGCTTTAGTTAAACCACTTTGATAACCAATAGCATTTGTTGTAGGACTATCTACCGCTCATAAATTAGTGCTTGTAGTAACTTTAAAATTAGTTAAGGAATTTGCTGCACCGCCTGCACTTGATGAGCCTGCATAATTATGAGTGTGATTGCCAAGAGCAACGGTACTGCTTGTTGTTCCTGTTGGAATTCTTGCTATTGGAACAGTTCCACTTCCAAGATTACTTGCATTTAAACTTGTTAGTGCTGAACCATTACCTGCAAATGATGTTGCAACTAATTTTCCTGCTGTAGTATCCAAATAAACTGCAGTTTCGGCTACAACCGTATGTGCGGCCGCAGTAGAAGTAGGAGCGGTTGTATCAGCAAGTAAATATGCTTTAGTTGTTCCTCTGGCAACTACATTAACTTTAGTATCGGTATTTGGATTTGCTACCCATTTCGCAGTTCCTGCAGAATCTCATCCAAGGAATTGTCCGCTTGAGCCACCGCTTGGTATATGTTTATTACCTTCTGTTGTTGGATGAGTATATTTATTAAAAGTATTTGTTCCATCAGAAACACTAGTAGATGTTACTGTAATTGTTTTATTCGCAACATTACCTAAACCAACATCTGCTGCTGTTAAACTATCTTTATAAGCTAACGCTTTTAAAGCTGTTCCGGCTGTAATAACTCCAGTAGCAGTCATATATACTGGTTGTGTTGCACTACCTATACTATTACCACTTCTTGTCGCATGAGCAATTTCTTGTCAATCTCCGAAAACATTATCACCAGTAGTTCTATAAAATAATCTACCATCATTTGATGAAGAACTACCAATTTGTCATCCTCAATCAGCTTTAGTATTTCCAGTAGCTTTTCGATATGGAAGGTTTAAAATTGTAAAATAGTTTCCTCCACTTGGACCAGTGCCCGCCGCCGCATTATTATTTACATAAAAACCGAAATCATATAATTCTGTACTTTTTTTAGTTGTAGATTGTCAGAGTATAAAACTGCCTGGCGCATATCCAGAAGTTTTAATTTTTCCATTAGTTCCATCTGCAACTAATATTTGACCATCTGTAAATGTATTGGTTGATTTAAATACTGCACCATCCACATTATTTTGTACAATAGCCCAATTAGCTTTAACTGTACTTACATTAGATGAAGTAGCTGCTGCAGTACTATCCGTTGTACAAATTAAAATATCGCCGACTTCAACACGTTCGCCATTGATTAAACCCGCGGTTGATACTTTGTATGTATCACCACGACTTGCGGCTGGAGTGTATGTTGTAGTTGCTGCACCAGCTAATGTGCCTTTAAATACCATAGCATCAGCTGCCGCAACAAGACTATTCATTTCAGTTTTTGTTGCATATGTTGAAGTAATAGTATTTCCGCTACCATCTTTACCTGCTTTTAAATCAGCAGTTGCAATTTTAGTGGTAATTCCAGTAGCATCGACATAAATAGCTTCTGAAGAACTTCCAGTTGCCGTTCCAGGAGTAGAGGTAACAACTTCTCTTCAAGCCTTTTTTGCCGATGGCTGGTCTCTAAATCACATTCTATTCGCAGAAGTAGATACTGCAATCTGTGCATCGTATCCACCATTATTATCTCAATTCATTTGAAGTACATTTGCATCTGTCGGTGTTTTACCATTATCTGTTGCGCTTGTACTTGAAGAAGCAATTAAGTGGAACATTTTACCTGCACCAACATAATTTGCCGCTTTATTTAAAGTAGTAGTTGTTCCTCTTGCTTCATATAAATTTACATAATTAGCATTAGTGGCAGTTCCAGATAATGTAGCTGTAATTGTTCCAGCAGAGAAATTGCCACTTGCATCTCGTTTTACTATCGTACTTGCAGTATTTGCATTTGTTGCAGTAATCCATGTCGGAGTTGCATTTCCTGCACTTTGTAATACTTGTCCTGCAGTTCCTCCAGCAGTTGGAGCATAGAAGCTTGCAGTTGAACCTGCCTTACTTGCATTATTTAATGTAACTGCAGTACCTCCAGCATACGTATTTGCTTCTGAAATACGACCATTCGCTGCAACATATACTGGTTTAGTCGTAGAACCAACCGCAGTAGCTGCTGCTGTATGAGTGAGATAGCCATCTCCACCATAATTTGGAATATATATTGTTCTGTTAGTGCCACCAGTAAGTGCTGATTTTACAATATGCTTACTTGTTCCAGCTCCTCACATTCAAATTTCACCAGTCATACCTCCGTTATTATTAGAAGTAACCTGATTTCCAATCTCTAAGCGTTCATAGCCTGTTACTGCTGCAACAGCTGGTGTTTTAACATCACCAACATTTCAAGATGGTGCTGTTCCATTATCAGTAACGTATTGATCATATTCGTCTTGAGTATATGTAACTGCTGCTTTTGCGGTTACACCAGAAACAACTTCATGGCCAAAAGTATCATCTAATAAACGATAATTGGTTCCATCATAAACAAATCTATAAACACGATTTGCTCTCATATTTTTATAAGAAATATTATCAATTTTTTCGTTTCTGTTATTTGTTCCAATTCCTTTTCCTAATCAAATAATGGGTTTTGCGCCAGTGTTATTAATATTTAAAGTTGGCTGTGCCACGCTATTTTCTTTTGTAAATAAAATATCAATAGTTGCACCTGTATATAAAATGAATCCATTGCAAGTAACAACTTTATTAGCATTTGCATTACTTGTGCATGTCGTATAAGGTAAAGACAATTTATTGATTAATTGCCAATAAGTACCGTCATATATAAAATGATATACAAAGCCTGTTGCCAATCCTTGATATTTAATTCGTGCGCCTTTATAGTACATTGCTATATCTCCAGTACTATTAATATTTAAAGTTGGGTTTTCCTTTGTATTAGTTGCAGTAAAAGTTACATATACACTACTTCCTACTTGAAGATTAAAAGGAGAGTATGAAATAACTTTTTTCTCAGTACCGGCAGCAGTACTACAAGAAAGGTATAGTCCACCATTGGCATTAAAATTACCATACCATTGATGGTTAGCATTTCCCATTAATACCCATTTTCCGGCTTTAGCATCATAAATACCATGATTTGTTCCACCAGACCCATTTAAAAATCCATAGCTAAAACTTGGAGAGTTTAAATAAATTTGACCTACTTTGTCTGTAGCTCCAGTATTAATTAAAACATTTGTGCTTGGATTATAAGTCAATCCAGACAATTTATTAACACTACCAATTTGTTCATTATCATTAGCAGCATTTCCACCTAATATATTAAAATTACCAGCTGTGGTAATAGCAGCATTTTGATGAATTGAATAATCATTATAATCAGTTATAACTCAGTTAGTACCGTCATAAATAAATAATATAACTGCACCAGCTCTCCAAGCAGTTCCGCTAGCAGTTCCAGCCGCAGTTGAACCATAAACCATAATTGGCTTAGCGGCAATAAGATTTGTTGTATTTGCATTTCATTGTATTGTTAAAGTTGGATTTGCTACTGAGTTTGCATTGGTAAATTTTACTGCCAATAACATTCCAGTTATTAATGTTGCTGAATCTGGTGTAGCATCAGCCAACTTAACTATTTTTGCTGCTGTATTTGCGGCAGTAGTACAAGTTCCGTAAAAAGTAGAGGTAACTAAATGAGTTCCCCCACCTGCGGTAACTTTTCCTATAATTCCATTTGCCATTTAATTACCTCCTTTAACTCACTGCTCCAGTAGCAACTGTTTTAGATGTTACTGAAATATTTGGTATAGATCTTGATGTATATGTTAATGAAGCTGCAGTTCCTGCTGTTACTGAGACGCTATCACCAGTTGTTGCAGAGCCTGAAGCTCCAGTTGTTAATGATGTATATGCTTCAATCGCAGTTCCTGTTGTAACGCTATCGCCAGTAGATAGGGTGAGAACACCGTTCGCATATGAAGCCTCCGTTACAACAGTTTTCTTTGTAATGTTAGGAATAGATGTTTTTGAACCACCAGTAACAACAGTGTTAAAAGTTGCAGAAGTTACAACTGTTTTTTTAGTAACTGCTGTTGGAGTATTCGTTGTCCATGCAGTGATATCATCTGCTGAAATTGCTGTTCCCGCACTTGCACTACCAACAGTTGTTGTTGCTAATGCCGCAGAGGTTCCTCCTGTAACATGTCCGAATTTATCTGTTGTAATCGTTTTAAGTAATCTGTTGGCATTATCGGTGCCACTATTATATGTTGTTGCCGATGCACCTTCCGGTGATGCATGGGTAATAGTTCGAGTGCCTGATGTTGTAATTGCTGATGTATTATCAACAGTAATACCTTCACCACCCTTAATAGTAACACTTGTAACAGTACCAGTATTTGTGGTATATCCTTTTTTAGCTAATTGATAATATAAGGTTCTTCCTGTGATTAAGTTTGTATCTGTGCTTGTTACATCTGTATTTGAGGTATTATCTGTTATGCTTTGCGCTAAAGCACTCGTAATATGCCCATTTGCGTCAAAAGCAACTTTATATAAACCAGGTGTCGTAATAGCAGTAACACTGTTGCTATGATTAAGAGTAACTGTTCCAGAAGTTCCTCCACCACTTAATCCTGTACCAGCTGTTACTCCGGTAATTGTACCAACATTTGCGGTTTTGCTTGCCGCAAGATCGTAAGCAGCTTTAACTGCTTTTGCGGTAGCAGCTAAACTTTCAGATGTGCTATTTGTTGCATTTGTTAATTTAGTAACACCATAAATTCCTGTTGTAGCTGTACCTATTGCTCCAGAAGTTGCACTGTTTCCAGCAATGGAAATAGATACTTTTGGACCAAGTTCAAAAGTTCCGGCCGCAATAGACACGCTTGGACTAAATGCAGTTCTGCCAACAGTGATTTTACCATCAGTTTCCGAAACACTTGAAACATATTTTGTAGTATCAACAGTATCACTAACATCTAAAGCTTGAATTGCTGAAGTAATACTTGTTGATACTAATTTAGGAGTCGCTGCTGTTGTCTCGTCTGTTCCGGCTGTACTGCTTAATTTAGTAACGCCAATAACTGATGTTGTTGCACGAGTAATGCCAATTTCTGAACTACTAACACCACCAACCGTTACTTTAAGTTTTGGAGCATTTTCAGAAGTTCCTTGTGTAAGGTCTAAGGTTGTTCCAATATTTACAGCTTTAACTTTTCCAACAGTGCCATCAGCTAAAAGCATTTGTCCGTTTGCAAAAGTATTTGTGCCTTTAAATAATGCATTGTCAACATTTGTTTGAACAACCGCCCAATCATCATTATTAGCTGTTGTTCCATCAATTGTGCAAATTAATAAATCTCCAACCTCACAAACCTTTCCAGCATATGTTCCAGCTGTTGCTACTTTATAAGTTCAACCTGCATCATGAGTTGCGGGAACATCTGCCGCAGACTGAATGATGCCCTTAAATATCATTGCATCAGTTAAAGCTAATCAATTATTTAATTCAGTTTTTGTCGCGTATGTTTCTGTGATTGTATTACCAGAACCATCTTTTCCCGCTTGAATATTTGCTATTGAAGTTTGTCCTGTTCCACCTCGCTCAACAGATAAAGTACCTGAAGAAACTTGGGAAGCCGCAATACTAATATCTCCAACAGTAGCGGTTACTTTTCCATTTGTTTGACTAAAAGCAGTAAAAGTTTTGCTTGAGCCAGGAGTTCCAGTAATAGCACCATCTAAAGTATTAATTGCATTTCAAACACCTTTTGGAGTGGCTGCAACTGATTCTGCAGTGCTGCTGCTTGTATTGCTTAATTTAGTAACACCATACAAACTTGTCGTTGCAGCAGGAATATTTACTTGCGCAGAATCATTCCCAGCTACAGAAATACTTACCGCAGGCCCAGCGCTACTTGTTCCCTGAGAAATAGAAACAGAAGGACTGAATAATTCTCGAGAAACAGTTATTTTACCATCCGCTTCAGATACTGCGGATACATATTTTGTACTATCTGCAGTATCAGATTTATCTAATGCCCCAATAGCATTAGAAATGGCTGTGCTAACTAATTTAGGAGTTGCTGCAAGATTTTCTACTGCAGAATTAACGGTATTTGTTAATTTTGTAACACCGTAAATACCAGTTGTCGCACCATTAAGACCAATTGTGTTGCTATTAATAGATCCAACAGACATTGATAATTGTGGAGTAGCATCGTTTGTTCCTTGGGTATATATTAATGTTGGATTAATTGCAGTAGATTTTACTTGCCCTGCAGTTCCATCAGCTAATAACATATGGCCATCTGTAAAAGTATTTCCAGCTTTATATAATGCTTTATTTACATTTCGTTGCAATACAATCCAATCTGCATTATTGGCTGTTGTGCCGTCTAACACGCAGATAATTAAATCGCCTTCTTCGCAAGCTTGGCCTACATAAGTACCGGCTGTAGCAACCTTATATGTCCAACCAACATTATGAACTGCAGGAATATCATTTGAAGAAATTGCCGTACCTCTATAAATAAGTCCGCCAGAAGATGTTATTAAATTAGTTAACTCACTCTTTTTAACATATGAATAAATATAAGGAACTAATTTTGTTCCATCATAGATATATCAAGGATTATGTTCATGCAAACTAATTCTGCAATAACTTGTAGTACTATCATAGCACCCACCAACTAAAATATATACTTTTCCCATTGCGGTTGGAGTTTGTGTCCATCATTGAGTTGGATCTAAATAATATAATCCATTTGCTTCAATAGTACCTACTAAATAAACGGGTTTATATGGTGTCAAACAATTTGCCACTAATTCAGTGTTAAAAGAATATCTTGAATCAATTGTTGATTGACTGGTATAAACAACCCCTCAGCCCGTAATATTTGTATTTGCAGCATAAGTAGTTGTGGTATAATAAACTTTCCCACCTACTTTAAATCCATTTGGATTTACTTTTTTTGTTTTTGCTGTTGTTCTATTACTAGAAGTTACAGTGCCATCAGAAGCAGTACTAATGCTTTGATATGTACCATTACCATCTTCCATAAATAAACCAGTCGCCCAAATACCAATAGGACCTGTTTTTTCTGCAAAATAAGTAGTCATATCTTCAATAGTATTAGTATCTCCTGTTTCTTGAAGACCATTGTTACAACAATCAAAATTATCAAAAGATGTTGTACTACTTGCATAATAATTCGTAGTAGAAACATTTGGTAAATCTGCAGATTTTAATAAAGTATCTTGAAGTTCAACAGTACAGTTTTGATATTCTAATAATTCTACTTTAATAGTTCTTTTATAGCTTGTACTAGTTGGATTTTTGGCATTATATAAATTAACGCCCATTCATCCGCCGCCGCCACTATTGTAACCAGTTGAATTAATTCTATAATAACTATTATAATAAATGGGACGATAAGAAGTGTTTCTTATAGCATTTTGACATTTATATGCAGCATAAGTGTTTGCGGTTCCTCATAAATCATATTCAGAAATTGTATAATATGTACTGTCACTGGGTACTCAAGCAGTAACTCTTACTTTTACATGCCATACAGTATCATAAGTATCACCTCTTACTTTTGCATAAAAGAAGCCGGCGCCAGCATTGTTATTAGCTGAAGCAATTACATCAGTATAAGTTCTACTATCAATTACTTGTATTTCATCTCTAACTTCTTCAATTGTTGTCTTACCAGTACCACCATGTGCAACACTGACAACTCCATCTATGTATTGAGCAATATTGGCTTGTTCTGCATATTCGGCTCGTGTGCTCATAACAATACGATCTGTTCCACCAGATGCAGTAGGAGCATCATAAACAATTTGACCAAGATGATTATCTGTGTCTACGGCAAAATATACAGTTCCTTTATTTAATGAAACCTTAGGGGTATTATCATTATTTTTTTCTGCTAACTTTGCAATAGTACCAGTTTTCATTCTTATTAAAGTATTATCTGCCATTTGTGCTCTCCTTTCTCCTATATTATATCAAAAATTATCCAAAAAAGGATAATAAAATTCTTCTAAAATTATTAAAAAAATAATAAGTATATTTAGTGGTATTTGGCCAAAAAAAAAGAAGGGTACCTATAAGGACCCTTCTAATCAATTTTGATTTGGAGATGCATTTTCTGCTCCCGCTTGATAATCTGTGCTATCTTCATTTGGTATTGTCATATGGAAATCAGATCTAAAAGTAGTATCTGGTAAATCTGTCCAATAGATAGTTGCTGTTGCATGTTCAATTTTATCATTAATTTGTTCTGCAAAATTAGCATCTAATTCTGCGCTTGCTTCATCTAAAACCCCTGCATCCATACCCTCTAATACTTGGGCGGTTGCAACTTGAGTTCTAACATTATAAGCAAAATGTTTTCCAGTTTCATCTAATTCATAAAATCTTAAAGCAAATTGAACTGGTCCTGGTGCTGCGGTGACATCACCTTCAATACACCAAGGAATAATAATTTTTGCTTCATGAACAACTATTTCTTCATCTCCAGAAAAATATCTTGGATAAGAAGAAGCATCATAGAATGGAACTGGATAAAAGCCACCTTTTCCTTCTGCGTTGATAAATTCAATCATACAGGAAGTTGTGGCTAAATCTTTATACTCAAAATAGCGGTCAACCAAAAAATAAACAGTTTCAGCTCTATGATCTCGCGCTACACTTAAAAATGTAGGTACTGAAATTGTTCTTGATGCAAGGTCAACATCAAAAGTTCTTTCATCAGAAGGTAAAATAATAGAAAGCAAAGGTTTGTTATTATATGGATTTACTGTTTCCATAATAACATTACCCTCATCATCTAAAACTTCATTACCTTCTTCGTCTAAAAGAGGTCTTTGGATTTCAATACCCCATAGATATTTAAAATATTCTTCAGGAGTTGTAATCATAATTTATACCTCCTTTATATTAGTTATCAAGAGAAATCTGAATAATTATTCCTGTAGGTACTTCTTCTGCACTATTATAGATAACAGTAGCTCCATTTAATGTATTCTTAAGTTCTAAGAAATAATTTCCTGTTTGACCAGGTACAAATGGAACCATAGCTTTTCCTTCTGAATCAAAATGAAGAACTCCACTTGCTGGATTAATTGTTGTTTCTGTTGCAATTTCTAAATCATCATTTACATCATAAGTTACTCTATGCCACTGATACTCAATTGTATCATAATCAACGCCATCCAAAGATACTTCGACACCACTTGGGATACGATAAATAGCTTCTTCTTCAAATGCCCTCCAATTAATTGTAGGAATTCGAGGCATAGTAGTAACTCTACATACTCCAGCATCTAATAAATCAGTTGCTCTTGTATCATTATTAAAATCATTAATAACTTTTACGGCATAGCATCCAGGATAACGAGTGCCATCAACCTTTAAGCATTTAACGCCATGTTCATTTGTAACAAAAGTTAGACCTTCTGTTTCTTCAACTACACTCCAACCTTGTCTTGACAAGAAATTAGCTTCTTGTTCAGCCCATTCATCATCTCTTAAACCTTCTGGTCTTGAATATTCTTCAGCATTACTAATAGAGCCACCATTCATTAAATGATTATCTGGATGTCTATACCAAACATATGTTAAACCAGCAGTATCGGTAGCAGAGACATTTGGAATTAAAGTAACTTCTGCGCCAATACCAGGAACAGCAGTAGCTAAAACTCTAACATTTGTTTTATCTCTGTTACTAAGAGCCGCCTGATTGAAGCTTTCATCTACCACTAATTCATATTCTTGTTCATTTGCAACAAAACGTGTAGGAAGCGCTTCATTTACAACAGGTACGCTTGCCCAAGGAACATAAAGTACTGAACTATGGGTACTATTAACCTTCATGCCACTGGCAATATTATCTGCAATTGCATAGTAGTGACCAGGTAAAGCAACTTCTGTATAAGCTACACGTTCAAATACGGAACCTTCTTCGGCATTAGCTAAAGTGTCTTCATCTGCAACCAAATATGTTTGATATCTACTATCATAGACATAATAAGTTTTATCTAATCCAGAACTTCCTGTTGAATCGAATGTATCTGTAGTTGGAATAAATTTAGTCTTAGCTACAATACCAGCTGCTCCAGTAGAAGCAACACCAGTACCTTCATTATCTGTGTGCTCAATTCTACCAAAGACATATGAAATGTGTCCATTGTCTGCGGCATTTGCTTCAACTAATAATTCAAGTTTTCCATCAACTAAATTAATACGATATTCACCAGTTTCTGCATCTGGACCAACAGCATTTGTATAGAAATCTTTTGTAAGATCTCTAACAAAGAATGGAGGTGCAGATGGATCTGGACCAGTTGAATCTGCAGAATCGGAATCAGAATTCTCTAAATAAAGAGTAATTGTTCCAATATTTTCATCTGTAATTAAAGTATTGTAAAGTTTTAATGCTTCATCATCTTCAAATAATGAATAATTCAAACTTTCAACTACTGAAACAGTAGCAGGTAATGAACTAAAGCTATAAAGCATCTGTGTGCCAGATTGTGCTTTATCAATAGATTCATTGCGATCATTTACGCCACCTTCAGCAACATCAAACCACTCAACAAATCTAACAGCGAAACGAATTGTTCCAACTTGTTTTGTTAACTCTTCACCAATAGCCCAACCAAAAATTAATTTATCTTTTTCTGATTGTGCATCTCTTAAAAAGTCTCTTGAAATACCCTTTGTTCCATCTGGAAGTTCCCATTCAATATAGATATGACGAGTATTTAAATCTACTGCATCGTAATATCTATCAATTCTGAAGAAAACAATTTCTGCTAATTTATCACCACGAACAGCAATCTGACTTAATTCTCCTGGAACTGTAATTCCACGAGTATTAGCATTAATTTCAAAGAAAGGTTCGTCAAGAGGAAGTCTTAAGAAATATGGATCTGAGCCAGAACGACCCTCTCCAATAGCTAAACCAGATAATTCCTTAATATGTTGGAAATATTCGTTTAGAGTTGTGATAGGGGCAATTGGTTTACCGTTTGGATCTAATAAACTATCTGTATTTGTATCTACTTCACCGGCTGCGCAATCAACGCGGATCCATTTGCCTTCACCATCTTGAACCATTTTAGAATAATGTTTAATGATTTCATGATTTTCTGGATCACGTTCTTCTTCAACGATTGGTAAAAGACCTAATTTAACAGAAGCTTTTTCAAATAATACGGTATACTTTTGCTTGTTTTCACTATCAACATAAGTAATCATATATATTTTCCTCCTTTTTAATAAATAGAGGAGGAGAAAATTCTCCTCCTCTTAACTATTATACTTAATTTTTCATTAAGTTAAATTATTTGGAAATGACCTTGTTAAAGACTTCCTTCCATTCATCTACTTCTTCAGCTGGAACCACAACAGTTTTAACATAAGTTTCATTATCTTTAGTTAAATACTTTGTATCTTCAGCCTCTAACTTATATTTTAACATATAAGGAATACCTTCAAGATGAACTGGGGAGGTAATCATGCCATTTGTTCCCACATATGTGTAAATTGGTGTTTTTTTCATATTATACCTCCATTATTAACTTACTTGTATATAACTCTTATTAAGGATGCCGGTAAAGTAACTATCAATGCCTGTTCCCGCAAAGCCTTCATATTGAGCCATAGACTTATAATAGAAAGTCATGTTTGCGGTTGAACCGCGTGCATGAGTATAAATATTAACGGTTACATTTCCAGTTTGTGTCACGATATCATAAACATCAACTATATGTAAATTTGATCCCTCTGAAGAAGATCCAATTTCAAAATTCTCTACAGTTGTATAGATATTTGTAAAGCATCTTCCTCCAAGTTTTACTACACTTGCAGGAACCTTTATATCAGAAATTAATCCATTATTATAGAAAGCATTGATAAAACATGCTGTATCAATTACTTTTAATGTATTCGGTAAAATGATACTATTTTCTACAGGTGTTGGAATAATTGCGCCTTGAGTATAAACTGGAACTATTGGATTAACTGTTTTTAAAGAAGCAAAACCTTGGAATGTTGAAACTCCTAATACTCTTGTGCCTTCTGGAATTTCAATATATTCAAGATGCATTGTTAAAGAAGTATTTAAAGTACCAATATCTTCAGTTGCTCTTAATGTACAAGGTTCATCTTCTGTCTGCTTCCAGAAAATATGTGTAATATTTGCTGAATCACCGGTGCCAGTTCTTCCAAAAGTAGTTCCAAGTACAATAACTGGTAAATTGTTATAATAACTTGGTAATGTAATTTTTCCAAATAATTTTTTACCTGCTGCTATATCTATCTTATATCCATTTGTTATATTATAACTATCATCTCTATCTGCATAAGGAATACTATTTTCTTCTCTATATGCGATAGGAGTAAATGTAAAGTAACTTAAATCAGTCACTTCATCATATACAGATTGCTTTTTGAATACTGCATAGAAGTTATAATCTTGAACAGACAACATCTTTGAGAAATCAACAAGATTAGCTTGGCTTGCTCTCTCAACAATTTTAATTCTTTCATTTTGAGTTCAGCCTAAGAATTTATAAGTTTCAGTTAATCCTAATGATGTATCTGTATAAGACGGTAATAACTGAGGATCAGGTAATACTGTTCCAAAAGTAACATCTTTTGTTAAAATTAAATCTGAGCCAATATAGTAAGACATCTTATACTGATGTACTGTAAAGACTGCATAGAATACATAATCTTTTACATTTTCATCAAATACGCTTGATTTTGCAGATGCTCAATTCGCAGAAGTAATTAAACCAGTATCATCTTTAGTTGTTGACCAACCATGGAAATCATAGTTATCTTTAGTTGCGACATATAGATTATAGGGATTTTCAAACCAGCTTGAACTATCAATCTTTTGAATTGTTAATTCAGTAATGTTTTCATCCTGGAATTTAACATACGAATAACTGCCATCCTCATTTGGCAATACAAATTTTGCAGAATAACATTTTGCAACATTCGCAAAGAAGAACTTTAATTGAGGATAATTTTTAACCAAAGTATTTTTTACATACAATTCATCAATAGGACTTACATTATTAACATAAATAATACCAGTGATATTTGGAACTTGTGAAGCACCCGCAGTATAGTGACTATTTGTAATCATTTGTGCAAGCATATCTACATTAACAATTTGGTTAATTGTTGTAGAAGGAATGCTTGTATCAAGTTTATAGATTTCTCCGCTTAATACCTGTGCTTCAAAAGTATCTCTATTATATGTGTAAGGAGTAAAACCATAGTGGCCATCATCCATATAATATTTAGATGCATCAGCTGATACGTATGTATCGCCCTCAACTAATTGAGTATATGGACTCCACTTAACTTTAGTCATAGTAATTTGATTGCTACCAATATCAGTACCAACAATATCTAAAGCGTCTTTAATAGAATACCATTTAGCTAATAATTTGTAACTATCATATCCTAATCCGCCGCCCAATAATTTAATATTATTAATATTTGTAATACTATTTTCAAAAAGTCCTTCAATATACAAACCAGTTCTTGCTTCAAGTTTTCCAGTAGATTCATTCTTAACAGGAGCTTGATAGTCTGTTAAAAGGTTTGTTAAAAGATTTGCTTCTACCAATTGTAATTGTGTAATACTATCTGGTAAATATAGTGTATCTAACGCAACACCTTCGGCAAATGAGAAGTTCTGATAATTAGATCCAGTTGCTCTTAAATTTCTTAATTTTTCACAACTTGTTAAATCTAATGTTGGAGAACCCGCGTTAATTGTGATATTACTTAAATTAACTTCTTGTAATAATGGTAAGCCAAAACCGGAATCATCTTCAGGTTTCTTTCCAGGAATAGTAGGAAGGTTCATATTTCTATTATACCAACTATTATTATCCTCATCTTTACCATCATATCCAAGTTTTAATGTAGTTAATTTTCTAGCATCGCCAGATAATTCAAATTCTTGCCAGTATAAATTATGCATTTCGCCCAAATCAGCCATTTGATTCATACCATAAATATATAATAACTGCTCAGGGTAATTAGCACTATTCTTAACGCCATTTTCAATAGCATCAATATTAAATTTAACTGGATTTATACCATCATATTTTTGAGATGGATAAGCTTCATTATCATCACTTAATGTAACATACGAACTTCTAACAGGAGTTAAATTA
>JAEEGL010656371.1_pt1 | contig 22114 bp, 20 predicted proteins | sample 9134231 | NCBI WGS metagenome assembly JAEEGL01 (sample SAMN16246548, study PRJNA631951) | gut metagenome | biome: gut microbiome; feature: rumen; material: fiber-attached | host: Bos | place: Iran: Karaj | collected 2018-10 | reverse complement strand
TCCCTGCGGTGGTACTCCCTTGATGCGAGGAGTGACACAATCTCGATAAGATTATGTTAACTCACGGATTTTCAGCACTTTCGGTCGAGCGGGGCACGACGGAGCCCGGGCGATTATCTCTCCCCACCGGGGAGCTGGAGGGGGATAAACCAGCACGGCGAGCTGGCGGTTGTGGAGCAAGCGCAGCGAGCGGAACAACCGACTGCTGGCCGTGACCGCTTTTCCTTTAAGTGCGTGGGGGCGAGTCTGCGTCAGCAGTCTCGCTGCGCGGTGGCCATTGGAGCGGAGGGCGTCCGCAAGTCTGTGGCAGGCTTGCCCTGACACAGTCTTGCAGCGAAGGGTGGCAATGAAGGTTGCCTTTCTGGGCGGCTTGTCCGTCCCAGAAGGGCAAGTACCGCTTTCCTTATCGACCCTGGTATCGGCACTGCCGGTGGAACAGGGCGCCATCGGCACAGATCCAGGCAGCATCGACCCGGAATCACGTCTCCATCAGCCTATATTCCCTCATTTCCCTCAATTCCCTCGCCTCCCTCACTTGATCTTTTCGACCGTGCATGTTTGTTCCGTTCCACCCCCTGTGTGGAACAAGCGGAACAAGTGGAACAGAAATATCGGCCAAAATCGCCGCCTTGTTCTGTTCCGTTCCGTGGAATGAGAGGAACAAGCGGAACAGATGGAACAAAATGATTGGCATTATTCGGACATTTTGTTCCGGCTGTTCCACCTGTTCCATTCCCCTTGTGGAACGGAACAGATTGGGTAGAATCTGGGTAGATATAATAAAGGCAGGAGGTACTGTTCTTCGCTCCTGCCCCGAATGAAGCTATTTCTTCTTCATTCTACGTCGATATCACTTCGAGAGGCGGTCTCAGGCCGCATCAAAGATGCGTTCCAAGACTCAACCCAAGAATATGATACCGACTGTTGAAAGTACGGTATTTACCATATTCAAAACAGATTTAAGGTTTTGTCGGAATATGCCGACGTGCTGCAAAGATACGCCCAAAAAATGATAACAGAAACTAAATACGGGTAATAGTCCCATCGACGCACGAAGGTTGTAGATTATGGTTACTTATAGTATATGAAAAAAATTCACTAAATTTGCCTATTATGCTCTAACTATAGCCATGAAGAGATGCTTTGTAATAATTCTCCTTCTCGCGTCGATTTGCACTGCGGCGCAGAACAGATATGCTCTTCTCATCGGCATCGGTGACTATCCGCAGGACTCCGGATGGAACAAGATTCATGGCGACAATGATGTTTCCATTATAAAGACGCTCTTGTTGGAGCAAGGATTCGTCGAGGACAATATCATGGTTCTGAAGAATGCAGAGGCGACAAAGTCTGGCATTCTGTCGGCAATGGATCAGCTGAGAGGGAAAGCGCAGACCGGTGATGTCGTGTATATCCAATTCTCCGGACATGGCCAGCAGGTTACGGACCTGAATGGCGACGAGGAGGATCACTTTGACGAAGCCTGGATTCCTTATGATGCCAAGAAGAAGTATGTAGCCGGAGAGTATGAGGGCCAAAACCATATTCTTGATGACGAACTGAACAAGTACTTGAATGGTTTGCGCTCCAAAGTCGGTATCCGTGGAAAGATTGTACTTGTGGCCGATGCCTGCCATAGCGGCAGCGGCTCCCGTGGACTTGGGGATGACGAAGAAGTATATGTGCGTGGTACGGATGAGAAGTTCATCATTCCGGGTGGTGGTGCCAATATTGTGAGGAAAGAGGAGCCGGTCTATTGGCTGTATGTGGGGGCTTGCAAGCCATACCAGACAAATTATGAGTATAAAACTGCTGACGGAGTTTTCTATGGCAGCTTGTCCTATGTGATTGCGAACGGTAATTCCAACCTGGTTACATCTGACTATCGGGATGTCATCAACCAGTGGCGCAAAGCGCTTGTGGAGATTACCCGGTATCCTCAGGATATGGATGACGAAGGAAGGCCCAGCCGCAGGAGCGACATGATGTTCTGATGATGACAGATATTGAATACATACAGGGTTTCAAAAAGAACGATGAGCGTGTGATTTCGGCCTTCTACGAATCGCACCGCTTGCCGTTCTTTGCTTTCTTCCGAACCCATTACTCCAAGGATGACGCCTACATCCTGGATCTATTCCAGGATACGTGTATCGTCCTTTGGAAAAACATCCAGCATGGGAAACTGACGGAAGAAGGGTTGAAGAGTTCGCTGTCCACGTACTTCATTTCTATCGGCAAGTATACGATGATGGCCAAGGACCGTAAGTACAAGGAGATTGTCAACGACGATGAACTTTCCAAACTCAAGTTTGTCGAAGATGATGCTGAGGAACTCCAGAAGCGTATTGAGCTGGACGATTTCGTTTATCGGATGGTAAGCGAGATGAAGCCTCCGTGCGACACCTTACTGAAGGCGCAATACTGGGACAAATTGTCCGGCGTTGAGATTGCCGAGAAGTTCGGATTCAAAAATGCGGACTCCGTGAAGGCTCAGAAATTCAAGTGCATCAAGAAGTTGAAGCCCTTGATTGAAAAATTTATGAAATTGTAGGTTACCTTTTGTTTATATAAGTCATAAAGAGATGTCAGAGATTGAAAAATACCAAGACAGGATAGACGAGTATATCAGAGGTACTATGTCTGCTAGTGATAAAATCATATTTGAGGGTGAACTGCGCCAGAATGCCGAATTGAGGCACGAAGTGGAAGTTCAGGCATCGATTGCAGAGGCAGTCCAGGCTGTAAGGCTGAGGCAACTGCTGCAGGAAGTCGAAGCCGGAATGGCAGGTGTTCCCGCTAAAGAAGAATCTAAGCCGAAGACGTTCTTCTTATTCCGGAGACAAGTTCTCACTTGGGCCAGCGCAGCTGCAGCAGTTGCCATCATCTTCTTCTCCGGCAACTCCTGGAGGCAAACGCAGCGTTTTAAAGGTTTCGGCAACGAGTATTATGCCGCTCTTGTTGAACCGGTTGCAAGGGATGGAAATGAACTTGACAACTTGCTGGCGTCCAGTTATGCACTGATTGGTTCCGGAGAATATGAAGCCGCTGTGGCTAATCTGAACGAGGCAAGGAAGATAATTGATGCCGGCCTTGGTTTGCCGATAGTAGATGAGGAGAGCGAATATGAACACAAGGTCCTGCAGGAGAAGCTTTATGATGCAGATTGGTATGAAGCCATCATGTTGATGAAGCAGGGCAAATACAGGAAGGCGAAAGATGCACTGCGGACCATTGCTGCTTCTGAAAGCCCTTATGCTGAAAACGCTAAGATTATTCTAGAATAAAAGTTTAATATTAAACACAAAACACCATGAAAAAGATTCTTGCAATCGTATGCCTTTGCGGTTTATCCATTGCCGCATTTGCTCAGGAAGAGAAACCCGAATCTGACAAGAAGGCCTCTCCTGAACTTTCTGCTTTGCAGACTGCAGCCAGCCTGGCTAAGTATGGTTATGAAAACTATTCTGCCACTGCTTTGATCGAGGCTGCCAAGATTATCGCCGAAACTCCTGTTCAGGAACTTGATGCGCAGGGAACTCCGAGCGAAAATCAGACTGTCGAGCCGAAGCCGACTCGTCTACGTCTTAACCCTGAGGAACTCTTGGCTGACGCCCAGAAGTATGCTGGTAAGGACAAGGTTGTGGTGAACTATGCCAAACAGGTCGAGAAGATTGTAAAGGGCGGAGGAACCCGCGGTGCAGTTGGTGGCCCTAAATATGGAGAAGGCCGTGTATATGGAAAGACTTACACTGACTATGATGTTAAGTTTTGGGCCAATGAGCTTGCTGAAGTTATCGTAATAGGAGATGGCGACAATGACCTTGATCTCTATGTTTATGACGGCAATGGTAATCTCATCGCAAGTGACACCGACTATACGGATCAGTGCGTATGTCGCTGGGTCCCCGCTTGGACTGGTGTTTTCAGACTTCGCATCGTGAACCGTGGAGCCATCTACAGCGACTTTGCCATCGCTACCAACTAATACAATCTGAGATTCTCTTTGGGGGTTGGACATCCCATGTTCCAACCCCTAATCTGTTTAATACGGAATCAACATGAGAAGATTATTGTCAATTGTAGTTTTAACCCTTCTGCCATTACTTGCCTTGGCTCAAGGGTACAACTCTAAGGGTGGCAGCCACCGTGGCTACCAAACCCCATATACCCAACAGGAACAACAGCCCAGCTATTGGTCTGGCTCTGGCATCGCCTTGAACGCAAAGGTGTTTGCGACCAACAACCACGTCGTAGATGGGGCCACCCATCTTTACGTGTATTTCCCGGAGACCAAACAAAAGTACGTGGCTAAGACTATAAAGACCGATCCTACGAATGACCTGGCCATCGTCAGAATCACAGACCCCAACTTCAAGGGATTCCCTACCATTCAGTATGGTTTTAAGAAAACCCTCGAAGATGTGGGAACCGATGTGTTTGTCCTTGGCTATCCCCGTGTTGACACGATGGGCGAAGAAGTCAAGCTGACGACAGGTGTGGTTAGCTCCAGGAGTGGTTTCCAAGGGAATCAGTCCCAGTATCAGGTCTCCGCGCCGGTACAGCCAGGCAACAGCGGTGGTCCTCTGTTCAATGATAGCGGTGAGCTTATCGGCATTGTGTCGGCCAAGCATACCGATGGGGCCGAGAATGTTAGCTATGCTGTTAAGTTGAGCTATTTGAACGACCTGATTGCCAGTTCCGGTGAGAGCATCAGCCTCACAAAGAGTAGCCAGATTGCTGCGCAGAAACTGAGCGAAAAATGCAAAGCCGTTATACCTTGCACCGTAATGGTTATTGCTGATAATGAACGTGAAGGACGCACTGGCCAGCCATCTACTGCTGGCACCTCTGAACGTTATACATCACAGAATCAAGACCAAGCAAGGTTCGTCATAAAGAATGCCTATGTCAAGGGTCAGGATTACTCTGAACATTATAGAAACGCTGGAGCATATCTGTCTCTTTATGAAAAAGACGGAGTGCCTTGTATGTCCATTGTTATGTCGAAGCAGAAAAGCCAATCATACGGCTCCGTTACAGATATGGATGTACAGCATTATAATGCGACGCCTTATTCATACGAGCGTGATGTGCTAAAATATACCTGGAATTATCAGAACAGTTACGACAACAAGAAGGGAGAAGCCGCGTGCCGTTTAGACGTTACATACAAAGGTGACGAGGTGTTGTTCGTTTTTGAGTTTGTCCTTCCCAATGGAGATATGTCGAGATTTTCTGGAAATCTGTAGTATATTAACATAGAAAAATGAGAAGAATAATAGCAATCGCAGGCGCTATTCTGCTTTCATTATGTCTCCATGCTCAGAGCATTTCTGATGTGGAGCATTTGTGCAAGAAAGCAGCAGAGGCCGCCAAGAATAATCAATTCAATGAGGCCCTGACTAACTACGACGCCGCGATTGCTATTATTACGCAGAATAGCCGTGCTGACCTGGTTGTCAACATTGAAGGCGACCTGCTTGATTATATCATACTTGGCATTGCCCAATCGGATAAAGAAAAAGCCCGAGGATATGCTCAACAGGCTCTTGGGTTGAGAATGGAGTGTCTCGCTTACTATGCGAAGAATGGGTATTTTGACAACAAGGAAGAGTATGTGGACAACATCGCCAACGAGGCCATCAATATAGGCTATACGCTCGCTGATGCTGGTTTACTTGATGACGCTGAGAATTGTTTCCTGGCCGCGATACAAGCTTATCCTCAAACATCCGTGTTTACGCAAACTTACCCTCTTACGCAAGAGGTGATGGGTAACTTTTATACTAAGTATAAAGAAGATCCAGGAAAGGGCCTTGAGTGGCAGTATGACGCTTTCCTATCGGCGGTCTCGCTCTTCGAAATAGATTCCGACATTGCGAAGCAGGTGTTTAGCAGAATTTGCACTTCTTATGGGATTGGGTTGGCCTACTACTCTTTTGCCGGGAATTTAGGTTTGGCTAGTCAGTACCCAGAAGTACCTGTTTATTCATACTCTCAGATTGCCTGTCTCGTTGACTCGTGGGATAGAATACGCGCCGACATTGTAAAGAAGTATGGTCAAGAGATGTATGAATCGCTCATCTCCCTAAACCCGATTAACACTATTGGAGAAGAAAGAGTTCGATTCGGAACTCCTGAACATGATGTCCTTTTTAGGGCGTTAGCCGCGATCCATTATCACCGAATGGATGATTACGAAGCACTTGAAAAACAATTGCTGTCATTGATCACAGTACCGGAAGATCAAGTTGCATACTCATATTGTCTTGTCGAGTCTTTGCGAAATAACCGATATGTTAATTATGCATCTGGACTCTACAAAACGCTCCACGATTGTCTTGTAAAAGAGAGCCGCCCGGATTTGGCGATGGAGCAGATTGATGCTGACGCATCAATGATGTATTACTACGGGCAGTATGATTACGCATGGGCATCTGTTGCTGACATTGCTTGGACTGTGAATGATGACACATATGTTCCAGAGTATCCAATGCTGTATGTCAGGCAACTAATACTCCTCAGCAACCTTTATGACCGTTTCAAGAATAATCTACCTGCTGCGGAGCAGGCAATGATTCGTGCTCTATCTATTGCTCAATCGGACGAATACCAAATTGATAAGCGGATACTGCAAACCATATTTAATAACTTATCAACGATATATAACAGAGAGGAAGAGCATCAGAAAGCTCACGATGCCATCTTAAAAGCCGTAGATTGTCGGAGAGAATGGGCCGTGGATAACAACTGCTTGGATGATTTTGAACATGGAATAGTGTGGCCAGCCCTTTTTTATGGAAATCTTGCGGATAGCTATGCTGAACTTGGAGATTTGCCCAAAGCTGAGATCCTCTACCGTCAATGTGTAGATTATTACAATACGAATTATCCGCATAGCGAGGCCCTTCTTGGGATTTATGATAGTTTGATTTCGCTATACGATAGACAAGGCGATGAGAACCGGAAATTATTTTACTCTCAACTGTCTTTAGACCACCTGCTTAATGTTTACCTGTTCGCTTCCCAGGGAATGACGAAAATCCAGAGGACGGATTACTGGCATAAACTTAACACCGGTATTTCCGATGTTTATGCTCAGTTTGCGATTCAGAATCATTCTTTTGCAGAATTAGCATATGACGCAGCACTTGTTGATAAAGGGTTTCTTCTCAGGCTTGAAGGCATTATTCAGGGAAATATTCGAAACTCTGGCGACCAGAATCTAATTAGCGCCTATGAACAGTACAAAGACGCGGAACGACGCGGCCTGGAAACAAAGAAGCAGTTAGAAGATAGGATGATGTATTTATACTCCAAGCATCCGGAGTTCAATGAGTCAGTATCTTTTCATCATTGGCAAGATGTTCAGTCCCATTTATCCAAACAAGATATTGCCATCGAATTTGCCACAGCCTGCTCAGACGGCCAGCATACCACTTATGCGGCTCTATTGCTTAAATCTGGGATGAAAGAGCCGGCGGTTATCAAACTTGATTCTGGAGAACGATTTAATAAGTTCCTAAAAGACGGGGCAAAAGCATATCGTAACAATGATGAACTCTATTCATTGATCTGGAAAGACATAGAACCATACCTTTCGGGCATTAAGAATATCTATTTCGCTCCGTATGGAGCCATTTCACAACTCAACATTGAAGTTCTCGAGAACGAGAAAGGAAAGTCAATCAACAAGTTATACAATGTGTTTAGGCTCTCCAGCACAGGAAACCTCTGTGAGCCGAAGCATTCAACTGTTGCAACTTCCGCCACATTATATGGAGGCCTGAATTATGACACGTCAGTGTCAGAGTTAACCGCTTCAAGCCGTGCTTATTCAGGAACAGTTTCAGACATTAATACTGCTATTGATTTCACTTCCGATCAGACCCGGAAAGGGTGGAAATACCTTCCTGGAACAGAAAAAGAAGTTCAACAGATTGGAACTATCCTGGACTCCAAAAAGATTGAGCATATTACATTCTCACAATCGCAAGGAACAGAGGAATCTTTCAAGGCCATGAGCGGTCATAGCTCTCCTATCCTTCATATTGCCACCCACGGTTTTTATCTGGATGAAAAAGGAGCTGCCAGGAGCAATCCTTCTTTGCTTGCTGTTGAGGAGAATGATTCTCACATTTACCCCATGCGCCGATGCGGACTTATCCTCTCCGGCGGCCAGCACGCCTGGCTGGGAGAATCCTTGCCCAAAGATATCGAGGACGGGATTCTCACTGGAGAGGAAATCGCTGGAATGGACCTCTCCGGGACAGACTTAGTTGTCTTGTCAGCGTGCCAGACCGGACTTGGCGATATTGACAGAGAAGGGGTCTATGGCTTGCAGCGGGGCTTTAAGATTGCCGGTGCAGGAACAATCATTATGAGTCTGTGGGAGGTCAACGATGCCGCCACCGAGATTATGATGACCAAGTTCTACACACAGTTGGCATCCGGTAAATCAAAAAGAGATGCCTTCGATTCTGCCATTTCTGCTGTGAAGTCCAAGTTTGACGGACCGGAGTATTGGGCGGCGTTTATAATGTTGGATTAATATAACCTTCTAGCATTCATCCCATTATTCATCTTGGAAGTCCGTGCAATAGCAATATCTTATACTCTAATTAAAAGGGCCAATGAATTATGAAGAGGTTATTTACAATACTCGTTCTTGTGTTATTCGCATATGCATCATCGGCACAAAGTTTCCCGACTCAGGAGGAGATACAGCAGGTAATGATTGAAGGGCCGGATTGGAAGGTAGTTCGGCTTAAGAATAGAATCCTTAATATTCAGTCTTCAATTGACAGCACAAGTGTAGAGTATCAGATATGCAATTTATATCTATTGCCTCTATATGCTAAGCTTAATGATAACAGTTCCGCCAGGAAAGCCTCCGAGAGTTTATATTATTATCTGAATAATGGTGGAAGAGAACAACTAAAAGACCAATGTGATGTTGACGAACTCCAGATGCAGGTAACACTGTCATTAATGAGCTGTTATGCTGATGAGGAGAATTACCAGAAAGCACAAGAATTAGGAGAAGAGTGTCTCCGGTACGCAAAGGGCTTAAATAATCACCACTATTATTCGGCCCTGCAGCAAGTCGCTGATGTGCAGAATAAGCTGGGTGACAATGCTACTGCCTACAAGAATATTAAGCTTTGTTATAATAAGTTTGATAACACAGAATGGTTACCCGGTGATGCAACTCGGTCTTTGATTAATACGACTTATTTCAATGTCCTTCGCGATCTTTCCATTGAAGCTGCCGGAAGAGGAGATACCAGGAAAGTCAAAAAGTATTTTCAAGAGGCGCTAAAAATAGATTCAGATTATCCGGAAACAAATACTTCACTATATTTTGATAGTGATTTCCTTATTTCAATTGTTGAAAGTCTCCCACTGAAAACATCAAATAATGAATTAACTAAGCTTCTTCTGAGTGTTGTTGAATCTAAGAGGAAGTCGTATTTGGCAGCGGTTCAAAGATTAAATGAAGAAGATGATTCCATCAGTGACAATGATTATTATGCAAGTTGTTTTCTTGGGTTCGCACAAGATGCAATGAGTCAGAATAAGACACGGTCTGCGGAAGCGTTTATTAATATAGCTGCAGATCTTTGTAAGCACGATGATGTGTCAAGTATTGTGAAGGAATACACTTTGGATTATCTGGCTTATTTCTTTGCGCACTTTAAAGGGGACTACCTAAATGCTATTCTTAATTTCGAAAAGCTAATCCCTGTTCGCAGAGATAATGATAGTGATAACCTTAAAGCGACATATTCCAATATATTAAATGCTGTGGCTCGAGCGACACAGTGTAATAGGTATTTTTATTCAATCGCTATAGGGTCTATTGAAAAGCAGGAAGAGGCTGATTATATTCCTATAACAAGCCCTAAAGAAACACGTCTCATTCTCAATGAATGGAAGAAGATTAGTGAGGATATTATCAGTTATCATGGGAAACCATATTTCAATACCCTATTGGTAGATTATCGGCGACCTATTAACCAACGGGTCTTTGCACTCTTTTCTTTGCCAGACACAAAACTAATGATGGCGCACAACTCTATCAGAGAGGCTGATTATGAAACCGCTTTTAAGATAATACAAGAACTAGTCAACGAAGAATCGTTGAACAATGATAAAATCCAGGATTTGGTCTGGCGTATTGACAACAATCTTTATCTGAATACCGGGTATTTAGAATCTGATTCTTTTCTTCAACATTTGAGAACTGCAAGTTTTGTCATTAATAATCCCGACCTCATTGAATGGATAGATTATGAAAGGGTTAGGATTAAAGACTGGCTCGGATATGCTATGGGATATGCCCACGGGTTAGCAGAAGAAGGAAAGATGGAAGAGGCTAACCAAGAATATGATATTATTCTCAAGCAGATCCAAGGCCTTGAAAAAAAAGATTCTTTGTATCTTGAAGTACAACTGACACGCGCAATTGATTTATATGTTGCAAAAGATGACAAAACGGCTCTTGAAATAGCTACGGAAATCATAAAGAAATCCAAAGTTCAAAAACCGCAGAATTACCTTCTTCAGTGTAATACATTATGGCTTATCGGAGAATGTTTACGCAGGGCTGAACGATACAACGAAGCGCTTACGTACTGCGAAGAAAATATATCACTACTGAAGAAGAATAGTGTAGATAGTGATGGTCACCACCTGCAGAACATCATCTTACAGCATGGCGATATTCTATTGGACCTGAAGAATTATAACCCTGCAGAACAATCATATATAGAGTTTTTGAGTGCTTTAGACGGACGAGAGCCATCACGAGGTTCAGACGATCACACAATCGTAATTAGCAAGTTGGCGCAAATATACAGCGAGAAACTTCAATCAGCGATAGAGCAAAAAAATGGCGAACTATGTCAAGAACTGTATTCCAAGGCAATCGATTTATTTAAGCGTTATCCTAAAGCCGCTGCGGGTTACCATATTTATTTCGGTCCTTTTAATGAAAGAATTAGTAACCTGCTTTCACTCATCCCGAGAAACACTATTACTTCTTTCTGTGAAGGTTTAATTGACTTAGATCAGATTATTTGGAAAGCAGAAGAGGAGAAAGGAAAGAAAACAGAGATACCCCCCATAGAGTGGTATGCTAATGTTATCAATTGCATGGCAAACCATTGCTATAGCAATCACTTTTATGCGGAGGCAATATACTTTTATGGAAAAGCTATCGATTATGTAATAGATAATAAACAGTACGCATGGGGCGGTTATTTGGCTGAATTATATGATTTGCGTGCTATAGCAAAAGAAAATGCTGGGGAATGGATGTCTTCCATTGAGGATAGAATTCTAGCCTTTAAGAGTTCATTAGAGTCCTCTGATAAAGACACCGAAGCACCTCAAAAGTACTTTGCCTCAATTAAAACATCCGTTGAACTAGCAACGGAGACGAGTGCTAGTTTTGTTAATTCAATGTATAATGATGCGATGCATCCGCATTTATCATATGAGGATAATCAAAAGATTCTCCAAATGTGGAGAATATGTCTTGAAGAAGTGGTCGATAAGTATGGAAAGGGTTTTCTAATCGCATTACACCTATACGACACCAGAATGAAAGAGGATTCGTATTTGAACCAGTATGGTGTCCCCCGGCCTTATATTGCTTCTGAGAAACTATCTTACCTGGCAGAAACATACTATATTGAGTCCCTTATAAACATTATGGACAATCGTATAGAGGATTTCACCGAGAGCTATAAAACTCTTCTCGAAGATGCCGTTCCATATGATGAAGCTGAAGATGACAAGAACTTAAGGTATAATTTAGTCATGGAAATGGCAGATGCGCTTTCTCATGCGGGGTTCTCGGATTGGGGCTTTGAGGTTCTTGGTAGTTATTATCAATACTTGGTTTCAGATGAACACGAGGACTTTGAACTGGCAGAAAAAGTAACAACTCAAATTGGTTTTGCCGCATGGAGAATGATGGACATAAAAAGACTGGTTTGGGCGACAAGCAATGCCGAAATTGTTGCGAATAAAGACAACCCGGGCTATTACCGTTGGATGTTCTATGACATCAATGAACTTATCTCACAACTTGTCATTCTTTCTAGAACACAGGTTTATACGAATATCGATAATGCAAAAGCGACTCTTGGATTTGCCAAAGAACTTGTAGATGGTAACACTCAATTATCGAATGGCAACCCTATTACTTCATCAACCATATCACTTTTATATAATGATATGGCCATCCTGACTGATGATACGCAATTAAGTATTCAATACTATGAGAAGGCTTTGGCGAACGAGAAAGGATTTGACCCTACAACCCGCATTAACCTCGCTACAGAATATATGGGGATGGGTGACTATCACAAAGCAGATACTCTTCTTACCGGAGTTTACCAATACTCTCAAAATCAATATTTAGATCCGAGATGGAAAGCATCATTATTTAGAGCTCTCACGCGGAACGCCATCTATGAGAAGAATTTTAAAAAAGCTCAAGAGTTTTCAAAAGAGAGATTGTCATTACAGATTCTCGATTATCTGAGATCAAGTCAATCTTTAACGAGCCAGGGACGAAACAACTATTGGGACCAATACTATGCTCAGTCTCTTATTGATGCGGCTTCAACAGACTTAGCTTGTGGGGATAATGGTAGTAATGCATATAATGCTGCGTTGTTCCAAAAGTCCATCCTAATTCGGCAGAAACAATCTGTAAAGGATAACATTCTCCAATCTAATGATCTAGAGCTTAAGAATGCCTATGCACAATACAATAAAGAAATACGTTCACATTCAGCGTCCGCTACTGAAACCGAAGAGTATTGTATGTACCTATACTCTATGCATCCCGAATTTGTCGGGGCATTTAAAATTCCTCAGTGGAAAGAAGTACAGTCCCAGTTAGGGAAAAATGATCTAGCTATCGAGTTTGCGCTATCTTTTGAAAATGATTCAAAAGATGCGTATTATGTGGCTATTCTTTTGCGTAAGAATTATGAAACTCCACGCATTGTCAGGCTATGTAAAAAAGAAGATTTAACCAATTTGGTCACAAAAGACAGAGACATTGCTGGTTTTTCTATTGGCTTATACCAAGACATGACTGTCCTGTATCGTTTGATTTGGGAACCGATAGAGCAGTATTTAAGAGGCATTAAAACCATATATTACTCTCCTTATGAGCTTATTAACAACGTAAATATTGAAACGGCGTATAAGCAACCAGGAGGCAAAACAGTGGGCAGTGCGTACCGGTTAATGCGAGTCTCTACAACTGCTGAGTTGCTTCCAGAAAATAAAAAACCGTTCGAAAGTGCTATCCTTTTTGGCGGTCTGGATTATAATGCGGCTTTGCATCAATCCATCACTCCAGATATGGAGAATAAGCCTTCTGATAATGACAACTACTTGCAACTACGTGGTAGTATGGGTGGATCTTGGGTTCGTAGACCATATATGAAAGATGAGGTGGTGGGGATTCAACAATTGCTCTCAGGAAAAAGTATTACAACCACACTCTATTCTGCAGATCAAGGTACAGAAGAGGTCTTTAAGTCACTTTCAGGTGCCGCTCCTGACATACTTCATTTGGCCACACACGGCTTCTATTATACTGCTGAAGAAGCGGACCAATATCGGTATTTTAATACAATAGAAACCCCATCTTATCAAGCTGGAGTTAGATCTGGTGTTGTTCTTACGGGTGCTAACCATGCTTGGAATGGCGAAAGTATCCCTCAAGGGAGCGAAGATGGAATTCTCACCGCTGATGAAATCAGTGGTATGGATTTGACAGGTACTTCTGTCCTAACTCTATCTGCTTGCCAAACTGCTTTGGGAGATATTACTAGCGATGGCGTTTATGGTATGCAAAGAAGTTTTAAGATTGCCGGAGTGAATACCATTATTATGAGTCTATGGCAAGTGGATGATGAAGCGACTTATATTATGATGGAGAGGTTTTATCAAGAGTTAGCCAATGGAAAGGAAAAACACGAAGCATTTAGAATTGCGCAAGCAGCAATACGCGTATGGGCTGAAAAAAGAGTTAATGAACTAAGGGAGGAATTATCTAATTTACCTCCAGAAGGGCAAGAAAAGAAAAGATCTCAATATGGAGGCCAGCTGTATCCTGAGTATTATTGGGGTGCATTTGTAATGTTAGACTAACTGGTTGAACACCGATGAAGGCAAATAAGATAATAAGGAGAATAGTATGTGCGTTAACATTAGCAGTAGGAGCAGTTATCTTATCCTACTTAAGCACTAATATGAATATCTCCCTAACCGGTGAGAAGGCTGTCCTGAAATACTGGAATGCGTTTACTGATTGGATAACTGCTGGCCGCGACAGAGCGCCAGCAGATGTTGTGGTTTTCATCAATGTGGCTCACGACAAGCAGCTGGTGGATATCACGGATGATTTCGGCATTCCTATTGGTAATGCTGCTATAACTGACAGGCAGAAATTGTCCAGGCTTCTTGATCTCATAAACGAGTCAGGGGAATATCAGTATGTGATGTTGGATGTGTTCTTTGAATCGGGTTTTGAGACAGAAGTTGACAGCGCCCTTTTTGGTCGCATCGCCAGTATGGACAGACTCGTGATTCCCAAACATATAGACGGCGCCTTGGAAAGCGAATGCCTGGAACAGAAAGCCGGTTATGCAGATTACGCAACATCCATTAACGAAAACGATTTTACCAAATACCTCCTTTTTCGGAAGGGTGGAGCTTCAATGCCGCTAAAAGCATACACCGAGGTCACGGGACGTGACGTAAAAAGGGTTCTGCTCTGGTATGCCGATAAAGGGAAATTGGCCCGTCGGGTAATGTTCCCCAAAATGTATGTCCGCATGGATTTTCCATATCGTCCGGACGGACAAAAGGCGTATCTGAATCTGGGTACGGACATCCTGGATACAGAAGAAGAAGTGGACTGGTCAGACTACTTTAAGGGGAAGTACATAGTAATCGGCTCTTTTGCCGGTGATGACATTCACACAACATACGCTGGAGATCTTCCCGGTAGCCTGATTAATTACAATGTGTACCTGTCGCTGATGAAGGGACAGCATAGGATTCCCTTTGTTCTGGTCATAGTGTATTTCCTAATTTTCTTTGCGATGGCATACCTGCTGCTCAACGGAGGAGCCAATGCGTCACAGTCCTGGACTTGGGTATGGGCCAAACTATTCGTGCTGTATTCATTGATTCTGACAATTGTTTGTATCTTTGTATTCATGATTTGGGGCCAGGCTCATGATATCTTTATCACATCAACGTTCTTCAGCATCGTTGACCTGGTCAACCGTAGGATAAAAGCAAAGAAGGAATCCCATGCGTAAGATAGTTTTACTGGCATTGCTACTCGTCTCGGTGTCTTTGCGTGCCGAAGACTTCAAGATTCTGTTTATCAATACAGAAAGCATCAAGATTGGAAAGACCACACGCGTAGCCGGAGACGTCTTCAGTGATGCGGAAAAGATTTATTGGAAGGACGGGAAGCAGGCTATGAAGGTCATGTCCCTCGATACTAAAAAGCAATATGTTCTGGTTTCGGAAGACTTCAGGCAGAGAAAGTTAAAGTCGGCCAAAGACTTTATCGTTAAGAATAACAGGCTTTCTACGCGAGGGATTGGCAACTTGTCATCAGTCGCCGCCCTGTTGGGAGGCCGCATTTATTGGCTCAATCCTACCCTTATCACAATTGAATATGAACCAGATGAAGGCGAGTTCTTCTTCCTAAAGGCTAATGATGAAGAGATAAAGTTGGAAATGGAAGGACCGCAGCTGATTCTTGACGACCGCATTTGGGGTGAAAGTGTTCCAATCCAGATAGAAACAGATCTATACTTCCATTATAAAGACGGAGAGAACGAATTGGTAGACCCGGGAGTTTTGATTATTCCACTACCAAATGAGATTCATTTGAAGAAGAGGTAATCCTGCGGGGTTACCTTTTTTCGTTCCATGACATAGATGAACAAAAGATGTTCAACAATTAAAACTATATGTCATGGGATTCTTACACATGCTCGCCGTCAACCGGGAACTGAACCAGACCGTTTCCGGAGTTCAGAACAAGTTTCACAGGCTTGAAGACCTCATCAATGGCCACCGTGGTGTTGATGACAGAAACTTCAATGAAGTAAATACCCTTATTAGCAGCATATCCAGGGACGTGCTTGAGATGACTCAGCGCGTGGACCGTCTGGGATATGCGGAACAAGTATCGCTGCTCCTGCCCTGGACAAACGGCCGGAAATACTCCTGGATGGAATGGAATGCTTTTGCCTGTATGTGCGTGCAACAGGCGAAAGTGTTCGTGAACCAGTATAAGCCCGGTTATTATAGATAGGGACATAAAGAAAGGTTACTTTCTTACGAAGATGCCATAAAGAAATAAACAGAACAAACTCAATCAACAGGAATTATGGAAGCATTACTTGTAACATTCGTCGGAGGCCTGCTCGGTGGGCTCGTATATGCACTCGGTATTGAACTCGAGAATCGTCGTAAGAATAAATAAGATGTTATGGCTTACTACGGAAACAATGATGGCTGTTTGGTCATCTTCGCTCTACCTTTTATCATAGCATGGTTTATTGTCAAGTTTGTGGTCGCTATCTGTGCGTGTGCCTTAGTTATTCCAGCAAGATTCATATGGCTTTTTATTACCATCCCAATGAAAATCTTTACCGGCGAAGATCATTCTGCTGACTGGGAAGATGGAGACTTCATGAGTGCCATGTGGCATGTTTTCTTCCCTGCCAAATAAGGTTACATAATTGCGATTACCGACATAAAGAGACAAAGAACGATATTGAACTTTAAACAGATGCTATTATGTTTTTGGGCTTTATGAACAAGAAAGAAAAGGAATTCTATGACCAGCACATGTATGAACTCCTTAAAGATGAGATGGATGCTAACGGACGTGTCCCTAAAGATTCCTGGAAGATTGCTGATAGGATGACCAGAAACTTTATGATTACCCTTATCCAAAGTGGACTCTTATAATACTTTAACATTCGATACTTTCACGCATTATGAAAAGAATTATCACTATCATTTCAGCGCTTATGCTGATCTGTTTCTGCGGTAATGTATATGCCCAGAAGAATTCAACCAATGACTACAACCTCAAGAAGGCCTACGAGGTCCTGAACGAGGAGAAGGACGAGGCCAAGGCTCTTGATCTTGTTACGAAGCAGATCCGGGAGACGCCGGACAATGTGGACGCATTGATCCTGCGGGCACGTCTTCTTCGCCGCAAACATGAGTTTGGACAGGCCCTCCAGGATATCAACCATGCCCTGAAGGTCAACAAGCCCAAGAAGACCGATGTGGCGAACTCGACGCTGCACTGGTGGAAGGCCTATATCTATCAGGATATGGGAGACTGGAAGAGTGCGGCTGCTTCCTTCAAGACGGCTTACGAACTGGCCCAGAAGGATGATAAGGATAATCTACAGAGCATCTCATTCGATTATGCCCAGGCGTTGTTTAATCTGGACGACTATGATGGGGCAGATGTCATCTACAATAAGATGCTTGCCCTCGATGAGGCGGACCAGGCAGCCATGATTGGCCTTGCCCGGAACATGGTCACGCGTGAGCAGTATAAAGAAGCGCTGGAGTTGCTGGACAAGTGCCAGAAGTACGATGCAGATTATGCTGAGATCTACCGCTTCAAGATGCAGGCCTATGACAAACTGGGAGAGACGAGTAAGGCGATTGATGCCGGCCTGGATTGGTTTGATAAGAACAATGACGCCAATACTGAGGCCATCCTGAAGGTTCTGGTCAAGCGTCCGAACTATGCTGAGGCCAGCCTTAAATCCCGCGCCAAGAAGAGCGAAACTCCTTTCCAGTGGAAGGCGTTCTTGTGTCAGTTCTATGAAGAGACGCATCAGTATGCCGAAGCCGTGAAGGCCTACGATGACCTGGAGGCGGAGTTCGGGCACTATGACCAGATCAACGTTTACCGGAGCGACTGCTATAGCGAGCTTGGGCTCAATGATCTTGCCATCGCCGACATTTCAAAGGCGATGGAGAAAGATCCTGATTGGCGCTGCTATTGCCAGCGTGGGGATTATTACCGGCTCTCCGGAGACATCGATGCGGCCATCGCTGACTTTACCGCAGCTATCGAAGAGGTCCCGGACGGTGCCTACGCGTACTACAAACGTGGCTGGTGCTATGAGATGAAGGGCGATAGGAAGAAAGCGCTCGAGGACTACAACCTGGGCCTTGAGATGACGGAGGACTATCCATACCTCTACCTGATGCGTGGCGAGCTCCTGCTGTTGGAAGGGAACAAAACTGAAGCGGATGCCGACTTTGAAGCGGTCATTCAGAAGGATACCGTTGCCAATAGTAACAGTTGCGCCATGTATGCCCTGCATTTCCTTGGACGTGACGATGAAGCCGAGGAGTGGATGAACAAGGTGATTGAATCCGATCCTGATGCCGCCGGAAACTATTATGACCAAGCTTGCCTATACTCCAGGATGGGGCGCCTGCAGGAATCCATAGCCGCGCTTCGTGTATCCTTTGAGAAGGGTTTCCGCAGCTTCTCCCATATCCGTCTTGACGATGATATGGATGCTGTACGTGACCTGCCGGAGTTTAAGGCTCTGATGGAAGAGTACGAGGCAAAGCACGCTGCATACCTGAAGGAGTTCGAGCTGGCAATGCCGGAGAAGGAAGAATCAGTTACAGAGATTGCCGTCAAGCGCAATCCAGGCGGCACCTTCGAGATTCCCTGCGACATCAACGGTCTGGCTCTTCAGATGATCTTTGACACCGGAGCATCCGATGTGACCATATCTTCCGTAGAGGCCAACTTCATGTTCAAGAATGGCTACCTGTCGGAAAAGGACATCAAAGGAAAGAAGTATTACCAGATTGCCAACGGACAGATTAGCGAAGGAACCACCATCACCCTCCGCGAAGTGAGAATCGGCGATGCGGTACTGCACAATGTAGACGCCTCTGTGGTTAAGAGCCAGAAAGCCCCGCTGCTGCTCGGACAGAGCGCGATGGAGCGTTTTGGAACCATCACTATCGACAACCAGAACAACAAACTGATCATCAAACATTAGTCGGCAACATTTTTTAGAAGCATCGTTATGGAAATCATATTCGTTATTATGTGGGTTGTCCTCTCGGTCCTGGTTGGAAAGTATGGGGAGGAACATGGTGAAAGCAAGGGGTTCCTGATCTTTGTGTCATTATTCACGTCGCCACTGATTGGGTTCATTATCGCTGCAGTCAACAAAAAGTATTGAGATGCGGTTACCTGAATAGGGAACTTGTCATAAATAATCGAACCGAAAGGATTCGAAGATAAAGTTAACCCTTATAAAACAGAAGAATCATGAACATGAGAATTACCGCCCAGCTCAGCGAAATGTACTGCGGAATCATCGCTTACGGAAGGGTTTCATCCCCTTGGTTTGGCGTCATTGACTTTGCCGGCCTTGCCGCGTCCGCTGTTAACCTTCTTATCAAGAGAGGAGAGATCAACTCCTGGGAGAAAAGAGAGTGCTCCAAATACATGGTCGAGCGCTTTAACCAGGACATTGGCCGGACAATGCCCCAGAGCATCATCAACGACGTGGTCAACTATATGGACGGCGTGACCGACATCGACCGGAACCTCGGAGGAATCATGGCGGCTATAGAAATGGCAAGATAGTATCTTGTTGAACACCGGGATAGCGCCATCCCCAATCTTTTACGACGGCAATATAGGCCTGCCTTCTATGAGGCGTGAAAGGTAGTCGGCAGGCCTGCCGTTTTTAACCCCAGAAAAGAAGATCAATTATGGCAATCGCAATCACATCTATCCTCGCTATCGTATTCCTCTGCCTGTATATCAGTAAGATGCAGGACTATACGAGCCTTCAGAAAGACAACCAATGGCTTAAAGAGCAACAGGGCCGCAATTCCTCAAAGGCGGACTCCGAAGGTACTAAAGACCGTACTCTTGACCCGGAAACCGCGATGGAGGCTATACGTTACAATGGTTTTGTCCCTGAAACGGACGGGCACTGGATTACGTTCATGTCTCAGGGCGAACACTTTGCCATCGATGCGGAACGTTTTCCAGTCCTGGTTCTGATGAAGCACTACAACCTGGACCGCAAAGAGTATGATATGGACCTGATGCACAAGGCTGCGCATCAAGTCTCCGATGACATCATTATGGGTAAGGTACTGTTTACCGGCGACGAAGAGGACGGCATCGCATTCCAGATTGCAGCCATTGAGAATAAGTATGGACACTTCAAAGATAGCCTTACCCGCTATATCAACATTATTGACGAGGCCCAGGCGCGAATGAGCCATGTCTACAATGAGATGGACCAGAAGCAGAAGGAAAGGTTGGCTATAGTCCCGCAGTATGCCGCAGGCGCTTCTGGAGAGAAGAAGCTGATGTCGTAAGTATTATCGATTTCTGATGAGCCGCTTTGTCCTTTTGTTCTTCACAATTTGCGTAGGGCTGATGACCGGTCTGGGGAACATGCTGCATGTCTCCTACAAGACTATCAATGTCATTCTGTTCTGCTACGTAGAGCCAATCTTCACGGTTCTGATGGTTATCCTGGCTATCCTTGCGATTTGTAAGGTACCAATCCATGGATTGGGCATTTGGACGTTCCGGGTTGTTGTGGCCGTTGTAATCCTTTTTCTTCTGGCTGGAGGGGTGTACTTTGTCTTCCAGGTCATAGCCACGGAGTATGGCTTATACAACGAGCCGTACCTTCATATGCCGTACCCGACATCAGCTTACATGGCGAATCTGTTTGACCGAACAGTTGATTGGCTGCAAGTGACGGCGGGAAAGCTGGGGACAACGTATGAATTGATCAACATAATCGTTTATGTGTTGGTAATGCCCGTGCTCTGTTTGGCATCATACGTAGTTTTGAGAATCGGACACTTAACACATTAAGATGAACTACGAGATACAACAAGCGTTCAATGAGATTATGGAAATCACGCCCATCTACAGGCGTGATTACATTGTCGAATACCTCCGGAAGAATCTGCCGAAGGACGATGCCAGGTGGCATTTATTCTATAAAACGAAGACTCAATTTATCTCCAAGATGATCCAGGAGGGATATATCTCCAAGGATGAACTCCTTGAAAAGATTGGACGTGAACGGATAGAGCAATACTTTCACTTTAAGAGTACTATGGCATGATGGCAGATACACTACTTAACTGGGATAAAACCGAGTTGGCCAACATCTTGGCCGACAAGATGGCCGATGCCGAGGATTTGGTAGAGGCATTCCCATCCATAGAAAAAGCCAGTACAATAGAAGAAGACATTCTGGAGGACTTTATCCAAAGCAACTGGAAACTCATCTTGTCCGGTTTTGATGTGGATGAACTTCTCGAGTGGATCGAGGAGAAGGACTTCGAGGAGGAATGGGAGCGCTGGAGGAATGAATGTATCGAAGAGGATTGCGAATATGCCGAATACAAGAACGAGGAGTATTGCAGGGCCCTTATAGACTTCTTCTTCAGCTTGAGGAATATGGATCTGGCCGAACAGCGAGGTTACCCTTCGAAGTTCAGAAAGTCATAAAGAAAAAAAAACAAACTGTTGACAGCTTCACAAAAGTAGATGTCTGGACCTTATTGGCAGGTAGACATAAGGAGCAAGATAATGGGGGTCGCAAAAAGAATTGGTAAGACTATCGGTCCCCATCGTTTTTGTCGTCGGGTCATTTTTTCTGCTTCGTCTCTCCAATACTGTTTCTCGCTACTTGTGTTACTGAGCCACTCCATATGATGGCAGAAAGCTTGATAGGTACTGAACGTCTGCCCATCAGGTGCACGATACATCATAGCTTAATCCTCTTTTAATAAATTCTTTACTTAATATTTACTCCGACAAATCGTATATTAAGACTGCCCAAAGTTATTATTTATTCTGTACTTATATAGCATGAACCAATTCCTGATACATCTTGAAGAGGCGGGCGACGATGTCGGATTCGGTGGCGTCTTTGGGGAAGCCGTAGGCCTCCAGGACGGCGGCATCGTTGGCGCGGTGGGCCTTGCGGAGTTC
>JAEEGL010109848.1_pt1 | contig 22114 bp, 20 predicted proteins | sample 9134231 | NCBI WGS metagenome assembly JAEEGL01 (sample SAMN16246548, study PRJNA631951) | gut metagenome | biome: gut microbiome; feature: rumen; material: fiber-attached | host: Bos | place: Iran: Karaj | collected 2018-10 | reverse complement strand
GAGCCACGCGACGTGGCCGTGGCTGATCTTCGCGGGGTAGCACTCCGATTCGCTGGGGATCGACTCGATGCCGAGCTCGTACGTCCTGTGTGTCGAAGGCGGAGAGAGGATCACGCGGAACCCGAGTTCCGTGAAAAAAGTGTACCAGAACGGATAATTCTCATACATGTTCAGAACGCGCGGAATGCCGACCGTGCCGCGCGGCGCCTTGTCCTTTGGGAGAGGCTTGTAGCTGAAGAGCCGCCGCGTCTTGTACTTGTACATGTCGGGGATGCCGCTGTCCGTGATCTCCTTGCCGAGTCCCCGCTCGCAGCGGTTGCCGGAGATGAACTCCCGGCCGCCCGTGAAGCGGTTGACCGTCAGGCGGCAGTTGTTCGTGCAGCGCCCGCAGTTACGCAGGGATGTTGTGAACTCGAGGTTCTCGATCTCGTCGAAGGAAAGCATGGTGGACCTGCGCGATCCGTCGTACCGCTCCCTCGCGATGAGAGCCGCGCCGAACGCCCCCATGATGCCCGCGATATCGGGCCGGATGACTTCGCTGCCCGCGGTCTTCTCGAAGCTGCGCAGCACCGCGTCGTTGTAGAATGTGCCGCCCTGCACGACAATGTTGCGCCCGAGCTCCTGCGCGGACGAGACTTTCATGACTTTGAAAAGAGCGTTCTTGATGACGGAGTAGGCGAGACCTGCGGAGATGTCGCTGACGCCGGCGCCTTCCTTCTGCGCCTGCTTGACGCGGGAGTTCATGAACACCGTGCAGCGCGTCCCGAGGTCGATCGGATGCTCCGCAAAAAGCGCCTGTTTCGCGAACTCCTGCACGGACAGCCCGAGCGACTTCGCGAAGGTCTCGAGGAACGAGCCGCAGCCGGAAGAACACGCCTCGTTGAGCATGACGTTGTCCACGGCGCCGTCCTTGATGCGGATGCACTTCATGTCCTGGCCGCCGATGTCCACGATGCAGTCGACGTCGGGATCGAAAAACGCGGCGGCATAGTAGTGCGCGATCGTCTCCACTTCGCCCTCGTCCAGCATGAGAGCTGCCTTCAGGAGCGCTTCCCCGTAGCCGGTGGAGCAGCTGCAGGCGATCCGGGCGCCCTCGGGCATCAGCCTGCGGATCTCACTGATCGAGCGGATCGCGGTGCGGATGGGGCTGCCGTTGTTATTGCTGTAGAAAGAGTAGAGGAGCGTGCCCTCTTCGTCGATCACGGCGAGCTTCGTCGTCGTGGATCCGGCGTCGATGCCGAGGAAGCAGTTGCCGCGGCAGGAGGCCAGATCGCCTTTTCTCACCCGGTGCGCGGCGTGCCGTTCCGTAAATGCGGCGTAATCCTCTTCGGAACGGAAGAGGGGATCCATGCGGTGCACTTCGAACTCCATATGGATCTCGCCGGCGAGGCGCGACTCGAGCTTCGCGAGAGAAAGAAAGCTCTCTTCCTTCGCGTTCATCGCTGCCCCTGCCGCCGCGAACAGGTGGGAGTCCGGAGGATCGATCGTGTGCTCCTCGTCCAGTCCGAGTGTCCGGATGAAGGCTGCCTTCAGTTCCGTCAGGAAATGAAGGGGGCCGCCGAGAAAGGCGACGTGCCCGCGGATCGGCCGCCCGCAGGCGAGGCCGGAGATCGTCTGGATGACGACTGCCTGGAAGATCGAGACGGCCAGGTCCTCCCGCGTCGCGCCTTCATTGATGAGCGGCTGGATGTCCGACTTCGCGAAGACGCCGCAGCGCGCCGCGATCGTGTAGATGGACTGATAGTTTTTCGCGTATTCGTTGAGCCCCTCCGCGTCGGTTTCCAGGAGAGAGGCCATCTGGTCGATAAAGGAACCGGTGCCGCCGGCGCAGGTCCCGTTCATGCGCTGCTCGATCGTGCCGTGCTCGAAGTAGATGATCTTCGCGTCCTCGCCACCGAGTTCGATCGCGACGTCCGTCTTCGGCGCAAGCTCCTGCAGCGCAGAGGAGACCGCGACGACCTCCTGCTCGAACGGGATCCCGACCGCGCCTGCGAGCGCGAGCCCGCCCGAACCCGTGATCACGGGGTGGACCGTGACGTCGCCGAGCGCCTCCAGCGCCTCCTTCACGAGGCTGTGCAGCGTATTCTTTATATCCGCGTGATGTCTCCGGTAATCGGAGAAAAGCATTCTGTGGGCAGGATCCAGGACCGCGACCTTGACGGTCGTGGATCCGATATCTATGCCGAGTGTGCAGTCTCTGCTGATCAATTCCATGCTCCCTTAAAAAGCGCCGCCGTTCCTTCCGTTGCGCAGGCGGTGACCATGATCACCGACGGACATTATAACACAATCGCAGAATGCATGCGCCAGGCCCATGCGGCTGGTGCCCGCCTTGCTGCATGAAACGCGGCGCGGCAGTGCTTTCACGGCACCCGCGTTGTACAAAAGGACGGAAACAATGTAAACTGTGTACTAGCCGGAAGACCGGCGGAACGATCAGGGACAGCAAAGGAAAAAATCATGAAAGAATTCGAAAGAAAATACGGGAAGTACGCGGTCAGAAACCTGCCGCTCATTCTGATCATATGCTACGCGATCGGCTATACGACTTCATTTCTTGCGCCGGGACTGCTCAGCTGGCTCTCGCTCGACCCGCGCGCGATCCTGCACGGGCAGGTCTGGCGGATCGTCACCTGGGTGCTGATCCCGCCGGGACAGAATAACATCTTCTGGATCCTGATCTCCCTCTATTTCTATTATTCGCTCGGCACGGCGCTCGAGCGGACCTGGGGGACGTTCCGGTTCAACGTATACATCTTTTCCGGATTTCTCTTCACGATACTCGGGGCGTTTCTCCTGATCCCCCTGACGAGGCTCCTCGTGCCTGAGATCGCCTCGATGCCCGCCTCCTACGCGGACGCGGCGTTCCGGTCGATGTCCTATTCGTTCAGTACATATTATGTCAATATGTCGATCTTTCTCGCGTTCGCCGCGACGTTTCCGGACGTGCAGGTGCTGCTCATGCTGTTCATCCCGGTAAAGGTGAAATGGCTCGGCATCATCTACGCGGTCATCCTTTTGCTGGAGTTCTTCCGGAGCCCGTATTACGCGAGAGTCGCGATCGCTGCCTCTCTGCTGAATTTCGTAATATTCTATTTCCAGTCGCGCAGATGGCAGTTCTCGCCGAAACAGGCCGCACGCAGGGCGGCGTTTCAGAAGGCGGCGGGCGGCGCGGCCCGCATGCGGGGCGGCATGAGGGGAGGCGCGGCGCCGCAGGGCGGCCCGGTCCTTCACAGGTGCGCCGCCTGCGGCAGGACACCGCAGGACGATCCGAACCTGGAGTTCCGCTACTGCTCGAAGTGCAACGGCAGCTATGAGTACTGCCAGGACCACCTTTTCACGCATGTGCACAAGACGTGAGGGGCAGGCGTAAACAGGAACTGCAGAACCAAAGAAAACGGCAGGGTAATAAACGCGCCGTCATGGCGCGATACAGAGGAACAGAATGTCAGAAAACGGAAAAACAAGAGAACAGCTCTTTCTGGAGGCGCTCCAGACGGCGAAGAAGACAGCCCGGCAGGACGGAGACACGATCTCCTCGGAAAAACTGGGGGAGATCTTTGCAGCGACGGGCCTTACGCCCGAACAGACGGCGCAGGTCAGGGATTACCTCATAAAGAGCGGCATCGGCGTCGATGAGGCGCTTCCGGACGATGCGGATCCGGACGATGCGCTGACCGAAGAAGAGCACGACTATCTCAGAGAATATGAAGAAATGATCGCGCAGATCCCCCAGCCGGAGGAGAGCGTCATGACGGCGGTCCGCATCTCCGCGATGGCAGGGGATAAGGAAGCGCAGCGCTCACTCGCGCAGTACATGCTGCCGAAAGTGCTCGACATCTGCAGGCTGTACGCGGGGCAGGGCGTGCCCGCCGAGGACCTGATCGGCGCGGGGAACGAAGCTCTGATGCGCGGAACGGCACTTCTCGGGCCTCTCACTTCCCCGGAAGAGGTCGACGGCGACCTGACGCGGCGGATCATGGATGCGATGGAGGACCTCATCTCGGACAACCTCCTCATCAAGGCGCAGGACGCGAAGATCGCCGAGAACGCGAACCTCATCGCGGACAAGGCGGCGGAGCTCGCGGAGACCCTGGGGCGGAAAGTGACGCCGCAGGAGCTCGCCCGCGAAGGCGAAGTGACGATGGAGCAGATCACGGAGGCGATCCGCGCGACGGGCAGGCGCATCGAAGATATCGAATACGGGCAGGAAGAAGAACTATGACCACAAACAGCGGCGATTTCAAATATACGATCACGCAGCTCACGAAGCTTTACATCGGCGCGCGCTGTACATATGAGGAGATCCTTGAGGCGGAGGACTTCAGCCACAAGTTCCGCCAGATCGTCTCTTCGAAGATCCTCGGGGAAGTGACCGGGGACACGACGCTGGAGAGCCACCTCTATTACATGAATGCGGAGGACGCCTCGGCGGCAGTCTACGAGAAACTGCACGCGGCCGCCGTCTGCAGCGTCCGGACCAGGAAAAAAACGCTGACAGGCAGGGAAAAGGAGATCTTTGAGGAAAAGATGTTCACGATCCCCGAGCTCTGCGCGATCCCGCCGGAAGAGAAGGAGAAAAAGGGGGTCGTGATCCGCGAACTCAGGATCTCCAAGCCGGCCGTCATGAGCTTTGTGATCTGACTTTTCCCGGATCCTTAAGGGGATCCGGAGCATTGTATTCGGGAGGCACATCCCTTATACTGGATTCGTCTGACTCATATCGAATGCTGCCGCACAGGGCTCCCTGCATTTTCGCTATTTTATTCTTGCGGCAGAGAGAACCCGGTGCTATACTGAAACAGAACAAATGTTCGGAATACGTTTTTGAGGAGATTTTTCAATGAGTATGGATCATGATCAGAAGATCAAGGCGCTCGACGCGGCGCTGATGCAGATTGAGAAGCAGTACGGCAAGGGCGCCGTCATGAAGCTCGGAGACCCCGCGAGCCGGATGGAAGTGGAGACGATCCCGACCGGGTCGCTCAGCCTTGATATCGCGCTCGGCCTCGGCGGGATCCCGCGGGGCAGGATCGTGGAGATCTACGGGCCGGAATCGTCCGGCAAGACGACGGTGACGCTGCACATGATCGCGGAGGTCCAGAGACAGGGCGGCATCGCCGGATTCATTGACGCGGAGCACGCGCTGGACCCGGTCTACGCGAAGAACATCGGCGTCGATATCGACAACCTGTACATCTCCCAGCCTGACAGCGGCGAGCAGGCGCTCGAGATCACGGAGACGATGGTGCGCTCCGGCGCGATCGACATCGTCGTCGTCGACTCGGTGGCAGCTCTCGTGCCCAAAGCGGAGATCGACGGCGATATGGGCGATTCCCACGTCGGCCTGCAGGCGAGACTCATGTCGCAGGCGCTGCGCAAACTGACGGCGGTCATCAGCAAGTCGAACTGCACGGTCGTCTTCATCAACCAGCTCCGTGAGAAAGTCGGCGTCATGTTCGGCAATCCCGAGACGACGACCGGCGGCCGCGCGCTGAAATTCTATTCTTCCGTGCGTCTGGACGTCCGCCGCATCGAGGCGATCAAGCAGAGCGGGGAAGTCCTCGGCAACCGACCGCGCGTCAAAGTCGTGAAGAACAAAGTGGCTCCGCCGTTCCGCGAGGCGGAATTTGACATCATGTTCGGCAAGGGGATCTCCCGCTCCGGCGACATCCTGGATCTCGCTGCGAGCTGTGACGTCGTGAACAAGAGCGGCGCGTGGTACAACTACGAAGGGAACAAGATCGGCCAGGGCCGCGAGAACACGAAGGCATGGCTCGAGCAGAATCCGGAAGTCATGGAGGAGATCGGGCGCAAGGTGCGCGAGCACTACGGACTGATCCCGAAGAACGAGGCGGCGGAACCGGCGGCCGCACCTGAGGCATGAGAAGGGCGGCACAAGGAACGGACCGCTCCGGTGAGACAGATCTGAGAAAGGACGCGCTGCAGCGATGCGGCGCGCTCCTTGCTTCCAGGGACTATTCCGAGAAGAAGCTCAGAGAGAAGCTGGGCGGAGACGGGTATCCGGCGGATGTGATCGACGGCGTCATTCAGGAACTGAAGGACGCGCACTACGTAGACGATGCGAGGATCGCCGGGCAGTATGTGAGGCTTCACCTCACAGACCGGAGCATGGAGCGGATCCGGCAGGATCTGTACCGCATGGGCATCGACGGGGAGACGGCGTCGGACGCCCTAAGGGAAGCGGGGCAGGAGAACGATCTGGAGTCGGCGCAGGAGGCGCAGATCCGGACTCTTTTGCGCAAACGCCGCTATCCCGGAGAGGACGCGGATCCGGGGACGAAGCAGAAGACGATGGCGTTCCTGTACCGGAAAGGCTACCCCGCCGACCTGATCCGGCACGTCCTTGACACATATTTGCAATCTGATTAAAATAGATTTGTTGTGGTTTCTACATTGAAAACTGAATAAGGAGGTAATCCTGTACCATGCTTCAGACGATCATTGGAGTGATCGTCGCGCTGGCAGTCTCCATTCCGGCGACATTCGTCCTTACGACGAATTACCGGAAAAAGCAGACCGAACAGAAGATCGGGAATGCGGAGGAGAAGGCGAGGGCGATCATCGATGAAGCTCTGACGACAGCGGAGGCGAAGAAGCGGGAAGCACTTCTGGAGGTCAAGGAGGAGTCCATCCGTTCGAAGAACGAACTGGACAAGGAGATCCGGGACCGCAGGAACGAAGTGCAGCGCAACGAACGCCGCGTCCAGCAGAAGGAAGAAGCGATCGACCGCAAGACCGACGCGCTGGAACGCAAAGAGCAGAGCCTGGCATCGAGAGAAGAATCACTTCGCAGACAGAAGGAAGAAGTAGACAAGCTCAATGAGCAGCGAGTACAGGAACTGGAACGAATTTCGGGACTGACCTCTGAACAGGCAAAAGAATACCTTTTAAAGATCGTAGAAGAAGATGTGAGACACGACTCCGCCGTCATGATCAAGGAGATCGAGGCGGAAGCCAAAGAAGAAGCTGATAAGAAAGCAAGAGAGTATGTCGTCGGCGCAATCCAGAGATGTGCCGCCGACCATGTCGCCGAATCCACGATCTCGGTAGTGCAGCTGCCGAGTGACGAGATGAAGGGAAGGATCATCGGACGAGAGGGCAGGAACATCCGCACTCTGGAGACGATGACCGGTGTGGATCTCATCATTGACGACACGCCGGAAGCGGTCGTTATTTCCGGCTTTGATCCGATCCGCAGGGAAGTGGCGAGAATCGCCCTTGAGAAACTGATCGTCGACGGGCGCATCCATCCGGCCAGGATCGAAGAGATGGTCGAGAAGGCGCAGAAGGAAGTCGATGCCAGGATCAAGGAAGAGGGCGAAGCCGCGACGCTCGAGGTCGGAGTACACGGCATCCATCCGGAGCTGGTGAGGCTCCTCGGCAGGATGCGGTTCCGCACAAGTTATGGGCAGAACGCACTGAAACATTCGATCGAGGTGGCGCAGCTGGCGGGACTTCTCGCCGGAGAGCTTGGCCTCGACGTCAGAATGGCCAAGCGAGCGGGTCTCCTTCATGACATCGGCAAATCCGTGGACCATGAGATGGAAGGTTCCCATGTACAGCTCGGCGCGGAACTGTGCCGCAAGTACAAGGAATCGCCCGTCGTCATTAATTCCGTCGAGTCCCACCACGGCGATGTGGAACCGACGAGCCTGATCGCATGTCTGGTGCAGGCGGCGGATACGATCTCCGCGGCGCGCCCCGGTGCGAGAAGGGAAACTCTGGAAACATACACGACAAGACTGAATCAGCTTGAAGAAATCACAAACGGCTTTAAAGGGGTAAGTAATTCTTATGCCATTCAGGCGGGCAGAGAAGTTCGGGTCATGGTAGTTCCTGAACAGATCAGCGACACTGACATGGTTCTGCTGGCAAGAGATATTTCCAAGAAGATCGAGAACGAGATGGAGTATCCGGGCCAGATCAAGGTAAGTGTGATCCGCGAATCGCGGGTAACTGATTACGCAAAATGAGTCTGCAAAGACAGAGCGGAAAGACACAGAAGTGTTTTTCCGCTCTTCTTCTTTTTCGGGGGAGTGCGGACAGATCAGGGAGAGCGCGGACAGAATGTGCTATACTTGTACGGATGCCGCGCGGCCGGCCGCGCGGCGTCAGAAAAAAGAGCAAGGAGATGATTGTATGAACAGAGAGTGCGGCATCCTTTTCCCGGTATCTTCGATCCCTTCGGAGTTCGGGATCGGATGTTTTTCCAAAGAAGCATATGAATTTGTTGATTTTCTCGCGGCGTCGGGGCAGGGATACTGGCAGGTCCTTCCGATCGGGCCGACCGGATTCGGCGATTCCCCCTACCAGCCTTTTTCGGCTTTTGCGGGGAACCCTTATTTCGTGTCTCCTGAGCAGCTGATCGCAGACGGCCTTCTCACCTGGGACGAGGCAAGGTCATTCGACTTCGGGCATGACCCGGAGCGCGTCGATTACGGCGCCCTGTACCAGGGACGCTCCGCGCTGCTTAGGATCGCTTTCGAGCGGTTCCGTGTTTCCCGCGCGGAAGAAGAGGCGTACCGGGAGTTCTGCGCGAAGCAGGCCTACTGGCTGGACGACTACGCTCTCTTTATGACGGTCAAACAGCTCATGGGCCAGAAGAGCTGGACGGAGTGGGACGAGGAGTACAAGACGAGAGACCGCGCCGCTCTGGAGGCCGCGCGCGCCCAGCACGGGGAACAGTACGATTTCTTCTGTTTCGTGCAGTATGAATTCCAGAAGCAGTGGGACAGCCTGCACAGGTACGCGGAACAGAAGCAGGTGAAGATCATCGGCGACCTGCCGTTTTACGTCTCTCTGGACAGCGCCGACGTCTGGGCGCACCCGGAGGTGTTCCGGATGCAGAAGGACCTCGTGCCGGAGGTCGTCGCGGGGTGCCCGCCGGACGCTTTCTCCGCGACCGGGCAGCTCTGGGGGAATCCGATCTACGACTGGAAGGCACTGAAGAAAACGGGGTATAAATGGTGGATCGACCGGATCCGCCGGAACTATGAGTTCTACGACGTCATCCGGATCGACCATTTCCACGGCTTTGCCGAGTATTACGCCGTGCCTTTCGGCGCGGAGAACGCGATTGCGGGAACGCATGAGAAGGGGCCCGGAATGGACCTTTTCCGCGCTCTGAAAAAAGAACTCGGAGAGCTCTCCATCATCGCCGAGGACCTCGGGACCAACACGCCGGAGAACGAGAAGCTCCTTGAAGAGAGCGGGTTCCCGGGCATGAAGGTGCTGCAGTACGCCTTTACGAGCTGGAACAGCTATTATGTGAATCACCGTCATACTAAGAACAGCGTCGTCTACACCGGGACCCACGACAACACGCCGCTGAGGGCGTGGGTCGAAGAGATCCGCGACGACGAGCGCGACTTCTGCAGGAGATACATCAATTCCAGGGATACGGATTACGGCGCGCTCACGTGGGACCTGATCCGGGAAGCTTACCGCTCCGTCGCGGACCTGTGCATCATTCCGCTGCAGGATTATCTGGTCCTCGGGAAGGAAGCCCGCATCAACAGTCCGGGCACACCGGACGGAAACTGGCAGTGGAGGCTCCGCCCGCACTTCCTGTCACAGGATCTCTCCCGGAGCATCCGGGAACTGGCCGCGCTGTATGACAGGCTGCCGAAGACGGAGTGAGGGGAAGAACTGTTACTGAATGGAAGGAGTATCGCTTCTGTAACTGACAAAAGGGAAATCGCTTCTGCACTGGCAGAAGGAAAACCGCTGCAGCCGGAGAGGAGGCCGTACGTAAATGGCAGAGGAATACACGAACTACAAACGACTGAACAGGACACTGGTGCATCACGGCGCGATCACAGACTATTACACGGATGAAGTGCAGCTGCCGGACGGCCGCACGGAGATGTGGGATTTCATCGACCACAAAGGCGCGGCGGCAGCCGTCGCGGTGCTGGATGACGGAAGGCTCGTCATGGTCCGGCAGTTCCGCAACGCGCTCGACCGGCTGACGCTGGAAATACCTGCGGGAGGGCTTCAGTACCGGGGAGAGCCTACGATGGACGCGGCGAAGCGCGAGCTCAGGGAGGAGACCGGCTTTGTCGCGACCTCCATGGAACTTTTGCTGAACCTGCGCACGACCGTCGCTTTCTGTAACGAGAAGATCGACATCTATCTCGCGAGAGGCCTCGTCCGCGGGGAGCAGGACCTCGACGACGACGAGTATCTGGGCGTCGAGATCCACGACCTGGAAGAACTGAAAGAGATGGTGTTCCGCGGCGAGATCGAGGATGCGAAGACGATCGCGGGCATTCTCGCCTGCGCGGACCGGCTGAGTAAGGAAGAAAACGCGCCGCGCGGCTGATAACAAGGGAATGCGAAGAGAAGGGCATCTATGGTATAATGGGATTGCAATCAATTCCTGATGCATGGGGGTATATTCAGTGAAAAACATTTTATTTGCGGCGTCGGAAGGCGTCCCTTTCATCAAATCCGGCGGTCTGGCCGACGTCGTCGGTTCCCTTCCGAAAGAACTCGATCCGGCATACTATGACGTCCGCGTCCTGATGCCGAAGTACGGCTGCATGAAACAGGAAGTCAAAGACCGGATGACATACCTCACGAGCTTCTACATGGACTTTGACTGGCAGAGTATGTATGTCGGGATCCTGACGGCACAGGCGGACGGAGTCACTTACTATTTCATCGACAACGAGGACTTCTTCAACACGCAGAAGATCTACACGGATGACGCGCTGTTCGAGATCCGGCGCTACGCCTTTTTCTCCAAGGCGGCGCTCTCCGCGCTTCCGGTGCTCGGCTTCAAGCCGGACATCATCCACTGCCACGACTGGCAGACCGGCCTGATCCCGGTGTACCTGCAGGAGAGATTCCAGGACAACGAATTCTATCACGGGATCAAGACGATCATGACGATCCATAACCTGAAATTCCAGGGGAAATGGAACGTGCAGGACGTCGAGAACATCACCGGCCTCTCGGGCTACTACTTCACGCCGGACAAGCTGGAGGCATACAAGGACGCGAACCTGCTCAAGGGCGGCCTCGTCTATGCGAACGCGATCACGACGGTATCGCCGACCTACGCGGAGGAGATCAAGACACCTTTCTACGGGGAGGGCCTTGACGGACTGCTCAATGCGCGGTCCCACGACCTGCGCGGCATCCTGAACGGCATCGACTACGACACCTTCAATCCGACGACGGATACAAGGATCGCGAAGCCGTACGACGCGGACAATTTCCGCAAGGAGAAGGTCAAGAACAAGATCGCGCTGCAGAAGGAACTCGGCCTCAGAGAGGATCCGAAGTGCTTCATGATCGGCATCGTCTCCCGGCTGACAGACCAGAAGGGATTCGACCTGATCGCGTATGTGCTGGAAGAGATGCTGAACACGGACGCGATCCAGATCGTCGTCCTCGGAACAGGAGAAGAGCGTTACGAGAACATGTTCCGCTACTTCGACTGGAAGTATCACGACAAGATCTCGGCGAACATCTATTACTCGGAAGACCTGTCGCACAAGATCTACGCATCCTCCGACGCGTTCCTGATGCCGTCGCTCTTTGAGCCCTGCGGACTCAGCCAGCTGATGGCGCTGCGCTACGGCACGATCCCGATCGTCCGCGAGACGGGCGGCCTGAAAGACACCGTCATGCCGTACAACCAGTACGAAGGGACAGGGACGGGATTCACTTTCGCTAATTACAACGCGCACGAGATGATGAACACGATCCGCTATGCGGAGCAGATCTATTACGACCGCAAGCGCGACTGGAACAAGATCATCGACCGCGCGATGGCAGCCGATTTCTCGTGGAAGGTCTCCGCGGGAGAGTACCAGGTCATGTATGACTGGCTGATCGGCTGACGGGCACCTGCCACTCAGGCTTTTCATGACAAAGAACAACAGTAACGACGGAGTATTTGTACAGGCCGGGATTCTGGCCGCCGCGAGCATCGTGGTCAGGATCATCGGCCTGCTTTATCGGTCGCCCCTCACGGCGATCATCGGGGATGAGGGCAATGGCTATTACGGCACTGCCTATAATATCTATACCATCATCCTTCTGATCTCATCCTACAGCGTCCCCTCGGCGATCTCGAAGGTCATGGCGGAGAAGCTCGCGCTGGAGCAGTACAAAAACGCACAGCGCGTGTTTTACTGTGCCCTCATTTACGCGCTGGGGGTAGGCGCGGCAGCAGGCCTGTTCCTGTTCTTCGGCGCAGGGATCCTGGTGCCGGAACGTTGCGTCCCGGTCCTCAGGGTGTTCGCGCCGACGATCTTCATTTTCGGGATCCTGGGCGTCCTGCGCGGATATTTCCAGGCGCGGAGGACGATGGTCCCGACTTCGGTCTCCCAGATCCTGGAGCAGATCGCGAACGCGGTCGTCAGCATCGGGGCGGCGTGGCTTCTCATGCGCGGCGCGGCGGAAGGGACGGAGGGCGCCCTGCGGGGCGCGATCGGAAGCGCGCTGGGCACGGGATCCGGTGTCGTGATCGCGCTTATCTTCATGTTGGTATGCTTCCGCTCGCAGAGAGAGGGGATGAAGGCGCAGATCCGGCAGGACATGAATCCGTCGGCTTCCTACGGCAGGATCATGAAGGAGACAATGCTCGCGATCACGCCTTTTATCCTGAGCAGCTTCATCCTGAATCTGACGACGTCGCTGAACCAGACGATCTTCCTTCGCCAGGTCATCCGCAGCGGGGCGATGACCGACATCGAGGCGACGACGATCTACGGGATCTTCTCCAACAAAGCGGTCGTCATCACGAATATCCCGATCTCGATCGCGACGGCGGTCGCGGCGGCGATCATTCCCGGAATCTCGACCGCATACGCGCGCATGGATATGGGGGAGACGAAAGCGCATGCCTCCAATGCGACCCGCATCACGCTGATGATCGCGATCCCCTGCGCCGCGGGACTCATCTCCCTGGCCATGCCGGTGATGTTCCTGCTCTTCCCGCAGAGGGCATCCGCACAGACGGCGTCGCAGCTGCTCGCCCTCCTCGCGGTGACGGTCGTGTTCTACTCCGTCTCGACCGTGACGAACGCGGTCCTGCAGGCGATCGGGAAGATGCACATGCCGCTTGTCAGCGCGGGCATCGCGCTTGTCGTACAGACGATCCTGCTCGTGCTGCTTCTCAGGTTCACCAGTCTGGGGATCTATTCCCTGGTGCTGGTCAGCGTCGTCTATTCCGTGCTGATCTTCGTGATGAACGAATTTTTCCTGAAGCGCTATCTCGGCACGAAGACGGATGCGGTCCGCGTCTATGGCGCGCCCGTCGCCGCGGCAGCCCTGATGGGAGCTGCGGCATACGGTACCTATCAGGCATGTTCCCGCCTGCTTCTCGCGGCCGGGATGCAGTCTGATTATTTCAGGAACGCGGCGGCGATCCTGCCGGCGATCCTTGTGGCTGTGATCCTCTACTTTTTCCTCCTGATCCGTTTCCATGCGATCGGAGAGGAGGACTTTGCAATGCTGCCGAAGGGACGTCTCATCGTGCGGCTCCTGAAAAAGATCCGCTGGCTGTGAGCCCCGCCCCCGGCACAGAAGCGGGACAGCATAATACCGGCTGCGACCGGGGAAGGAAAAGTAAATGGCATTTGACGGTATCACGACGGCATGTCTCGCACATGAGCTCTCTGAGCGCCTTCTGGACGGGCGGATCGTAAAGATCGCGCAGACGGAGAGCGACGAACTGCTTCTCTCCATAAAACCTTCTCCCGCAAGAGGGGGCGGGCAGGTCCGCCTCTATCTCTCGGCAAATCCATCGCTGCCGCTTGTCTATCTGACGGATGAGAGCAGGCAGGCGCCTCTCACGGCGCCGGCCTTCTGCATGCTGCTCCGCAAACACCTCATGAGCGGCAGGATCACCGGCGTGACGCAGCCGGCACTGGAGAGGATCCTGCGGTTTGAGGTCGAACATTACAACGAACTGGGGGACCTGTGCACGCACACGCTCGTGGTCGAGCTGATGGGAAAGCATTCCAACATCATCCTCACGGACGGCGACGACGTGATCACGGACAGCATCAAGCACATCTCCCAGATGGTGAGTTCCGTGCGCGAAGTGCTGCCCGGACGGAAATACTTCATTCCGGAGACACAGAACCGGACGGATCCGTTTCTGGAGACGGAAGATGCTTTTTACGGAAAGCTGGAAGAGACCGAGATGCCGCCGGCAGCCCTCCTGTCCCGGAGCTACATGGGGATCTCCCAGGTGATGGCGCAGGAGCTCTGTTTCCGTGCGGGACTGGACCACGACCGGTCCGCCGGCGCGATGTCAGGGGAAGAGAGAAAAGCGCTCTGGCACGCCTTCCGCGGACTCATGGACGACGTGGAAAACGCAGCTTTCGCGCCTTTAGTCTACTGCGGGATCCGCGGCGGGGACCGGGAGGAGCCGCAGGAATACGCCGCAGTGCCGCTCACGATGCTGGAGGAGGATCCGGGCGTCCTGGTGCGCCGGTACGACACTATCAGCCAGCTCCTGGAATCCTATTACCGGGAGAAAAACGCGAGGACCAGGATCCGGCAGAAGTCGGCGGACCTGCGCAGGCTCACCGGCACGGCGCTGGAGCGGACGTCGCACAAGCTCGACCTGCAGACGAAGCAGATGGAAGATACGGGGAAACGGGAGAAGTACCGGCTGTTCGGCGAACTTATCACCGCTTACGCGTACGATATACCCGCCGGCGCGAAAGAATGCGAAGTCGACAACTACTATACGGGGGAAAAGGTCCGCATCCGGCTGGACGAGACGCTGACCGCCTCCCAGAACGCGCAGCGGTACTTTGACCGCTACGCGAAGCTGAAGAGGACGGCGCAGGCTCTGGCTGGTCTCCTTGAGGAGACAAGGACGAGGAAAGCCCAGCTCGAGATGATCCAGCTCTCTCTGGATATGGCGCAGACGGAAGGAGACCTCATCCAGATCCGGCAGGAACTGGAGCAGGAAGGCTTCGTGAAGCGCACGTCCGTCTCCCGCAAGGGAAAAGAGCGGAGCGCCGAGGGAAAGCCGATGCATTATGTGAGCAGCGACGGCTACGACCTGTACGTCGGGCGGAACAACATCCAGAACGACCAGATCAGTTTTCATCTTGCCGCGCCGTCGGATATCTGGTTCCACGCGAACGACATCCCCGGATCGCACGTGATCCTGAAGACGAACGGGCAGAAGATGGAGGATATTCCCGACCGCGCGTTTGAAGAGGCGGCTTCTCTCGCCGCGTGGTATTCCAAAGGCAGGGAGCAGAGCACAGTGGAGATCGACTATCTGGAGAGACGCCACCTGAAGAAGCCGGCCGGCGCGGCGCCGGGGTTCGTCGTCTATTACACGAATTATTCGATCCGCGCGAAAGCGGATATCTCTGCGCTCCGGAAGGTGCAGTGAGCTGCGGCGGGCTGGGACGTACAGCATTTGCCAGATGGTACGAAAACTAGTACAATAAGTTGTTGCGTGGAAAACGCCGGGACCGCGAAGGAAACGGCATGTCCCATGAGGGACCGGTTTTCCGGCAGCGTTAAGGAAAGGTGGTCGTGGTAACTATGATTCGCAGTATGACAGGGTTCGGCCGCGCGGAATCGGAGCGGGGAAACGACAAGTTTACGGTGGAGATGAAATCCGTGAACAACCGCTTTCTGGATGTCAGCGTGCGCATGCCGAAGATCTTCAACCCGTACGAGGCATCTCTGCGCGAGATCGTAAAGCGCTACGCGGAGCGGGGTAAGATCGACATCTATGTCAACTATGAGCACGAGGCTGGTTCCGATGTCGTCGTCACCTACAACAAGGCGGTCGCGAAGCAGTATGCAGACGCGCTGAAGGAGATGGCGGCTCAGCTCGGTATCGACGGAAGGATCGGCATCCACCAGCTTGCGGGTTATCCGGACGTGCTCGTCGTCAAGGAAGAAGACCCGGACCAGGCGGCGCTCTGGAGCGATCTTCAGGCGGCTGTTGAGAGAGCGGCGGAGGAATTCGTCGCGGCCAGGGAAAAAGAAGGCGCGTTCCTCGCGCAGGATATCCGGGCGAAGCTCGACATGATGCGCAGGGAAGTCGCGTTCATCCAGGAAAGGGCGCCCGGCATCGTCGAGGAGTACAGGAGACAGCTCACGGAGAAAGTACAGGGCCTTCTCTCGGAGAGCGCGATCGATGAGAACCGGATCGTGCAGGAAGTGACGATCTACGCGGACCGCGTCGCGGTCGACGAGGAGCTCGTCCGCCTGAGCAGCCATATCGAAGCCATGGACCATGAGCTCTCGAGAGAGGGCAGCATCGGCAAGAAGCTCGATTTCCTGGCACAGGAGATGAACCGGGAGTCGAACACGATCCTCTCCAAATCGGACGATCTCGTGATCTCGGACCACGCGATCGAACTCAAGACCTGCGTGGAGAAGATCAGGGAACAGGTCCAGAATATTGAGTAAGCTGATCAATATCGGTTTCGGCAATATCGTGAACGCCGAGAAGATCATCGCGATCGTCTCTCCGGACGCAGCGCCGGTCCGCCGCCTTGTGACGAGAGCCAAGGAGAGCGGACGGAGCGTAGACGCCACGCAGGGACGGAAGACGAAGGCCGTCCTCGTCATGGAGGGCGACGAAGTGGTACTGTCAGCACTGCTTCCGGAGACGATCCGGGCGAGAGCGCTGCAGGAAGAGAACGGCATCCGGCAGACAGCCGCCGAAAAGACGGCGGAAGCTGCTTTGCATATCTATGAAAAGGAGACGTAACAGAAAATGATTCATCCTTCTTATGTAGACCTGATGGAAGTGGTCAACAAGGGCGTTGAGGAGGGAGAGACCCCGGTCATCAACAGCCGCTATTCGATCGTCATGGCGACGGCAAAGAGGGCACGCCAGATCGTGGACGGCGATGAGCCGATGATCGACGGAGCCTATGGGAAGAAGCCGCTCTCCATCGCAGTGGAAGAGCTGAACGAGGAGAAGATCCGGATCCTGACGGACGAGGACGCCGCTGCGGCGGACGCCGAGGCGAAACTTGAGGCGGAGCGCCTGCGCGCTTCGATCAGCGCTGCGGAAGCGGATGAACTCCTGGACGACGAGAGCTTCGCCGAAGAGGAAGACGCCGGGGAAGAGGAATCCGACGCTGACGCCGAGGCTGAGGCTGGAGCGGAACCGGAAGAATATTTCGGAGAGCCGGAAGAGACCGGGGCGGAAGAAGAAGCAGAATGAAACTCGCGTTTGTTTCGCTGGGCTGCGATAAAAACCTGGTGGACAGCGAGGAGATGCTGGATCTGCTGTCCCGCGGGGGACGGTATGTCCTGACGGATGACGAGGAAGAAGCGGAAGCAGCTGTAGTCAATACATGCTGCTTCATTGATGATGCCAAAAAAGAGAGCATCGCGGAGATCCTCTCTCTCGCGGAGCGCAGAAAGAGCGGGCAGCTGAAGGCTTTGATCGTCACCGGCTGCATGGCGCAGCGCTACAGCAGTGACGTGCTCCGGGAGATCCCGGAGGTGGACGCCGTCGTCGGCACGACAGCGAGAAAGCGGCTTCCCGAGGCACTGGACGCCGTGATCGATGAAGGAGTGCGCGGCGCCGTATATCTGGAAGACAGGGATGCGCCGGAGGAGACGGCACGGAGACTGCTTTCCACCGGCGGCCACTACGCGTATCTGAAGATCGCGGAAGGCTGCAGCAAACACTGCACCTACTGCGCGATCCCGGGGATCCGCGGAGAATACCGGAGCGTCCCGATGCCGCAGCTTCTCGCGCAGGCGAGGGACCTTGCCGCGCACGGCGTAAAGGAACTGATCCTCGTGGCGCAGGAGACGACGGTTTACGGGAGGGACCTCTACGGCGAAAAGAAACTTCCCGAGCTCGTCCGGCAGCTGTGCCGGATCGAAGAACTGAAATGGATCCGTATTCTCTATTGCTATCCGGAGGAGATCACGGACGAACTGATCGGAGTGATCCGGGACGAGCCGAAGGTCGTCCACTATATCGACATGCCCGTGCAGCACGCATCGGACGACGTTCTGCGCCGCATGGGGCGGAGGACAGACCGGAAAGAACTCGAGGAGACGGTACGCCGTCTCAGGGAGAACATCCCGGATATCTGTATCCGCACGACGCTCCTCACGGGATTTCCCGGGGAGACGGAAAAAGATCATGAGATCCTCTGCCGCTTTGTGAAGCGGATGAAGTTTGACCGGCTCGGCGCCTTCATGTATTCCAGGGAGGAGGGGACGCCTGCCGCCGGGTTCAAACCTCAGATCCCGGCTCCCGTCAAGAAAAAGCGCCACAAGGAACTGATGCTTCTTCAGCAGGAGATCGCTTTCCGCAAGGCGCGCGCGATGAAGGGCAGGATCCTCACGGCGTTCATCGAAGGAAAGATCGCGGGGGAGGACGTCTACACCTCCCGCACATATATGGATACGCCGGGCGTGGACGGAACGCTTTTCATTGAATCAGAGGAAGAGTTCATGTCTGGTGATTTCGTGCAGGTAAAGATTACCGGAGCGGACGGCTACGACCTGATCGGCGTGCCGGTGCCGGAGGAACAGATCCCGCAGGCTTAAAGAAATGGCGCCCGCGGCGGCGCAAGGAGTACGCAGATGAATCTACCCAACAAACTGACGCTTTTCAGGGTATTCCTCATCCCGGTTTTCGTAGTCTTCATGCTGGTGAACGTCACAGGGCCATATGACAAATGGATCGCGCTCGCGATCTACATCGTCGCCTGCCTCACCGACATGCTGGACGGCAAGATCGCCCGCAAATACAATCTGATCACGGATTTCGGCAAGTTCATGGATCCGCTCGCGGACAAGCTCCTCGTCTGCAGCGCGATGATCTGCCTGATCGAGCTCGGGCGCCTGCCCGCGTGGATCGTGATCATTATTATTTCAAGGGAGTTCATCATCAGCGGGTTCCGCCTCGTGGCCGCCGACAACGGGGTCGTGATCGCGGCGAGCTGGTGGGGCAAGTTCAAGACCGTCTTCCAGATGGCAATGACGATCCTGATGATCGCGGATATCGAAGCCCTTCGCCCCGTCACGCAGATCGTGATGTGGATCGCCCTGATCCTGACAGTCGTCTCGCTGATCGATTATCTGTGGAAGAACAAGGGCGTCCTGAAAGACGTGAAATAATGGGCGGCACAAAAGGCAAAAGCGGCACAAAAAGCATGAGCGGCGAAGAGTCCGTCTCCGGGCAGCCCGTTTTCGAAGAGCCTGTCTCCGCACAGTCCGCTGCGCGGGAGACGATTCGGCTCGTTATGGAGCAAGGGCTGACGCTGACGACGGCGGAGTCCTGTACGGGAGGCATGCTGGCGGCGGCGATCACTTCGGTTCCCGGCGTATCGGCGGTCTATCCCGGCGGCTTCGTCACATACTGTGACGAGCTCAAGCACAGGCTGCTCGGTGTGTCAAAGAAATATCTGAAAAAGAACGGCGCGATCAGCAGAGGCACCGCGAAGCGAATGGCGAAAGGCGCGGCAAAGAAAGCCGGCACTGACATCGCCGTCTCGGTGACGGGCAACGCCGGGCCGGACGCGCAGGAAGACAAGCCGGTCGGGCTCGTCTATATCGGCCTGTTCTGCGATGGCGCCACCGAAGCGGAGAAATTCGTCTTTGAGGGCAGCAGGCAGGAGATCCGCGAGGCTGCGTGCCTGAGCGCCCTGCAGATGCTGTATCAAAGGCTGAGCTGACCCGGCAGCGGCCGGGACAAAGGAGTCCATTTAATGAAAAAGCTTATGGAGCAGATCCTGAAGTTCGGGATCGTCGGAGTCATCTGTTTCTTCATCGACTATCTGGTCGGGATCGCGGCGATGAACATCGCCCTGAAGGCACTGGGAGAGGGCGGATTCGCCACAGCCTCCACGATCGGGTCGGTGCTCGGATTTATCGTCTCCGTCGTCTGCAACTATATCCTGAGCTTCAAGTTCGTCTTCCAGAGAAAAGAAAACATGGACCGGCGCGCGGAATTCATCATCTTCCTGATCCTGTCGATCATCGGACTCGGGATCAACGCGCTGATCGTGTGGGGATTCACCGGTCCCATCTACAGCTCGAGCGCGATGCTCCAGAAGCTCCTCGGCTACAACATGGCCTACACTGTCGGCAAGATCATCGCGACGGCTGTCGTCATGGTCTACAATTTCGTCACGAGGAAGAAATTCCTGGAACAGAAGTGAAACTGTCGGCCGGCTCTCATTTAAGCGCGCGCAGATGCTGGTCCGCGGCGGCGCTTCCGGGTGAATAACAGTGGCAGATACATTATATTTCGTGATCCCGTGCTATAACGAGGAAGAAGTGCTGCCGGAGACGGCAAAGCGCCTCAAAGAGAAGGTCGCTTCCCTTCGCGAGAAGGGAAAAGTGAGCGGATCCAGCCGCATCGTGTTCGTGAACGACGGTTCAAAGGACAGGACCTGGGAGATGATCTGTGAGCTCCATGAGGAGGATCCGGTCTTTTCCGGCATCTGCCTATCCCGGAACCGGGGCCATCAGAACGCTCTGCTCGCGGGACTGATGACCGTGCGGGATTTCGCGGACTTCGCGGTCTCGATGGATGCGGACCTGCAGGACGACGTCGACGCAGTGGATGAGATGATCGACAAGTACTATGCCGGAAAGGACATCGTCTACGGTGTACGCTCCGCGCGGGAGACGGACACGTTCTTCAAGAGGACGACCGCGCACGGATTCTACAGCCTCATGAAGGGCATGGGAGCGGAGACGGTCGCGGATCACGCGGACTTCCGCCTCATGAGCGCGAGGGCGCTGGATGCGCTCTCCGGATTCACGGAGGTGAACCTGTTCCTCCGCGGCATCGTGCCGATGCTGGGCTTTCCCACAGACGTCGTCTATTACGAGCGGCATGAGCGGTTTGCCGGAGAGAGCAAGTATCCGCTGAAGAAGATGGTGAGCTTCGCCGTCCAGGGGATCACGTCCCTCTCGACGAAGCCGCTGCAGATGATCACCACGCTCGGATTTTTCATCTTCATTGTGAGCATCCTGATGCTGATCTACTCCCTGATCCGGCACTTCACCGGCGCGACGATCGTCGGCTGGACGTCCCTTACGATCTCCGTGTGGGCGATCGGCGGGCTGATCCTCCTGAGCCTGGGCGTCATCGGTGAGTACATCGGCAAGATCTATCTCGAGAGCAAGGCGCGCCCGCGCTACATCATCCAGGAATATCTGGACAGCGACCACGGCTTTGTGGCGGGGGAAGAAAAGCGCGGCTGACGCGGATCAGAGCATGAGCTCATCCCCGTGTTCCTTCAGCCATCTGCGGCGGGCACGGTAGTCCGGCAGGACGGAGCCGACGAGCGCCCAGAACGCCGGCGAGTGATCCAGATGGATGAGATGGCAGAGCTCGTGGACGACGACGTAATCCAGGACGTCCGGCGGGGCGAGCATGAGTTTCCAGTTGAAATTCAGATTTTTCTTCGCGGAGCAGCTGCCCCAGCGGGTCTTCTGCTCCCGGATGGAGATCCTGCCGTACGAGACGCCGAGGATCCCGGCATAGTACGCGCAGCGTTGCGGGATATATTCCGCGGCTTTGCCGCGATAAAGCTTTTTCAGGTATTCGTGCTGTTCCGGCGACAGCGGATCCGATGCGCGGCGCCTTTGAAGTTCTTCGAGCCGCTGCTGCTTTTCTGCAAGCTTCGCGAGGATCCAGGCCTGCTTCAGCACAAGAAAGCGCTCGATCTCCGCGATTGTGGAAAACCACGGCGCATGCATCTCGAGGGTCCCTTCCTTCGTGATGACGATGGAGAGCGTGCGGCGCTTCGAGCGCTTCAGTGTATAACTGACAGCGAGAGGCATCCCGCTCTTTGTATGGAGGATGACCTCCCGGACGGATATCTCTTTTTTCATAACACCCAGTTTAGCACACCGGAAGGAGGAAGCGGCATATGGAACGCAGTGGCAGATGCATTCTGGTCTGTGCGGGAGATTTTACGCCTGTGGATCTCGGCGTCACGAACGAAGACTTCCTGATCGCGGTCGACGCGGGTCTCGAACACCTGCTCCGCATCGATACCCTGCCGGACCACCTCGTAGGGGATTTCGATTCCCTGGACGAGTCTTACCGGGAACTGGTGGGCCGGATGGAAGAGGCGCACCCGGAGAGCGT
>JAEEGL017464440.1_pt1 | contig 22115 bp, 21 predicted proteins | sample 9134231 | NCBI WGS metagenome assembly JAEEGL01 (sample SAMN16246548, study PRJNA631951) | gut metagenome | biome: gut microbiome; feature: rumen; material: fiber-attached | host: Bos | place: Iran: Karaj | collected 2018-10 | reverse complement strand
GATTATCCCGAATCTACGCCTGCGGACTTGACGGCTCTGCTCTCCCGTTTCTCTGTGAATGGGATTGCAACCAGCAAGGTTGAAACAGGAAAACAACAGAAGTCTATTGTATATGCATAGATTTTGTAAGGTTGTTACATCTGTGGGACACGCGACGGCTCACGCAGGAGGATTGTATATGCATAGATTTTGTAAGGTTGTTACATCGGCATTACGGCAGGCTTACTTCGACGGCTAACTGTATATGCATAGATTTTGTAAGGTTGTTACATCTTACGTCCTCTCCTACTATTACACCAAATAATTGTATATGCATAGATTTTGTAAGGTTGTTACATCTGTACGTCATCATCGAGACTTCGCTGACGCGGAGACCTACATTGATATTGTAAGGTTATAACAAAGCGTAAGGAGACAGAAATCATTTGATATGGAATACTTTGTAACTATAGAAGACGCATTAAGCAAGATAGAATATCTGCATTCGCTTACAGAGAGTAAGTCGAAAAATGGTGGGTGCAAAAGATTTATAGCGCTAAATGAACTTGCAAGAAAGATTCGCGTTTCCTTGGACGCATTGCATTATATTCCCTATGAGGAATACGCAACTTTATGCGCTCCTGCTAATTTGTTGTATCGTAGCATGATTACGGACCTAATGACCTCACTATTTATATCGCAGGTCGATGACAAGCAGTTAGAAGATATCATCTACATATTTGACAGGAACTTTACTAATTCACTGAAAAGCGCATTAGAAACTAATATTGAGATTCGTAAAGAAACATATCCAGAAGATGTTGAGGCATTTGATGAACAAGCCACAGAGTACCAAGAAAAATTGTATGATGACTTGAAAGATTGTCTTGATTCTGCAAAAGGTGAGGACTGGAAATTGAAATCGAAAAAGCACATTTGCATAAATGGAGAGAAATTTGATGGTCAAATATCCCAAATCTATAAGATATTGAGGACGTTTAAAGAAGTTTCAGGTTATGCTTACGCTTATCAATACTACAGATTGTTTTCTCAGTCAGAGCATTTCTCAATGATGGGAAGGATAATCAATTACAAACAAACTTTCCATGAAGGATATTATAACAAAGTGAGAGCTTTCATCTATTTAGGTGCAGACTTTTTGTATAACAAATATAGTGGAAGTAACCTATAGATACCTTCAAGACCGCCTAAGCCCACATCTATCTAGAATCTATGGGTCGGAGAATCTGATCACTTTCTCCGTCCTCAATGTGGTCCCCAATGAACATTTGTGAAACGACTGAACTCAGAGACCTTGTAGGAGAAAATTCTGTTGGCTCAACGGGAGCGTTACTTCAGTTACTTCAGTTCTTCAGTTAGGTTTTAGGGGGGTGTTATTCTTCAACGCCATCTCTATATTATTTATAACTACTTAATAATTAGTTAGTTATATGTTATATATGTAAAGAATAGAGGAATTGAATACCCCTCGAAAGTTAACTGAAGAACTGAAGAACTGAAGAAACCCAGGAATCTCACGATAAGTGCCACTTATTTCACAAGAAGTGGCTCCTATTCCGCGATAAGTGGCTCCTGTCTGGCGAGAAGCGGCTACAGGTAGGTGATAAATGCTGAAAGTAGGAAAGTAAGAAAGTAGGAAAGTAGACATTAAGCCTTTTCCACGGCAGTAAACGGACATTTCAAGTAGAATTTTCCATAGAAATTGTATATTTATTTATATTATATTTATTATTATATTATTATTAACATTATTATTTTATTTAAAAGAAGATTATATTATCTCTTATCTCATATCTCTTATCTATTACTCTCCTCTCTTCCCGAAAATAGCTTAATGTCTACTTTCCTACTTTCTTACTTTCCTACTTTCTATACGATTGAATCATGGGGACCCTAAGTGTTTATTTCGAATGCACAATGGTACTACGCTCGAAAAAGCTGAAATATATTTGGCGGTTTACTCGCTTAATCGTACCTTTGCAAGATAAATCATGGAGACAGGTACTTGATTAGTTCACAATCATATACGACGAAGAATGAAGAAGGTTATAACTACATTGCTTTTGGCACTTTTGCAAATCAGTTGTTTTGCGGTGTCAGTTGAGACGACAACCAATCTCAACGTGTACTATCCTGAGTATACGAAGATAGATTTGGTGTGTGGGCAGATGCCAAAGGCTACGGAGAAGAATGTGGAGTTCTGTTGTGAGGCGGCGTTTACGGGAGAGCTGCTGAATGAGTTCAAGCATTTGAACATTGCGGATAACCATATCTGCAATGGGGTGATGAAGAAGGGCTATAGATGCAGGGCGAATACAGGCGGCTTCGTCTGGGGTAATGGCAAATGGAAGTTTATGAGGAAGGCGGATTATCCCACGACGGCAAATGGGTGGAACATGGGCTTCTGTCAGCTGCTGATTATCAAGGATGGCGCAGTAAGGCCTATTGGCACCAAGATGAAGAACAACAGGACGATCTATCGGGCGTTGTGCGAGAAGGATGGCAAGCTCTGTCTCATCGAGTCGAAGAAGGTGGTGACCTACGAGTTCTTTGTCAAGTGCCTGAGGGCCTACAAGGTAACCCATGCCCTCTATCTGGATATGGGCAGAGGCTGGAACTATGCCTGGTATCGGGACAAAGACGGGAAGGTAAAGGAGATATTCCCTGAAAGCAAATTGGCTCCAAATTACAAGTACAGGACAAACTGGATAACCTTCTATAAGTAACAAACCGTGAGGCGCGTTGTGAGACGCCGCGACAGACAAGTGAGGCCTCGCGCGCGCGTATATATGGCTTAACAAAAATCAGGTAGCACCCGCAACACCCGCCGCACCTAAATCCAGTGCTTAATGCTCAATGCATTTCACATTTCGGCTCCTATTAGGTAGATTTAGGTGTGGCGGGTGCGCCGGGTGTGGGTGGTTTTCCGTTTTCCCTATATAGTAATCATCTCTTTGGAGAAGGTGACCTTTAGCGACGAGAAGGTGACCTTTAGCGACGAGAAGGTGACCTTTAGCAGCGAGAAGGTGACCTTTAGCGACAAGAAGGTGACCTTTAGCGACGAGAAGGTGACCTTTAGCGACGAGAAGGTGACCTTTAGCGGAGAGAAGGACAGGCTATGATGGTACAACGCTCGAAAAAGCTGAAATAAATTTGGCGGTTTACTCGCTTAATCGTACCTTTGTAAGCAAAACTTGAACGTTATGGCAGAACAGGAGAAATGGCAATGGCAGGAACCGGGCAGGGCTTGGAAGGGTGTGGGCCTGTGTGATCACAGGGTCGGTTCTCCTGATCATTCACGGCGTTGATGATGAGTGTGCCAGGGATGATTCCTGGCACATTACAGTTTTTGATTATAGCGCAACTTTTCCTATGCCTTTCATCTCCAGTGCCACTTGTACACCCAGTGCCCGGAAAGCACGCATCATAGAAGCAAGTGTGATGCTCTTTCCGCTCTCTAAACGGCAGACCTGGGCTCTCTGTACACCCATTTTCGCACCCAACTCCGCTTGAGTCAGATTCTGAGACTCTCGTGCCTGCTTGATGGCCTCTCCCACACGATAGGCCTGGACTGCCTCGTCCACGCTACGCTCAAATGCGTCTCGTTCTGGTGTTCCGATCTTGCCGTAATCTTCTTCCAGCAATTCTTCAAAGCTATAAACCTTCATGTCTCCTACTTTTTTCATATCTTCTTGTTTTTATTCTCAAAATACTGTTTTCTGATTCCTTCGGCCTTGGTGATTTCGCTCTTCGGTGTCTTTTGCGTCTTCTTCACTATGCCGTGAGTGGCTACAACCAATGTGTTGATGTCCTTATCCCAAAAGGCAAACAACCTATAGTAGGTTTTATTGTAGATCGTGCGAAACTCCCATATTTCCGTGCCATCAAGTTTCTTGAATAGTTCGTTGTCGCGTTCTCCTTTCTGAATCCTGCGGATATTGTAGCCTATCTTGCCACGAATCTCCTTCGTCAAGGATTTCAGGAAGTCACGTGCTTCTTCCAACAAATCAAGTTCAAATACAGTTTGTTCCATTTCTTTATTTTCAATTCTGGTGCAAAAATACGAAATATTTCTTAAATACGCAACAAATACAGTCTTTTTTTATGAGTTTTTCTATAAATCCGCTCCTTTTATGATCACGAGGTTCTTCCAATCATTGTGATCACGTGGCCTTCTGATTATTGATCGTGGGGACTACTGATCATTCATGCATTTCATGATCATGGTGCCGGTTCTCCTGATCACTCAATAGTTATTGCTTCACATAAAGCTTCAGCGGCTTCCGTGCTGAAGGACGTATACTAAGTACCGTTAGTTTCTTATAAATATATGGGGGCGGAGAATATGATCACTTTCTCCGTCCTCAATGACGTCCCCAATGAACATTTGTGAAACGACTGAACTCAGAGACCTTGTAGGAGAAGAGTCAGTTGACACTATCGGAGTGTTACTTCAGTTCTTCAGTTAGGTTTTAGGGGGTCGTTATTCTTCAATCTTATTTCTATATTATTTATAACTACTTAATAATTAATTAGTTATATAATATATATAAAGAACCGAGGTGATGGATACCCCTCGAAAACTAACTGAAGAACTGAAGAACTGAAGAAGTGTAAAAATCCATGATCACCGGACTAGGTCTTGTTCGAGTTGTCGGGAAGCCAAGTCGTTCCACGTTATCTTAGCCATGGATACTTCTGCTCAAGACGATTGTGGAACTCTACTGACGACACCCACTTTGAAGGGTCATGGCGCTGGGCGTCTGCCTTGTCAAGAGCAGTCTCCAGCTCCTCAAGCGTATGGGGATAGCCGAAGTCGTGATTACCAAACATGTAATCGGCTTCCCTAAGCTCCGTAAGGGGCATTTCGGCTAATGATGGTTCCTGGGCTGTTACGCCTTCCATTTCGGTCTTCTTGTCCTTGTCGTCCATAGTCGTTCCTTTTCTCCGGTGCAAAGATAGTGATTTATGTGATAACCTCCAAATAATTGGTGATAAATCTGATCATCCAGGCATAGCATGAGTCTCCACATCTTTGTTGGATGATGTTAGAGACGAAAAAAGAAATAACATTGGCGCTGATTTAATAAACATCGGCGCAGTTTTATCAAACAACGTCGTCGTTTTATCAAACGTTGACGCAGTTTTAACTTTAGGGCGTACCTTGAAGGTCTTTAGTCTGTACTTCCAGACTTTTAGGATGGTATTAGAAAGTTTTTCGTACGGCTTTTACGACGGCACGCTGCGCCCGATCTTCCGCACGATGCCTTCTACTGGCAGGGGCTTCAGCCTGGAGCGCTACGTGAAGGGCATGGCCAACGGGACAGGTGGTTCAGCGAGTGGGGTAGGGAACAAAAAAAGAGGCTTCGTAGCCTCTCTTTGGTAGTCGGTAAGGGAATCGAACCCTTATGCCAAGATTGAGAATCTTGTATCCTAACCGTTAGATGAACCGACCGTTAGACGTTCTCGAATAAGACCCCTCAGCGGAAGGAGGGGGATTCGAACCCCCGGTACGGGAACCCGTACGGCAGTTTAGCAAACTGCTGGTTTCAGCCACTCACCCATCCTTCCTTGAAGGCGTTTCGTTGACCTCTACCTTGGGGGTTATCTCTCAAACGCGGTGCAAAGGTACAACGATTTTTTGATTCCGCCAAATCTTTTCCGCTTTTTTTTCGGAAAATCTTAAAAATAGTGGGAAACAGGGTACTGAAAGCTGCTGAAACGGGCCCGCCAGGAGTGGGGATACCCCCGCCAAGGGCTACTTGACGGGGATATTCTTCAGTATGAGCAGCAGGTGATCCCACACCATCTGGACGGTTGGGATGAGGAGCCGCTCGTCGGGGGTATGGACGAAACGCAGGGTGGGGCCGAAGGAGACCATGTCGAGGCTAGGGTAGCGCTCGGAGAACAGGCCGCACTCCAGTCCGGCGTGGATGCCGCGGACGACGGGCTCCTTGCCGAAGAGCTGGCGGTAGGCCTGGACGGTAATCTCCTGGAGCTTGGAGTCGGCCTTCATCTTCCAGGCGGGATAGCCGTCGCTGCTGACGGCCTTGGCGCCGGCGAGCTCGAAGGTGGCCTGGATGGTGGCGCACATATTGTCGAGGTTGGACATGACGTTGCTGCGCTGGCTGGAGAGGATGTTGATCTCGCTGTCGGTGGTGTGGACGCTGGCGATGTTCGACGAGGTCTCGACCATTCCGCCGAGGGCCTCGTCCTGACAGATGGCGTAGATGCCGTTGTCGACGGCCTGCAGGGCCCACACGAAGTTCTTTGCGACGGCGGCCTCGATGACGGGTTGCGCGTCGGTGCTCTCCATGAACCACTCCATCTGAGTGTCGGTGACGTGGAACTCGTCTTCGACGTCGGCGGCAAAGACGTTCCAGTCGGCACGCACGTTCTCCTTCACGGCGTTGGGAACGGCGATGACGAACTCGCCGTCGCGGGGTATGGCGTTGTGGAGCTTGCCGGAGTGGAACTGTGCCAGCCGGACGCCGTCGTAGCGACGCATGGTCTGGAACAGGAAGCGTCCGAGGAGCTTGATGGCGTTGGCGCGCTTCTTGTTGATGTCGTCGCCGGAGTGTCCGCCGATGAGGCCTTTCAGCTGTCCGCGGATGAAGAAGGCGTCGGCGGGGGCTGCCTCCCGACGGAAGGTGAACGTGGCCTGGGTGTTGCGGCCGCCGGCGCAGGAGACGAAGATCTCGCCCTCGTCCTCGGAGTCGAGGTTGATGAGGTAGTCGCCGGTCATGAAGCCGGCCTTCATGCCTTCGGCACCGCTGAGGCCGGTCTCCTCGTCGCGTGTGAAGACGCACTCCAGGGGTCCGTGCTCGACGTCGTCGGCATCGAGGATGGCCAGTTCGATGGCGCAGCCTATGCCGTCGTCGGCGCCGAGGGTGGTGCCTTCGGCTGTAAGCCACTCGCCGTCGATATAGGTGCGGATGGCGTCGTTGTCGAAGTCGAAGTCGACGTCGACGAGCTTGTCGCACACCATGTCCATGTGGCTCTGGAGGATGACCGTCTGGCGGTTCTCGTAGCCGGGGGTGGCTGCCTTGCGGATGATGACGTTGCCGACCTCGTCGACGCGGGTGTCGAGGCCGCGGCTCTCGCCCCACTGGCGGAGGTACTCTATCATTTTCTCCTCGTGCTTGGAGGGACGGGGAATCTCGTTGATCTTGGCAAACTGCTCGAATACGGCAGCGGGTTTTAGTTCATTCTTGTTCATAGTTTTATGGGACTAATGGGACTAATGGGACTAATGGGACTAATGGGACTAATGGGACTAATGGGAGTTATGGGACTAAATCTGTCCGGACTCGACCATGAGGACGACGCGCTCGGTGAGACGGTCGGTGCCCTCGGGGTCGTAGGTCTTCTTCAGACTGGCGCCGAAGGTCCAGGCGAAGACCTGCCAGAAGCCGGCACGCACGGGACCCATGAACGCCTGGATGGCCTCGTAGCTCGAGGAGTTGCACTCGCGGTGGATGAGCTTGATGAGCAGCTTGCCCTGTGAGTAGGTGAGCTTCTTCATCTTAGGCTTGTACTCCTTGTAGATGCTCTTCTCCACGCGCTTCATGTGCTCCTCCTTGGCTTTCTTGTTGGGCAGCGTCTCCAGGAACTCGGCGGTCTCGATGAGCAGGTAGCGGGCGTCCTTGGCCAGTGGCAGCACGGCCTTGACGTTCTTGACGAGGCGCATATAGGACTCCTGCTGGCGCTTGTTCTTGAACTCCAGTCCGGGGTAGACGTAGACGTTGGACATCTCCATGTACTGGATGCTGTCGCCGCGGTCGAGCACCTTGCCCACCTTCACCGTGGGGACGAAGGTAGGGTCGCCGGCGCCGACGTCCTCTTGTGCCAGGATGTCGGCAGCACAGCACAGCAGTAGGAACAGGGCCAGGCGTCTCATGGCTATTTACGACAGGAAACCGAGCAGGGCACCGGCGGCGACGGCCGAGCCGATGACACCGGCCACGTTCGGGCCCATGGCGTGCATGAGTAGGAAGTTGTGGCGGTCGTACTCCAGTCCGAGGTTGTTCGAGATGCGGGCGGCCATGGGTACTGCCGAGACGCCGGCGTTACCGATGAGCGGGTTGAGCTTCTTGCCCTCAGGCAGGAAGAGGTTCATCAACTTGACGAAGCAGACGCCGCTGGCGGTGGCAATCATGAAGGCCATGGCGCCGAGGGCGAAGATCTTGATGGTGTTCAGCGTCAGGAACTCCGAGGCCTGCGTGGAGCAGCCCACGGTGAGGCCGAGCAGCATGACGACGATGTCGTTGAGCGCGGCACCAGCGGTCTTCGCCAGACGGGTGGTCTTGCCCGACTCCTTCAGCAGGTTGCCGAAGAAGAGCATTCCCAGCAGGGGCAGGCCCGAGGGCACGATGAACGTGGTGAGCAGTAGGCCGATGATGGGGAAGAGGATGCGCTCCGTCTGGCTGACCTCGCGACCGGGCTTCATCTTGATGACGCGCTCCTTCTTGGTGGTGAGCAGACGCATGATGAACGGCTGGATGACAGGCACGAGGGCCATATAGCTGTAGGCACAGACGGCGATGGCACCCATGAGGTTCGGCGAGAGCTTGCTGGAGAGGAAGATGGCCGTGGGACCGTCGGCGCCGCCGATGATGGCGATGCCGGCAGCCTGTGAGGGCTCGAAGCCCATGGCCAGCGCCACCATGTAGGCGCCGAAGATGCCGAACTGTGCGGAGGCACCGATGAGCATCAGCTTCGGGTTGGCCAGCAGGGCCGTGAAGTCGGTCATGGCACCGATGCCGAGGAAGATGAGCGGCGGGTACCATCCCTGTCGGACGCCCTGGTAGAAGATGTTCAGCACGGAGTTGTCCTCGTAGAGGCCGATTTCCAGTCCGGCGTCGGCACGGAAGGGGATGTTGCCGAGGATGATGCCCAGTCCGATGGGCACGAGCAGCAGGGGCTCGAAGTCCTTCTTGATGGCGAGCCAGATGAAGAAGGCGCCCACGGCTATCATGATGAGGTTGCCCACGGTGGCGTTGGCGAACGCCGTGTAGGTCAGGAACTCATGGAAGTTCTCAATGATAAATTGTCCTAAATCCATAATTTCAATTGATAATTGATAATTGATAATGGATAATTATCCGATGGTCATCAGCACGGCGCCTTCCATGACGGTGTCGCCAGCCTTGACGGTGATGGAGGAGACGGTGCCGGAGAACTCGGCCTCGATGTTGTTCTGCATCTTCATCGCCTCGAGCACGAGGACGACGTCGCCGACGTTGACCTGCTGGCCCTGGGCCACCTTGATGTCGATGATGGTGCCGGGCAGCGGCGCCTTGATGGCGTTACCGGCGCCGGCGGGAGCAGCTGCGGCGGGCTGTGCGGGAGCGGCGGCGGGAGCAGCGGCAGGGGCAGCTGCCGGCTTGGGAGCGTCGACCTTCGGCTTCGTCAGCTGCGGGTGCTTGGCAGCGTTGATGGGCTTCTGGAGCTCTACTTCGAACGGCTTGCCGTTCACATTGACTTTCGCGATGTTACCGTCGACTTCCTCGATCTCTACTTCGTAGTCGACACCTTGTACTTTATACTGATACGTTTTCATTGTTTTCGTGGGGGGTTACTGGTGAAACTGTGTCATCTGAAGGAACTCGTCGTTCCAGCTCGATGACTTCTGCTTGATGGTGATGACGCCCGACTCGACGTCGTGGACATCGTCCTCGTACTGCTTGAGGGCCATGCCGATGACGGCCATGTAGACTTCCTTGTCGATACCCTTCGACTTCAGGCCGTCCTGCAGGATGACGCCCGTCTTGTGGCCTACCTCGATGGTCTTCTCGACCGTCTTCGTGATGGGCTTGATGGGCTGCTGGTTGGCCACCTTGCGGGCCGTCTCCATATGGCGCATGACAAGGCCGAAGAGCCAGAAGAAGAGGAAGAGGACTGCCAAGCAGAAGAAGACGATGCCCATGGCCAGCAGGGTGATGCCGAAGCCGTGGGGGTCTTCGCGCTTCAGCTTGGCGTCCTTCGTCTCGTCGGTCTTGATGAAGTTCTCTGTGCCCGGCGTGACGTTCTGTGCGGCCTTGACGGTCCACCTGTCGCCGCTGCGGGCGTAGCTTTGGTCGGCTGCGAGTGCCGGCACGGACACGGAGTCGATGAGCTCGACGGCGTTACCGTTGTAGAGTGCTATCCATACAGGTTCCGAGAGCGGAACGTTCAGCTTCAGGTGCAACTTGCCGTGGGCAGGGTTGGAGTTGCAGAAGAATACGAGATGCTGGCGGCCGCCAATCTGTGTGCGCGGCTCGCCGTTGGGAATGATGCTCATGCGCTTGATGCGCTCGGGCACGCTCATCTTAGGATTGAGCACGGCACGGTCGGTGGTCAGGTACATTCCACGGACGTTGTAGGTGGAGAACGACGTGTTCTCCAGCTCTATCCACGCCTCACGGGTGCCGAACTCGTCTTCGATGCTAGCGGTGTTGTTGGTCAGTATCTCGTTCAGACGCACGTTCCTGGCACCTTGGCCGAACGCCGTCGTCGAGGCTGACAGCAGCAACAGTCCGCAGAGAAAACCGAATTTGTTCATTATTGTTTTTTGTTTATATAGTTGTTTCTGGTTTGGGGCCTTGGCTTTCGGGCTTTTGGCCACGTTGGGTCATCCGCAGAAGAAGAGGACGACGATCTGGGCGGTGAAGATACGCAGGAACATCGACAGCGGGTACACCGTGGAGTAGCCTACGGCCGGAGCCTCCTTCGAGCAGATGCTGTTGGCATAGGCCAGGGCGGGAGGATCGGTATAGGTACCGGCAATCATACCCATGATGGTGAAGTAGTTGAAATTGTACCGCAGACGGGCGATGGGGCCGACGATGAGAATCGGGATGATGGTGATGAGGAAGCCCGTCAGGACATAGAGCAGTCCGTCGCCGTCGACGACCGTCTCGAAGAACGAGGCGCCCGCCTTGATGCCTACGGAGGCGAGGAAGAGCACGAGGCCTATCTCGCGCAGCATCATGTTGGCCGATGTCGTGGTGTAGGTCACCAGATGTATCTTGTAGCCGTAGCGGCCGATGAGAATGGCGATGATGAGCGGGCCGCCGGCAATACCGAGCTTCATGGGCACGGGCATACCGGGAATGGCGATGGGCAGCATACCGAAGATGATACCGATGATGACGCCGACGAAGATGGTGGCGATGTTCGGGGCGTCCAGACGGCGGATGGAGTTACCCATCTTGTTGGCCACACGGTCGACAGCATCCTCAGGGCCGACGACCATGATGCGGTCGCCCACCTGCAGGGGCAGCGACGACGATGCGAAGATGTCCATGCCCTGACGGGTGACGCGGGTGACGTTGACACCGTAGACGCTGGAGAAGTGGAGTGATGACAAGGACTTTCCGTTGATCTCGGAGTTGGTCACGAGGATACGCTTCGAGACCAGCGGCTGGTCCTGCTGCTCGAAGTCGATGTCGAGCTTCGGACCGATGAAGGCGTTGATGGCCTCCTGGTCGGCCTCGGCGCAGACGATGAGCATCTGGTCGCCGATGTGGAACACCGTGTCGCGGTTAGGTATCGACAGCTCGCCGTCGTGGACGATGCGCGACACCACGAAGTCGCGGTTCAGGAAGTTGTGTACCTGGAGCAGCGTCTTGCCCTCCAGATAGGCGTTGGTCACCTCGAGGTGCATCTTGTAGGGCTTCTTGTTGGCGCTGGTCTCCTCGAGAGCCTTCAGCTGCTCTTCCTCCTTCTCGAGCTTCACCTTACAGATATAACGCACGAGGATGGTGGCGCCGATGATGCCCAGCACACCCAAGGGGTAGGCACAGGCATAGGCCGATGCGATGGAGGGCGCTGACGAGCCGAAGATGGTGCCGAGGGCCTCGTTGGCAGCACCCAGACCGGGCGTGTTCGTCACGGCACCGTAGAGTGTGCCGACCATCATGGGCAGCGTGGTGTTGTCGCGGGTGTCGAAGAAAATGAAGTAACACGCGAACATCACGAGGATGTTCAGCAGGATGGCCGTCGTTGCCAAGCCGTTGAGCTTGACGCCCGACGTGCCGAAGCTCTCGAAGAAGCCCGGGCCTACCTGCAGACCAATCATGAACACAAACAAGATCAGTCCGAAGTCCTGGACGAATGTCAGTATGGGCGTGGGAGCCGTGAAGCCGATGTGACCGGCCACGATACCCGCAAAAAGGACGAAGGTGACTCCCAGCGAGATGCCGAAGAGCTTCAGCTTGCCCAAATACACGCCAACGGCAATAACGATGGCGTAGAGTAGGGCGATGTGCGCAACGCTGTCAGTCGTTGTGAATAAGTCTTTTAACCATTGAAAAGATTCCATAACACACTAATATATAAATTTTCTTTCTCTCGTTCAGTCGTGGCGGCGGGCTCATTCGTCGCTGTCGGCATCGTAGTCCTCCCGGTTGTTGTCCTTGAAGATGCGGTGATGCAGGAAATTCATCAGCTCAAGACAGATGATGACCATCAGCGTGGCGGCACAGGCCACGGCATACATGCCTGCGCCGGCAGTCATGCCGATGGCAGCGGCTACCCACAGACCGGCCGCCGTCGTCAGTCCGCGCACGGCGTGCTTCTGGAAGATGATGCAGCCGGCACCGATGAAGCCGATGCCCGACACCACCTGGGCGGCGATGCGCGACACGTCGTGACGCGTCGCTTCGTTGATGACGACGTCGCTGAAGCCGTGGGCCGAGAGCACCATGAACAGCGCACTACCCAGTCCTACAAGGAAATGCGTGCGGAAGCCGGCCTCCTTGGCGCGGTATTCGCGCTCCAGACCGATGGCGCCGCTGAGCATGGCGGCGATGAATATTCTCAGTATGAAGTCAAGTGTCATGAGCCTTGTTTTTCGCTATTTCGCCGCAAAGGTACAAAAAAATCACATGAATAACCACTTTTTTTAATTATTTTTTTCTACCTTTGCACGCATTATGATTCAGGTGACGGTAAAAGACGCGGCATTACAACAGGCTGCGGCGTCGGGAATGGACGATTTCCTCGACGTTTTCGTACAAGCCATCAAGGACGCCATCAGCGGAGAACTGACGGCGGAGACCATGGCTGAGCTGACGGCCGACCAGGTGACGCTGCTGGCGTGGGACATCCTGCACAACGAGGTGATGGACGGCGGTTTCGTACAGCTCATACACAACGGCTACGGGCCGTTCGTCTTCAAGAACCCCCTGGCCAAAGCCCTGAAGCTGTGGGGTTTGCGCGACCTCTCGAAACTCATTTACGAGGCTCACACGCTGTGGGTGAAGTATGGTGAGAAGATTGAGGCCGACTGTACCGACGAGGAGTTCATGGCGCTGTTCGAGCAATTCCCGGAATTCGACGACCTCGACGACGATTTCGTTGAGCACGAAGAGGAATGGACCGCGGCCATCGCCCACTACGTGGACGAAAACCTTGAACGGTTTGCGTCAATTGAAAAATAAGAATTTAGAATTAAGAATTAAGAGTTGTTGCCTGACGGCAATTATGAATTAAGAGTTTTGAATTTTGAATAAACAGGAAGAAGAGATCAGGAAGAAGAGTCCTGTCAACATAAAGAACAAGAAAGCGGCCTTTGAGTATTTCTTCATCGAGACGCTCACAGCCGGTATTGTCCTGACTGGTACGGAGATCAAGAGTATCCGTGCCGGCAAGGCCAGTCTGGTGGACAGCTACTGCTTCATTACCAACGAGGAGATATGGGTGCGCGGCATGTCGGTGTCGCCTTATTTCTATGGCTCGTACAACAACCACGAGATGAAGCGCGACCGTAAGCTGCTGCTGACGAAGCGCGAGATACGCCGTCTGCTGAGTGCTACGAAACAGACGGGCTACACCATCGTCCCCTTGTTGGTGTTCCTCGACGAGAACGGCCGCGCAAAGATGGATATCGCGCTGTGTAAGGGTAAGAAAGCCTTCGACAAGCGTCAGACCCTGAAGGAGAAGGAAGACCGCCGCGAGATGGACAGGGCAATCAAACACTATTGAGAAGTTTAAGAAGTTAGAGAAGTTAAGAAGTTAAGAAGATGGTGAAGGGTATTCGTGATGTCATCAAGGAACGCATACTGGTGCTCGATGGTGCCATGGGTACGATGATACAGTCGTACAACCTGACCGAGGAGGACTTCCGCGGGCGGTTTAACCTGTTCCGTGGACAGATGAAAGGCAACAACGACGTGCTCAACCTGACGCGTCCTGACGTCATCCTCGACATCCACCGCCGCTACCTCCGTGCTGGCGCAGACATCATCGAGACAAATACCTTCAGCTCGCAGCGCATCAGCGAGGCCGACTACGGCATGGCCAGCGAGGCGCGAGAGATAGCCCTGGCGGGTGCCAAACTCGCCCGGCAGGCTGCCGACGAGTTTGTTACGCCCGAGAAACCGCGCTTCGTGGCGGGTAGCGTAGGACCCACGAACAAGACGTGCTCGATGTCGCCCGACGTCAGCAATCCCGCCCGTCGTGATCTGACATACAGCCAGCTGTTTGATGCTTACCTCGAACAGATGGACGCTCTGATTGAGGGTGGGGTGGACGCCCTGCTCATCGAGACTATTTTTGATTCATTGAACGCCAAGTGTGCCGTCGACGCGGCGATGACGGCCATGCGCCAGCGTGGTGTGGACCTTCCCATCATGCTCAGCGTCACGGTGAGCGACCTCGCCGGCCGCACGCTGAGCGGACAGACGCTGGATGCCTTCCTGGCCACCATCTCGACATATCCCATCTTCTCTGTCGGCTTGAACTGCTCGTTCGGAGCGCGTCAGATGAAGCCGTTCCTCAAGGAACTTGCCCGTCGCTCACCTTATTATATATCCTGCTACCCCAATGCCGGACTGCCCAATTCCCTGGGACTCTACGACGAGACGGCCGACAGCATGGCGCCGCAGATCGGTGAGCTGATAGACGAAGGACTCGTGAACATTGTGGGCGGCTGTTGTGGCACGACCGACGAGTTCATCAGCCGCTACGTGCCGCTGACAGTCGGAAAGACGCCCCGTGTGCCTGTGGAGAAGCCGCAGGCGTTATGGCTTTCCGGCCTTGACATGTTGGAGGTGGGTGCTCCGGCTGCGGACACGACGCTTCCTACGTTCACCAATGTCGGTGAGCGTTGTAATGTCGCCGGCTCCCGGAAATTCCTCCGGCTCATCAAGGAGAAACAATACGAGGAGGCGCTGAGCATTGCCCGTAAACAGGTCGATGACGGTGCCCTTGTCCTCGACATCAACATGGACGACGGCCTGCTCGATGCCCGCGAGGAGATGGTGAATTTCCTTAACATGATTGCGGCGGAGCCAGACATCGCCCGTGTGCCCGTGATGATTGACTCCTCGAAGTGGGATGTGATTGTCGAGGGACTGAAATGCGTGCAGGGAAAGAGTATCGTCAACAGCATCTCGCTCAAGGAAGGCGAGGAGGCGTTCCTGGCCCATGCCCGTGACTGTATGCGCTATGGTGCTGCTGTCGTCGTGATGTGTTTCGACGAGCAGGGACAGGCCACGAGCTACGAGCGTCGTATTGAGATTGCCGAGCGTGCTTATCATCTTCTGACCCAGAAGGTTGGTATGAATCCTTTCGACATTATCTTTGACCCGAATGTGCTGGCGGTAGCCACCGGTATGGAGGAGCACGACAGCTATGCGGCCGACTTCATCCGTGCTACGGGATGGATACGCCGTCACCTGCCGGGTGCCCATGTCAGCGGAGGTATCAGTAACCTGTCGTTCTCGTTCCGTGGCAATAACTATATCCGTGAGGCGATGCACGCCGTTTTTCTCTACCATGCCATAGGGCAGGGAATGGACTTCGGCATTGTGAATCCTGCTACGAAAGTTTCTTACAACGACATACCGAAAGAACAGCTGGATGTCATCGAGGATGTCATTCTGAACCGTCATCCCGGGGCTGCAGAGCGGCTGATAGAATTGGCGGGAAGTTTAGCGGCTGACGCCGCAGCGACCGAGAAGTCGAATGCTGCGGCGCAGACCACTCAGAAGCGTGACGACATTCCTGTGGAGCAGCGCCTGTCGCAGGCGCTCGTCCGCGGCGTCGGCGATCATCTTGCCGACGACCTGAAGGAGGCGCTGGAAAAGTATCCCCGTCCCGTCGATATTATTGAGGGGCCGCTGATGACTGGCATGAATGAGGTCGGCGAACTCTTCGGCCAGGGAAAGATGTTCCTGCCGCAGGTGGTGAAGACTGCGCGTACCATGAAGCAGGCGGTGGCCATCCTCCAGCCTTATCTGGAGGCGGGAAAGAACGATGGCTCCTCACCGTCGGGAAAAGCCGGCAAGGTGCTGCTAGCCACCGTCAAGGGCGATGTCCACGACATCGGGAAGAATATCGTGGCGGTGGTCATGGCGTGTAACAACTATGAAGTCATCGACATGGGCGTCATGGTTCCTGCCGAACAGATTGTCCGCAAGGCTGTCGAGGAACAGGTAGACATGATTGGCTTGTCGGGACTCATCACGCCGAGTCTCGAGGAGATGGTCAATGTGGCAGCCGAACTGCGCCGTGCCGGACTGAACATCCCAATCATGATAGGTGGTGCCACCACCAGCGAGCTCCATGTCGCCCTGAAGATAGCCCCCGTCTATGGAGGTCCTGTGGTGTGGATGAAGGATGCATCGCAGAATGCCCTCGTCGCCGCCCGTCTGATGGCAGACCAGAAGACCGTCGGTCAGGAGCTGGAGGCGAAATACGAGCATCTGCGCTCGGACTATCAACAGGAACACCAGCCGCTGGTGTCTCTCGACGAGGCGCGCAGCAGAAAACCCGATTATTTCAACAACGATCATGATTAAGAACATCATATTTGACTTGGGGGGTGTCATCATCACCCTCGACCAGCCGCAGGCCATCCGCCGCTTTCAGGAGCTGGGCGTCGCCGATGCCGACAAGCGGCTTGACGCCTACACGCAGGGCGGCATCTTCGGCGACTTGGAGAAAGGTGTCATCGATGCCGAGACGTTCCGCATCGAACTTGGTAAGCTTGCTGGCCGTGAGCTAACGTTCGAGGAGTGTCGCTATGCCTGGCTGGGCTATTGCCGGGAGCTGCCCCAGCGTAACCTCGACGCCCTGGTGCGGCTGCGCCGTGAGGGTTATCGGCTGATACTGCTCTCGAACACCAACCCCTATATGATGTCTTGGGTGATGTCACCCGACTTCGACGGCCACGGCCATTCGTTGGAGGACTATATGGACGCCTGCTACTGCAGCTACAAGCTGGGTGTGATGAAACCCGACACCGAGTTCTTCCACCAGGTGCTGATGACGGAGCACATCGTCCCGTCGGAAACACTTTTCATCGACGACGGCCCGCGTAACGTCGCCGTGGCCAGCCAGATGGGCATCAGGACGTATTGTCCGGAGAACGGAGCCGACTGGACGGAAACCATCTATGACTACTTAAAGAAAAATGAATAAGACAATGAGGAAGGTTTTTATCGTATTGTTGGCGTTGTTGTCGTTGACACTCTCGGCGCAGCAGAAACGTGAGATGCGTGGTGCATGGATACAATGTGTGAACGGACAGTTCCAGGGTATGGGAACCCAGAAGATGCAGCAGACGCTGAGCTACCAGCTGGACGAGTTGCAAAAGGATGGCTGTAACCTGATCATTTTCCAGGTGCGTCCGGAGTGCGATGCCCTCTACGAGAGCAGCATCGAGCCGTGGAGCCGTTTCCTGACGGGTCGCCAAGGACAGGCGCCCAGTCCTTATTGGGACCCTCTGCAATGGATGATCGACCAGTGTCACCGCCGCGGTATGGAACTCCATGCCTGGATCAATCCCTACCGTGCCCGTACGAAGACGACCACGGTGCTGGCTCCCAACCACATCAAGATGCGCAAGCCCCAAAACTGCTTTGAGTACGACGGACTGACCATCCTCAATCCCGGCATCCCCGAGAACCGCGACTATATCTGCGAGGTGGCCCGTGACATCGTCGCCCGCTATGATGTCGACGGTATCCACATGGACGACTATTTCTATCCTTATCCTGCTGCCGGACAGCAGATGCCCGACTACCAGTTGTTCCAGCAGAACTCCAATGGCATTAAGAATATCGGCGACTGGCGTCGTTACAACGTGAACCTCTTCATCGAACAGTTTTATAAGACCGTCCATGACACGAAGCCGTGGGTGAAGGTGGGCATCTCGCCTTTTGGCATCTACCGTAACAAGAAAAGTTCGGCGATAGGCAGCAATACCAACGGCCTGCAGAACTACGATGACCTCTATGCCGACATTCTGCTGTGGGTGAACAACGGGTGGCTGGACTACTGTGTACCACAGATTTACTGGGAGATAGGCAATAAGGCTGCTGACTACGACACGCTGATACGCTGGTGGAGCCAATATGCGGCAGGACGTCCGCTCGTTATCGGCGAGGACGTGGAGCGTACGGTGAAGTACACCGATCCCCAGAATCCTTCCTCCCACCAGTTGCCGGCAAAGATGCGCCTGCACAATGAGCTGCCGGCTGTCAAAGGAACGGTCCTGTGGTATGCCAAGGCTACCGTCGACAACGTCGGCAACTACGGCTCGCTGCTCCGTGAGCGTTACTGGCGTACGCCGGCCCTGCAGCCCGCCATGCCGTTCATCGATGGTAAGGCGCCTAAGAAGGTGCGCAAGGTGAAGCCCGTGTGGACTGCCGACGGCTATGTCCTGTTCTGGACGGCTCCTAAGGGCAAGGGTTGGAAGGATGAGGCCACGAAGTATGTCGTTTACCGCTTTGGCACCAAGGAGAAGGTGAACATTGCCGATGCTGGGAAAATCGTGGCCATCACCACACAGCCGTTCCTGAAGCTGCCGTACGATGACGGTAAGACGAAGTATACCTACGTCGTCACCGCTCTCGACCGTCTTCAGAACGAGAGTGGAGCCGTGAAGAAGAAAGTGAAGCTATAGTCCGTCTATCGCGACAACTGGCTTTTTAGGAATTCCTCCGCACGCTGAAGGTCTTCCGGGGTGTCGATGCCGACGGTTTCGACATCCGTCTCGCCGACGCGTATGCGGTAGCCGTTCTGTAGCCATCTCAGCTGTTCCAGACTCTCGGCAATCTCCAGGGGACTCTGTGGGAGTCGGGTGATCTCTGCCAGTACTTCACGACGGTAGGCATAGATGCCCAAGTGTTTCAGATAGGGGAAATGTGCCAGCCACTCGGATGCCTCCTTGCCACGAACGTAGGGAATGACCGAACGGCTGAAATACATTGCGAAGCCATTCACGTCGGTGACAATCTTCGGGGAGTTGGGATTCGCGACGGCTTCCATCGACTCGAAGCGTTTGCCAAGGGTGCCTATCTGTGTCTCGGGTGCATCGAACAGGTGGCAGAGCGTCTCTATCTGTGAGCGCTGGATGAACGGCTCGTCGCCCTGCACGTTGATGACGACGGTATCCTCTCGCTCCTCGCTCCTCGCTCCTCGCTCCTCGATTTTCTCCATCGCCTCCTCTATGCGGTCGGTGCCGCTCTTATGGTCGGTGCGCGTCATGACGGCACGGCCGCCGAAGCTCTCCACGGCCTGATAGATGCGCTCGTCGTCGGTGGCGACATACGCCTCGCCGACAACGCAGACAGCCTGTTCGTACACTCTCTGGATAACAGTCTTGCCGCCGAGCATGGCCAGCGGCTTTCCCGGGAACCGGGTCGACGCGTAACGCGCCGGGATAATGGCAATAAACTTCATGTGTTCTCGTTGTTTTGGCGACAAAAGTACAAATAATCTATGAAAAACCCGTTAAGAAATGCAAAGTATTTTGCCAGTTGCCTTTTTTTTCATAACTTTGCGCAACAAATCAAACTTGAAGACTGTTTTGAAACATTATATTATCACATTTTGCATGGCTGCCCTGCCGTTGCTGGGCAGTGCTCAAAAAATCACCCTTGGTACCACCACGACGAAGGATGGTGGCGAGTATAGCGGCGAGATGCTTGCCGGCAAACCCCACGGTAAGGGTAGGGCCACCTATGCTAATGGCAACTGGTATGAAGGCGAGTACGACAAAGGACGTCGTCAGGGCTATGGCGTCTACACTTTCTTTGATGGTGAGAAGTACGAAGGCCAGTGGTTCCAGGACCAGCAGCATGGTAAGGGAATCTATTATTTCTCTAATAACAACAAGTATGATGGTCTCTGGTTCCGCGACTATCAGCAGGGTCATGGCGTCATGTCCTACTATAACGGCGACAAGTATGACGGTGAATGGAAACTCGACAAACGCGAGGGAAAGGGTACCTATACTTTTGCCGGCGGCGCCTACTACAAAGGTGAATGGAAGGACGACAAGAAGCACGGTCATGGCTTCTATGACTGGGGCGACGGCTCTACCTACGACGGTCAGTGGCTGAACAACCAGCGTTCCGGAAAGGGTACTTATAAGTACGCCTCGGGTGACGTCTATACAGGCCAGTGGCAGAACGACCTGCAGCACGGCAAGGGCATCTATCGCTTCCAGAACGGCGACGTCTACGAGGGCGACTATGTCCAGGGTGAGCGCACGGGTACCGGCGTCATCAATTATGCCAATGGCGACAAGTACACCGGGCAGTTCCAGAGTGGTGACAAGCAGGGCCAGGGTACCATTGTCTGGAAGAATGGCAATACCTATGTCGGCCAGTGGAGTGCTGACAAGCCCAATGGTCGTGGCAAGCTGACGACACGTGCCGGAGATGTTTACGAGGGCCAGTTCAAGGACGGCAAGATTGACGGCCAGGGCGTCGCCCGCTATGCCGACGGCTCAAAGTTCAAGGGTACCTTCAAGAACGGCAAGCGCAACGGCCCTGCCATTGAGGAAGATAAGGACGGCAAGCGTTTCGAGGGATCATACGTTGACGACAAACGCGACGGAAAGTTCGTAGAGAAAGACCGTAATGGCAATGTTACCGCCACAGGTACCTACAGCAACGGCTACCGTCAGACGGACAAATAACAGACTCTGTTTAACTTAAAAGCAATACATTATGATTATCGACACACTGGACAATCTGGGCAAGTACGTGGGTGTGAACCCTCTGTTTGCCGATGTCGTGGCCTTTCTGAAAGAGAACGACCTGAACACCCTCGAGGAAGGTAAGCACCCCATCAAGGGCTCTGATCTCTTCGTCAACATCACTACCGCTAAGGGCCGCTCACGTGAGGCTGCCGTTCTGGAAACTCACATTGAGATGATTGACATACAAATCCCGCTGGATGTTCCTGAGACGTATGGCTATACGCCTCTAAAGGACCTCCCGGACTTTGAGTACAACGCCGAGAAGGACATTACAAAGTATGGTACAACCCTGGCTCAGACGTACGTGACATGCCTGCCGGGACAGATGGCCATCTTCTTCCCCCAGGACGGTCATGCTCCTTGCATCTCTGACAATGCCGAGATTAAGAAAGCAATTTTTAAGGTCAAAAGTTAAAACGAAAAAGATATGGCTAAGAAAGAAACCGTAGCAAAGCCTGCTGCCAAGAAAGCAGCACCTGCCAAGAAAACTTCTGTCAAGAAGACTGCTGCCAAGAAGGTGGCTGTGAAGAAGATTGTGGACCAGAAGGAACCTGAACATATCGGTCTCGTGAGGAATGACTCGTGGCTCGAGCCTTTCGAGGGCGCTATCCGTGGCCGTCACGACCACGCTGTGTGGAAGATAAACCAACTGACACAGAACGGCAAGAAAAAACTTACCGACTTTGCATCAGGCCATTTTTATTTCGGACTCCATAAACTGCCGAAGGGCTGGGTGTTCCGTGAGTGGGCACCGAATGCGACGGACATCTATCTGATTGGCGACTTCAACAACTGGCAGGAGAACGACAAGTATCGCTGCAAGCGCATTGAGGGTACAGGCAACTGGGAACTGAAACTCTCGGAGAAGGCCCTGAAGCACGGTCAACTCTATAAGATGAAGGTGAAGTGGAACGGTGGCGAGGGCGAGCGCATCCCCGCCTGGTGCCGACGCGTGGTACAGGATGACCAGACAAAGATTTTCTCCGCCCAGGTCTGGAACCCGGAGAAACCCTATGTGTGGAAGAAGAAAACCTTCAAGCCCTCCAAGTCACCTCTGCTCATCTACGAGTGCCACGTCGGCATGGGGCAGGACGCCGAGAAGGTGGGTACTTACAAGGAGTTTACGGAGAATGTG
>JAEEGL010225931.1_pt1 | contig 22115 bp, 17 predicted proteins | sample 9134231 | NCBI WGS metagenome assembly JAEEGL01 (sample SAMN16246548, study PRJNA631951) | gut metagenome | biome: gut microbiome; feature: rumen; material: fiber-attached | host: Bos | place: Iran: Karaj | collected 2018-10 | reverse complement strand
CGGGATCGACGGCGGCTTCATGAAAGATGCCGGCATTACTGTAACCGAACTGAACGCCGGCTGCATCTGCTGCACCCTTGCAGGCGATTTCCAGGCCGCGGTGGATCAGCTGATCGATACGTATCACCCCGACCGGATCCTCGTGGAGCCCACCGGCGTGGGCAAGCTGAGCGAGATTCTCTCCGCCGTGGAAAAAGCGAAAACCCGCCATCCGGACATCGAAATCGGCGGCAGTGCCACCGTGGTGGACGCCGGTAAATGCCGGATGTATATGAAGAACTTCGGCGAATTCTTTCTGGACCAGGTAAAGAGCGCCTCCACCGTGATCTTCAGCCGCACCCAGCTGCTGGACGCCGCCCGCGTGGAAAAGAGCCGCCAGCTGATTGCAGAAGCCCATCCGGACGCCCGCATCATTACCACTCCCTGGGATGACATGGAGCCGGATTTCATCCTCGATGTCATTGAGAACGGCAAACCCCTGTATTTTGCTCCGCTCGAGGATGATGACGATGACGACGATGATGAAGATGAACACGAACACCATCACCATCATGATCACGGGGAGCATGGCCATCATCATGACGATGACGATGATGAAGATGAAGATGAACATCATCACCATCATGATCACGGGGAGCATGAGCATCCTCATGATCACAGTCATGAACATCATCATCACCATCATCACCACGGCGAAGGCGAACACGATGCGGATGAAGTCTTCGGCAACATCGGTCTGGAAACCGCACAGCGCTTCGAGAAGGAGGAAATCCGTTCCATTCTCGGGAAACTGTCCGACGAAGAGGAATACGGCCGGATCCTCCGTGCCAAGGGCATCCTGCAGAACGCTGCCGGCGAATGGTTCCAGTTTGACTATGTCCCCGGCGAGATTGACATGCGCGACGGCAGCGCCGACTATACCGGCCGCCTGTGCGTGATCGGAGCCGACCTGAACGAAAAAGCGTTGACGGAGCTGTTTCATTTATGATTCGCAGATTTGTACCGGTATACCTGATTACCGGATTCCTGGAAGGCGGTAAAACCACGCTTGGCCTCACGGTACTGGGCAACGAGCGTTTCACCAACGGCGGCAAAGTACTGATCCTCTGCTGTGAGGACGGCGAAAAAGAATGGGACAAGGAATCCCTGGAGAAAAACAAGGGCGTCCTCGTCATGCTGGAGGAGGAAGAAGAACTCTGTTCTGCCCGTCTGCAGCAGCTGGAAGACGAGCACAAGCCTTCCTGTGTCATTCTGGAATACAATTCCATGTGGGGAATCGACAAGCTGGACACCCTTCGTCTGCCCCGTCTGTGGGACTGGGCCCAGATGGTCACCGTAGCCGACGGCACGACGTTTGACAACTACATGGCGAACATGCGGAAACTCCTGACGGATCCAATGAAAATCGCGGACATGATCTGCATCAACCGCTGCAAACCTGATTTCAACAAGGCCTCCTGGCGGAAGCAGCTGCGTGCGATGAACAGCAGCGCCACCATCTTCTTTGAAAACACCGACGGCACCGTGGACGACGGCATTACCGATGATGACCTGCCCTACGATATGAAAGCCGATCCGATCGTCATAACGGATGAGCAGTTCGGCATCTTCTATGTTGACAGCATGGACCATCCGGAACGGTATCACGGAAAGCGCGTCCGCCTGGTCGGCCAGGCCTGGAAGCGTTCCGGGTTCCCCAAAGGATATTATTATTTTGCCCGCAATGCCATGACCTGCTGTTCCAACGATATCGCGCCCTGCGGATGGGTCTGCAAGGGAGAGCGTACGCCGGACAACAAAACCTATTTCACGCTGACAGCCCGCTGTCAGCAGGTTCAGGGGCCGGACGGACAGGTCGCGCTGATGCTCAACGAGCTGACCGCCGAAAAGGCCAAAACGCCGCATGAGGAACTTGTCAGCTTTGTAAACCTTTAAATCCATTGAAAAAAGCCGGGCGCAATGCCCGGCTTTTCTGTTTTCAGAATCCGACAATCAGTCCGCGGCGCTCTGCGTAAAAGCTGTCCAGTCCGCGGGTTTCCATCAGGATCACCTTCACGCCGTGAAACGCCTGCTCCAGCTGTTCTTTCAGCGCCAGGGCACATTTCTCGTTCAGGCAGTGGCTGATGCGGATCTCATTCCCGGCGGTGCCGATTTTTTTGATTTCATCGACAAGAAACCGGATCATGCTCTTGTCCCCGCGCGCCTTGCCGCGGATGGCGATCTCGCCTTCCTCGCTGCCGATACCGATACCCCAGAATCCGAGGTGGCCCGCGATGAATCCGATCAGCCGGCTGACCCGTCCGGCCTTGATCAGGTTGCGGTAGGAAGCCAGTGCAAACGCCGTATGGATCCGTTCAGCTTCCCGGTTCAGCGCCGCCTCAACCTCCCTGAATACTTTCCCTTCCAGGATCAGTTCCCGGGCTTTCAGAATCAGCATCGCCACTTCCGGGCCTGTTGCCCTGCTGTCGATCACGGCAATCTGTTTTTCAGGATCTTCTTCCTGCAGCATCCGTTTCGCGGTGCAGGCGCTGTTGTAGCTTCCGGAAAGTGCGCTGGAAATGGTAAAAGCCAGTGCCGGACCTTCCGGTGCAAACTTTTCACGCCAGTCTTCCGGGGAAGGACAGGATGTCTGCGCCAGTTCAGACTGGCTCTCATTGGCCGTCAGCATTTCTTCCACCGGCATATTTTCATCGTCAATATATTCCTTGTTCCCGATGCGGATGGTGAAGGGAATCGTTGCAAAATCGAATACTCCCTCTCCGCCCTCCAGGGAATGCAGATCACAGCTCGTATCGGATACAATGTGCCACATCGATACATCGCCCTCCTTCTGTCCGGGAAATTCTACTCTTTTTCGGCTGCATTTGCAACCGGAATGTCTTCCTGTCTGTCAGCCCCACAGCTGCGTCAGTGCGGGAACAAGCTGCTTCTTCCTGGATACAAGCCCCGGAATAAACACCTGGCTGTCCGCTGTTTCCCGGAGTTCCAGAGCGTTCCGGATAATCTCCCCGTCGCCGATAAACAGCAGTTCCGTTCCTTCCCGCAGGACGTCCGTAATCATCAGGAGCACCATGTCCGCCTTCCGGTTCGTCCGGATCTTTTCCATTTCGCCGAGCAGCTCTTCCTTCCGGGCAGTCAGCGCGGCGGAATCCATCGTCGTGATCTGGCTGATAATCAGGTAATGATCGCCCAGGTTGAATTCCTTCAGGTCTGTTCCGATCAGCGTTTCCGCTGATTTTTCCGACGAGCCCGCGGAGAAAACCTCCTGTCCGAGCTTGTCCAGATCCAGTCCGGCAATCCTGGCCAGCCGTTCCGCCATCCGCCGGTCGCGGGGTGTGGTGGTCGGTGATTTGAACATCACCGTATCGCTGATAATCGCGGCAGCCATCAGCCCGGCCAGCTTTTCCCCGGGCATCAGTCCCTGTTCCTGGAACATCGTTGCGATAATCGTGTTGGTGGAACCAACCGGTTCGTTCCGCACAAACACCGGATATCCGGTCTGCACATCGGCCAGGCGATGATGATCAATGACTCCGACCAGTTCCGCCTGGTCCAGTCCGGCCACGGTCTGTCCCATCTCGTTATGGTCTACCAGAACGATCCGCTTGCGCTGCGGCCGCAGCAGGTGATACCGGCTGATTGTGCCGACCACCCTGTTCTGGTCATCCAAAATCGGATAACTGCGGTAGCGGCTTTTCAGCATCGCTTCCTTCACATCGTCCAGGTAGTCGTCGAGATGAAAGGTTTTCAGTTCCTCCCTGCGGGCCACGCGTCCGACGGGCGTTGCCAGATAGAGCCACCGGGCCGCGCGCCATGCGTCGAGCGGTGTGGAAATGATACAGGTCTCCGAGGAGGTCCGCCTGTATTTCTCCGCCAGGTCGCTCTGACAGAGGATCACCGCCCTGGCCTTCTTTTCCAGCGCCGTATCCACCACGTCCGGCTGGCTGCCGCACAGGACGATGCTGTCCGGTCCGATATTGCGGAGATAATCACCGGCGCCGGGCAGAGCGATCATCACCTCGCCGGAGAGCGTCTCGAAAAAATCGTCCTCCCGGTTCAGGATGTGCCCCTCCAGGGCGGAAAGCACATTCAGAATCGGCGCGTCCTGCACGACAGGAGTCAGGATTGTCTGCATGTCTGTCTGTGCGATCGTTCCGCCGGCCACCAGACCGTAGAGCGTATCATCCTCATTGGTGATCGGCAGCATGTTCAGATTCGGATACTCCATCATCAGGTTCCAGGCGTAGCTTACCGGAACCCCGGGCGCAAGCTTCGGCGGCGTGTCATACTCCACGTCGCGCACCTGCGTCCGCACGGAGGTGATCTTCATCGGCGCCTGAAATCCGAAACGTTCCAGCAGGAATTTCGTCTCGTCGTTCAGATGTCCCAGCCGGACCGGAATGTAATCGTTCTCGCCCAGCATATTGCACAGTGAGGCATAGGCGATGGCTGCCACAATCGAATCCGTATCCGGGTTGCGGTGGCCGCAGACATAGGTTGCCATGCGTGTATCTCCTCTTCTTATGCGTCTTCTCCGGTACGGTATCCGTCCGGATTCATGCTCTGCCACCGCCAGGAATCAGCGCACATCTCCTCGATCCCGAACTGTGCCTCCCAGCCGAGTTCCGTTTTCGCTTTGCCCGGATCACAGAAGCAAGTGGCGATATCGCCGGCGCGGCGCGGCTTGATGGCGTAGGGGATCTCATGTCCGCAGGCCTTTCCGAACGCCTTTACAATATCCAGCACGCTGTAGCCGTGACCGGTCCCCAGATTGTAAATCCGCACCGCGTTCTCCTCGCCGAACTTTTTCAGTGCCTGCACATGGCCGCGCGCCAGGTCCACCACATGGATATAATCCCGCACGCCCGTTCCGTCCGGTGTATCGTAATCGTTGCCGAATACGCCGAGCTCCGGCAGTTTGCCGACCGCCACCTGCGCCACATAGGGCACCAGGTTGTTCGGGATACCCTTTGGATCTTCTCCGATCTTTCCGCTCGGATGCGCGCCGATCGGATTGAAATACCGCAGCAGAATCACGCTCCATTCCGGATCGGCCGTATGCAGGTCGGTCAGGATCTGTTCAAGCATCCATTTTGTCCATCCGTAGGGATTGGTGCAGACGCCCTTGGGGCACTCCTCGGTGATCGGCACAAAAGCCGGATCCCCGTAGACCGTTGCGGAAGAGCTGAAGATAATCTTCTTCACGCCATGCCTGCGCATCAGATCTGTCAGCGTCAGCGTTCCGTATAAATTGTTGGTATAGTATTCGATGGGTTTGACCACCGATTCGCCGACCGCCTTGTAGCCGGCAAAATGGATCACCGCGTCAAAATTATGGGCGCTGAAAATCTTCTCCATGGCAGCCCGGTCGCACAGGTCCGCCTCATAAAAAACCGGCGTCTTTCCCGTAATCTCCCCGATCCTGTCGACAGCTTTCCGGCTCGCGTTGTACAGGTTGTCCGCAATCACGACCTCATGGCCGGCTTCCAGCAGTTCCACGCAGGTATGGCTGCCAATGTATCCGGCGCCGCCCGTTACCAGTATTTTCATGTTTCTCCTCCACTCTGTATTTCTTTCGGAATTTTACCATAAGTCCCTGCCTGATACAACCTTCCTCCCTTCATTGCAATCCAGCCTTCCCTTGTGATAGAATGGCACTGCTGCCGGCAGAAAGTAAAAAACTCCTGCAAAGCTTTGCAGCAACGTCGGAGGCGTCCAAATGATCGAATATAACCTGACTGCGTATCTGACCTCGTTGAGCATCAGCGTTCTGTGTGCCTGCGTGTTTTTTTCTTTTTCCCTCCGGAAACGGCAGACATTATCTGCCGGGTGCGCAGTTTCTGTGGGTGCCTTTGTCCTTGTCGCGGGTACTTTGTTCGGGATTTTTGGGGCAAAGCTGTTCTATTTTATCTTCCGTTTTTTTTATATCCTTGAAATCGGCGCGGATCGTTTCTGGTCTTCACTGCGGACCGAGGAACTTTCTTTTTTCGGCGGAGTTGCAGGCGTCACGCTTTCCGTCTTCCTGGCGGCAAAGGTTTTCCGTCTTCCCGCGAGACAGACACTCAACTCCTTTGCGGCAGCCGGTGCGCTGATAGCTGCTGCAGCCCGGTTCGCGGAATACTTTCTCTTCCCGACAGGTCTTGGTGATATTCTGGAAAATCCGCTGCCTTTTCCTCTGGCCGTTAATGTCTTCTACGGTGAGGATTATTCGGAATCCATGCTTGCAGTATTCGTGTTTGAGGGAATTGCTTCCCTGATCGCCTGCATCCTGTCCATCGTTCACCGGAATGAACCACGCCGTTTCCTTCGTACTCTTTTTTATCTCTGCCTGCCGCAAATCATCCTTGAAAGCCTGCGGACAGACACAATCGACATCCTGCTCCTTCATGTGGAGCAACTGGTCTGCTATCTGTTTGTACAATGTGTGCTCATCTGGTATGGATTCAAATGCGGAAAGAAGCAATTCTCCTCATGGATTCCCGCCCTTACAGGCCTGTTTGTCTGTGGTCTTACAATCGTGGAGGAATATATGCTGGAAGGAAAAATCCTGCTGAACGGCGAGCCTGTTCCCCGGCTGGTGACATATTCTGCAATGGCTGTCGGTCTCGTTGCCCTCGCTGTGGCGGAGCATGTGTGTAACCGCCGTCTTTCAGATCAGTCCTGACAGGCGCTGGCAAACCAGATCATATCTGATACCGTTCGGTCATTCTGGCCTTCGTTCAGATTGACATGTGTCTTCAGATAAACCATCTGGGAAGAGTTCCCGCCATCAAGCACATACAACGTCTGACAAGGTGTAATGCTCAGCACCAGGTCGCGCAGCTGCGGCAGCGTAGCGCCATGCCATGTTGCCAGTACAAAGTATTTCAGCTTGTCAATCTGCGCGATGCACATTCTCGGATTTACGACATCAGGTTCCGACATGGACGGAGCGTGTCCCCTGTCCGAGATGATCTCATCAGCGACGGGTTCTCCGTCGATCACCAGTGCCGGCCCGAACTGAAAGGCGTTGATAACCTTCTTTCCATTGATCTCTTGCTTGTTCGCTTCCGCGAGTTCCTTCCCTGCTTTATAAATATGGAAATCCCCGTCTTCGTCAATCAGCAGCATATCCAGGTAATCCGTCACAGCATCCCGGTATACAACTCCCTGCCGGAGGCAGTATTTTGCCTCCTTCACACCGCCGCGGTTGAAAAAATCTCCGTTGATTGCCAGTACGGCATTGAACATCTGTGCCATCTGTTTTACTTGTTTGGCACTATTTCCGGCAAAACCTCTGGATGTATCTGCCGGGGCGGTTCTGATCTGCGAAGGATGTCCAATCGTGACAAATGCGTAGAAATAACGCGTATAGTACTTGCTCCCCTCAAACAGAATCCTTTCTGTCTCCTTGTTTCCATGAAACTCCACGCGAATCGTCGGATCCTCATAGATCTCCGGATTTTCCTTGAAAGTTGCTTTATAGTTGTAACCTTTAACCAAGCCGTACGGATTCTTCTGCTTGTCGACAAGATCCTCCCTGCGCAATTCAATTGGCAGGGAGGGCAATTCATCCTCCGTCAGCGCGGCAAAGAACGGTACCATCGTCATCACAGCGGCAAGCAGCACAGCAAATCGGATAAACAGCGGTTTATTTTTTTTCATACCTAACCTCCCCTGCTTCATCTGGCATCCGGTCTGGGAAACTGATAAGTCCTGTAATCGTATATGAATAACTCTTCGCTTGTCTCCGGCGGATCGAACCCGAACAGTTCGCTGACAGTCACAGGTTCGAGTCCGGCGTCCAGCAGCATTGGAATCAGATCCACCAGACATTTATAATCAGGAACCGCGGCATGGAACAAAAGGATCGCGCCATGATTTCTCGTCTGTTGCAGCGTCTTTTGCAGTGCGCCCTCTGCATCCAGCATATAGCTGACATCCCAGCACAGGGCATGATCGTATCCGCACCGCTTGATGTATGTCATGGCGTTGCGCTCCGATCCGTTTTCATCCTTGAGGGAAGCATAACCCCATGGCGGACGGAACCACCGGACCTGATAATGATATCCCAGCATCTCGTCCAGATAATGCTGGAAATAGTTCAGCCCGTCCTGGATCCGGTAAGCAATGTTGTATTTTATATGTGTATAGCCGTGGCTGCCGATCTCACATCCGATATCCAGCGCTTTCTGCCAGTTCTCTTTGTCCTCCGGATGCAAATTCACCCCGACGGGGAAAAATGTCATTTTAATCCCGTACTGTTCACAGAGTTCAACGGTCTTCCAGACGGTATCGAGATCATTGCAGTCATCCATTGTGATGGCTATTTTTTTGCTGCCGTCAGGCCCGTGGTATACCCCGAAATACTCAAGGCCGGTCTTTCCCTCCGCAGCAGCGAAAGCCACCTGTATACACACAGAGACGATTGCTGCTATCATGGCCGCCAGGCGTTTAAAACCATTCAATCCAACCACTCCCGAAGAGTTTCTGCCAAGCAAAAAAGAATGCCCTTCCAAAAATAATTATATCTTCGGAACCGTTTTCCCTTCTTTCTCCGGATAATATTACCAGAAACAAGCATTCCTGAAGGATGCGCCGGTCCTTCTGCAAGCCTTGACAGTACATTGCGGAGAGGGTTAGAATACCTTGTTTAATGCCGGGTGTCCCGCGAATCCGGGCCCTGTCGGAAAGGACGAAAGGATATGAAAACACTGAAACACCTGACCGTGCTCCTGCTGGCCGTGCTGTTGGGCTTTACCGCTTCAGCCCAGGCTGCGGGAAAGTCCTCGCCGACTCCAACTCCCGCTCCCAGGGACATTTCTGCTGAAGTCATTGAGGATATACCCGAAACCATTCAGCAGCTGCTGGATCTGGCCTATGGCGAAATGATAGAGACGGATGCAAAAAACCTGAAAGAGAAAAACAAGTATACAAAATGGCGGAATAACGGCTCCTACGGATGGTGCGGGGGATTTATCACCTGGTGCATGCTGGAGCTCGGGGTTCCCCAGCAGGAATGGGCCAAAACCCCGAAGGAGGAAGTCCCCGGTATCGTCCATGTGAAGGAGGCTGGTGTCGGCAAACTGGTCACCGGCTATACCCGCATGAACCGGCTGACCATGATTCCCCAGAAAGGATTCATTGCCGTTTTCGGAAACGGGAAAAAATTCAAGGGGACCGTCGGCGCTACGCCCTATTATCATGTCGGGCTGGTATATGATGTGAAGGAGCTGTCTCCCGGAAAATACCGGATCACAACCATCGAGGGCAATGTGGATACCCCCCGGACCAAGGAGTATAAGCATGCGGCGCATACGGTCCGGATGTATACCCGGGATTACGATATGAATGCCGACCGGAAACAGAATATCAGCCTGGTTCCGGAGGAGGAGCGGACGCAGGAAGAAACCAGGCTTTTCTCCTACGATTACTCATACGGCAACGAGAATCTGTACATCAGCATGTTCCTGATGCCCTGGATCCCGGGTGAAACAGCTGCTGAATAAATCCCGCGAAACTGTTCTCGTGAGCACCGGATTTTCCATGATAGAAAATCCGGTCACTTTTTTGTAAGAAACATTTCATGTCCATATCCTGAAAAACATGATATAATGAAGTGATGCGGTTGCATCGGGGCTGATGCTTGCTTTTCATGTTCTCTGCCAGCCCTGTCTCCGCAGAAAAGCGCTTAAGCTTTTTTCGGAAGGAGAGTTTCATGAGCAACATGGACATATTGCAGGTCAGCGCCCGCCTGTCGGCAGACAAGCGGCTGTCCACCCTATTCGAGATCCTGCGGGATTACGGGGATGCACCGGCTGCCCTCTGGCTGAAGGAGGACAAGGAGTTTACCCGTTCCTTCAAAGAGATTACCCAGCGGGCGGACGATCTGGCCGCATACCTGACAGAGCACACACCGGAAGGCGGATGGATCGCCATCGCCGTAGATACCTGCCATTACTGGCCGACCCTTTTCTGGGGTGTGATCCGTTCCGGTCATAATGCTCTCCTGCTGGACGCCTCCGCCTCCGATACCCTGATCCAGGGTCTGATGGAGGAAGCCGGCTGCAAGGTCATTATCTCCCGCAAGCCCCGCGGCCTTTCCGGCGATATCCGCCAGATTGACTATAAGGCTGTCGTGGAAGCGCCGCGCACCATCGGTTTTTCTCCGGTCTGGGGCGAATATGTCGCCATGTGTACCAGCGGAACCACCGGCCGCAGCCGGATCTTTGCCTATTCCGGGGCTGCCATCTGTGAGCAGGCGCTGATGGCCGTTCAGATTCATCAGGAAAACCGCCGGATTATTCATGACGACAACCGCGGCCGGCGTGCCCTGGCCTTTCTGCCCTTCCATCACGTGCTGGGTTTCATGGCCAACGTGGTCCTGGTTCCTTTCTGCGGAGCCGCCAACGTTTACCTGCCGGACCGGACGCCGAATTCCATCATGAACGTCTGCCGCCATTTTCCGCCCAATCTGCTGATTGTAGTGCCGCTGGTCGGTAACAATCTTGTTAAATCCCTGAAGAAGAGCGTTAAAAAAGAGAAACCTTTCAGGCGCTGGCTGTTCAGAACATCCACCGCGCTGTCCCTCGGCGTGCAGTACCTGGCGCCTTCCTTCGGCCTGCGCCTGGCGCAGAAGCGCCTGTTCGCGGGAGTCGATTCCCGCCTGCTGGGCACAGAAGTGGATGTGGTGATCCTCGGCGGCAGCCATACGCCCGCCGAAACGCTCCGCTCCCTGAACGCCCTGGGTTACTATACGGTCAACGGTTTCGGCATGACAGAAACCGCGATTGATGGTTTTGAAACTTCGATGCAGCTGCATAAGCGGCTGAACGGTTCCGTCGGTGCGTCCCTCGGTTCGGCCGAATACCGTCTGGCCGGCGATCCGAACGCTAAAACCGGCGAGCTGCAGATCCGAGGCGCAGGCATTCATTCCGGCCGTGTGGTGCACGGGGAGATTCTCCCGCCCGATACGCTGGAAGGAAACTGGTTCCCCACCGGCGATGTGGCGCGCTTGGATGAAAGCGGCCGCGTGTTTATCAAAGGCCGTCTGAAGGACGTCATTATCAACGAGTCCGGTGAAAACGTATATCCGGACGACCTGGAAGATGCTTTTTCCTCGCTTTCCGGCGTGGATCAGGTATGCGTAGTCGGTTTCCGCCGCACTCGCCGCGACAAGAATGAGGACGTCGTCCTGGTCATGAATGTCGGCACAAACTATAAGGATAAGGAATACCTGAACACGCTGGCCGCCAGGGTGGCTGCGATCAACATACGTCTGCCGCTCAGCGCCCATATCGACCGTGCGCTGGTCACCCCGATGTCCCTGCCGCTGGTCAGCGGAATCAAGGTCAAGCGGATTGAACTCAAGCGCCTCTATGAGGAAAAAGAGCTGATCTACCGTGAACTGGATCTGCGGGCTCAGAGTGCCGGGGCGGAAGTTGCTGCCCGGGAAGCCGTGCAGACTCCGCAGGCAAAATCCGCCGTGCAGGATGAAATCCGCCGCAAGGTCCGCAGGATGTACGCCGAAGCGCTGGATATTCCGGAAAAGGAGATTTCCGATTCCGCCCACTTTATCGAAGACCTGCAGGGTGACAGCCTTCAGGTGCTCAGTATTGCTCTCAAAGCGGAAGAGGAATGGGGCATCACCATTCCCGCCGAGCAGTACGGCCAGTGCGCCACCGTTGAAAACATGTCCCGCGTGGTTGAAGATCTGATGAACGGCACTGCGGAAACCGGCAAACCCCGGGAGCGCGTCCCCGTCCGGCCGATCACCCGCTTTGAGGACACGCCCGAATACAAGCATTTCCTCGACCGGCAGAATGCGCTGGTCGGCAACGGTGACAATCCCTACTTCGTTGCGCACGAATCCCCGCTGCTGGATACCGGTATTGTTGACGGGAAGGAAATCCTCGAGTTCGGCAGTTACAACTACGTCGGCATGTCCGGTCGGAAGGAAGTAAAGGAAGCTGCAAAGGCCGCCATCGACAAATACGGCACCAGCGCCTCCGGCAGCCGCCTGCTGGCCGGCGAAAAGATGATCCACAAGGAACTGGAAAAGGAACTGGCTGAATGGAAACATACCGAGGACGCAATTGTCTGCGTCGGCGGTCATTCCACAAACGTCACCTTCGTGGGCAATTTCTGTGGAAAGAACGATCTGATCCTGTACGATGCCCTGGCCCACAATTCCATCGAACAGGGCTGCAAACTCAGCGACGCGACATCGCGTCCCTTCCCCCACAGCGATGTGGCGGCGCTTGAAACGATCCTGAAGAGCCAGCGGGCTTATTTCGAAAAAGTACTGATCGTCATCGAGGGCGCTTACAGCATGGACGGCGACATCGCCCCCGTGCCGGATTTCGTCCGCATCAAGAAGGAATACGGCTGCTTCCTGATGGTGGATGAGGCACACAGCGCCTGTGTTATCGGCGAGCACGGCGGCGGCGTGGACGAGTATTTCGGTCTGGACGGCGATGATATCGACATCAAGTACGGCACGCTGTCCAAAGGCCTGGGCACCTGCGGTGGCTATCTGGCCGGTAAAAAGTGTCTGATCGATTATCTTCGCTACAACATGCCGGGTTTTGTCTTCTCCGTCGGAATCTCTCCGGCGCTGGCCGCCGGTTCCCTTGCCGCCATCCGGACCCTGCGCACGCATCCGGAAATCATGGAGCACCTGCGCACCGCCATTCGTTCCTTCACAGAAAGCGCCAAACGCCGCCACCTGGATATCTGTCTGGCGGGCGAAACTGCAGTGCTTCCTGTGCTGGTCGGCAAGGACGAGGACGCCTGGCTTCTTTCCAATGAACTGAAAAAACGGGGTGTCAGCGTACCTCCTGCCATGTATCCTGCCGTTCCCAAGGTAAAAGCCCGTCTCCGCTTCTGCGTCATCAGTGAGCATAAACCCGAGCAGATCGAGAAAGCACTGGACATTCTGGAAGCAACCGCGCAGGAATTCGGCATTGAACTTCCGCGCAGGAACTACGATTAATCAATCAGAATCCTGAAAGGAGCTGTTCTTATGGATACCGGAGTTGTTGTTGCGATTGCCGTCGTTCTCTTCATTGCCATTTTTGCGGTGCTTGTCTGCATTTTCGGCAGCGTTGCCGGAACAACCAGCGCCATCAAGCATACCAATGATGACGATACAAACGCATAAAAAGCCAAAAAAGAAGACGCAGGATCTTTTCATCAATTGATCCTGCGTCTTCTTTTTTATTCGTTTGCTTCTTCAGGAGCAGGGACAAATCCTTCCGGAATGTTTTCCTGCGGAGAATCCAGGAAGGGTTCATATATTTGGGAACGGAACATTTTCCGAATAATTGCATAGTGAGGATGGTAGTTCCCGTCCTGATCCTCCCTCCATCCGCCATCCGTAGAAGAGGATTCTCCATCAATATAGCAGTCCGGCAGTGCCTCCTGTAGTTCCGCAATGGTAGACGCGGGCACCGCATCCTTGATTCTGCGTGAGTATTTATTGATCCACAACCGCTTCAGCGATTTGAGTTCCTTCACCGGGGACAGATCTTCAATCAGGTTGCTCTGCAAATTGAGATCCATCAGGTAAGGCATATCTTTGAGGCAGGAGATATCGCGGATGCTGTTCACAAAGACCTCCAGATATTCCAGATGTTTCAGACTCCCGATAGGGGTAATATCTTTCAGCGCACCTCCTGCAGCTGCAACAATCAGAACCCGCAGCTGAGGCATTTCATAGAGAAAAGACAGATCTGTCAGGTAGTTGTGTCCGATATCCAGCGCATACAGGTTCCTGCAATATTTCAGAATGGAGAGTTCTTCACAGCCATGTGCCTGGTAATGGTAACCATGCAGCGTCGAGAATGCAGTAGCATCTGTGCGGACCGTATGAACCTTGCAGTCATAGTTTGGGGAACCGATCTGCATCGTCATGCCAAATTCGACGCCCGGGAACTGATCATGAATCTGATGGATCCTTTTATAGAACAGCTTGGGAACATCAAACATGTCGACCTTTTTCAGATTTGGAAATTTTTCGAGAAACGATATAAATCCGTTCCAGTCTTTGATCGTCTGTTTAAAGGGAATGTTCAGATATTCCTCTTCAGAGTCAGCGCTGAATGTCTCTTTTCCGTTGTTGACAAATGTGATCGTTTCAGCCATACACTGCGCCGCAAGAAAAAGAGCGAGCAGAAAAACTGTGATCCTGCAGACTGTTTTCATTTTCTCCTCCACATATTCCTGCCCGAACCCCTGGGCGTTATCTTTCCAGATTATAGAATTCCCGACAAACTGCTGTCAAGTATTCCGGTTGCTTGCCGCTGCTTTTCCAGCCATATCAAGGGTACAGTCTCATCAGCCGGTCATGCTTTTCAGAATCTGCGGTTCAGTTTATTCTTCCGCCGTTTTTATTTCGTCAAACGAGATCCACTGATGATTCTTCAGGCATTCCACATAGTGCGTGTAGCGCGGATGCTCCCGCCAGCCGCCTGCCGTCGCGTCCTCCGCGGTGAAATTGACTTCCGTCCGCGGCATGGCAGCAGTGAACCGCGCCTTCTCTTCCCGGCTCAGGCCCCGCATTTCCACACCCCAGAACCGTTCCAGCGCGGGCAGGGAATCCAGCGGGGAAAGATCCTTTACCCGTGAACAGTACGACAGATTCAGGTCCAGCAGCTCCGTGCAGTTTGCCAGCGGGGAAAGATCCGAAATCTGCGTATTGAAGATTTCCAGGTACTTCAGATGCTTCAGCGTTCCGATCATTTCGATATCCCGGATCGGATTGTCCGCCAGAATCAGCAGCTCAAGATCCGGAAAAAAACGGAGAAAATCAAGCGACTGAATTGCATTGTGCCCGAGGTCCAGCGCTTTCAGTCCCGGTGCATACTGCAGCAGTTCCAGCTGCTGTGACGTCACCCGGAGTGATTTTTTCAGCGGGGAGTTGAACATGGAATAGGCAGTATCCGTTGTGCAAAGATTCCTGTGCCTGCTGTTCAGTTCGATCTTCCAGATAAAAGCGATATCCGGAAACTCCTCTGTCAGCCGGATCATATCTTCGTTATACATCCGGTGACCGCCGGAGATATCCACTTTTCGCAACCCCGGCAGCAGCCGGATCAGCTGCTCCATCTCTGCAAGAGCGGGACGCCTCCGGATGGCTTTCAGATCCAGTTCCTCATCTGTATCTGAAACAGAAACGCCCAGCCACTTTGTCGTGAAATGCAGTACCGCTCCTTCCGGCATATGCTCCCGAAGCTGTGCAATTTCCGTCGGTTTCAGCATCAGTTCCCGCAGCTCCAGCTCCATAGGCTTGTTTTCATCAATATAAAGCAGCATCTTCCGGAGATTGTGCTGATCAGTTTCTTCTGCGAAAGTGCAGCCTGCGGCCAGCAGGATCACCAATGCGCAGATTCCCGCGCATATTCTTCTCCAGCGATTGCTCACCTGATTCTTCCACCCTCAGCTTTGCTCGTTTTCCTTCATCCGGCGCTGTTTTTCCAGCCAGACCGTCAGTACGGCCACATCTGCCGGATTCACTCCCGGGATTCGTCCGGCTGCCGCCAGCGAAACCGGTTTCTGCTTCGCCAGCTTCTGCCGCGCTTCCAGGCGGAGATGTTCGATGTCCGTATAGGGAATATCCTCCGCCAGCCGGGTTTCTTCCATCTTCCGGGCCTGAGCAATCAGGTGCGCCTGTTTTTCCAGGTATCCGGCATATTTCACTTCTATCTCTGCCTGCTCTGCCGCGGCGGGAAGACTTTCCTCCCATTCAGGCTTCAATTTCTGCAGGTCTTTCATTCCGATTTCCGGACGCCGCAGCAGTTCTTCCGCTCGCAGGGATCCTGCCGCCTCCGGCTGGCCCTTTTCCTGCAGCAGTGCGTTCAGCGCCTCTCCCGGGGCAAACCGCGTCGTCTGCAGTTCCTGTATCAGCTTTTCCGTTTCTTCTTTTTTCTTTCGGGTCCGTTCCACCCGTTCTTCTGAGGCCAGTCCGGCGCAGAAGCCGATCTCCGTCAGCCGAAGGTCCGCGTTGTCCTGCCGCAGAAACAGGCGGTGTTCCGCACGGGATGTCATCATCCGGTACGGTTCGTCTGTTCCCTTGGTGGTCAGGTCGTCGGTCAGTACGCCGATATAGGCCTGATCCCTGGTCAGAATGATCTGTTCCTTTCCCTGCATCCGCAGAGCGGCGTTCATCCCGGCCAGCAGACCCTGGCAGGCCGCTTCCTCGTATCCGCTGGTACCGTTGATCTGTCCGGCGAAAAAAAGTCCGCTGATCCGGAGGCTTTCCAGTGTCGGCCGCAGCTCCAGGCTGTCGATACAGTCATACTCGATCGCATAGCCAAGCCGTGTGAACTCGCAGCGGCGCAGTCCCGGAATGGTCCGGTACATCGCCCATTGCACATCCTCCGGCATGGAAGTCGACATTCCCTGCACATACCACTCCCGGCTTTCCCGCCCTTCCGGCTCGAGGAAAATCTGGTGACGGTCCTTGTCCGCGAAACGGACCACCTTGTCCTCAATGCTCGGGCAGTACCGCGGCCCGATGCCGTGGATCTTTCCGCTGTAGAGCGGTGCCCGGTCCAGATTGTTCAGGATAATCCGGTGGGTTTCCGGTGTTGTCCAGGTCAGATAGCAGCTGAAGGTATTTTCCAGTTTCCGGTCTGTCAGGAAGGAGAAGGGCGTAACAGGCTCGTCTCCTTTCTGTTCCTGCATTTCGTCAAAGTCTACGGAACGCACATCAACCCGGGCCGGTGTTCCTGTTTTGAAGCGGCGCAGGGTAAATCCGAGTTCCTGCAGGCTCGCGGAAAGGCAGGACGCGTTCATCAGTCCCTGCGGACCGCCGTCATGCCGGTGTTCGCCGATGATGATGCTGCCTTTCAGATAGACGCCGGTGGCCACCACCACGGCGCGGCAGGGAATGCGCGCGCCGGTGGTGGTGGTCACTGCGGTTACTCTGTTGTTTTCTGTTTCAATGGAAGATGCTTCGCCCTGGCGTAACGTCAGACGTTCGCAGGTCATCAGTGCTTTACGCATTCGGTTCTGATAGGCCTGTTTGTCCGCCTGTGCCCGGAGGGAATGCACCGCGGGCCCTTTGCCCATATTCAGCATACGGCTCTGCAGAAAGGTATCGTCAATCGCCAGTCCCATCTCGCCGCCCAGTGCATCCAGTTCCCGCACCAGATGCCCCTTTGCGGAACCGCCGATCACCGGATTGCATGCCATCAGTGCCACGCCGTCCATATTCAGTGTCAGCAGCAGCGTATCAATACCCATCCGGGCTGCGGCGAGGGCTGCCTCGCATCCGGCATGCCCTGCGCCGATTACAACCAGGTCAGCCATTTCCGGGATTGGCCTCGGATTCAGGTGCGGGAGTAGCGTCCGGTCCGAAAGTGGGCACGGGCGTGGGAGTCGGTTCGCCGATATGGCTGGAATCATTGGAGCGGACAGCATATTCTTCCTGCTTTTCTTCCGGAATATTCCATTTCTGTCCGTTGTCGAATTCGTATCCGGTCACTTTAACGACAACATAGCCGAGATAACCGGTATTCAGATAATCGGAGAACACGAACCGCCCGTGCTGGGTCCATTCAGAGGGATACAGTTCAATCGGATAGTAACCGTTGAAGAAGGTACTCACGCCGTCCGTGTTGCAGATCATCGGGTTACGCATCGTGTCGTAGCAGTCTACTTTGAAGTAGATCTTTTTCACGATGTATTCCATGCTCATGTTGCCAAAGGAAAGCTTGATCTTGTTGTCATCCGTCACCTGCGGTGAGCCGATGGCGATCATCCGGTCAAAGTCAGCGACGACCAGCTGTGTGGAAGTCGTGTAGCCGCCGTCATCGCTTGTGGCTGTCAGAATCGTGTTTCCGGTCCTGTATCCGTAAACATTATTGCCATTGACAGTAGCAATCGTCGGATCGGCAACCGACCAGTTTATGCGCTGGTTGTTCGCGTTGCGCGGAATAACGCGGGTAGCGTTTCTGACGCTCCTGTAACCATCCAGCTGCGCAAAGAACCTGTCCGGCAGCGGTTCAATGCCCGTCACAGGCTGAATCACATTCACCTGGAAGACTGCGCGGACGCCGCTCCCGTCGGTAGAGTTGATTTCAATGTTCGCCTGGCCCTTGCTGAGGCCGGTCACAATACCGTTTGCATCCACGGTGGCAACCTCCGGCCTGCGGCTCTTGAATGTCACATCCTTGATCGTGGTATCGTCCGGAAGAACTTCCCATTCCAGCTGCGCGGTTTCACCGACGTTGAAGGAAAGTCCCCTGGGATTCAGCACGTTGATCCGGTTCGCCATCTGAATCACGCGGACCGGAATCGACGCGGACACACCCGGATTGGACTGGCTGGTGCAGGTGACAGTGCATTCGCCTGCCCGTACGCCGGTAATCACGCCGTTGCGCACTGTTGCGATGGATTCATCCGAAGAATGCCAGTCGACATACTTGTTGTTCGCGTTGGCCGGCAGGACGGTCACATGCAGCTGCGCGGCACGGCGGCCGGTTGCCACAGTAACATCCGTTTCCTTGATGGTAATATCGGTCGCGTCCTGGGTAACGGCCAGGGTGATGGACGCTCTGACGCCGCTTCCGTCTGCTGCTTTGGCATCGATGGTCACATTGCCCCGGGCGATACCGGTTACGATACCGTTCGAATCGACGGTGGCGGCTTTTTCATTCCGGGAACTCCATTCCACTGCCTGGATCGTGGCGTTGTCCGGGGTTACAGCCGCGGTAAGCTGGAGGGTGCCGCCGGCGGAAACCGTCTTCGCAGGAGCGGTTATCTGAAGCTTTTTGACAGGCTGGGTTACCAGTACATGGAATACTTCTGTGATCTCCGGGTTCTGCTGGCTGGCAATGGTCAGGTCGCATTCACCGGCCTGCAATGCCGCCACAGTCGCGCCGTTAACCTTCAGGATACCCAGATCGGTGCTGGTTACGGTGAAGTTCCTGTTCTTCACATCCGCCGGAGTAATCGTCGTTGTCAGCCGCACATTTCTCCCGGCCGGCAGCACCAGGATCCGGTTCGTCTGGGGAAGTGTCTGTCCTGGATTCTCCGGATCCTCAATCGGCTTGAGCAGCGGAGTGATGGTTTCATCATCCGGTTCATACACCTGCAGATTGGTGGTGTTGGTCGTAATTTTGGTTACCCGCCGGAGAACGTTCACCCGGACGGTAGCGCGGCGGACGGTTTTTCCGTTCTGCTGCAGTTCTGCCTGCAGGTTCGCTGCGCCCGGCGCTACGCCGGTAACCGTACCGGTTTCGTCTACGGTAAAGACTTTAGCGTTGGCGCTCTTGTACACGAGAGTTCCCTCTGCGAAGCGCCCATCCTGTTCTATGCTGGGCTGTACCGTTTCGTCAGCATATACAGTAATAGCCTGGTCTGTGAATTTGAACACGTCCGCCGCCATAGCCGGGATGGCCGCCAGCAGGCAGAGAATCAGGACCAGGATTGCAGCTGTCCGTTTCGTCATTGTTTTGGCTCCTTTACTTTCCGCCCTCTTTGGGGCTTTCTGATTATTGAACGGGAGAAAGAATCCTTTCCTTCCCGAAAAAAAGCAGGCGGCGCCGATTTTACGGCTCCGCCCGCGGTCAGTCAGTGTGTTTCCAGATAGGAACGCACCAGCTCTTCCAGCAGCGTGTCCCGCTCCACCCGGCGAATCAGGCTCCGGGCGGAATTGTAACTGGTAATGTAGGTCGGATCCCCGGTGATGATATATCCAACCAGCTGATCCACCGGATCATACCCTTTTACCTTGAGCGCATCGTAAACGAACAACAGGATATCACGGGCTGTATTCCCCGTTCCCACGATCGGATCGTGCTTCATGGTGTTGAACTGATCTTCCACACCAATCCCCCCCCTCGTCTGCTTTTGCATCTCTTGGGGTATTATACACTTTTTTTATGCGTCAAGGCAAGAGTTTCCTCATGTTTTCCATACTTTTCTTTTTCTCTCCCGGGCGTCTTTTCACGTTTCCCGGTTTATGATACACTGAATCCCGGTTGCAGCCCGTGCCCCCTCTCTCGGGAAAGGAGTCTGTTCATGGAAAAAGATCTGATGTGCGAGGAAATCCGGTGCGAACACCTGGTGCAGGACCAGTGGATTGATTTCAGGCGTTCCGCCTATCGTTTTCCGGATGGCCGGGTTTTTGAGCCGTATTACAGCTACACACGCCGGGATTACGCGGTGATTGTTGCTTCTGATGAAGCCGGCAGTTTCCTTTGCGTCCGCCAGTTCCGGCAGGGAATCCGGCAGGTTACCACAGAATTCCCCGCCGGTGGAATTGAGCGGAAGGACGGGGAAGCCTGCACCATGGAGCAGGCTCTCACCGCCGCACAGCGGGAACTGCGGGAGGAGACCGGTTATGTTTCAGACCGCTGGACGCATCTGCTTACTGTTCCCTCCCAGGCCACTCTCTCCGACAATTATGCCTGGATCTTCCGCGCGGAAAACTGCCGCCCCGCCGCGTCGCAGAAACTGGATGAAATGGAGCTGCTTGACGTACTGAAGTATACTCCCGCCGAAATTGAGGAACTGATTGCTTCCGGCCGGTTCCAGCAGGCAGTGCATGTGGCTGCCTGGCTGCTGGCCTGCCGCGGGGCATGATACAGAAAAAATACTTGCCCGGCGATTTGCGATCCAGCATAATATTTCCATCAACAGATCAGAAAGGATGAATACTATTGAAAATCGGCTGCGTCAAAGAAATCAAGAACAATGAATTCCGTGTCGGCCTCACGCCGGATAATGTCCGGGCTTATATCGCTGCCGGGCATCATGTGTATATTGAGATGGGAGCCGGCATCGGATCCGGTTTCACGGACAACGAGTATGTTGACGCCGGCGCCTCCCTGATCGACAACGCCGCGGATGTCTGGCACCTGGTCGATATGATGGTCAAGGTCAAGGAGCCGCTCGAATCCGAGTATCCCCTCTTCCGCGAAGGCCTTATCCTCTATACCTACCTGCACCTGGCGGCAGACAAACAGCAGATGGACGCGCTGCTGGCCGGAAAAGTCAACGCAGTCGCCTATGAAACGCTGCAGGAGAAAGACCGTTCTCTGCCTCTGCTGGCTCCCATGAGTCAGATTGCCGGCCGTCTTTCCATCCAGGAAGGTGCCAAATACCTGGAAAAGAAGTTCGGCGGCGAGGGTATCCTCCTGGCCGGTGTTCCCGGTACTCCCAAAGCGAATGTCGTCATCCTCGGCGGCGGCACCGTAGGCATGAACGCCTGCAAGATCGCTGTAGGCATGGGTGCGAACGTTACGATCCTCGATATCAGCCTGAAACGGCTGGAAGAGCTGGACAATATGTTCGGCGCGCATATCCAGACACTGGTTTCCAACGACAGCAACGTTGAGCGTGTCCTGAAGGATGCAGACCTGGTTATCGGTTCTGTGCTGATCCCGGGCGGTTCCACCCCCAAGCTGTTCAAGAAGAAGTATCTGCCTGAAATGAAAGACGGCGCTGTCTTCGTGGACGTCGCGATCGACCAGGGCGGCTGCGGTGAATCTTCCCACGTGACTACGCACGACGATCCGGTCTATACGGTGGACGGCGTGGTTCATTACTGCGTCGGCAACATGCCCGGCGCCGTTCCGCGCACCAGTACCATCGCCCTGACCAACGCCACCGTGCGCTACGGTCTGGAAATTGCCGCTGCCGGTCTGGAAGAGGCCTGCAGAAAGAGTGAAGTCATTGCTTCCGGTGTCAACACATATCTCGGCAAGCTCACAAACAAAAATGTTGCATCCGCCCATCATTACGAGTATACCGATCTTTCTTCCCTCCTGTAATCCGTTGAACTGCAAAAGCCGGGGACAACCCCCCGGCTTTTTGTTGCTCAGTCTTTGTCCCCGGTTTCCGGATCTGCCGGCAGAAAATCCATCACAGCGAAAGCTTTTCCCTCCTCATCTGTCTGCAGGTCCGGCAGCTGGAAATCCGTATCTGCCTGGATGGCCTTCCATACGGGTATCGCTTCCTCCGCGGTAATCCTTACCGGCTGATAATTGTTCTCAGGATCCGCACCGCTGTCATAGGCCGGATACAGCACAATCTGCTGACCTGTATAGACGCCGTTGTCCGTAAAATGCATCCGGGCCTGAACCACAAGCGTATAGAGAGAGTTGGTCCCTTTTTCCCCCCGGGAT
>JAEEGL013491324.1_pt1 | contig 22116 bp, 18 predicted proteins | sample 9134231 | NCBI WGS metagenome assembly JAEEGL01 (sample SAMN16246548, study PRJNA631951) | gut metagenome | biome: gut microbiome; feature: rumen; material: fiber-attached | host: Bos | place: Iran: Karaj | collected 2018-10 | reverse complement strand
TTCGAGCGCCTTGCCTTGATGGAAGAGGCAAAGAGTCTGCCGTTTGGTGCAGTCTTCGATTACTTCAACCTGAAGAACAACGTCCCCGTCGGTGAGGAGTACATCGCTGCTATCCAGCAATACGAAAAAGACGTCACGTCAAAGAGGAATTAAGCATTAAGAGTTAAAAGAAAATGGCAAATTCTGGTTCTTTGAAGAGCACCATCGCAGTGTCTCTCACCAATTACCTTGATGCAGGTGCCATCGTTGCAGGTGCCAGCGGACTGACGCTTTGGCAGAACTATCTCGGCCTCTCTGAAGTACATCTGGGCTGGCTCAACTTCATCAGCGCCAACTGTCTGGGTGCCGCCATTGGTGCCATTATCGGCGGATTCTTGGCAGACAAGTATGGTCGTAAGTTTATCTTTACCTACAACCTTCTGGTCTATATGCTGGGTGTGTTGCTCATCATGTTCAGCATGAATTTCCCCATGCTGTTATGCGGATTCCTGGTGACAGGAATTTCCGTGGGAGTGGGTGTACCTGCCTCATGGACCTATATTTCTGAAAGCAGTGAGATCAACAACCGTGGTCGTAACATCTGCATTTCCCAGATGTCATGGGGCGTTGGTCCGATGTGTATCCTGCTTTTCGGCATGCTCTTCGCACCTGGTGGCTATCTGTTCGGATGGGTAGAGTCTGTGGCACACCTGTTTGGTGGAGCCGACATGTCGCAGGAGGCTGTCAATGCCTACTCTTCACGTATCGTGTTCTTCACTCTGTTTGTTGTGGCCTTCATCGCATGGAACCTACAGCGCAGATTGCAGGAGAGTACGGAATTCACTGCGCAGAAGGATGCGGCTGAGAAGACGGGCCTGATGGACAATATCAAAGTGTTATTCTCCAACAAGATTGCCGTTCGTACGGTGATTTTCCTGGCTACCATCTATCTCACGTGGAACCTCGTAGCTTCTGTGATGGGTTTCTTCCAGCCACATATCTACGAGACGGCAGGTGGTGTGAGCAATGAAACGGCCAATTGGATGAACTGCATACAATGGGCCATCATCGTGGGCATTACATTTATTGTTTCGAAGCTCATCGACAAGACCTCGCATAAGGCTATCTATACCTTCGGCTTGCTTGTGGCAATTGCCGCCTGGCTGGTAATTGTCACCATCGGTGTCAACGGTATGGTAGGTCTCTGGCTCTTCGCCATCCTCTGGGGCATTCAGGGCGGTACATCACCACAGATCTTCTATGCCCTCTGGGGCTCTGAACTGTTCCCCGCCAAGTTCCGTGCTGGTGCGCAAGGACTGATGTTCTTCATCGTACGTGGTCTGTCGGCTGTCTGGGGACTGATCTTCACATATATCTATGGTGAGAACGGTGAGGGGTTCACCATTGCAGCCTTCTGCATGATTGCCCTGCTCACCATCTCGCTCATCGTGGGCTTCATCGGCGTGCCGAACACCCGTGGCCGTGCCCTCGACGACATTACCAAAGAACGCTATGGTGACAATTATTAAAAGGTAAAAAGAAAGAATATGGCAAGTATATTAGACGGACGTGCCGAATTGAAGGCCGTCATTGATCAGATTGCCGAGGTGACCGGTTACCTCTGGCAGAAAGGATGGGCAGAACGTAACGGTGGTAACATCACCGTCAACGTGACCGACTATATGGACGACACCTGTAAGGCGCTGAAGGCTATCTCAGAGGTAAAACAGATTGGCATGGTCCTGCCCCAGCTGAAAGGTAAGTACTTCTATTGTAAAGGAACGGGCAAACGCATGCGTGACCTGGCTAAGTTTCCCATGCAGAACGGCAGCATCATCCGTATCTGTGACGACTGTACCTCATACGAGGTCATTGCCGATGAACCGGTGGTGCCAACCTCAGAGCTGCCCACACATCTCGCCTTGCAGAACTATCTCTTAGAGACGGGTTCATGTTATAAGGCCACGCTCCATACCCACCCCATCGAACTGGTGGCCATGAGCCATATCCAACGTTTCCTGAAAGGCGACGAGATGACTCGTGTACTGTGGTCGATGATTCCTGAGACGCTGGCTTTCGCTCCCCTTGGCATCGGCATTGTACCCTACGCCCTGCCCTCTTCCGTCGAACTGGCCCAGGCCACCCTTGAGCAGATCAAGACCCACGACGTGGTGATGTGGGAGAAGCATGGCACCGTGGCCGTCGGCACCGACATCATGGATGCCTTCGACCAGACCGACGTGCTATGCAAGGCTGCCAACATCTACATGTGCGCCCGCAGCATGGGGTCTGAGCCCGACGGCATGACTGCCGAGCAGATGAAGGAAGTGCAGGATGTCTTCAAGCTGCCCAAGGAGCGTCCCTGCTAAAAACTGGCGGTACGCTTAGATACAACAAGAGGCTGTGTCATAATGAACGACATAGCCTCTTGTTTTTGTTATGGCACCATCCTTACGCTGCCCCACTCTATCCGAACCAGGGCTTGTCGCCAGAGGCCGAACGTGCCGCATTCAGGCTGTTCTGCAACTCGACATTCTTCTCGGCCAGTGCCTGGTTTCGCTTGATCAGGCGGTTGTTCACCTCACGCAGCTTTGCCATTTGCTCGATGAGGTGGTCCTTCTCCGGGTCAACGAACTGCGCCTTGTAGCGGCGTGAAGCACTGACGGCACGCCAGATGATGAAGCCCATGAGCAACATGCTAAACAGCTGGATACATAGGGTGACGATGCCACCTAACTGGATGCCAGAGTTCATACCGTTCATCAGCACTGTGGCATCCTCCATTGTCGTGTCAGCAAATAGCACACCTGCTATACGTCCATTCTTGTCCTTGATGGCAACAGAATAGGTACACATCAGCACATGGAGGGTACCCTCTCCGACGTATGGATCAGTCCATTGGCCCACACCGGCCAAAGCACTCCTGTACCACTCGCGGGTGGTGTAGTCGAAGGGCAGCAAGCGGGTTTGTATGCGGGGGTTGCCTGTCCGTTTGCCCCTTTTGACGATGCTCGGCTGGTCGTCGTAGGTATAGGGAAGGTACAGGCCGTCCTTGCCATGTGCTGAGTAGTAGCCAGGGACGAATGCCACGCCCACGCCTATAATGTGGGGGTTGACCATAATGATACGCGAGGCGATGCAATAGCTGGTCTCTGGGTTGGAAAGCGACCGGCGGATGCTTTGCTCGGCATTCTTCAGGGCCGTCTCCACCTCCGTCTTCACCTTGATCACACGCTGGCTCTCCTGCATGTCACGCTGTGCCTTGGCCATCACCTCCTGCTTGGCGCCATGCTTGGCCATAAAATACTGTACAGCCCCCAATGCCTCGATGATGATGGCGGCCGTTATGATGAGTGCCAGTGAATACTTTCTAATACTTGTCATCAGTTGTTGTGATTTGCTGTTTGTGCTATCTGGCGGCAAAGGTACAAAAAAAAAGAAAAACCACATAAGAAAACGCTATTTTTTTTCATTGCCGAGAAAACAGCCAACAAAACAGGACTGCCAACAAAACAACACTGACGAGCCTTTGAGGGGACTCGTCAGTGATAGTTCAGGGTTGTCAGAAAGAAGGCGAAGGGTTAGTCGTTCTGTGACGTCTCAGGACGTGGACCGTTGGGGCGATGGCCTCCTTGACGGCCTGGGCCTCCATGTCCGCGACCGAAGCCGCGACGGTTCATCTGCTGGTACTTCTCGTACTGCTCATCGGTCAGAATCTTCTTCAGCTTCCCGTCATACTCCTGGCGTTTCTCCATACGCTGCTTCATCTCAGCTTTCTGCTCCTCGGTCAGCTCAGGACGCTGCGGACGGTCGCCTTTCTCCATTTGCTTCTCGGCCTTATCCTTCTTGCCTTTCACTTTCTTGTCCTTCTTGGACTGTTTGTCATCCTGCTTGGTAGCACCAGTCTCTCCGTCAGGGCGTGGACCACGCGGGCCGCCATGGCGCATCCTCGGACCACCCAGCACGTCCTCGTACTCCTTGTTCAGCTCTGCCACCTGCTTCTTCTGCGCATCGGTCAGTCCCAGTCCCCTGGCCATGAACTCTGCCATCTGCTCTGGCGACGGTTTCTTGAACTCACGACGCTGTTGCTGGTTGTCACTCGGCTGTGCCATTGCCACTGTCATCGACAGGAGGGCTACCATTGTCATCACAATCTTTTTCATACCTTTTGTTGTTTTAAATTTGTTTGTATTATGTGGATATTTGTTGTCGTTCTCGACATCTATATGACGACGCAAAGGTATGAAAAGTTTAACCGTCCACTGAAAAGTTTCAGCGAACGGTTAGTTTTCTTCAGCGAACGGACATGATCCGTCACCCAACATCCATCTTACATCTTACATCTAACATCTAACATCTAACATCATCCATCATCTTCGCAGGGCGATGTTGTAGTTGTAGTAGTCCTTGTCGCCCGTCACCTCCTTGATGATACGCAGGAAGGGCGGGAAGTTGACGGACTCCTGCTCGGCGATGCCCTTCGTCTCGAGGATGACCAGGTTGTTGACCGGCTCGTGATAGGTATCCAGCTCGAAATACTGGCCACGCCAGATGAAGCTGCGGCGCGTCTTGCGGATGGTAGAACGGTAGGGGTCGGCCTGCTGCAGCAGCGACTCATAGAGCGCGTTGCTGACCTGTCGCTCCGTCTCAAGCACCTCTGTTGCCGAGATGCGCTTCTTGGTCTTGTGGACGTTGACCATCTCACCATGCCAGTTGCGACGGCGCAGACGTACCTCACAGTCTGGATCGGCCACGAGGTAGGTCTGCGTAATCTCGCTGTCAATGCTCTCAGGCAATGCTCCCGTCACCTCAACAAGGTACTTGCGCTCCTCCTCGATGGGCTGTGGGATGCCCAAGACGTTGGAAATCTCCTTCAGCACACGACGCAGTTTGGTGTCGAAGTCGTCGTGGTTGTTGATGACACGCAGATGGGGATGGCCCGTCCACGAGCGGTTCACCTTCTTGTCGAGGTCACGGGCCAGCTGCAGCCCCTGTTCGTCGGCCTGCTCGTAGCGCGTGGAGTTGGTAGCCGTCGTGTAGTACTGCTCGGCACCGTCGGCCGCTGACACCAGGTGGAGCACGGCATCGTAGCGGGCGCGCAACTCATTGGTCGTCGTGCCACACTTCTGGCACAGTTCCTCCCACATCTCAGGCGCGATATAGGCAGAGATGTCCAGCGTGCCACGATCGCACACCACGAAGGTTGGCTTCGTACAGGTCTCAGCCAGCCGCATAAACGAGTCCTCCAGTGCCAGCTGCGTGCGCAGGATGGCCAGCTCGCCCTCGTAGTAGAGATCACGATTGGGCGTCAGGTAGCTCCAGCCGCCCTGACTGTACATGGTGGGAACTTCCGGCACGGTGAACACCTTGAAACCGAGGTTCGAGAAATGCTCGATGATGCGTACCAGTGCCGTTGTCTTGCCTGCACACGGGCCGCCTGTCAGTACGATGCGCTTGATATTGTCCATAAGTATTCTATTGTGCTGCTGCAATCATGATGACTTTCTGGATGTCCAGCGCGTTGACCAAACCGTCATTATTGAAGTCAAACTTAGCGTCCGTCGACTCATTAATGGAGGCATTGATAATCGTCTGGATGTCGAGTGCGTTGACCACCCCGTCGCCTGTCAGGTCGCCATAGACCTGCGGGGAACCTCCCGGCGTGGAAACGGAGAACTTCACATTGGTGAGGCGGGCGTGCTTACCTGAGCCTAACAAGATGGTCACGGTCTGGGCTTCGCCTCTCCACAGTCCATCGGTGATACTGCCACCGTCGCTTGCCACCAAGTCGGTGGAAGGCGATGACGAGCCAAACTCAAACTGCAGGGAGGTAATGTTGCCCTGTGCCACGCTGAAGGTTAGCATATTGTTAGGATACAGGCGTATCTGCTCGTCGCTGACGTAGCGGTTGCTGCCTTCGCCCAACGAGTAGACAACCGTCATGCCATCCTTTGTGCCGACGATATTGTCAGTATAGCCATTGATGGCTCCTGTGAAACTGGTTCCGAAGAAGGCATTGTTCAGCGCAATATCTCCGTCAGCCACTGGTGTCTCGCCACCGCCCTGACCACTCTGCGTGATGGTATATGTAGCGGTTGCCTGGTCGCTGCTGACACCTTCCTTGACGGCAACGGCATGAAGCACACTCGTCTCAGTGAGCTTGAACGGAGCCACATACTTCGCAGACCTATCAGTGGCATCAGTACCGTCGAGGGTATAGTAGATGACGGCACCTTCAGTCTCGCAGGTCAGCGTCACCGTCACCTCGTCAACATAGGTTCCGGCATTCGGCGATATGACAGGCACGGCCACGGCCACAACGGGAGGCTCCTCACTGCCGCCCTCGTAGTTGCTGTAGTTGAAGGCCTGGCTCATCTTCGAGCCCCATGTGTACTCCTCCAGTCCTGGATAGTCGACGTACGGGTTGCGGTTGCCCTGCACCTCGTAGACAGCATTGTTGCGGGCTATCTCCACGGCATCGACAGGATCCTGCTTCGACCAGCGCATCATCATGTTCAGCGTCCATGTCGTCAGGCCTGGATAGGTCGTGGTGAACACGTCGTGTCCCCAGCTGCCACAGGCATCCTCGTAGCGCGTAATCATATAGAAATAGATACGTGCTATGTCGCCCTTGATCTCGTCGTTAGGCTCGAATACGGTGCCGCTGTAGCCCTCCGTCTTGCACGAGCCGAGCTTCGAGTAGCCGTTGTTCGACTGGTAGGTGACGTTGTTCACCTCGCCGAAAGGGTAGTTTGAGCGTCGGTTGTTGACATAGCCGTCGGTAGGCAGCACATGCACGATGTCCGACTTGATGTCGCCACTGCCGAACCAGCTCTGCGGCACGGAGTGTTCGCGGTTGTACATGTCGCCTTCCTTCGAGTAGTTGCCCTTGTTGTCAACGCCATGCACATAGTTCGTGGTGTTCGAGTACCAGTCGCGCACATAGCCGTCGGCACGGGTGTCGGTCTTCTTGTAGCCGTCATAGAGACCGCTGTAGCCGACGTTTCGCGGGTTGACGATAATATTCGCCAATGCCGTCTTCAGTGCCTTGCCGCTCTTGCCGTTGGCGTTTTTATAGTACGTGCCTGATTCGTTAGGCCCCTGCGCCCACACCATGCAGCACAGCATGGCGGCAGCAGTTAACAAAAGATGTCTCTTCTTCATGATCACGAGTGTGTTGGTCTTATTCGTTGTCGTTAATAGAAATGGAAAGGGGTCAATACTCCAATACCAGTGTCTGGCGTGGCTTCAGCGCGATGTCCTTGGTGAGGTCGTAACGCTCACCGGTGGGAATGTCGCGGGCCGATGCTGCCTTCGCATTGCCGTCCGTCAGCTCTGCGTAACGCTTGGCCTCGAGCGTGGCGGCACGACGGGTGCCGTTGATGATGGTCACGGCGTTGCGGCCCTTGTACTGGCGGGCTACGACGTAGATGCCCTTGTAGGGTATGAACTGCACCATCCTACCCTTGGTGATAACCTCGTTGCCCTTGCGCCAATGCAGCAGGCGCGAGAGGAAGGTGAACATGTCCTGTTCGGCCTTGGTACGTCCTGCGGCAGTGAAGCAGTTGTGTTTGTCGCCAGGGAATCCGCCTGGGAAGTCCTTGCGCACGTGGCCGTCAGTCTCCTGCTTCGTGCCGTTCATCATGATTTCCGTGCCGTAGTACAGCTGGGGAATACGGTTGACGGTAAGCAACAGAGCCAGTCCTTGCTTGAGGGCCAACGCGTCCTGTCCGTCGCCCAGGAAGCGGTCGGTGTCATGGTTGTCGAGGAATGCCATCACACTGGAGGGATTCGGATAGAGGTAGTCGTAGCAGAACGAGTTGTACAGACGGTTGTAGCCACGCCACCACTCGTCGGTTATCTCGTGCTTGGCAGAGTCGAGACGCTCCTGGAACGAGAAGTCCATGACGGTCTTCAGGTAGCTGTTCTGGTCGCTGAGCTTCGAGTCCTTCTGCCAGGCAGCGGTGTAGGCAGGATTGGTGACCCACGTCTCGCCGACGGTGTTGAAGTTGGGATATTCCTCGTCCAGCTCCTTCATCCACTGGGCCATCGGCTTGCGGAAGGCGTAAGGATAGGTGTCCATGCGGATGCCGTCGATGCCAGCCGTCTCAATCCACCAGATACTGTTCTGGATGAGGTAGCGCATGAGGTGCGTATTGTTCTGGTTGAGGTCGGGCATGGTGCTGACGAACCATCCCTCCGTTGTTTCGCGCATGTCTACCTTCGAGGCGTATGGGTCGAGCACGGGCGTCAGCTTGTAGCTGGTCTGGAGGAAGTCGGTGCCACGGGGGTCGCTGGAGCCACCCGACTGCTGCAGCCACTCCGGCAGGTTCAGCCAGTCGTTCGCCGGCATGTCGTGTGTCCACGGATGCTCGAAGCCGCAGTGGTTGAAAATCATGTCCATCACCACCTTCAGGCCCTTCTGGTGACAGGCATCAATCAGTTGGCGATACTCGTCGTTGGTGCCGAAGCGTGGGTCTACGCGGTAGTAGTCGGTACAGGCATAGCCGTGATACGTTGACCATGTGTCCATCATGTCAGGTGAGTCGTTCTCGAGAATAGGCGTAAACCAGAGGGCCGTCACACCGAGGTCGTTGAAGTAGTCCAGGTGCTGCTGCAGTCCTGCCAGGTCGCCGCCGTGACGCAGCGACGGGGCGTTGCGGTCTTCCTTGTAGGTGCGCATGCCCTTCACCTGCGGATTGTGGTTAGGCCCTTGTGCGAAGCGGTCGGGCATGAGCAGGTAGAGCACGTCGGCATTGGTGAATCCCATGCGCTTGTAGCCGGGCATCTCACGCTGCTTCAGCTGGTAGTCCACCACCTCCTTCTTGACTTTTCCCTTTTCGTTTTTCACCTGAAACGTCAGTTTCATCGTGCCGGGCTGCGCACCTTTCAGGTTCAGGTACACCAGCAGGTAGTTGGGCGATTCGAGGCGTACCAGACTGTCGATGACAACGCCCGGATAGTCTGTTGTGACACTCTCGGCATCGCGGATGCCCTTGCCGTACACCATCAGCTGTACGCTGGTGTTCTTCATGCCCACGAACCAGTCGGTGGGGTCGATACGTTCAATGATTGTCTTTTGCTTTGCTGCACTCATGGTCATTGTTGCACCCAGCAGTAGAACGAGAATCAGTAGTTTCTTCATAGCTATCTCTTGTTAGTCTTGTAAAATCATAGCGGTTTGCGGAGCCACGACAGCCTGATTGGTCTTGATGATGTCGAGGCCGTCGAGGTCGATGACTCCAGAGGCTGCGAGGACGAAGTACTTGCCCTCCGGGATGGCGATGCGCTGTTCCTTGCGGGTGAAGTTGAGCACCACGACGACATGGTCGACGATATGGCCGCGAGTGGCCTCGATGCGGTATGCCACCACACCCTTGGGAGCATTGAGGAACTTCACGCTTTTGCGTACCTTGTCGGCACTGCCTAAGCGGAAGTGCGGGTAACGCTGGCGCAGCTGGATGAGGTTCTTATAGTACTCGAACACCTGCGGATAGCGCTGCAAGTTCTGCCAGTCAAGATGGTTGATGCTGTCAGGCGACTCATAGGAGTTGTGTACGCCCTTCTTGTCGCGCAGCAGCTCCTCGCCGCTCAGTATGAAGGGAACACCCTGCGACGTGAAGACGGCGGTCTGTGCCAGCAGGTCGAGGCGTATCAGCTCCTCCTGGGTGATGCCTGGAACGCTGGCCTTCAGGCGGTCTACGAGGCACATATCGTCATGGCACGACACATACGACATCATCTGCGTCGGCTCCACGGCCCACGGCTGCTTGGAGTAGTTCACCTTCGTCATATCCACCTGCGGATGGCTGATACAGCCGACGATGCCGAACTTCAGGCTCTCCTCCATATTCGGGGTGCCACCCAGGATGCCCGGCTTCGTATCGTTGTCGAACGGGCCGCGCAGGGCGTCGCGTATCTCGTCGCTGAAGGCAGCAATGCCAGGCATCTGCGGGATGTTGGCCTTCATGCCGAGCTTCTCGCCAGGCAGTCCGCAGCCTCCTGCGCTCCATCCCTCGCCATAGATGAAAATGGTGGGGTCGATGGCGTTGACAGCCTTGCGAATCTGGTTCATCGTCTCGATGTCGTGAATACCCATGAGGTCGAAACGTAGACCGTCGATGTGGTACTCGTTGATCCAGTACTTCACGGACTCTATCATGAACTGGCGCATCATGGGCTGGTCGGAAGCCGTCTCGTTGCCGCAGCCGGAGCCGTTGCTCCACGTGCCGTCGGCGTTCTTGCGGTAGTAGTAGTCGGGATAGGTGCGCTGGAAATTGGAGTGGTCGACGTCGTAGGTATGGTTGTACACCACGTCGAGGATGACGCGGATGCCTGCCTTGTGGAGTGCCTGCACCATCTGCTTGAACTCGCGGATGCGGACGTCGGGAGTGAACGGGTCCGTCGAATAGGAACCCTCAGGAACGTTGTAGTTCACGGGGTCATAGCCCCAGTTGTATTTGTTGTCGCCCAAGCGGGTCTCATCCACTGAGCCGTAGTCGTAGCTGGGCAGGATGTGGACGGCATTGACACCAAGATTCTTCAGGTGCTTGAGCGCCCATGTTTCTGTCAGCGCCATGAACTTGCCAGGATACTGGGCATCGGGACGGGCGATGGAGAAGTCGCGATGGTGCATCTCGTAGACCACTAGGTCGGCAGGCGACTTCACCTCCGGACGCTTGTCTTTCTCCCACCCCTTCGGATTGGTAGCCGACATGTCGATGATGGCGCCACGCTGACCGTTGACACCCACGGCCTTTGCAAACACGCCAGGACACTCGCCGCGTCCCACGTCGAAGGTGTAGAAGCGTCCCATCTGGTCGCCCTTCACCTTGGCCGTCCAGATGCCGTCCTTGCCAAGTGCCATCTTGACGGTCTTCATGGCCTTGCCGCCTTGTCCCTGCTGGTAGAGACGTACCTTGACGGCCTTCGCATCCTTGGGTGCAAACAGCCGCAGCGTGGTAGCCTCCTTGGTATAGGTCACCTCGTCGAAGCGAAAGTCTTGTGTACTTGCCTGTAAAGCCATAGTCATTAGGAATGTAGATAAGATGAATCGTCGCATAGCAATGTTAGTTTAGATTTATGATGCAAATTTAGCAAAAAAAATCGAACAAACGATGCATCGCGTACCTTATTTTAGACTATACACCTTGCAATCGTTTGCACTAATGGCAAGACACCACGTTTTTGGGGGCAGCCTCAGCGGTTTTTGTGACGCAGGAACCAGCGGTGGGTGAAGAAATGGTAGACTGCCAGGGCGACGGCAGTCAGCGACAGGGCAGTGTACAACAGCTGGGCAGGCTGTTGCCAGAACAGGGCATAGCCGCCACACAGTCCGAAGCAGATGCCCGACTCCCAGGCCAGGAAACAGGTGCTCTGCGACGTGCCGCGCTGACAGTGCTTGCTGACCTTCACGAAGAAGAGCAGAAAGCGCGAGGCCGTCAGTCCGACAGCCAGTCCGAAGAGCAGCGGTGCCACCGGCGACTGTCTGTCGACAAGCAGCACGAGCAGCGAAGCCAGCAGCAGGAGCAGCCCCGTGAGCACCTCACTCTCCAGCTCGGCGTTGCGAAACACGAAGCGTTGTGCCAGCAGAGCCAGCAGGAAGCCGCCCATCGTCAGCGCGTAGAACAGCACGTCGGGCTGTAGCGACAGCACGAGACCCACGACGATGCCGACGGCTAACAGATTGAGGAACAGGGGCATGCCGCTGGTCAGGAAGAAACGGTCTGCCGACAGCACGTGGGAACGGTCCTCAGGGGCTCGGAAGGGGAACGTCACCAGCTTGATGAGCAGCAGCGTGACGGCAGATGCTGCGACGGCTCCCCACACGACGGCCTGGAAACCGTATGCTGCCGTCAGGACGAGTGCCGCCAACGGCCCCAAGGAGAGTGCAAAGCGTGAGAACCACGACGCGCTATGGTTGGCCTCTGTGCGCTGGAACGACTCACAGGTGTCGATGATAAGTGTCGAGGCCAGCACCATCTGTGCCAGTCCGAAGGCAGCACCATGCAGCGTGCGCAGCAACGCCAGCAGCCACCTGTCGGCGAACAGCGTCTGCTGGCTGTCGAGGTAGAGCAGTGCGGCATGACAGAGTGCCACACCGGCTACCGCCCACATACATACGATGTTACGACGGAACCGCTGCACAAGCCACGAGCAGAGCACTCCCAGCAGGTAGAGCCCCACGCCGAAGCAGCCCATGGCCAGTCCTGCCTCGACGGGCGACATGTTCTGCTCGTGCATCATCCATTGCGGCAGCACGGGGATGAGCATGTAGACCGACAGCGTCAGCAGCAGCGAGGCAAGTGCCATCAGCCAGAAGTCACGATGCCAGAGGTGAATATGTACAGGCGTGTTCTGTGAGTTCAATTGTCAATTATCAATTATCAATTAGTACGACTCGCCCTCGTTGGGGAAGTCGAGGCTCTTGACGTCGCCCACATAGCGGCCCACGGCATCGGTGATGACTGTCGACAGGTCGGCATAGCGGCGAAGGAAGCGAGGCGAGAAGCCCTGAGTCATGCCCAGCATATCGGCTACGACGAGCACCTGGCCGTCGGTGGCGTTGCCGGCTCCGATACCGATGGTGGGACACTTCACGGCACTGGTCACCTCGGCGGCCAGCTGGGCAGGCACCTTTTCGAGCGTGATGCCGAAGCAGCCGGCGTCGCTCAGGGCGATGGCGTCGCTCATCAGTTTGTCGGCCTCGGCCTTCTCCTTGGCGCGCACGGCGTAGGTGCCGAACTTATTGATCGACTGCGGCGTCAGTCCCAAGTGGGCCATCACGGGGATGCCTGCATCGAGGATGCGCTTCACGGTGTCGAGTATCTCTACGCCACCCTCTATCTTCAGTGCGTCGCAGCCGCTCTCCTTCATGATACGGATGGCATTGGTGACACCCTCTGCGGCATTCACCTGATAGGAGCCGAAGGGCATGTCGCACACCACCAAGGCACGGCTGACGGCACGTACGACGGAACGGGCGTGGTAGATCATGTAGTCGACGGTCATAGGCAGCGTCGTGCTGTTGCCTGCCATCACGTTCGAGGCCGAGTCGCCCACGAGAATGGCGTCGATGCCTGCCTTGTCGACCAGTCCAGCCATCGTATAGTCATACGAGGTGAGCATAGCTATCTTCTCACCTTTCTGTTTCATCTCCATAAAGCGGTGTGTAGTCACCTTGCGATTGTCGCTAACTAAATATCCTGACATAATATAATTTAGAATTAAGAATTAAGAATTAAGAATTGTAAAATCGCTGACGACGCGGTCGCAGAGCGGACGGATGGCGTCTGCGGCGTTGGTCGTAGCCAGTCCTACGACATACATGCCGGCGGCACGGCCAGACTTGAGTCCGTTGAACGAGTCCTCGAACACGACGCACTGCTGCGGCTCGACACCAAAGCGGCGTGCAGCCTCCAGGTAGCAGTCGGGCTCCGGCTTCGAGCGCGTGAAGTCCTCGGCGGTGAGGATGGCATCGAACAGCGACCGGAACTCCGGGCGGTGGCGATAGACGGCCTCCATCTTCGGAACATTCGAGCTGGTCACGACAGCCGTCTGCACACCCTGACGTCGCAGCTCGCGGATAAAGGCCTCAAAGCCAGGCACGTAGCAGTAGTCCATCTGCTGTTCAAACTCGTTCAGACGCTCCGTTATGACATCACGCTTCGACAGCAGCGGACCGTCGAACCAAGCGTCGTATATCTGCACCAGCGTCTGTCCCTTGATTTCATGCTCCAGCCCAGGACGCTCAGGGTGGAACTCACGGCACTGTGCTCCCCAGAAAACGGTGTACTGCGGCTCAGTGTCGAACACCACGCCGTCGAGGTCGAACAGGGCTGCCTTCATTGTATTCATTCTATACCTTTTTTTAAAAACGGCTGCAAAGGTAGTGCAAATCGAGCGAAATACCAAAGGAAAACTTGTTTTTCTTCGTATTTACGATGCAGCCCACCTTCACCATAGTGGTAGGTAATTCAAGTTTCTCAAATTCTTTTGTACCACAGATTGCACGGATTAAACAGATTTTTGGCTGCGCGTTGTCAGCGGCATTTAGCAGATTATTATTGGGATTTGACCGATTATAGTTGCGTGATCAGAATCTGTGTAATCAGAATAAATCACAATTCCAAGGTTATAATCTGTGTCATCTGTGCAATCTGCGGTCATTTTTGTTATATGCGAAAGTTGAGTAGGTAATTGTACCCATTGTACGCATAAGTAGCATGACAGCGTTACAGACTACAGTTACACGAAGTCGAGTGCGTTCCGCTTGATAATGAGCGGATAGCGTTCTGGGTGCTGGAGGCTCTCGATTTCGAGGTCAACGTCAAGGTCGGGCCACTCGATGGCTTCGGAACCACTCATCTGAACGTTCAACACGCTGCGGATGGGAGCCTCCTGCATCCATGGAATGCGATTGTATGACAGGAAGTAGTCGCGCCCCATCACCGAGAGCATAATACCCTGTGCGTTAATCATCAATACGCTTGCCGATGTGCTGGATGAATTGTTGTTTGAAGCTGTCTGCATATTTCTCAACTATTTTCTTGATTTCATTCAACTTATGTTCAGGAATACCCGTATTCTTGGCCAGTTCCACGCAGGGTTCCAACCAGTACTTGGCCTCGTGGCTGCCGCAGATGACGTGGATGTGCATCCGCTCCTCCTCGTTGGAGTATATCTTGAACGTGTATTCGCTTACGCGTCTGAATACTGGACTCATAATCTTCAGCATTTTGGCTGCAAATGTACGAAACTTTTTGGAATTATAGTGCTACAGCCCCAATCTTTTTGAATATATTAAGAACCAAAGTACCATTGTACCATTGTACATTTTGGATTTCTGTTATTCACTGACGAATACTCATAGGGTAGCAAAAATACCCATTGAGTAAATTCCGCTACCCGCTGCCTGGTACACATAAAGTACATAGAAAAACAAGTTTCCTTTGGTATTTCGCTCGATTTGAACTACCTCTCACCTGTCGCTCGAAGGTTCTCTCACCTAAAGGTAAGAGTGTGGCGTTGCAATCTCTCGTTCGGAAAATTGCAAATAAATTTGCATTTTCACTCATTTATTCGTACCTTTGCACCACACAAAGACAACAGACATGACAGAAAGACTGGCTTTTACCGCAGAGGAAAAGGAGAAGACACTGACACTCCTGCAGCGGATACGCGAGGAGATAGCACCCTCGCTGCACGACGGCGACGAGGAACACATACGCCGTCACCTGCTGGAAATCATTGACAGCGACAAGGTACACCGTAACGTGTTCGGACTGAACCCCATCATGCTCTCGTTCCAGACGGCACAGCTCGTGGTCGAGGAGATAGGACTGCGGCGCGACAGCGTGCTGGCAGTGCTGCTGCGCCCCAGCGTCGAGCAGGGGCTGCTGGACATCGAGACGGTGCAGGGGCTGTTCGGCGAGTCGGTGGCACGCATCCTCCACGGGCTGCACCGCATACAGGAGCTGTACGAGAAGAATCCCGTCGTGGAGTCGGAGAACTTCCGCAACCTGCTGCTGTCGTTTGCCGAGGACATGCGCGTCATCCTCATCATGATAGCCGACAGAGTGAACCTGATGCGGCAGATCAAGGACACCACGTGTACCGACGAGCAGCACGAGGTGTCGGAGGAGGCCGCCTACCTGTATGCCCCGCTGGCCCATAAGTTAGGACTGTACAAACTGAAGTCGGAGCTGGAGGACCTGTCGCTGAAGTACCTGGAGCACGACGCCTACTACCACATCAAGGACAAGCTGAGCGAGACGAAGCAGAGCCGCGACGCATATATCGAGCGATTCATACAGCCTGTCAGCGAGCGGCTCACAGAGGCTGGCCTGACGTTCCACGTCAAGGGGCGCACGAAGTCGATACACAGCATCTGGCAGAAGATGGAGAAGCAGAAGTGTCCCTTCGAGGGCGTCTACGACCTCTTCGCCATACGCATTATCTTAGAGGTGAGAGGTGAGAGGCAAGAAGTGAGTGGCGAGAGACAAGACACCAAAGCCTTTCACAACCGCGAGGCGATGGCCTGCTGGCAGACGTTCGCCATCATCACGTCGATGTACCAGTCGAACCCCAAGCGGCTGCGCGACTGGATCAGCGTACCGAAGTCAAACGGCTACGAGAGCCTGCACACCACCGTGCTCGGCCCTGAGGGCAAGTGGGTGGAGGTGCAGATACGCACAGAGCGCATGGACGAGGTGGCAGAGCGTGGCGTGGCTGCCCACTGGCGCTACAAAGGCGTGAAGAGCGAGTCGGGCATGGACGACTGGCTGAACAACATACGCCAGATGCTGGAGACCAGCGACGGCATGGAGGCGATGGACCAGTTCAAGATGGACCTCTACGAGGACGAGGTGTTTGTGTTCACCCCCAGGGGCGACCTGCTGAAGTTCCCCAAGGGTGCCACCGTACTCGACTTCGCCTACCACGTACACTCCGGCGTCGGCAACAGCTGCGTGGGTGCCCGCATCAACAACAAGGTGGTGACGATACGCCAGGAGCTGCAGAGCGGCGACCAGGTGGAAATCATGACATCGGCCAACCAGAAGCCCAAGCAGGACTGGCTGCAGATAGCCAAGACGTCGAGGGCGAAGTCGAAGATACGACTGGCGCTGAAGGAGACGCAGGTGAAGGAAGCCCTCTTTGCCAAGGAGATGCTGGAGCGCAAGTTCAAGAACCGCAAGATAGAGATGGAGGACTCCGTGATGCAGCAGCTCATCAAGAAGCTGGGCTTCAAGGAGGTCAGCGAATTCTACCGCCATGTGGCATCCGGCGAGCTAGACGCCACAGCCGTCATCGAGGGATACGTCAAGATACAGCAGGGCGAGCAGCCCGTCACAGGCAACAACGTGGCAGAGACAGCCGCCAACTTCGTGCTGGAGAGCGCTCACCTCTCACCTCTTACCTCCCGTCCCTCAGAAGACGTGCTGGTCATCGACCGCAACCTGAAAGGCATCGACTACCAGCTGGCACGCTGCTGCCAGCCCATCTACGGCGACAAAGTGTTTGGGTTCATCACCGTCAACGGCGGCATCAAGATACACCGTGAGGACTGTCCCAACGCCCCAGAGCTGAAGAAACGCTTCGGCTACCGTGTGGTCAAGGCCAAATGGAGCGGCAAGGGTGCGTCGCAGTATGCCATCACGCTGCGCGTCATCGGCAACGACGACATCGGCATCGTCAACAACCTGACCAACATCATCTCTAGGGACGAGAAACTGGTGCTGCGCTCCATCAACATCGACTCACACGACGGACTGTTCAGCGGCAACCTGGTCATCATGATCGACGACAACACACGGCTCGAGCAGCTCATCAAGAAGTTGCGAACCGTCAAGGGCGTAAAACAAGTAAGCAGATTATAAAAAAAATAACAGCTTTTGTTTTGCCGTTTCATATTTTTTTCGTAACTTTGCACATTATAAAACAATATGTCTAACCTATAACAAAAAAACAAAGTAAAGTATGTCAATGCTCATGATTCTGCAGCTGCTGATAGTGCTGGGCGCACTGTGGGTGGGTTCGCGTTATGGCAGTCTCGCACTCGGTGCCATCTCTGGCATCGGACTGGCACTGCTCGTCTTCGGATTCGGATTGAAACCCGGAACTCCGCCAACTGACGTTATTTACATCATCATTGCTGCAGTCACATGCGCAGGCATCATGCAGGCATCGGGCGGTATGGACTGGCTCATCCAGATAGCAGAGCGACTATTGCGCAAACACCCAGACCGCATCACGTTCCTGGCACCGCTGTGTACCTTCTTCCTCACGGTACTCGTCGGTACAGGACATGTCGTCTACACCCTGATGCCCATTATCTGCGACATCGCCCTGAAAAAAGGCATTCGACCGGAACGGCCCTGCGGCGTGGCTTCCATAGCCTCACAGGTGGGTATCACCTGTTCGCCCATTGCTGCAGCCGTGGTAGCCTTCGTGAGTATCAGCAATACCAACGGCTTCGACATCACGATTCCCAATGTGCTGATGATCAGTATCCCTGCGTGCCTCTGCGGACTGATGGCTGCTGCCGCTGCCTCCTACAAGAGGGGACTAGACTTGGATAAAGACCCTGTGTTCCAAAAGAAGCTGCAAGACCCCGAACAGTACAAATACATTTATGGCTCCAGTGCCACCACGCTCGACAAGGAGATACCCGCCGAGGCAAAGCGCGCCGTGTTCATCTTCCTGGGCGCACTGGCCGTCATCGTCTTCTTCGCCATCTTCCAGGACGCACTGCCTTCCTACAAGACGTTACGCGCCGTTCAGGATGCCAACGCGCTGTATATAAACCAAGACTTGGCTGTTACGGGCGACCAACTGGTGAAGGCTAACGTTTTTTTGGAAGGTACCACCGAATGGTTCGATAAAACGCTACCCATGAACGTGGTCATCCAGATTGTCATGATTTCCGCTGCTGCCCTGATGATCATCTTCTGCAAGGCCGCACCTAAGAAGGCCGTCTCCGGTCCGGTGTGGCAGAGCGGCATGGTGGCCGTGGTAGCTATCTACGGCATCGCATGGCTGGCTGACACCTATTTCGCAAACTATCTGAACGAGATGAAGTTCATGCTGGCTGGCGTGGTGGCCAAATACCCATGGAGCATTGCCTTTGTATTCTTCCTGGTATCCGTGCTCATCAACTCGCAGGGAGCCGTCGTTGTGGCCATGTTGCCATTGGCCTACTCGTTAGGCATTTCCGGTCCCGTGCTTTTAGGTGTGCTGCCAAGTGTCTACGGCTACTTCTTCATCCCCAACTATCCCTCGGATATTGCTACGGTCAACTTCGACCGGTCAGGCACGACGATCATCGGAAAATACCTGCTCAACCACTCGTTCATGATGCCCGGGCTCATCTGTGTCTCCGTGTCTACCATAGTGTCCTACATCTTGTCTTTGCTTATCTACTAAAAAGTCCGACACACTAACGGAAGTGAACGAACACAAAATCATCAATGACCCGGTATTCGGATTCATCAAAATAAGAAGGGGCCTGCTGTATGACATAGTGCAGCACCCCTTCTTTCAGCGTCTGAACCGCATCAACCAGCTAGGACTGGCTTCCGTCGTCTATCCTGGTGCGCGCCATACCCGCTTCCAGCACTCATTAGGTGCCTTCCACCTCATGACCGAGGCACTGCGCTCGCTACAGGAAAAGGGGGTCTACATCTTCGACTCCGAGGCAGAGGCCGTACAGGCTGCCATTCTCATGCACGACATCGGCCACGGACCGTTCTCACACGTGCTGGAAAACACGCTGATACGCCACATCTCACACGAGGACATCTCGCTGATGATGATGGAGCAGATCAGCCGTGAAATGAAGAACAGGCTCGGACTGGCCATCAGCATCTACAAGGACCTCTATCCCAACAAGATATTCCACCAACTCATCAGCAGCCAGCTCGACATGGACCGGCTGGACTACCTGCGGCGTGACTCCTTCTTCACGGGTGTCACGGAGGGTAACATCGGATCGGCACGTATCATCAAGATGCTCAACGTGGCCAACGACCGGCTCGTGGTCGACTCGAAGGGCATCTACAGCATCGAGAACTACCTGACGACACGACGGCTGATGTACTGGCAGGTATACCTGCACAAGACCGCCGTGGGCTACGAGAAGATACTGGTCAACGCCCTCACCCGTGCCAAGGACTTGGTGCGCGACGGCATCGAGGTGTTCGCCTCCCCTGCCCTCGCCTATTTCCTGAGGAACGACATCGATGCCGAGTGGTTCAACAGCCACGAGGAAGCCCTGCAGATGTATGCCGAGCTGGACGACTCAGACATCTGGAGTGCCTTGAAGGTGTGGAAGCACCACGACGACAAGATCCTGGCCACGCTGGCCACCGACATGCTGGACCGCCACCTCTTCAAAGTGGAGGTCACCGAGGAGCGGCCTGACAACAGTTACATGGACGACATAGCGCGACGGATAGCCGACAGCATGAACATCACGATGGACGACACCCACTATATGATGACGCTGACAGAGATAGGCAAGGACATGTACAATCCTGACGACGACAGCATAGGAATATTATACAAGGACGGCACCGTCAGGGACATCGCAGAAGCCTCTGAGATACTCAATGTGCAACTGCTCTCAAAAAAAATCAGGAAGTATTACCTCTGTTATCAGCGTATCTAAGCTTTTTTGTTTTGTATTGTACTCATTTTTTCGTACCTTTGACTTCATCGAAGGTTCTCTCACCTAAAGGTAAGAGTGCGGCGTTGCAATCTTTCATTCGACATTGCAACGCCACACTTCGACCTTTAGGTTGAAGAATAAAAGCAAAAAATGGGCTTTTTGTTTTGTATTGTCCTCATTTATTCGTACCTTTGCAGCGTTTATTAAAACTTTTTACAGGATATGGAGTTTACAGCCAAGCAAATAGCCGACTTTATTGGCGGTCGTGTTGAGGGCGACGAGCAAGCCGTGGTCAACACTTTTGCGAAAATCGAAGAAGGTAAGGAAGGTGCCATCACATTCCTTTCAAATCCGAAATACACGCCGTACGTCTACGAGACAAAGGCAAGCGTGGTGCTTATCAACGACGACGTCGTACTTGAGAAGCCCGTCAGTGCCACGCTCATACGTGTGAAGAACGCATACGAGTGCGTGGCCAAGCTCCTGCAGATGTACGCCCAGACGCTGCCCAAGAAGACGGGCATCCACCCCCTGGCCTTTGTGGCTTCCTCAGCAACGATTGGCAAGGATGTCTACATCGGTCCCTTTGCCTGCATCGGCGAGGGTGTCACCATCGGCGACGGCACGATGATTTATCCGCATGTCACCATCTACGACGGTTGTCAGATAGGCAAGAACGTCACCATCCATGCCGGCAGCGTCATCGGTGCCGACGGCTTTGGCTTCGCCCCCAACACCGAGGGCTACGAGAAGATTCCCCAGCTGGGTATCGTCATCATCGAGGATGACGTCGAGATAGGTGCCAACACGTGTATCGACCGCTCCACGATGGGACAGACCGTCATTCACCGTGGTGTCAAGCTTGACAACCTCATCCAGGTGGCCCACAACTGCGAGATTGGCGAGAACACCGTCATGTCGGCACAGGTCGGTATGGCTGGCTCGACGAAGATCGGTGCCTGGTGTATGGTTGGTGGACAGGCTGGCTTCTCAGGCCACATCAAGATAGCTGACAAGACCTTCATCGGCGCACAGGCCGGTGTCATCAGCAACACCAAGGGCGACGGCGAGCAGCTCATCGGTGCCCCAGCCATCGACCCGAAGGTATTCTTCAAGGCTCAGGCCGTCATGAAGAAACTGCCTGACATGTACCGCGAATTGGGCGCACTCCGCAAGGAGATTGAGGAGCTGAAGGCTATCAACAGCATTGAACACTAAGAATTAAGCATTAAGCATTGATTAAGCATTGATTAAGCATTAAGCATTAAGCATTAAGCATTGATTAAGCATTATAGATATGAAACAGAAAACACTGAAAGGCAGTTTCTCCCTCTTCGGAAAAGGACTGCATACAGGACTCAACCTGACCGTGACGTTCAACCCTGCCCCAGAGAATACCGGCTATAAGATCAAGCGCATCGACCTGGAGGGCGAACCCGTCATCGATGCCATCGCAGAGAATGTCGTCGACACACAGCGAGGCACAGTGCTCGGCAAGGGAGAGGCCCGCGTCAGCACCGTTGAGCACGGACTGGCAGCCCTCTATGCACTCGGCATCGACAACTGTCTTATTCAGGTCAACGGCCCTGAGTTCCCCATCCTCGACGGCTCTGCCATACAGTATGTCGAGAAAATCAAGGAAGTGGGCATCGAGGAGCTGAACGCACCCAAGGACTGGTACGTCATCCGCAAGAAGATTGAGGTGAAGGACGAGAAAACCGGCTCGTGCATCACCATCCTGCCCGACGACGAGTTCTCGCTGACTGCCATGTGCTCATTTGAGTCGAAGTTCATCAACTCGCAGTTTGCCACACTCGACAAGGTGGAGGACTTCACAACCGACATAGCTGCCGCACGTACCTTCGTGTTCGTACGCGACATCGAGCCGCTGCTGCAGGCCAACCTCATCAAGGGCGGCGACATGGACAATGCCATCGTCATCTATGAGCGGCAGACCACCCAGGAGCGCC
>JAEEGL010854615.1_pt1 | contig 22116 bp, 14 predicted proteins | sample 9134231 | NCBI WGS metagenome assembly JAEEGL01 (sample SAMN16246548, study PRJNA631951) | gut metagenome | biome: gut microbiome; feature: rumen; material: fiber-attached | host: Bos | place: Iran: Karaj | collected 2018-10 | reverse complement strand
CGTGTCGACTATTCCGGCCGTTCCGTTATCGTCGTCGGTCCCGAACTGAAGATCTATCAGTGCGGCCTGCCGAAGGAAATGGCCATTGAACTCTTCAAGCCTTTCGTCATGAAGAAACTGACGGAAGAACCGAAGAAGGCGGATAACATCAAGGCCGCGAAGAAGATGGTCGAGCGCATGGACGATGCCGTCTGGGACGTCCTCGAAGAGGTGATCCACGAGCATCCGGTCATGCTGAACCGTGCACCTACGTTGCACCGTCTCGGCATCCAGGCGTTCGAGCCGATCCTGGTCGAAGGCAAGGCCATTAAGCTGCATCCGCTCGTCTGTACCGCATTCAACGCGGACTTCGACGGTGACCAGATGGCCGTACACCTTCCGCTTTCCGAGGAAGCACAGGCGGAATGCCGGTTCCTGATGCTTTCCCCGAACAACCTCCTGAAGCCGTCTGACGGCGGTCCGGTCGCGGTTCCGTCTCAGGACATGGTGCTCGGCATCTATTATCTGACGCAGGAGCGCCCCGGCACGAAGGGTGAGGGCAATGCCTACTCGAGCATGGACGAAGCCGTGCTCGCCGAAGCGAACGGGTACCTTGACAAGCACGCGCGCATCAAGGTCCGCGTGACCAAGGAATACAAGGGCAAGGAAATCACGGGGACGATCGAATCCACCCTCGGAAGATTGCTCTTCAATGAGATCATTCCGCAGGACCTGGGATACGTCGACCGGAAGAAGAAGGCGAACGCCCTGGTTCCGGAAATCGATTTCCTCGTCGATAAGAAGCAGCTGAAGAAGATCCTGCAGAAGGTCATTGACGTGCACGGCGCCACGAAGACGGCGGAAGTGCTCGACGACATCAAGGCGATCGGCTACAAGTATTCCACGCAGGCAGCCATGACGGTTTCGATCTCCGACATGATCATTCCGCCGGAAAAAGCGGAACTCATCAAGGAAACGCAGGCGAAGGTCGACGAGAGCAAGCGGAAGTACTGGCGAGGCAACAGCACCGAGGAAGAGCGCTACAAGGAAGTCATTGACGCATGGAAAGCGCTGGATACGAAGATGGAAAGCATCGTCTATCCCGCACTCGGCGAATACAACAACATCCACATGATGGCCGTCTCCGGCGCCCGTGGTAACGAGAAGCAGATCAAGCAGCTCATCGGCTGGCGTGGACTCATGCAGGATACGACCGGTCATACGATCGAATTGCCGATCACTTCGAACTTCCGTGAAGGCCTGAACGTTCTGGAATACTTCATGTCCGCTCACGGCTCCAGAAAGAGTATGTCCGATACGGCTCTCCGTACGGCTGACTCCGGTTATCTGACGAGACGTCTCGTGGACGTTTCCCAGGACATCATCGTCCGGGAAGACGACTGCTCCAAGGGACAGGACATCCCGTACATGGAAGTGTCCGCGTTCATGGACAAGACCGCGGTCGTCGAGAAACTGAAAGACCGTCTGGTCGGACGCTTCATTGCGGAAGACATCACGGATCCGAAGACGGGCGAACTCATCATCAGCGCGAATCAGATGATGACGCCGAGACTGGCCGATGCCGTCGAAAAGGCGCTCGCAGAGCAAGGACGTACGTCCGTGAAGATCCGGAACCTGTTAAGCTGCCGCTCGCACATCGGCGTCTGCGCTAAGTGCTACGGCGCGAACATGGCGACGGGCGAGCCCGTGCAGGTCGGTGAGGCGGTCGGCATCATTGCCGCACAGTCCATCGGTGAACCCGGCACGCAGCTGACGATGAGAACGTTCCATACCGGCGGTATCGCTGAGAGCAACATCACGAACGGTCTTCCCCGTGTCGAGGAATTGTTCGAAGCCCGGAACCCGAAAGGTGTGGCGACGATCACGGAGATCGACGGTGAAGTGACGCTCCGCGAGACGAAGAAGAAGCGCGAAGTCATCGTGACGAACCGCGAGACCGGAGAAGCGAAGACGTATCTGATCCCGATCCACTCGAAGCTGGCCACGGTCAACGGCGAGGAACTGAAGGACGGCGATTTCGTTCAGGCCGGTGACAAACTGACCGACGGTAATGCGAACCCGCACGACATCCTTCGGATCAAGGGACTCCGCGCGGTGCAGGATTTCATGCTGAAGGAAGTGCAGATCCCGTACCGTCATGAAGGCGTTGAGATCAATGACAAGCACATTGAGATCATTGTCCGTCAGATGCTGAAGAAAGTCCGCGTCGAAGATCCGGGTGATTCCGGCATTCTTCCGGGCACGATCATGGAAGTCCTGAACTTCGATGAAATGAACGAGAAACTCGAAGCGGAGGGCAAGGTCCCCGCGACGAAGACGCAGATCATGCTCGGCATCACGAAGGCGTCTCTGGCAACCGAATCCTTCCTGTCCGCCGCCTCCTTCCAGGAGACTACGAAGGTGCTGACCGAAGCCGCGATCAACGGCAAGGTCGATCACCTCGTCGGACTGAAGGAGAACGTCCTGATCGGTAACCTGATCCCGGCCGGTACCGGTATGAAGAAGTACCGCGAACTCGCGATTTCCACGGACGAGAAATTCGAAGCGGAAATGGCCGAGAAGCGCCGGAACGAGTACTTACGGACGCTCCGCGAAGCGGAAGAGAAGCGCAGAGAAAAGGAACGTTCGGAAGAAACGGGCGACGAGGATGAGGCGGATGCTGAATCTTTAAGCGACGCGGAAACGAACGAAGATACGGAGTGATCCGCCCCGGGGCTGTTCTAACGGACAGCCCCGCTTTTTTCGGTGGATCAAGTAAAAAAACAGTTGACAGGGGCGGCGGAATATGATATATTACCGCTTGGCTTCTGAAAGCCGGACCGAAGACAGCAGGTGTCGAAAGACGTAAGGAGAAAACGCCTGCCGAGGTTGGAAAAGAAATCTCACAAGGATTTTTTGCAACCCCGCGGTCTTTGCGGGGTTTTTCTTACGGGTTCCGTAGGAAAAGAATTTCTCCTTAAAAAATTCGAAAGAAGGAGGGTAAGACATTGGCTAAGATCGAACTGAAGAAACCGGTAGTGGATGAGATCTCGGAAGTTTTGAACGGCAGCCTGACGGCGGTCCTCGTGGACCACAGAGGACTGACGGTCGCGGAAGACACCGAGCTTCGTAAGACGCTTCGTGAAGCGGGCATTCAGTACAAGGTGTACAAGAACACGTTCATCGAGCTTGCCATCAAGGGTACGGCGAACGAAGAACTCGGACAGCTGCTTTCAGGTCCCAGCGCACTCGCCGTTTCCAAGACGGACGCCACGGCAGCGGCCAGAGAACTTCAGAAGTTCGCGAAGGGTCACGCAAAGCTGGAAATCAAGGGCGGCATCGTCGACGGTAAGTTCTGTGACGCGGAAGGCATCAAGGCGGTTGCGAACATTCCGTCCAAGGAAGTGCTCCTCGCCAGACTTTTCGGCTCCATGCAGTCGCCGATCGCGAACTTTGCTCGCGTCGTGAAGCAGATCGCCGAGAAGGATTCGGAGGCAGTGGCATAAGCCGAAGGAACACGGCCGCGTAAGCGGCAATGCCCCGGCCGAAAGGCGAGGGGAGCCAGCCCCGGCATTGAGGGGTTCAATGATTCTCCGGAAGGAGAGTCGACCATGAATGAATAATTGAATTGGAGGAAATAATCATGGCTAAATTAACTACTGAGGAATTCATCGCGGCGCTGAAAGAGCTGTCCGTACTTGAACTGAACGAGCTCGTGAAGGCTTGTGAAGAGGAATTCGGCGTGTCCGCAGCTGCGGGTGTCGTCGTCGCCGGCCCGGCAGCGGGTGCTGAAGCTGCTCCGGTGGAAGAGAAGACCGAATTTGACGTCGAACTGACCGAAGTCGGCCCGAACAAGATCCCGGTCATCAAGGCTGTCCGTGAAGCGACCGGCCTCGGCCTGAAGGAAGCGAAGGATCTCGTTGACGGCGCTCCGAAGATCGTGAAGGAGCAGGCGTCCAAGGCGGAAGCGGAAGAACTGAAGGCGAAGTTCGAAGCAGCCGGTGCGAAGGTTACCCTGAAGTAATTTACGGGAAACTTAAGGCAACACGCGAAACAGGGCCATGGCGACATGGTCCTGTTTCTATTTGCCTGCAATGACCGTCCTTCACCGGGTGGACCTTTGACAAATGCGGCCGGGTTCTCCCGCCCTGTATTGACTTTCCGGTAAGGGCAGGGTATAACTAAAGTCGGGAGGCGGCCGGAGGCCCGGCACGCCCGGACGAAAAGATTACATACAAAGATGGAGGAGATTCCAAATGAGCAGTTTTGAAAACTTACGTATTGTGGACAATTTCTATCAGACTTCGCTGTTTTTCCCGATGCCGACGGTCATTATCAGCACACTGACGGAGGAGGGAACGACGAGCCTCGGCCCGTATTCTCTGGTACAGCCCTATTACGTGGCCGGCAAGGACTATTACGCCATGCTGCTTTGCTGCCGGAATTCTTCGAACACAGCGCAGCACATTCTGAAAAACGGAAAATGCGCGATCAACTTCATTGACGACGATCCGAAGAACTTCAAGGAAGCCGTCAAACTTTCCTGGCCGGGTGACAAGCCGTCCGACAAAATGCCGAAATGCAAGTTCCGTCTGGAAAAGAGCCTCATGGAAGAGGAGACCGGAGAAAAGCGCCCCGAGGTTCTGACCGATGCGATCGAAGTCATCGAGTGCACGTGGATGAGAGAACTCGACGGCGCCGCGGACGACAAGCCGGGCGAGTTGTCGGGATACGAGCCGCCTTATCATGATTTCAACGGCATCACGAGCAAATTCGGCGCGCATTTCATTCTCCGCGTGGATAAGATCCTGATGAAGAAAAAGTACAGCGACGCGATCATCAACGGCGTCCGCGCCAAGGATTTCCCGAACCTGCCCGTCGACTACGGCTACCGGGATTCCAAGAACTTCTGGTTCCACAAGAAGGCGCGGCTCCGGGCGGAACTCTTACAGGTCCGGAAGGCGTCTCTCGAGTCGGTCCGTTATGCGGCCGACCGCGCCGACGACAAGGTGAAATTCACTGACGACGCATTGGAGACGATCCTCGGCGTGCCGAGAGTCTTCCTGCCGGTCGTCTTAAAGGGCTGCGTTTCCTGGGCCAAGGAAAACGGCGTGGAACTCGTGACCGCGGAGCATATGAAGATCATCAATGACAAGCGGGCGAAGGAGAAAGCGAAGAAATAAGGGGGAACCGTTATGTATTCTGTCGGAATGGCATTGGTGGATTTCATCCCCGTGTTTCTGTTCGCCGTCGCGTCAATCATCCTGCAGCGGGATCTGTATCATAAAATGGGCAAGGGCGTCTTCGCGCTGTTTGCGGCCGGCACGATCGACGTGATCCTGGCGGGGTTCCTGAAGGCATTGTACAAACTGCTCTATGCGCTCGGCGTGTGCGACTTCCAGCCGCTGACGCAGATGTTCTTCCCGGTGCAGGCGATCGGACTTTTGCTTGCGGGCATTGCCGTGGCAAGGACTGCGTTCTTTAAGACCGGGAAGCAGGAAGCGCTGCTCAGCGTGGCAGCGGTCCCGCTGTTTAGCGGCACGTTCATTTTCGTTTCGTTCATGGTGCTCGGCCTCGGCGGAATGGCCGCTGGGCTCTCGAAGTTCGCCGTCGAAAAGAAGAAGCCGCTTGCCGTGGTGCTGTTCGTGCTGACGTTTTTGTTCTATATGGGCATGGGCTATCTTTCGTCCAAGGACTTCACGGAGAACTACATGAACTGGGTGGCGGAAGGCGTCAATCTGCTTGGTCAGATCACCTTGCTCTCGGGCACGCTGATCCTGCACAAAGCGTGGAAGGAAGAAGCGGTTCAGACGGAAGGGTGAGCCGCCGGGAAACGGCTGTTTTGAAAAAGAAAAGCGTTTGCGGGGCATTGCCGGAGGCGGTGTCCCGTTTTTCTTGCAATTTCCGCGCTTTTTCGGTATAATATAATAAATCACTATAACCATTTGATACAGGAGAGAAAAATATGTTAAAAGTGCAGATCAAAGATGAGATCCGGGAATTTGATGAAGCGACCCCGATCGAGAACATTGCACAGGAATATCAGCAGGCCTATCCGTCCAGGATCGTACTTGCGAAGCAGGACGGAAGACTCCGCGAACTGTTTTACACCGTCGGGTCATTGGCGAAGGGAAAGAGCGAGACGAAGCTGGATTTCGTGACGATGAGTGAATCCATCGGCACGCACACCTACCTCAGGAGCGTGATCTTCCTGATGCTGAAGGCGTTCAGGAACACGGAGTCTCCGGAGATCGCGGAAAACGTCTACGTCGACTTTTCCGTGAGCAACGGCTTGTTCTGCCGGATCCGTGACCACGAGGTCACGGAAGAGATGCTCGAGCGCGTGTCCAATGAGATGCACGAACTCGTGCGTTCCGACATTCCGTTCTTAAAGCGGACCGTGAGCTGCCGGGAGGCCGTGGACATCTTCAGCCGCCAGGGCATGCCGTACAAGAAGAAACTGTTCGAGTACCGCCGCGCGTCCGAAGCGAACCTGTACGCGCTCGGCGAGTATCAGGATTACTATTACGCGTATCTCGTGCCTTCGACCGGATACCTGAAGGAATTCCGTCTGTTCAAGTACAAGGACGGTTTCGTCCTGCAGCGGCCGACGACCAGTTCGCCGGACGCGATCAGCCCCTTCGTGGACCGTCCGAAGCTGTTCGAGACGCTCCGTAAGGATTCCGAGTGGTGCGATTCCCTCGGCCTGAACACGGTCGGCGACCTGAACGACCGGATCGTGCACGGCGAAGCGGGAGACCTGCTGCTTCTGCAGGAAGCGATCATGGAAAAGCAGATCGGGGACATTGCCCAGTCGATCAAGGAATCCGGAAAGAGAGTCGTGCTGATCGCCGGTCCGTCCTCCTCGGGAAAGACCACGTTCTCGCACCGCCTTTCGATCCAGCTCCAGGCGCTCGGTCTTCGCTTGAAGCCGCTCGCCTGCGACGACTATTTCATCAACCGCGACCAGTATCCGCTCGACGAGAACGGCGAAGTGGACTTTGAGTCCATCCGCTGCGTGGACACGGAATTGCTGAACAAGGACCTCACCGCACTCATGAACGGGGAGGAAGTGGCATTGCCGTCGTACAATTTCCTGACAGGAGAGCGGGAGTACAAGCGCGGCCGGACCATGAAGATCGGACAGGGCGAACTCGTCATGCTGGAAGGCATCCATTGCCTCAATGAGGAACTGACTTCCTCCATCCCGCGGGACAAGAAGTTCAAGATCTACATCAGCGCGCTGATGCAGCTGAACATCGACGAGCACAATTACATCCCGACGACCGACGTCCGGCTGCTGCGCCGGATCGTCCGCGATTCGAGAACGCGCGGCTACAGTGCAGGTGAGACGATCTCCCGCTGGGCGAGCGTCCGCCGCGGCGAAGAAAAGAACATTTTCCCGTATCAGGAAAGTTCGGACGTCATGATGAACTCCGCCCTGATCTACGAACTCGCGGTCATCAAGCCGTACGCCGAACCGCTGCTGTTCAGCGTGGAGCGCGATTCTGACGAATACCTGGAGGCGAAGCGCCTGCTCAAGTTCCTGGATTACATTCTGACGATCCCGTCGGAAGACGTGCCCGCGAACTCGCTGGTCCGCGAATTCATCGGCGGCGGCTGCTTCGACGTCTGACGGACGGCGGGAGGAAACCGGAATGGGACTTTGCAAAAAGACGGGAAAAAGAACGGCGATCCTTGCTGCGCTGGCAATGCTTTTCATTGCCCTGCTTTCCGGCTGCGCGGACGACGGCGTCAGGACCTTTACGAAGGATCTGGCCCAGGACGCGGAGGATTACCGTGCCGCCGTCGGCTATCAGAAAACCGCGGAAAGCGAAGACGGAACGGTGACCTACACCTTCACGAAATCGCAGCTGAAGGACCTGAAGGAACGCTACAATGCGGACATTCAGAAGAAGGCCGACGAGATCACGAAAAGCAAGAACAAGATCGAGTCGATCAAAGTCATCGTCTTTGCGAAGGACTTTACACAGTTCGACGTTTACGTGGACAATAAGGTATACAGCGTCTTTGACGCGGCCTACGTACTGCCGTTCCTGCGCACCTGCGCCTTCATGCAGGTCCTGAACGGGAAGAAGGCGGACAAGGTCGACGCGAAGATGAACATCGTCACCGTGGACACGAAGGAGTGGATCAGTTCGGCGACCTATCAAAAGATCTTTGGAGAAAAGTAAACCCTTTCCTGCGCCGGATCAAAAATCCGGCGCTTGCTTTTTTTTTAAACTCATGGTAAAATATCAACGCTTGTAGTCTTTGATCGGGGCATTGCCCGGGGACAATTCTGGAAAAAAGGAGTAGTATTTATTTTCATGGACCCTGACAGTCGATTGTCGATCGTAATTATCATTATTTCATTCATTGCATCTCAATTTTTCGCGCTCACGGAAACCGCGATCGCGTCCGTGTCCAGAACACGGATGAAAGTGGCGGAAGAGCGCGGCGACGTTCGGGCGAAACGGGTACTTCGGGTGTTGGACTCCTTTGACGAGGCCATTACCACGATCCTCATCGGAACGAACATCGCACACATCCTGGCGGCTTCCCTCGTCACGGTTTTGGTCACAAGAATGTTTCATTTGAGCGGCGCAGCGTTAAGCTGGGTCTCTTTGAGCACGTTCCTGTTCACGATCGTGATGTTTTTCCTCGGGGAGATGCTTCCGAAATCCATCGGGAAGAGGGCCAACGAGAACTGCAGTCTGGCATGCTCGGGGATCCTCCTCGTGCTGATGAAGATTTTCTGGCCGCTCTCGAAACTGCTTTCCCTCATCGGGAACCTGACGTCGAAACTGTTCCGGGCCGAAGAAGAACAGACGGTCACGGAAGAAGAACTTTACGACATCATTGAGGACATGGAAGAGAAGGGATCGATCGACGAGGAGCAGAGCGAGCTCATTTCCTCGGCGCTTCAGTTCGCCGACGTGACCGCGAACAGCATTCTGACGCCCCGGGTGGACGTCTCCGCGTTCGACGTTTCGGACACGCCGGAAGAGATTCTTTCGTTCGTCAAGGCGCAGACGCACAGCCGCGTGCTCGCCTACGAAAAGACCGTGGATTCCGTGGTCGGCGTTCTGCAGATCCGGAAATACCTGAAGGAATACTTAAAGACCGGCGTGCTGCCGGACGTACGGGCCATGCTCGATCCGGTCTTCTTCGCGCCGCAGAGCATGGAGATCTCCGAGCTTCTTTCGGAAATGACGAAACGGAAGCTCAATATGGCGGTCGTCACGGACTCCTTCGGCGGCACGCTCGGCGTCGTCACCGTGGAGGACATTCTGGAAGAGATCGTCGGAGAGATCTGGGACGAAGACGACGAGATCCGGGAGCCCATCGTGGAGCTTTCCGAGCACACCTTCCTCGCCCGGGGTGACGAGACCGTGAACGACGTCTTTGATTTCATCGGCTTCGAGGAGCCGGAAGAGGAGAACCGGGACCGCTTCATGAACCTGTTCGTTTCGGACTGGGTCTATGAGCAGTTCACTTTGATCCCGAAGACCGGCGATTCATTCCGCTACGGAAACCTGCTCGTCACGGTGACCGAAATGGACAAAAACCGGATCAACCGCGTGCAGGTGGAAGTCCTGCCCGAAGACGAAGGCAGTGAAGAAGTGCCTGAAGAAAGCGAAGCACCTGAAGCATCATCAGAGGACAATGCCCCGTCCGGACCGGACCGTTCCGGGGAAGGAGGCGGACGATGACTCCTGAGATGATCCTCGTTCTTTCGGCCGTCGGCGCCGGCATCCTGCTTTCGATCATTTTGTCCGCCTTCTTCTCAGGCTCCGAAATGGCCTTTTCCTCGTGCAATAAGGTCAGGTTGGAGAATGAGTCAAAGGAAGGGAAAAAAGGCGCAAAAAGGGCCTTAAAACGCGCAGAAAACTATGATGACACGCTGAGCACGATCCTGATCGGCAACAACCTCGTGAATATTGCCGCTTCTTCGCTCACGACGGTGTTCATCATCCTGGCGTTCGGCAACGATTCATTGAACTGGCTCGGCACGATCATCGTGACCGTGCTCATCATCATTTTCGGCGAGACCGTGCCGAAAATCATTTGCAAGCGGAAGGCGACATCGAAGGCGGTGTCGTATTCCGGGCCGATCTCGTTTTTCCGTATCCTGTTCATGCCGGTGACTTTTCCGGTCGTGAAGCTCGTCTCGCTCCTCACGAAACCCGTGAAGGAAAGCGAGAAGGAAGACCCGGAAGAAGAGTCGCAGGCGGAACTGCAGCAGATCATTGAAACCGCGGAAGACGAAGGCGTGCTCGATCCGGAGCGGACCGAACTCGTTTCCGCCGCCATTGACTTCTCCGACGTTTCCGCAGACGAAGTCATGACGGCCAGAGTCGACGTGGAAGCGATCGACATTGACGAAGACCGGGACGAACTCGTGCGGTTCGCGATCGAAAGCGGCCACAGCAGGATGCCCGTGTACGAGGGCAGCATTGACCACATCATCGGCGTCGTTCATCTGAACCGGCTGCTGAAGGCACTTTCGGAGGACGTGAACGCGGACATCCGTCCGCTCATGAACGAGCCCCTGTTCATCTACCGGACCATGAAACTGCCGCAGGTCCTCGACACGCTGAAAAAGGCGAGGCAGCATCTCGCCGTCGTCGTGGACGAATACTCGGGCACGCTCGGCGTCATCACGATGGAAGACGTGCTTGAGGAAATCGTCGGCGACATCTGGGACGAGACCGACGAAGTGGAAGAGGAGGTCGTGGAACGGCCGGACGGCGTATTCGAGATCGACGGCGACATGAACACCGACGATTTCTTCGAACTCATCGGCCGGGATCCCGAAGACTTTGAATTCGAATCGGGGACCGTCGGCGGCCTCATCATTGAGAAAAACGGGGACTTCCCGGCGGTCGGCGACACCGTGGAATTCGAAGGTCTGTTCCGCGCGAAGGTGCTGGAGATGGAGGGACTCCGCGTCGTGAAAGTCCTGGTGACGCCGGAGAAGAGCGAAGAAGAATAAAAAGAAGCCGGCAATGCGCCGGCGGAACATAAGTAATGAAACAAGCTGCGGGCCCGGCTTTCACCGGGCCCGCAATTTTTATCCGTGACCGTCCGGTCAGTGGATGATGATGTAGTTGGAATACAGGACGGCGGCATTGCCCTGCGCGTCACGGTAGACCACGTACGCCCTGACGTAGATTTCCGCAGGCGCGTTCTTTATGGTCAGTCCGGTCACGTCGGTCAGTTCCTTGCCGCTCGAGGCGTACTTGTACGTCTTGTCGCTGTTCACGGTCAATGCGACCTCCGGCGCCGTGCCTGCCATCATGGCTTCGAGCGAGAAGAGGATGCCCTGCTCGTCGATCGTATAGCCTTCCGGCAGCGTGCGGAGCGCATCGACGTTCATGATGCTCTTTCCGCCATCCGTCGTTCTCGTGCCGTGCAGGATCTGTACGGACGGCGTGACCGCCTCCGGAGCCTGATCGCCGTACACCGCATAGATCACGGCGTCTGCGGCAAACCGGAACGGAGTCGTCGCCAGTCTGGAGAGGACGCGTCCGTTCTCATCCGCAAAGTACAGGAAGTTCTTTCCTTCCGCCGCTTTTGCCGTCACTTCCGTCACCGCTGTGAGCGCCGTGGTGCAGGCATCGCAGGCGTCGGTGATCACCGTCCACTTCTTCGGAGCATTGACGGTGGCAAATTCCACCGCGGTCACGGTCAGCGTGTAGGTCGCGCCGTCCGCGTCTTCATAAACCGGAAGCACGTTAACGATGTTTCCGGTTTCGGCCAGGATCTCGTCGACGGTCTTGCTCCAGCCGACCCAGTTCTTCCCGGTCGCGGTGACGGCTTCCGGAAGTTCCAGCGTCGTCGCGCCGTCCGGGATCGGGACGGTCCTGTAAACCTGATTGTTGATCGTATAGAAGACCGCAACTCTCGAATCGGTCTCGATCGCCGCAAGCACCGTGTTGCAGCCGAGCGTGAACGTGTAGTTCCGATCGCGGCTCACCAGCTTGCCGGAACCGTTCTTCCAGCCGCTGAAGTTTGCTGCGTCGCCGGTAAACTTCACGGTGAGTTCGGAACCCGCGCTGTAACTGGTCCCGCTGACTAATGCGCCGCTCACGACCTCAACGGAATACGCCGAAGCAGTGACCGTGAGGGTAAATCCCTCGGCGCCGCCGAAGCGGTAGACGGCCGTGATCGTCCGGGTGGCATTGTCGGTGACGGTTCCGGTATAGGTCGAAGCCGTGCCGATCTCCGTACCGTTTTCTTTCCAGCAGACGAAGGTGTAGCCGTCCACATCCGGAGCAGTCAGCGTAAAGGAATCGCCGATCCTGTAGGAACCGCCGCCCGTCACAGCCGCAACGGCAGCGAAGGAACCCTGCTCCGCACCGGAAGTCGCCTCAATGATGGCGCCCTCCGCGATGACGTATGCATATCCCGCAACGGAAGTATCTTCATAAACGCCGAAGCCGCTTGCCACGAGTGTGATGTCCGGAGCGATCGTGTAGTGACCGCCGGAGAGCGCCGTCGACGGCGTGTCGAGCGTGCTGAGGCTATCCTCGTCCGTCATTTCCATGACGGTGCCGGTCACCAGCGCGTCGGTGAGCGAAAGCGTACCTCCGTTGCAGATGGCAATGCCGTTCGGATCGGCCGTGATCGTACCGCCGGAGATGTCCGCAATGCCTGAGTAGTAAGTGTCGCTTAAGCCCAGGATCAGGAGCGCCACCGCATCGGCGTTGGACCCGTTATCGATCGTGCCGCCGGTCATCGTGAGGGTGGTGTAGTTCGCGGGCGTCACGCCGGTGATGCCGACGCAGAGGTTGGAGCAATTCAGGGTTTCACCGTTTAACACTTCAGCAACCGGATCTGTCAGTTGTCCGCCGGAAAGCGTCAGCGTGGAATGCGCATCAAAGCCCACGTTCGATCCGCGAGCTGCCGTACCGCCGGTGATGAGTCCGCCCTGAATGGTGATCGCGCCGCTGTTTTCGGTGAAAATGTTTCCGCCGTATCCGTATTTCACGGTGTCAGAAGCCGGATCCTTCCAGGAAAGAGCCGTGCCGTTTTTAAGGGTGCCGCCGGAGACCGTAAGACTCGTATAGGCGCCTCCGACGTAAATGTTGCCGCCGCGGCCGAAAGTCGCATCGTCACTGCCGGTGGCGGTTCCGTCCTGAATGAGCACGGTACCGGAAACGGTCAGCGAACAGGGGTTGCTCGAATCGAAATTCTTGATGTAAATGTTACCGCCGCAGTCCGCGACACCGCCCGTGATCGTGCCGCCGGAGATCGTCTTGGATTCGGCCTGCATGACCATCAGGTTGCCTCCGAAAGCCGCCGTACCGTCCTTGATCGCGCCGCCTGTCATGGAAAAGACGCCCTGCGCACAGACGTTGCCGCCGACTTCCGCCACAGAGTACAGACCGGAGACCGAGCCGCCGGAGATCGTGCCGCCGGAAATCGTGAGCGACGTGCCGGAGGTGGTGAAAATGTTGCCGCCACGGTTATCAGTTCCGGTGCCGTCGCCGGCAATGCCGTCCAGAATCTTCGCATCGGAAGAAACGGTCAGAGAACCGCCTTCCACAGAAATGTTCCCGCCCCGGGCGGATTTGTTGTTGGCATGACCGCCGGAGATCGTACCGCCGGAGATGGTCAGCGTTCCTCCTGTAATGGCAATGCTGCCGCCGCGGATGCCTGACGTGGTGCAGTCCCGGATCAACGCATCGTCAGTGATCGTGACGCTGTTCTCCGCGCCGGAGACGGTCGACATGAAGATCGCGCCGCCTTTACCGGAAGCGGTGCCGTTTCTCAGCGTGCCGCCGGAAACCGTGAGCGTGCCGCCCAGGTTATTCACGAGTCCGCCGTTGTCGGTGGCCGTGCCGTTTTCAATCACCGCGGTTCCGGTAATGGTTACCGTGCAGGGATAAGTCGTAGTGGTGCCGCTGATCCGGTTGATGTAAAGGGAACCGCCGCTTACCGCCGTGCCGCCGGAGATCTTGCCTCCGGAAATCGTCTTCGTTCCGGTTTGCATCAGCGCAATATTACCGCCGCGCACCGCCGTACCGCCGGTAAAGGTGCCGCCGGTCATAATGAAGGTGCCCTGGAAGTCGGCATTTCCGCCTGCCACGCTTGCACCGGTCGCAGTGCCCCGGCAGACGCCGTCGTAGATCTCACCGCCGGAAACATTCACCGTTCCGCTGTTTCCGGAAAAGATGTTACCGCCGCGGGCATCCGTGGAAGAACCGGCGATGCCGACGGTGCCGCCGTAGATTTTCGCGGTGCCGGAGATGTTCAAAGTGCCGTTGTCCACGGAAATGTTACCGCCGCGTCCGCTCTTTGATGACAGGGAACCGCCATAGACGGAGGTGCCGCTGAGGTTCATGGTGCCGCTGTAGAGGGTGATGTTACCGCCGCGATCCACACCCCGGCCCGAATGGATCATACCGCCGGAGAGCGTGAAAGTGACGCTGGCGCCTTCACAGTAGATGTTTCCGCCGCTTTTGCCCGTGCCGCTCTTGATCTCGCCGCCCAGAATGTTGATCTTTGCGGAGTTCATCGCAGCAATGTTTCCGCCGTAGCCCTTCGTTGTCGTTGTCGTTCCGGTCTCAAACGTGCCGCCGTAGACGTACACCGTACCGTTTTCCATATAAAGGTTTCCGCCGTACCCTGCGTTTTCAGTCGTGGTCGAGGAAGCGATAGAGCCCGAAGAAACCGTACCGCCGAAGAACCGGAAAACGGTGGAGGAGCCGCTTCCCGCAAGGTTGGCGCCTTTACGGATGCTATCCTTGGTATCCAGTTTTCCGTTTTTGAGCGTGCCACTGTACAGATGGAACGTGGCGTTTTCAAAATACATGTTTCCGCCGTTGACGTCATTCCGTCCGACGCTGTCGGCGTGACCGGTCATGGTACCGGTCTTCTCGGAACTGCAGTCGCATACCGTCAGGGTGGTGCCGGACTTGCAATAGAAGAACCGGTTGTTTTTGACGGCTGTCAGCGTTTTTCCGTTCAGGCAAATGTGAACGGATCTTCCGTTCTCAACGACGATCTGAGCGCCCATCGTGAAACTGGCGTCCAAATAAATAAATACTTCACCGTTGGCGGGCGTGTTGGTGATCAGGCTTTTGAATTCGTCGTAGGTGGATACGCTTTGCCATCCGTCCGCCGGCGTATTCGCCGTGTGTCCGTTTGCCGCCGTCGCCGTCTCGATGCAGGTGCCGTTTCCACCGCAGATGCAGTGGTCATCATGCGCCTCGGCACGCACCGTTCCTGCGCCGAGGAAAAGCAGAATGCCCGCGGCAATGATCCCGGTAATCACTCCGAAAAGTTTTTTCATCTCCGTTGTCCTTCCTTGTGAAAAATGTATCGCGAAAAAATAGCAAAACTACACATTCTTTTTTCTATCACATATGCTTATATAATTCAATACTTTTACGCATTTTTTCTGCCTGTTTTCATGTTTTGCCTTGTGAAATTGTCGGACAATAAGAGGACCGTTCCCCTGAAGAAACGGTCCCCCTGTTCATTATGTGAAGCAAAAACAAATCAGATGCCTGTCAGTTTGCCGGGTCGGCGCTGATGATCAATACGTGATCGTCACCGTGTCGTCGTCACCGTACGTGACCGCATCGATGTCGCGGATCAGGCTGTCCATGAATTCAACGTATTCTTTGACGGAACCGAAGGTCGGTTCGTAGGCGTCGATGATCTCTTTCGCGGCTTTTGCATCATCCTGAAGGAGCTCGTTCGCGACGAGCACCTGAGCCATGGCGTTCCGGACGCAGGCCTTTTCCACGTCCTTGATGTAGTAATCGGTGCCGTGACCGCTGCCGATCGCGCCGTACGCCCGGAACTGGACGCCCGGCATGACGCTCGTCAGATCGCCGAAGTCGGAAGAGCCGGTGCCGTGACCGTCATAGCGGAATTTCACTTTTTCAGGGCCGGAGAGGTCGGTGCAGCATTTCTCGACCAGTTTCATGAACGGGTGGAAATGTATTTCCGGCGTGTATCCCGGACGGTCGTGTATCGTGAGCTTCGCGCCCATCGAAGCCGCGGCGCCCGCCAATGCACGGTTGATCTTCTTGTTTTCGCGGACGATCGCTTTCGTCGTGGAAGCGCGCACGTAGGTTTCAAGCGTGATCTCGTTCGGAATGATATTGACCGCGGTCTCCACGCCGTGCACGATCGGATGGAAGCGGATGTGGTCACTGTCCTGGAAGGTCTCCCGGAGGGCATTGCAGGCATTGAGGCCCAGCATGGCCGCATATTCGGCGTTGATGCCCTTGTACGGGGAACCGGCCGCATGCGCCGCTCTGCCCGTATAGGTGAAGGTCTTCGCCAGGCAGCCGTTGTTCGTGTAATTGCAGCCGAAATCCAGTTCCTGATTCTCGGATCCGGTATGCACCATGAGGCAGAGGTCGACGTCGTCGAAATAGCCGCGGTACATGAATTCCGGCTTGCCGCCGATGAAGTGGATGATGCCTTTCTGACGGAGTTCCTCGCGGAACGGCAGCTGGATCATTTCCTCCGCCGGAACCATCATGAGACGGATCTTTCCGGAAAGGCCGTCGAGCGCATGTTCGCCCGCAAGGCCCGCCGCGACGCCGAGCATGGCCGCGCCCTGTGCGCAATGCCCGCAGGAATGGTTCTTTCCGTTCACCGAGCAGGGATGATTGGCAATGTCCAGAGCGTCCAGTTCGCCCATAATGCAGAGCGTCGGACCGGGACGTCCGGTGTCAAGATCCGCATAGAAACCGGGGATGTTCCCCGCTTCAATGACCTTGTACCCCATTTCCTCCCATCTGGCCTTCAGGTAATTGTGGGACTCCCACTCCGTGAAGCCGACCTCGGGATGTGTCCAGAGAAAATCCTCGCCGTCGAAGACGAGCTTTCTCGCTTTTTCCACGTAGGAAACCAAGAGTTCCTGGCGTTCGTTCATGTCCGATCCTCCTTGAAAATCCGCATTATATACGTCGTCCGTTTCATGGTCTGATGCCGCGCGGCACCGAAGATATTGTACCACCGGCAACGCCCGGTTGCAAGCGGTAGTTGGGTTTTCTTTCGGCAAATCCGCAGTAGACGGAACCGGAATAATATGCTATACTCTTCCATGAGGTTTCTGCGGAGCACTCCGGTAAGACCCACGGCCCGACGAGTCATATCCGATCAGGGCCGATCAATATCCCGGGAGGAGTATATTTTATGAAAAAAGCAGTTGCGGTTTTGATGACGGTGCTGGTCATTGCCGGCGCACTCATCGGTTGCGGCGGCGGAGCGGCCGGAACGTACAAGTTCAAATCCATGAGCGCGTCAGGCGTGTCTTATACGCGTGAAACGTTCCAGGCGCTTCTGGACCTGGCGGCCGGCATGGGCGGCGAGAAGCTGAACGTCGACGACGTCATGAAGTTCGAACTGACGAACGACGGCAAGTTCACGATGGACATTTACGGACAGGATGAAGCGAAGGGAACCTATACGCTTTCCGGCGATAAGATCACCCTGACCGGTCCCGACGGATCTTCGATCGACGGTACGCTGAAGGGCAATGAACTGACCCTTACGATGGAAGGCGAGACGATCGTCTTTGAAAAGTAAGCGTTCAGGCAGTCGATGCCCGACAAAAAAACAAGGCTGTCAAAAGGCAGCCTTGTTTTTTTATCCCCGGTTCCGGATCAGTTCGCGCCGACCGCTTCGACAAGGAGCCGTGCGGTTTCTTCAATCTTATCGAATTCGCCGGCCTCAACGAGCGCCTTCTTCGCGAGGTTGCCGCCGACACCGACGCCGACCGCGCCTGCGGCAATGAACTCCGCGGCGTTCACTTCATTGACGCCGCCGACCGCGAGGAGCGGGATCTGACTGAAGGGGCCGCGGACCGCTTTGAAATAGGAGGCGCCGAGCGTACCTGCCGGGAAGATCTTCACGAAATCCGCTCCGGACTCGTAGGCCAGAGCAATCTCCGTCGGCGTCATTGCGCCGGGCATGGAGACCATGTCGAGCTCCACGGTCCGCCGGATGACTTCCGGCTTCGTGTCGGGTGAAACGATGAAGCTTCCGCCCGCGTTTTTCGCAGCGCTGACCAGCTGGACGCTCGTCACCGTGCCTGCGCCGAATACCATCCGGTCGCCGAGTTTTTCGACCAGTGCGCGGAGCGTGTCCGTGGTCCGGCAGAACGCCTCGGGACGGCTCTGGTCAAACGTGACTTCCATGAGCCGGATGCCGCCGCGGTACAGCGCTTCGGCCAGTTTGATGCAGTCCTCACCGTAGATGCCGCGGACGATCGCCACGACCTTTTTCTTCAGTACCAGTTCCTTCAGCTCTTCTCTGTTCATGACAAAGTTCCTCCTGCGTTACCTGTCGATCCAGCCGGAATAGCCGTTTGCGTATTCGTCGTCGGTGACGGCCCGGTACCGCGTCTGTTCGTCTCCGACGTCGTCCAAGAAGCCTTCGTAAGCCCTGTAGTATTCGCCGGTTTCATTGTCGTAAACGCGCTCGTAATCCTCGATCTCGTCCGACCGCTTCTCCTGAATGATCGTGTCGGAGCGGCTGCGCTCTTCAAACGCTTCCATCACGGGATCGGTATCATTCACCGATGAAGTCGGGGAATTGTACGACGCCGTGGACAGAACGCTCAGCCATTCCTGCACGTAATAGTCCGTATAGGCGAAGGACTGCGCGATTTTCGAAAGCACCGGGGTCCAGTTCACGAGTTCGCCGCGCGGTGCCCATTCCGTGAACGTGCAGTTGATTTCCCAGACGCCGTAATTCAGGCCGCGGATCACGACGTCAGGCGACTCCATGACGGCGGCAGAGTAGATGCCTTCGCCGTCCCAGCCGTTCTCACGGAACTGGACGTACAATGCCCGGTAATCCCGGATCGCCGTGTTCGGCCGCGCCTTCTGGAGTTCGTCCTTGTTCGACGGCACGCAGGAATTCATGACGTTGAAATACTCCGTCGAACCGGCGTAGGCGGTCTTGAAGTATTCCTCGACGGTCCCGTTCGCAAGATAGTACCGCATGTTCAGCGCCTGGCACATGCTCGCGTCCTTCGCCGCATAGTTGTGGTCGAGGTTCGAAAGCCCGACTTTCGCCTCGGCCAATGAACAATTCCAGTTCAGCTGCTGGGCATTGCCCTGCCATTCGACCTTCCAGCCTTTCGGGATCGTCAATGTGAAGTAGGGATTGGAATAGGATTCCCATTCAATGTCCGTCCAGTCCGCCTTCCGGACAGTGAACTCAGGTACGGCGGCGGGTTCCGTCAGGGATTTCGCCGGGACGCTGCTTTCCGACGGGGCCGTCGTGGCCGGGCGGTTCTCGCCTTCCGTAGGTGCCGTCGTGGCCGGACGGTCCGCTTCTTCAAAGGAGAAAGAGGCGTCTCCGCTTCCGCAGGCCGCGAGCGTGCCCGCAAGCAGGAAGGACAATAAAATTGCGACAGTTTTTTTCATTTTTTTCCTCGGTATTTGATCAGTTTTTTGTTCGCTGCTTTGCTTCAGAAAAAGGGCGGTTCATGCCCGGGCGACCCTGCCGAAAGCAGAGAAGTCCGGCTCGCCGTACAGTTCCTCGTAATCCGGCCCTAAAAAGCAACCGAACGACGCGATCGAACGGAAGCCTTTTTCCCGGTAGAAAGCCGCGTCTTTAAGCACGGCTTCATCGTCCGGCGTAAAGGATTTCGGCGGTTTCGTCCAGTTCGAGTACATGGAATTGTCGTACCAGTATTCGAGGACGCGCGATTCCTTGCGGCCGAAAAAATCGAGCAGCGGGTCGATGAGCCGGAATTCGGCCGCGATCCGTTCTTCCCGGTCATTGCCCTTCGCGACGTACTTTTCCATCGGTGCATATTCCAGGAAAATTCCGGGCTCCGGTGTGACTTTAGAAGGTACGGCCAGCGTGTCGAAATAGGCGAGATAAGCGAGGCGTGCTTCCGGGCGGTCTTCCCGGATCCGCCGCAGCATGGCGTTCAGCACGACGAGCTGCTGATCCGATGCCGAAAGCTCCGTACACTCCGGACAATGACAGGCGAGGTCATGCCCGTCGTCCAGCCAGAAATGAAACCGGTCGCCACTCCGGTAGAGTTGTCGGACGATTTCCGCCGCCCGCTCTGCCACGATGTCGAGCGCTTCTTCATTGGAAACACAGAAATTCCAGTTCGGGACGCGTTTTCCTTCCCGGTCCATGCGGAAATACTCCGGATGTCGGTCAAAAAGGTCCCGTGGCAGGAGAGTTGCCGCTGCGTGAAACTCGTAGGCGATTTCCAGCCCCCGGTCCGCTGCATAATCGAGCAGTGCCCGGTATTCCGGCGTTTTCAGCCGTGCGAGCAGGTCTTCGAGCGAAGACACGGCCCAGCGTCCGCCGCGGGGATGGAGGCCGAGTGTCGTGACCTTGAGATCCGCGAGACGATCGATCCATTTCTTCGAAAGTTCATCCGGATGGATGAGGAGGGAAGTGCGCATGACCGTTACTCCTCTGAGCAGCCGATTCTTTAAAAACCATTATACCATTTCCAAGGGATAATTCAATTATTTTAGACAGAAAAAAGAGCAAAAAATACTTGACTTGATGGCCTATATATCATATTATAACACAGTTGTACTATGGTTTGTATAACGCGCCGTATGTGGTTGCGGTAGTAGTTTTGAGGTGTACCGATATGAAAAAGAAAAAGGTTTTGTCAATTCTCCTGAGTCTTGTGCTGATCTTGCCAGTATTCATGACTGAAACCGTTTGGGCGGATACAGACATGGATCAGGCGAAAACCATCACGTCTGAAGATTCAGGAAGCGGGAGCATTAAGGTCGGGGAGACTCAGAATTCCCGGCAGACCAAGTCCTCGGGCGGGGTCACCGTTTCCGGTATGCTGCCGGAGGGCGTATCGCTGTCCGTCGCAGAGGGCGCAGAACCCAGCGCGACAAGGGGCGTAAAGAAGGCTCCCGCGAAGAGGGGAAGTGCGTCTTCGGCCGGCTTCAAGGCGGTGTATGACATCAGCCTGATCGTCGAAAACCAGACTGTTCAGCCGGACGGCACTGTGAATGTTACGTTCGGCGGCGCCAAGGTCATGAAGGGCGACAGTGTGACGATCGTGCATTATCTGGACGACGAAGATGCGATCGCGAAGGCGACCGAGACCTACAACGGATGTCCTGTGGAGATCTTCTCGACTGAGAAGGGCAACCTGACGGTCAACGCTGACGGCACGGTCAGCATCGCGGTGTCCAGCTTCTCGACGTTTTCCTACACGGTCGAATTCCACAACGGGGACCTTGAATACGTGATCGCCGGTGGAAGCAGTGTACTTCTTTCTAATATCTTTGCGGCTCTGAACTATCCCTATACGGTCGCGGACGTTGCGAGTGTCAGTTTCTCGAATCCTGAACTGATCGCCGTTGAAACGACCGAAACCGGTGATTGGCTGCTCACCTCTCTTAAGGCTTTCAACACGAACGAGACGCTGACGATCGTCTTCAAGGACGGACGTACGGTCGAGGGCGTGCTGGAGGTGCCGGTCACGGATGCGTCGCATGGTCAGCAATCCACCAATGATGCGGTTTGCTATTATGACAAGTGGGAAACAAGAGGCTCCTTGTATGGCCATTGGATGGATTATCAGATGTTCGGCACTCTGTATAACAGAGGAATTGACGTAACGTATTCTCGTTATGGTGGCGCCAGTACACCTCAGATTAAACTGACAGTCGGCGGAACAGAGTATACAGGCGAGATGAAAAACGTTACCAGCGGTGTTAACGCCGGATTCTATGGCTCATATTGGTACAAATACAATGAGGGTTCAGGCGGCAATACCGCAACTGTTAACAGCAATAACGGATACTATTCCAACGCCATTACGTTAACCACGGTGTTCAGTCTGGGCAACTATTATCTGGAGGCATTTCCGCTTGATATTTACAGCAACAGCAATTACTGCACGGTAAAGCAGCATAACGTGGTTTCCGACAGCTCGCAGTACCGTACCGTTCATATTTACTCAAACGGAACAGAAGTTGCGAGTACGAACGTGAATTTCCCTGCGGATTATTCCGCACAGGCAAGAGACATCACGGTTTCCAACGTTCATTCAAGATACAACAACGCGTATACTGAGGTAACAGCCAGCGGCACAAACTATTATGTCTATCTGTGGGAGACCTGCACGGTCAGTTACAATGCAAACGGCGG
>JAEEGL015979828.1_pt1 | contig 22119 bp, 18 predicted proteins | sample 9134231 | NCBI WGS metagenome assembly JAEEGL01 (sample SAMN16246548, study PRJNA631951) | gut metagenome | biome: gut microbiome; feature: rumen; material: fiber-attached | host: Bos | place: Iran: Karaj | collected 2018-10 | reverse complement strand
TCGCGGTATCCAGTGTTCAGTATAAATTGGATGACATAAACATTGATGGCATCATTTGTATGCTCATAGTACATTGAGCCACAGATGGAGTTGCGGTTGATTACAACCTCGTCGGGTACGGTGATTTCCTTGCCATCGATTACGGGATTGTTGTTGTTCCAATCAGGGAAATAAGGAACACGATTGCCGTACTCATCATAAACTGTCTTATTAGCTTTGCGCTTATAAGCGTTCTCGCAGTGCAAAGTGCCGTTTATCCTGTAATACCGCATAATAGGGTAGTACAGATCGGTATCAGGCATCTTAGCGTCCTTGATGAAGTTATAAGCTTTTTCGTTAACAATATAGAGCGCGTGATAAATGCTGTCCTTTTCGTCGAGGCTTGTTACCCCAAGCTTTTTCATACGGTTTCTGTCTATGCGCTCGTAGCTACGATATCTATTGGCGCAGAACCGGTATTGTTTAAGGAAAGCAGCGTCCTCTTCGGTTATCAAGCCCTCTCTACAAGCTTTTTCGCACTGATCAAACCATATATCATGGTAAGATATCATGGAGTTCTCACGATAGAACTCCTTTTTCAGGAGTACGACCTCATCGACCGTAAGAGGTCTGTTAGCTTCACCCATATCATCTTTAACACTGGGGTTTTTAGACTTTTCAATCTTCATCATATTATCCAACGCAGTACTGTTAAAGATATCAAAGACTATGAAGCGGAAAGACTTCTTGCCCTTCATCTTATAGTCAATGGGAGGTAGTTTTCCATTCCCCTCGGCGATTGAGAAGGCTCTTGCAATAATCTTGGCGTCTTTAAGCAGAGTATTCTTTGCAGCAGGCTGTACCTTATATCCCGTATCGCTGTGATATGCCCTGCCGTGTATCCTGTCTACAAGGAAATCTTGAATATCACTGGGCTTAAGCTTGGAAAGCTTTACAGAGGCCAGTGGAAATTCCTTGATTGTACGGCACTGAGATTCTAAATTATCAAAAGTAGAGGCCTTGTATGTGCCATCGAGAACATCCTGCCATCTGCTTTTCTTGAATAGATCAATAAGATCTGCAACTGTAGTTTCGTCTGAGGAATCCTGAGTATTGTCTGTGTCCAGAGAATTGCCTTCAGCAGTATTATTAACCTCTTCATTTTTTTTAATGGCGGCTTTGACAGCTCTGTTACGAACCTCATTTGTGGTCTGATACTTAAGAGCCTTTTTGTCGATTTCTTTCTGTGCTTTGATCTCGGCTTTTTCCTGTTCCTTTTCAGACATTATCTCATAGTCTTCGGGAAGCTTGGCGTAGATGTCATGGTACTTGCCAGTCCTTTCATCCTTTACCCTTGCCCTCATGTAACTGTAGTCGCCCTGTTTTTTGATTTTGTAGGTCATAGCTAACTCCTTTCTGGTCATGATTGCCTTACATATATAAATACAGTCAGAAATTTGAGAATGTGGGTAAAAACTTTACCCATTTTTTACCCATTATTTACCCAGAAATCTTATTTTTCGCAGAGAGCCTTTTTACCCATTTTTTACCCACAACTGTATAAAAAATATGCAAAATACGGCACTGTATAAAAAATAAAAAGTCAACATTGCAAGACTAATAAATCCAGTATCCATGCGGTTTGGCTTAAATAAAGGGTTTGTAAAGGATTTGTTCTATCTTTGTAAGATACTCTAAAGGAGTACGGTCCGGCCCTTATTACGGTGGTGGCCATTATAACTCTTATCGCGCTTATCACATTTCTTATCGGAAAAAATGACAACAGTATTGTGGGCGCAGCTTTTTCTCAGCTTATAAACAATTTCTTCTCATCTGCAAATTCTGCTGCAGGACTGGGTGCGGGTTCAGCCGGCTCTATAAGCCAGGCGGCTTCCGGCGGACTGGGACAGTAGATTAGGAGAGTGTTTTATGGCAGAGCTTCTAATAGTTGAGGAAACAAAACAATATTTCGGCCCGCTTTATGATTACATTTCAGATGATTCCATTACGGATGTAGATGTTTCGGGGACGCCGCCGGAGGTGTGGATCACAGGCGTCAAAAATGAAAGGACAAGGGCGGATAACTGTGAGATAACCCAGACATTTTTGGAGCAGTTTTCAAAGAGGGTGGCAAATACAGTAAGCCGGCCCTTTAATAAGGCTGAGCCTGTTTTAGAGGCAGAGACCGACAGGCTTAGGATCACCGTGGTACACGAATCGGCTGCCATAAACGGCAGGGCTGTTTGTATCAGAAAATCTCTGCCATATGTGAGACTAAATGAGGAGGACATGATAATGAGCGGCTATGCAAAACAGGAGGTTATTGACCTGCTTAAAAACTGTGTCAAAGCCAGGATGAACCTTGTCTTTTGCGGTGAACCCGCAGCGGGAAAAACCGAGTGCGCCAAGTTTTTTTCATCGTTCATACCACCCCAGGACCGTGTTATTACCATAGAAGACACTCCCGAGTGGCACTACGGCACAATAAATCAGGGAAAGGACTGCGTAGAGCTTAAGGTGGGTGAGCAGATGGATTATACCCGGGCCATAAAGACCTGTCTGCGATTAAATCCAAAATGGATGATGCTTTCCGAAACCAGGTCAAAGGAAGTGATATATCTTGTGGAGGGGTTTTCCACGGGGGTATGTGGCATGACCACCTTGCATACGGATGATGTGAGGAAGGTGCCGGATCGTATGGTAAACATGGCCGGACAGTCAAGGGATGAAAGCAGGATGGAAAATGATGTTTACAGCTTTATAAATGTGGGCGTGATGATACGACGCAAAGAGGTAGTTGATGAAAACGGGGACAGGGTGGTAAGGCGGTTTATTGACCAGATATGCTTTTTTGAAAGATCAGAGGGTAAAAACGAGACGGTCATGATAGTTGATGACGGAAAGCTTGTAAATGCCATCCTGCCGGAGGGGGCCAGAACAAAAATGGACCGGGCAGGGATAAAAAATCCCTTTACCTATAGCGAGTCAAAAGAGGCAAAGCTTAATGAGGCCATATCGAAAAGCCTTAATGGGATAAAGCTTACGGAGAAAAAGGAGGCTTTGGGTGCGTGAGATATCACTTTCCGATGAACTGAAAAAATACGGCTATGTCTTTTCCGTAAAAAGATCAGGTGCATTATATGCGTTTGTGTTTGGGGGAATGATCGTGGTGGGGCGTATCTTTTCATTGGGTATCGCAGCCCAGATCGTACTTTGTTTGGCAGGCATGGCATTTTTGCCATTTTTCATAAGGAATGCTGCTATAAACGAAAGACATCAGCAGCGGTTTTCAGATCTTAACATATACATGGAGCAGTTCCTTTATTCTTTTTTGAAAACGGGAAAGGTGCTTTCATCTTTAGAGGATGTACGAAGGTTGTTCGGTGACGGGGAAATGCGATGCATTATAGACGAATCCAGAGATCACATACTTCACACCTACGATGATGCAAGTGTTGAGGAGGCAGGTCTTGAAATAATTGAAAAGGCTTATCCCAATGACATGCTAAAGATTTTGCACCATTTTGCCATACAGACGGAGAATCTCGGGGGAGAATACGGTGAGTCCGTGCAGCTGCTTTTGGAAGCTCGACGGATGTGGGCTGACCGCGTATACGAGCTGCAACAGGAAAAGAAAAAGAAACGCAGGGACATATTCATGTCAATAATCGTTTCGCTGATCCTATGTCTTATGATCTATTTCCTTTCGGCAAAGTTAGACCTAGATCTTGCAGCCATGCCGGCAGCCCAGGTGGTAACGGTTGTGGTTTTGATCCTTGATCTTTTCATCTTCTACAGGGCAGATGTGGCTCTTAGCGCAGGATATGTGGAAAGTGTTCATGCGGATGGGGATCACTATGCAGAGGAATATGAGACCCTTCGGGATCAGACACCCAAAAATCCATGGCAGAGATTAAACCACAGGGTAATGAAGAAATATGTCACAAGGGAGGTTGAAAAGGAATTTCCTTATTGGCTTATGCAGCTATCCCTTTTGCTTCAGACCGAAAATGTCCAGGTATCTCTTTACAAAAGCTATGACAGTGCGCCCAAGGTTTTAAAACCGGCGCTAAGGGAACTCATAGACGGACTTAAGACTTCGCCGGACAGCATAGAACCCTATATAGGCTTTTTGGCTGACTACACGCTTCCCGAAATACATTCGGCCATGAAAATGCTCTATTCCATTTCGGAAGGAAGCGGCGGAGATGCGGGGGTGCAGATAGCAGATATTATCAGGAGGAACCAGAGACTTATGGACAGATCCGAGAGGATGAAAAATGAAGATGCGGTGGCAGGTATGTACGGACTTTTTTTGGCACCACAGATAACTGCGGGAGTTAAGCTTTGTGTGGATATGCTGCTTTTACTGGTCGTTTATATGGGTAACGGAGGCGGATCATGGATGTGATTTTCAAGGCTTTTTCGGGACTTTTCTTTCTGGTGGTTTTGATGATAACAGGTATATCCTTGCTTTTTTCATCCATAGGCGCGGCAAATGCAGACAGCTTTGCAACTTCGGTTGCCGGCAGGATCAGAGCGTCATACTTTAACAGTGAAGTAATAGAACAGTGCAAAAAGGAGGCCGACGAGCTGGACTATAAACTGGAGGTTTCACTTTATACGGACGAAAACACCCACGAGCGTTATGGGGTGGCCGATCTGGCTTATGTATATTCCATACCGCTTTTTGGAATAGAAAAGACCTTTCATGTGACATCAGAGATGTTTTAACTCATTTGGAGAATAAGAATCAAGGAGGGGGATTATGAAACAGATAATGGAAGAATACGGACTGGGATTTGTATTTTCAGTGATAGGCGTATCCTTTTGTGCGGGGATACTTGGCTTTTTAAGCAGCATTACCGCGGTATGACGGGGGGTAGTAAATGAAAGAGATAATACATGAATACGGCGGCGGCATCATAGCTGCCCTGGCAACGGCTTTGGTGATAACGTTTTTTTCGGCAATGGTATTTTCCGGGGACGGGATAGTATCCCAAAACATTGCAACCTTTGTAGGGGGATTTGCGGGGAAAAGCGGCAAAGCACCAAAAGAGGCCATGCTTTCAGACGTGAAAAAAAGCAGGGAAAAGCTTCCTGAAGCCAGGGTGATAAAAACCGCGTATTCAGGACAAAACTACGATATAGATGAGCTTTTTGATGTGCCGGGAGGCTATTTTATCCGGGCATCAAGAGTAAAGCTTTTGGATGATCTAAGTCATATGGAAAATGCTTTAGGCAGGGCCAACATGGCAATAAAAAGCTATGAGGATGAATGCCGGGATGTGACAGAGGATGTGCTGGGGCCGGGAGGACAAAATCTCCTTTTTAATTCTCCGGGTTACTATGAGCTTTGGACGGCCATGGATGACGGCGGGGGCAGGTCTGTCAGAAAAACCTATATGGTTTGTGTGAGGGCTTAGGATGAAACAACTGATTTTTGCACTGGCAGCTTTTTTCATCGCTTTCTTTTTCGCCATTTCCATCCTCGCCATCGGAGATAAAACAGCCAGGATTAAAAAGCTTGATGATGCGGTGACGGAGGTAATGGAAGAGACTCTTGAAAACGTGATGGAACATCAGGAGATGTCATCTGTCGACAAAAAGGATCTTTTGACTGAATTTGAGAAAAATCTTTATGACCGGCTGGGGGAAAAGGCAAAGCTTGATGTTACAATACAGGCATTTGATGCCCAAAAGGGGCTTCTTTCAGTGGAGGTCATCGAGAGTTATATCCATCCCAACGGAAAAGAGGGAAAGATCAAAACCGAAAAATCCATTCTGCTTGAGCAACAGAGTATCAGGCGGCTTGTGCCGGTAGAATACTATTTGCCACAGATAACGCCGGATATTACTTCAACTTACATGACGGGAAAAAGCAGATCGTACAGGAGCTATGAACTGCAGGTGGGACAGCCACTTGTGGTACCGGAGGATCCGCCGGATCTGATCTTGTGTGGGGACACTAAAAATGATAAAACATACAGATTTACCGGATGGAAAGTGCAAAAAAAGAATGGAGATGAAACATCGCTGGAACTTCTTAGTGATGAAAAAATGGGAAGCCCTGGTCTTTCTTACAATGGGGAAAAAGACGGAAAGGTAGTGCTTGTGGCATGTTATGAAAAGCGATAGGGTCGAAGAAAAAATGATTGGAAGGGTAAAAGTATTATTTGGTGTTTTATTGGCAGCAGCGTTTATATTCTTTATCGCAACGCCTGTTACAGTCGAGGCAAAGGGATTTCGGACACCAAGGGTTAAAAAGAATATATGCATCGCTTCATATGAGGAGGGCGGAGATTATTACACGGAGTATTATCGGATATTGGATACCATCCGTTCCTTTGATGATGAGGATGACAACGAATACTATGAAACCAAAACCACGGAGTGTTACAGATGGGTTTCGGATGGCGCCGGAGGAAGGGTAAAGGAGACCTATTATAAATACAGGATTTATTACAATTATTATCCCTGCCTTGCCGCAGTGGTAAACGGGGAGAGCGGACTATATGAATGGCTGGGGAGCAGTACGCGCCAATTTTATCTTTGCACGGATCTGAGTGCATATTATGAGCTGTATCCCAACAGGGATGTTACCATAGACGGCTGTGATCACAGGATAGAAAATGCCGGTGAAAACATGGATATTTTTTATGTCACGGGAGGAAAGGTGACCATAAAAAATCTGAGGCTTGACGGCATGGATAAGATCTGCAATGTTTCCGGAGGAACAGGCGTGGGCTCAGCCTGCATTACCAATGACGGAGGTTATTTAAGGCTTGTTGACTGTGAGATATACGGTTCCAAAAACGAGAGGAGCCTTGGGGGAACAAATAACGCCGGTGGTACCGGGATAGAGTGTTTTTCAGGAGACACAACCATAGATGGATGTGAGATCCATGACTGTGACGGTTTTGGGGTATATGTTGGCAACTGGCGTGCTCCGAATGACTGTCGCGGCAGCAGCATAAGTGTAAAAAATACTAAGATATATAAGTGCGGAGGCGGGATCAGTAATACCTATGCTTCCACAGTTACATTAAGTGGTGGTTCAATAAGCCGGGGTCTTTGGTACAAAACCGGACTGTTCAATTCAGAGGACGGGATATTTACCATGAAATCCGGCAGCATATCCGACTGTGATAAGGGCATTATTAATTACGGTATTTTTCATATGACCGGTGGAAGAGTATATGACAATGAAGTGGGGGTACTTCAGGACGGGAACTTCTATATGTCCGGATCCTCGAGGGTGGTTAAGAACGGCATAAAAAATTCTGTTTTCCTTATGCCAGGCAGAGTGATAACCGTGGATAAAAAGCTTTCCGGTTCAGGGACGCTTGGTGCCGTAATGCTTTTAGAATATGACAGGGCTTTGGGCCGAAAGGTTTTGGATATTACATATAACAAAGGGTCAGAGGATGACAGGCGTTATAAAGAAGCAGTTAATCTGGCAAAACACTTTGTGCCCGCATTTGATGAAATAGAGGACATCACATACAGAAATAACGACGGTATGGATGGAGCAGGAAGGCTTTTGGAGGGAAGGGATGTGGACTACAGCCATCCCCGCACTAAAACCCACAGGGCAGCCCTTCGTGCCGGAGCCGGAGCATATAAATATAATGGTCCCATAGGTTCAATAGTGTTAAGCGGGGTGTATAAGGCTCGCTTTGATGATGAGTCTGGTATCACGGATGTTTTGCTTACCCCCAAAAGGAACAGTTTTGACTTTTATTGGATGGAGCCTATGAGTTTTCCCACTTCCACGGGAATAAGAACAAAGCTATATGGTAAAAACACGGACAGCACCATTGCACTTTTGGGCTGGTGCTTAAAGGCTGATGGGTCAAAAAGGATCTATAAAAAGAATGAGATCATGACCATGCCAAATGATTTTAGTTTTTATCCTGTGCTGGATGCAACCTTTGCCCTCACTTACCACAGTAATTTTAAAAATCCTGACAGATGCTCTTTGGGAGGTGTGCTTGAAACGTCATGCGGCAGTGCCGTCCGGCGTATACCCAACAGGCAGGAAGCTCTAAGGGGATCGGGAATAGATACCCGTTATACCGTTTATCCGGTATGTGACAATAGGCACAGCGAAAATATCATACGTGGAAACTCCGGGCCTAATGATAACCATGCTGATTATCTGAAACGCAGGGTATTTTCGGTGGCAGATGATATGAACTATGGCAGCCGGGAGCATACCTACGAGTATAAGCACACAGGCTGGTCACCCACATGTTATGGCATTACCTATAAACAGCGTGACGATACAGATCCCATGAGCCATGTTTATGTAAGGGATGAGGCAGGCGATATGAAACTCTGGGGTGATATAGGCATGGATAAGGATAACCGCTTAAGGGACAATCCATCCAGGCTTTTCAGACTGCGCTTTTTGTCAGATCATATCAGAAATTTCGGCATCGACTATACGAATGACGGCAGGTATTTTAACCTTCATTTGTATAGTGTGTGGGATGAGGCCCCCTATATTGAGGCAAAAAACATGGAAATTATGGAGGGGGATATAGAAGAAAGCTTAAAAGGAATGCTTCTGGAGCGAATTGAAGACGAGGATGAGCGGCATATAAAATGGGATTATGAGGATGATGTATCGGATCTTTCGGTCTCGGTATGTGATATTTCAGACAATAGGTTTTTAGGCAGGTTCCACGGGCTGGGAGATATAGGAAGTGTTTCAGTAAAATATGAAGTGGCCGACGGCTGCGGAAATATCGGCACATACGATGCCAAGGTTACGGTTCTTTCAGGCAGTGGGCCAAATGTATTAAATGAGCCGGATGATATTAAAAGCGGACTGACGGGAGCTTCTTTTTATTACAGGTTTATTGATAAGAATAGCAGAGCTACGCTTTTGCAGGATTCCGTATGGGAAAAATGTATTTCGTTTCGAAAGGTGTTGGCGGGATTTTTTAAAGAGGAGAAATGATGAAGGATAAGGGAAAAAAGATATTAGTTGTTTTGCTTGCGGTGGTACTTGTATCTTGCAGTGTGATAGGTGCCGGAATATACCGCAGCCGTGTACAGGCGTCTAATGACGCAAGAAAAGAGCTTGTTGATGAGATAACAGAAAAGTGCAAAGAGGAGGTTATTGAATCAGTTAGGGAAGTATCAGAGGACGGTGATGAATATCGTTTGATCAATGAAACAATAGAATCCGGGGCTATGGATGATGTGATAAAGGATGCTGTATGCGACTATCTGGATGGGGAATTCTATTATGAGGATGACCGATTTGATGAGAGTAAAGATGGTAATACCGAGGGAGGGGATCGAAGCGACATATACAATGACGCAGGTCCCTGGTCAGATCAGCCCCGTGGCGGAGAGAAAGCAGAAACACAGGGGCGGTATTACGGAGGCGGAGAAACAGTAGAAATACAGGAGCAGTATTCCGGTGACGGAGAGGTTGCAGAAATGCAGGAGCGGTATTCTGACGGCAGAGATGTAGTAGTAGAAGAGGACCGGTATATCGAACCATCCGCCGAAGGGGTTTTGAAACATAATAATGATGAGTATAAAAAATATAGTGATAAACTGTATAAAGAGATAAAAGAATATTTGGAAAAAACACTTTCCAACAGAGAAAACATAACCTCCGCAGAGGTGGAAAGGATATCAAAGGCAGCGGCAGATGAGATGGCAAAAAGGATTACCGATAGTATAAGAGTACTGCAAAATGTCTGCGATGAGGACATCGAGGCTGCTATAAAAAAGAGCAACCAATATGCGGATTCCGCTGTAAATACATTAGGAGGGAATACGGAAAAGAAGCTTAACGAGCTAAGCGGTAAAACGGATAAAAAACTCGACGAACTAAGTGGGAATACGGAAAAGAGTATTAACGAGCTAAGCGGGAATACGGATAAAAAGCTAAGCGAGCTGAATGGGGCTACGGATAAAAAGTTAGAGGAACTGGATGGGAGTACGAATAAAAAGCTAAGTGAGTTAAGCGGGGATACAGACAAAAAGCTCAGCGAATTAAGTAGTGATACCAATAAGCGGATTGAAGAACTGGGAAGCTCCACGGATAATAAGTTAGAGGAGCTGGATGGAAATTCGGAAAAAAGATTCGATGAGCTAAGCGAAAATACGGATAAGAGGCTTGACGAACTAAGAGATAATACGGATAAAAAACTCAGCGAATTAAGCAGCGACACCGATAAGCGGATTGAAGAACTGGAAGGCTCTACGGATAAAAAGTTTGAGGAACTAAGTGAAAATACAGATAATAGGATCGAGGAACTAAGTGAAAATACGGACAACAAGTTAAGCGATCTTATCGGAAATACAAAAAATTGGATTAGTGAATTAGGCAGCAACATGGAAAAGCGACTTGAGGAACTGGGAAGCTCTACAAATAAAATGTTAGAGGAATTAAGCGTAAACACAGACAAAATGCTAAGTGAACTAAGCGGAAATACGGACAAAAGATTCGCTGAGTTAAGTGGAGACACAGAAAAAAAGATTAATGAGTTAAGTGGAGACACAGAAAAAAAGCTTAATGAGTTAAGTGGGAATACGGATAAAAAACTCAGCGAATTAAGTGGCAGCACCGATAAGCGATTTGACGAATTGGGAAGTTCTACGAATAAAAGGTTAGAGGAGTTAAGTGGAAATACTGAAAAAAGGTTCACCGAGCTAAGTGATGACACGGAAAAGAAGCTTGGTCTGCTAAGTGAAAGCACTGACCGGAGATTTGACCAAATTAATGAGAATACGGACAGGCGCATAAAAGAATTAAGCGATGATACGGCTAAAAAACTTAGCATATTAGGCAGTGATACTGATGAAAAACTCAGTATATTAGGCAGTGATACTGATGAAAAACTCAATATATTAAGTAGTGATACGGACGAAAAACTTAGTATATTAAGCAGCGATACGGATGAAAAACTTTGTGTATTAAGCAGTGATACGGCTGAAAAATTTAATGAAATAAGCAGTGTCATGGATCTTCTGGTAGATGGCCTAAGAAACGATACTATGTCAGAGCTTATTAAGTTAAGCGAGAGTACGGATGAAAAGATTACGGCCTTAAGAGATGAGGGCGTATCAGCATATGTTACATCCGGAGATTTTGCAGAGATTCAAGCCACCGAGGCATCAAGGATAGATTACTTGTACAGTTTCGTGGACTCCTTTGAAGCCTTCAAGGGCGAAATCAATCAATACAAGCAAACGATAGAGGAAGAGTTTTCTGATATGAAAAGGGACCTTGAAAATTCCATTTCCGATGCAAAGCTCGAGCTGAAAAAAAGCATTTCCGAAATGGAGGGAACGATAGTAGCGAGGCTTTCTGCTTCAGAAAAGGAAATGTTAGACAAACATAATTCTTTTGTTAATGAACAGAATAAAAAGAACAGCGAGCTGGAAAACAAGATAGCAGAACTTGAAAGGAAAAATCAGGAGCTTACAGGCATTATATCCAGCATGGAAGTCAATGTTACGAATGTATATAACTTAGTGGAGGCTTCCAATCAGGAGCTCCAGCTGGCACGTCCTTCGGCATCCTCCATTACCCCTTTTGACCAGGTTATATCCTGGGAGGATGCAGATGCCAAAAATAATAATAATCTTGATGTGGAAAAGGTCAGGGGATATCGCATTTATCGCTCAAACAACGAGGATATGAATGATGCCATAAATATCAGCGATAAGGCTGCATCAGGACTGTCGTCCGATAAAAGCTACGTGTCTGTGAATACATATTCAGTTACGGATACAGGCTTAAGTCCATCCACCACATATTATTATTGGGTGACTACCCTGATCGATGACAACATGGACGGAGTGATAGACAGAGAAAACACATACCGTTCTGCAAGCACGGTGCTTACCTCCACAACTACGGCGCTTTCTACTTTACAGCCCGGCAGTGTGTCCATATCAGAGGATGTGGGAGCGCTTAAGGTAAGCTGGAAGGATGCAGACAGAAAATACGTGGGAGGCTACAATGTTTATCTGTGCAAAGGCGCATATTACGGCAGCCCCGGGTCTGAGCTTGTGGACAAAAAAATCGGTGTGACGGACAATTTGGCTTTGTTTTATAACTTGTCTTCTGGTACTACATATTACGCTACGGTCCGCTCGGTACTGAATTCAGGATACAGTGCAGATGGGGAGATAGAAAAGGATACAGGCAACAGGTCAAATATGACCACGGTTTCCGATATATATTTCCAACCGGTAAATGTTACCGCCAGAATGGGGGGCGGAGGAGATGATATTATTGTTTCATGGTCACCCGGGACATGCTCCGAATATGTGGACTACTATGTGATCAAATATGGTGTTGGCAACTACAACTCAGTTGCAACCTCCGTTGGATGCGGTATCACCCTTACGGGACTTGCACGGTGCACTACATACGATATCATGGTAAATGCCCATGTTCGTTCAGGTGAGCTTGCAGAATATGAGGTGGCAAATGGCAATACGACCTCCAGTGCTACATCATACCAAACTTATACAGTGGAGATCAAAAACAGTACCAGAAACAAGTCCGGAGTGGGTTCGATTGAGACAAACATAACATATCTGGATTCCACAGGAACCTCAAGGACCCAAACCACTTCGGGTACGATCTATGTAAAACAGGGCTCTACTATATCATACGTTACAACAGGTATAAATGCCGCTCAATATAGCAGTTATGCTGTCAATGATATGTTAGGTGGGGGCGATCGGGGAATAGGCACTGCTATCTTAAAACAGGGCAGCAATACCTGTAACAGTGATTGCACGATACGTGTAGAAAATCAGTGTATGAGCAAAAATGATAGTTTAGGCAAGGTCATCTATACAAGCAAGGTTTTTTTTCAATAGGAACTGTGATAGAATACCGTATTATGGATGAGATAAAGATTTATATTGATAACATGAGTTTTTTATATGACGTCCAGGGACTTGTATCGGCTTTTTACCCGGGTAAAAAGCCGGTTCCCTCGGATGATCCCAAGGATGCGCAGCTTGTTGTAACAGTACCTGAAGGTGCAGATCGCCATGCTGTTAAAAACGCTTTAAAAAAGGAACTATACGGCCGGCTGTCCTCAGATACGGGCAGAATTCTGCCCTGGGGCACACTTACGGGAGTCAGGCCTACCAAGATAGTATTAAGGCTTATTGCACAGGGTAAGGATAAGGATGAGATAGTAGCCTTTATGGGGGATGAGTATCTCACATCCTCCGAAAAGTCAGTTCTTGCCACAAAAATATCTCTGCGGGAGAGGGAGCTGATAAAAGAGGTGGAGGCCATGGGAGATGGCATTTGTCTTTATATAGGCATACCCTTTTGCCCCAGTATCTGCCTTTATTGCTCCTTTTCATCCTATGCCATAGGCGCTTACCGTGACAGTGTGGATGCATATGTAGATGCATTAAAAAAGGAGATTGAGAATACCGCTGCATCTCTTGAACACAGAAGGATAGCTGCAGTGTATTTTGGGGGAGGTACTCCCACATCCCTTTCGGCCGGCCAGCTTGATGGACTATTATCTACAGTAGAAAAAAGCTTCGATCTCTCCGGCATATCCGAGTATACGGTGGAGGCGGGAAGACCGGATTCCATCACAGCCGACAAGCTGGATGTTTTACATGCTTACGGTGTGGATCGTATATCCATAAATCCACAGACTCTTTTGCAAAAAACGCTTGATACCATTGGCAGGAGACATACGGTTGAGGATTTTTACAGGGCCTATGAGCTTTCGAGAAAATATCCCTTTACCGTAAACACGGATCTGATCGTGGGGCTTCCCGGTGAAGGTGAAAAGGAGGTGGACTTTACATTATCTGAGATGAAAAGACTTCGGCCTGACAATCTGACGGTCCATTCCCTGGCAAAAAAGAGGGCTTCCCGCCTTACTGAGGAATGGGATGAGTTTGCGGATGAGTCATTTTTTTACACGGATAACATAGAAAAAATGGTTTATGATACTGCAAAAGCCCTTGATATGGAGCCTTATTACATGTATCGGCAAAAGCAGATAGCCGGCAACATGGAAAATGTTGGCTTTGCGCCACTTGGAAGAGAGTGTCTATATAATGTGCTTATGATGGAGGAGGCCTGTGATATAGCGGCTTTTGGAGCGGGGGCGGTGTCAAAAAGGATAGCGGGCAGTGCCATAGGAAAGGAAATGCCTGGCAGATCCTTGCGTTTCAGAAATCCCAAGGATGTAAAAAACTACATCGAAAGGATTGATGAAGTGGTAGAAAAAAAGATAAAATTCTTTTGACACAACCGTGCAAAAATAACAGTTCTGTGCTATAATCGTTTACATACAGTGCTAATCGTGACGTAGGTCAATAGTAAACGATTATCATGTATAATATTTGTGTTGCGGCCCGGGGGAGGGATATACGGACGATTTATACAAACAGGGGTGTGTGTGGATGAGCAAGTACAGTGTCGGAGATTATATCGTACATGAGAATTCCGGCGTATGTCAGGTGGTTGACATATCGGAAAAGGCACTTTCCGGCAGAGGTTCCGAGAAGATGTATTACAGTTTGGAGCCTGTGTACCAGACCGGTGCGCAGGTAATTACACCTGTGGAAAGCAAAGTCCGTATCCGTGATGTTCATTCCAAGGACGAGATGCAGGATCTTATGGACAGCGCCCTTGATATTCCTGTTGTAAAGGAGCAGAATATCCGTGCTTTAGGTGACATTTTCAAGGAGATGATGCAGCAGTTTGATCCGACGGTTTTGGCATCTGTTGTAAAGACGGTGTATCTCAGAGAGCAGATCCGTATGGCCTCCGGCAAAAAGATCATGTCCTCCGATGAAAAGGTTATGGCTATCGCAGGCAGAAAGCTTTTTGAGGAAATGGCCTTTGCCCTTGAGACCGATATGGACACAGTCCAAAAGATGTTTTTTAAGAATCTTAAAACAGAAAAGGATAAGTGCATAAAGACACTTTCAATACAGTAATGGCTTCAGGTAGACGAAAAAGAGGCAGATACAGCATTATAAATATTGTTATATATGTATTTGCGGTGATAGGAGTGATAAGCACAGCAGGTGCCATAATAAAGGGCATTGATGTGCTTATTTCCGTTAAGAAGGTTATAACAGAGCCTCCGGAGGTAACTGAGGAGTATCTCACACCAAACGAGTACTCCAGACCGGGGACGCCGCTGACTGAGATCAGGGGTATTGTGATCCACTATGTTGCCAATGGCGGCACCACAGCCGAGAATAACCGCAATTATTTCGAGGGACTTAAGGACAGCAAAGCCACCTATGCCAGCAGCCATTACATCATTGATCTTGACGGTGAGATCATACAGTGTATTCCCCTTGACGAGATCAGCTATGCCAGCAATGAAAGGAATTCGGATACCATAGCCATTGAGTGCTGCCATCCGGATGATACGGGTCGTTTTACAACGGATACTTATGATACATTGGTTTACCTTACTGCCTGGCTTATGGGTGAATACGATCTTGAGATAGATGATGTTATACGCCATTATGACATATCCGGAAAGGACTGCCCCAAGTACTTTGTGGATAATCCGGAAAAATGGGATGAGTTTAAGGAGGATGTAGAAAAGTACATCGATACAAACGGAGAGAAGGTCTGGTTTGACAAGAAATAGAGACGAAAGAGTCATGGAGGTTTTGAACAGCCGCAGCATATACGGTAGGATCCTGAATTTTTTTGACATCATCATAACCGTGGCAGTAGCGGTTTCCTACATCCTATGCATCCTTTATGTGTTTTTCGTTAAAAAGGAAATGCCCATTGCCATCATCCTTGTTCCCGGGATTTCGTTTATTATCGTAAGTCTTTTCAGAAGAGTGTTTAATGCCAAAAGACCATACGAAGTATACGATATACCCTCGGTTTTAAAAAAGGACACGGCGGGAAAGAGCTTTCCAAGCAGACATGTTTTCTCGGTGTTCGTCATAGGAATGACAGTTTTTTCGGTAAATTCCACCGCGGGCATAATAGTCTTTATTGTCGGTATACTGCAGGCGGCAATTCGTGTGATAGGGGGAGTACATTTTATTAAGGATGTTGTGGCCGGAGCTGTCACCGGTCTTATCTGCGGAATGGTTGGATTTTATCTTATCTTTTAGCGATTTTCACTTGACAAGGTCGGATAATGCGTGTAATATATCAAAGTACGTTTGCAGGGCGCATCGTGTCTCGCGCTTTAAGATCTGACACACTAACCCATGTGTCGGGTTTGGCAGACTGTTTATATTGTTTGGATCGCCTCACCCCGGCGATAGAGTTGTTTATATTTTTTGGAGGTAATATTTTGGCAAACATTAAATCTGCAAAGAAGAGAATCTTAGTTACAGCTACTAAGACTGAGCGTAACAAGGCTATCAAGTCCGGCGTTAAGACCAGCATCAAAAAGGTTGAGACAGCTGTAAAGAGTGGCGACAAGGCAGCAGCAGAGGCAGCTTTGGTGTCCGCTACTTCTACCATTGACAGAGCTTGCACAAAGGGTGTGTATCACAAAAAGAATGCAGCCCGCAAGGTTTCCAGATTAGCTAAGACAGTTGCTGCGATGTAAGTTCCAGCATCAATAGCTCGGCGCCTATTTTTTCATCTATGTTGCCGCGGCGGATCTCGAAGAGGATCGCTGCGGCTTTTTCTATTGCATCATGTGCACGGCGGGGCGGAAAGCTTTTGAAATGTCCGGCTGTGATATGTTTCTTTATTTGCCAGTCTTTCATGCCCACCCGGGAGGCGATATCAGAGGGTGACATACCCTCGGCATAGAGCTCGCCGGCATTGTATATTCTGCGAAACTCCCATATTATCATACGGATGATTTCTCCGGGATTTTTATCGCATAACAGCATTTTTTCGTAGCATTTGATTACGGCTTTCGGGTCAGATGCTGCTATGGCACCCAAAAGTGAAAAGATATCGTCATTTACATATCCGCTGGAAATGGCCTGCACATCCGATACTGTAACAGCATCTTGGCCTGCGCAGTAGGAGATAAGCTTCTCCAGCTCGTTGTCCATGTAGGACATGTTCTTCATTTTTTCATCTGCTGTGGTGATATCCAAAAAAAGCTGCCAGGCATCCCTTTTTATACGAAGCCCTGATGACATAAGTTTTTCAACAGCCCATTTTTCAAGATCCGGACCCATCGGCATATCAAATTCCTTAACTGTATAGCTTTTTCTAAACAGCTTGTAGGGAGCCAGACGCTTGTCCACATTTTTTTCGGCGCAGATGACCACTGTGGTCTCGGGGATTTGCTCCATGGCGTGTATAAATGCTTCCGAGGATGATTTGAAAAAGCCGGTATCCTCTAAAAGGACAACCCGCCTGTCGGAAAAGAAGGGCACGGTGGAAACTGCATCCGCTATGGCGGCTACATCTGTTCCTGATCCGGAAAATTTATTGAAATTCATGGAATCGGGCGAAATCAAAAGCGCCTCCAAGAGACGCTTTTTGTAGTTATTTATAAGATATTCCTCTGAACCACAGAGTAGGTACGCAGGGCTAATATCCATTACAGCTCCTTAAGTTGCAAAAGTGCATGCTCTGCGATAAGTCTGCGACCGTGCTCGGACATGATCCCGGATACGGTCTCGTCATTGAAGATGGCATTGCTGTACTCTGCAACGGTGAATACATTGTGTGCGATCTCACGCTTGGTCTGTGTCATGGTGATGTGCATGTAGTAAAGCCCGTTGTATGAATAAACATCCGAAGGCACATCCCCAAGATGGGAGAGTGCACGGGATAATGTAATGCAGTCATCAAGGGATGCCATCTCAGCCCAAATGGTCATGGCAATGGGCTCTGTGTCGGTAGCTCGCTCTAAAATACCAAGAGCCGTCTCAATCTGCCGACGCTTTTCCTGCTCGGAAAAATCAACGGGCTCATAGGGCTTGGCATCGGAACTGCCTCCCGAGAGGATCTCGGAGAAATCCCGAAGCTTTTCTTTAAACTGCTGGATCATGGCGTGAATGGCGGCATTGGTGTCATCACTGATCATAAGGGACACATCACCGTCCTGCATGACCGAAAGCTGGACATTGAGTGAATCTCCCGTGGTGTGGAAATCCAGCTCCGTGCGGGCCTCCTGAAGAATAAACCTCAAAAACTCCTCGGCCTTGGCCCGGTTATCCATGAGATCGTCTAATTTCACACCCGCTGCATCCATCTCCTGACGGCTGATGATGCATCGTATGGAATTTTCATTTATCCTTGTAAACTTCATAAGAATTACCTCAAAATCAAAACTATACGATTTCGTCTGACGTCGTTGTGCGACCCACTACGACAACCCATTAATAGAAAACTTTTGTTACTTTTGTTTACTAAAAATATCGGATGGTATAGTTATTATCATTATATCAGCATATGGCCAAAATGCAATATTGTAATTTCGCATAAAATTTTGGATATTTATCACATCATGTGGTATGATGTAACATAATTGTACCGGTAAACTGATGACCGGCTCCGCTGGGAGAGTGGTGCTTGAGGAAAGAATTCTGCCGGCATTCCCCGAAGTTGTCATGCTTCACAAGACAACAACCGAAAGAAAGACGAGGATAATAAAAGTGAGCTACGATCTTGAGCATATAAGAAATTTTTGTATAGTTGCACATATCGACCACGGCAAGTCTACTCTGGCTGATCGTATCATCGAGAGGACCGGCCTTTTGACCGAAAGGGAGATGACGGAGCAGGTTCTTGACAACATGGACCTTGAGAGGGAGAGAGGCATTACCATAAAGTCTCAGGCGGTACGGCTTAATTATAAGGCTAAAAATGGGGAAGAGTATATTTTTAACCTTATAGATACTCCGGGACATGTGGATTTTCACTATGAGGTATCCCGTTCCCTTGCAGCCTGCGACGGAGCCATCTTGGTAGTGGATGCGGCCCAGGGTATTGAGGCGCAGACCCTTGCCAATGTTTATCTGGCTCTTGATCATGACCTTGAGGTGCTTCCCGTTATAAATAAAATAGACCTGCCGTCTGCAGATCCCCAGCGTGTCATCACCGAGATCGAGGATATCATCGGGCTGCCCGCAGAGGATGCGCCCCAGATTTCCGCCAAGACGGGACAGAATATTGATGAGGTTTTAGAGCAGATCATCACGGCACTGCCTGCTCCCAAGGGGGATCCTAAAAAGCCCCTTTCGGCTCTAATTTTTGACTCATTATACGATTCTTACCGTGGTGTCATCGTTTTCTTCAGGATCGTGGACGGTACCATGAAGCCGGGAGATAAGGTGAGGATGATGGCAACCGGCGCGGAGTTTGAGATAGTTGATGTAGGTTATTTCGGTGCCGGCCAGCTTATGAGCTGTGACGAGCTTACAGCCGGTATGGTCGGATATATGACCGCATCCATTAAAAATGTTCGTGATACCCGTGTGGGTGATACCATTACTTCAGTAGACAACCCCGTTGCTGAGGCGCTGCCCGGATATCGTCCTGTCCATCCAATGGTTTACTGCGGGCTTTATCCCGCGGATGGTGCAAAGTATCCGGATCTTCGGGATGCTCTGGAAAAATTGCAGCTCAATGATGCGGCGCTTTCATACGAGGCCGAGACCTCTGTGGCATTGGGCTTTGGTTTCCGCTGCGGCTTTTTGGGCCTTTTGCACCTGGACATAATAGAAGAAAGATTGGAAAGGGAGTATGGGCTTGACCTGGTGACCACAGCGCCGGGAGTTATATATCATGTGTACATGACTGACGGGACCATGATGGAGCTTACCAATCCCTCGAACCTGCCGGATCCGGCACGCATTGACTATATGGAGGAACCGGTGGTGGATGCCGAGATAATGGTTACTTCCGATTATATTGGGGCTATCATGGATCTGTGCCAGGAGAGGCGTGGACAGTATGTTTCCATGGAGTATATGGAGGAGAGCAGGGCGCTTATCAAATATATCCTGCCCTTAAATGAGATAATATATGATTTCTTTGATGCGCTTAAATCCAGGTCAAGGGGTTATGCCTCCTTTGACTATGAGCTTAGGGGTTATCAGCGCACGGAGCTTGTAAAGCTGGATATTCTGATAAATCACGAGCAGGTGGATGCACTTTCATTTATCGTATGCTCCGAGTCTGCATATGAGCGTGGCCGCAGGATGTGCGAGAGGCTTAAAAACGAGATACCCAGGCATCTGTTTGAGATACCCATCCAGGCGGCGGTGGGTTCAAAAATCATAGCCCGCGAGACGGTCAAGGCCATGCGAAAGGATGTGCTGGCAAAATGCTACGGTGGTGACATCACCCGAAAGAAGAAGCTTTTGGAGAAGCAGAAAGAGGGTAAAAAGAGGATGCGCCAGGTAGGGTCTGTGGAGATCCCCCAGGAGGCGTTTATGTCGGTGCTGAAGCTGGACGAGGATTAAGCAGTTGCGTTTACTTAAGCCTGCAGGAATACGGGAAATGGACTAAAGAAACTCACACAGCACCTGGTTTGAAATGTCCCGGCCCCGGGGTGTTAAAAATATGCGCCCCTCAGATGAGACAAGCAGGCCTTTCTCGGTCAGTTCCCGGATGATCTTACCGTATTTTGCCTCGATATCCATATCAAAAGCATTGTAGAAGTCGGCTCGCGCCACCCCGGAGGTGAGCCTGAGGCCTAAATACATAAACTCAGCCATGGCTTCCTGCCGTGAAATCGGCAGATCACTTTCAACGGGGGCTCTTCCAGAAATGATAAGTTCCATATATTTATAGATGTCAGAGATATTGGTATAGCGGTGCTCGTCGTAAAACGATGCTGCAGAAAGTCCCAGCCCAAGATAGGGTACGCGCCGCCAGTAGCCTATGTTGTGAAGACATTCATATCCCTCTTTTGCAAAATTCGAGATCTCATATTGCGCATATCCCGAATCGGAAAGTATCTGTCTGGCAAGACAGTAGAGCTCATATTCATACTCATCACTGGGAAGATAAATGGTGGGCTGTCCGTTTTGCTGTCTTATCAGATCATCCCTGTACTTTTCATAAAATGGCGTTCCCTCTTCGATCATCAGGGCGTAGCATGAAATATGCTCGGGTTTTAGCCTGAGAACATTTGCCAAAGTGCGTGAAAGGGACTCCTTTGACTGGCCGGGGATACCGGTCATGATGTCTATGTTAATGTCGTAAAAGCCCGCATTCCTTGCCATTTCGTAGGTGTGAAGGAATCTGTCAAAATCGTGGATGCGGCCTAAGGTCTTAAGTTCCTTATCGTCTGCGCTCTGTAATCCGATGGAGAGCCGGTCCACTCCGTGGCCCTTTATCATCTGCAGAAAATCCGAGGTGACGGTGCCCGGATTGCACTCCATGGTAAACTCGGCCTCCGGCTCGATCGAAAAGCAGCGGTGCATGGAAGAAAGAATTCTATCCATAAGCTCAGGTTCAAGCCAGCTGGGGGTGCCGCCCCCGATGTATACGGTGGAAAACTTTATATCGGAAAAAACGGGGGCATACATCTCCATCTCCCGGATCAGTGCGCGGCTGTAATCGCTCCTGATCCCGGGGTCGTATGCTCCCGATACAAAATCGCAGTATTCACATTTTTTCATACAAAATGGTATGTGAATGTATAGTTCCATTATTCTTCGCTTAAAATAGGTGGTTTCTGATAAATCATCCTCTCAATCTGAGCCTTGCGCCTTTTAAGAAAAGCAACGGTTTCCTTTGCATTTTCTTTTTCTGCTATGGCGAGCGCATCCTCTATGGAATCAAGATGTGCCAACAAAAAAACATTTAATTCTTTTTCGTTTGTAGCCATTACACCCTCCTTTCTGCTCAATGATATCTCCGATCACATTATAACAAAAATAATACCATTTTTCTATATTTTGCTTGACATTCCCATAAAAAGGTAGTAGATTATGTAAGAAGATATTAGCACTCTAACAGCGTGAGTGCTAACACGAGGTAAAGACAGTGCGATCATAGCTTCAGAAAATGCCGGAAGGCATTTTTACAAAATCAGAAAACGCACTGCAAAAGGGAGGTCCCATGCAGGAACCTACACTTACGGAAAGACAAAAGATAATATTAAACATAATAATACAAAGCTATCTGGAGACAGGCGAGCCGGTGGGCTCCCGGGCCATTTCAAAGGTTTCTGACCTGGGACTCTCGGCGGC
>JAEEGL015465439.1_pt1 | contig 22119 bp, 17 predicted proteins | sample 9134231 | NCBI WGS metagenome assembly JAEEGL01 (sample SAMN16246548, study PRJNA631951) | gut metagenome | biome: gut microbiome; feature: rumen; material: fiber-attached | host: Bos | place: Iran: Karaj | collected 2018-10 | reverse complement strand
GTCGGGATCAATGATCTCGGCAATGAAGTGGTCCTCATTGATGTGCATTCCCTGCTGGGCTGAGCACTCGAAGGCAACTCCGGGACCGGAGAGTTCTGTCAGTCCGTAGATGTCATAGGCCTTGATGCCCATGGTCTTCTCGATGGAATGACGCATCTCCTCACTCCATGCCTCAGCTCCAAAGATGCCGGCCTTAAGAGGAATATCATCGGGACCGTATCCCAGTTCCTGCATTCTCTCCCCAAGATAAGCAGCGTAGCTGGGGGTACAGCAGAGGATAGTAGCATTGAGATCTTTGATGAACATGATCTGCCTGTCGGTGTTGCCTGAGCTGATGGGAACAGTCATACAACCAACCTTGTGTGAACCGCCGTTAAGACCTGCACCTCCGGTGAAGAGACCAAAGCCGTATGATACCTGGCACACATCATCCTTGGTGCCGCCGGTGGCTACTATGGCTCTTGCGCAACACTCATCCCAGAGATCAATGTCATGCTGCGTGTAATAAGCAATAACTCTTTTGCCTGTGGTTCCGGAAGTTGAGTGGATCCTGACAACGTCCTGTCTCGGAACAGCCAGAAGTCCGTCGGGATAAGTTTCCCTCAGGTCCTGCTTGGAGAGGAAGGGAAGTTTGTGAAGATCATCAACGCTCTTGATGTCATCAGGCGTAACGCCCTTTTCCTCCATCTTTTTGCGGTAGTAGGGCAGGTCGTTCCAGGCGTGCTGGACCTGCTTTACCAGTTTCTCGGATTGAATTTCCCTTATTTTTTCATAAGGGGCGCACTCAATTTCCGGTTGAAAGTATTGCTCCATAGTACTCCTCCTTTTCCGGGGCGGCTGGCCGCTGTCACCCCTTTAAAAACAAACAACGCTTATATTTCTTTATGAGCCAAAATTCTTCCCCAGCTCAAAAGCCTTCTTATTCATATCAAGGAACTTGGCAGGCACATTTGCCTCCAGTGACTTCATCCACGCCTCCTCAGGAAGGTCAAAGTAGTGAGATAGCCTTCCCAGAAGAACAATGTTTACAGCCTTGGCAGAACCTGCCTCCTCAGCCAGTGACAGGCAGTCCAGAGCGTCTACGTTGGCTCCTGTTGCCTTGAGTTTATCTACAAGATCTGCAGGATATTCTGCTGCGCCTGTGATAACCGGCATGGGATCGATCTGCTGTGTGTTGGTTACGATCTGTCCGCCCTTTTTCAGGAAAGGCAGCCACCTTGCAGCTTCCAGGATCTCAAAGGAGACAATATAGTCAGCCTCGCCCTTATCTATAACAGGGGAAAAGACCTTGTCCCCGTATCTTACATAGGTTACAACGCTGCCGCCTCTCTGGCTCATTCCATGTACTTCAGATACCTTTACGTCATATCCCTGTGACATCAGAAGGTGACCAAGGAGCTTGCTTGCCAGAAGTGACCCCTGTCCTCCGACGCCTACGATCATAATATTTTTTGTTTCCATCTTCACGCCTCCTTTCCGGCAGCCATTCCTTCGAAGGCGCCTACAGGGCACAGCTGACTGCATACGTTGCATCCGACGCACAGTGTTGCATCGATGGCAGCCTTGCCATCCTTCATGGAAATGGCAGGACATCCGATCTTCATGCAGGACTTGCAGCCCACACACTTATCCCTGTTTACATTGAGCGGAGGGTTGTGCTTTACATATTTAAGAAGAGCGCAGGGGCGTCTTGAGATGATGACTGAAGGTGCCTCTACGGCAAGCTCTTCCTTTAAAACTTTGTCACATTCTTCCAGGTTGTAAGGATCAACAACACGAACTCTCTCAAATCCCATAGCCTTGCAGAGAGCTTCGAGATCTATCTTGCCGGCAGGGTCGCCCTTGATGTTGTAGCCTGTTGTAGGGTTCTGCTGGTGGCCGGTCATACCGGTGATGGAGTTGTCCACGATGACGATGGTGGAGTTGCTCTGGTTGTAGGCAACGTTAGCAAGGCCTGTCATTCCTGAGTGCATGAAGGTTGAGTCGCCGATGACTGCAACAGTCTTGCCTTCGCTCTCTTTGCCGCGGACTTTGTTAAATCCGTGAACTGCACCTATGGAAGCGCCCATGCAGAGGGTCATCTCGATGGCGCCGAGAGGAGGAACGGCTCCAAGTGTGTAGCAGCCGATATCTCCGAGAACTGTGCAGTTGTTTTTCTTAAGTGTATAGAAAAGACCTCTGTGAGGGCAGCCTGCGCACATTACAGGTGGTCTTGCCGGGATCTGCTCATCCAGAGTAGTGGTCTCATTCAGCTCTTTTCCAAAGGCCTTGGCGATGAGGCTCTGGGAGAATTCGTCGCATATAGGAAGCAGGTCTTTTCCTGAAACTTCAAGACCAAGAGCCCTGACATGATTCTCGATAATGGGATCCAGCTCCTCGACAACGTAGAGCTTGTCAACCTTGGCGGCAAAATCCTTGATGAGATTCTCAGGAAGAGGATTAGCCATGCCCAGTTTAAGGACAGATACGCTGTCTCCGAAAACTTCCTTTACATACTGATATGATGTGGATGCGGTAATGATACCTATCTCGGTTCCGCCCATCTCAACCCTGTTGATGGGTGAGGTTTCGGCGTAATCAATGAGCTTGCGGGTCCTCTCCTCAACGAAGGGATGACGCTTCTTGGCGTTGCCGGGCATCATTACATATTTTGCGATGTTCTTTTCGTAAGGGAAATCAGGAACTTCCCTGTCGGAAACGGACACCAGGGACTGGGAGTGGGCAACTCTTGTGCACATCTTGATCAGTACCGGTGTGTCGAATTTCTCTGAAATTTCATAGGCGAGTTTCGCAAACTCAAGGGCCTCGGTTGAATCTGAAGGCTCAATCATGGGAACCTTGGCAGCGATGGCGTGATGCCTTGAATCCTGCTCATTCTGGGATGAATGCATGCCGGCATCGTCGGCCACACAGATTACCATGCCGGCGTTTACGCCTGTGTAGGACATGGTGTAAAGAGGATCTGCAGCTACGTTAAGTCCAACGTGCTTCTGGGCACAGAAGGATCTGCGGCCTGCAAGACATGCGCCGAAAGCAGATTCCATGGCTACCTTCTCGTTGGGAGCCCATTCACAGTAAATTTCATCATATTTGGCAGCTTCCTCGGTTATCTCAGTGCTGGGAGTACCGGGATAACTGGAAATAAAGCAGACCCCGGCCTCGTACAGACCCCGGGCAAGTGCCTTGTTGCCCAGCATGAGCTGCTTATTTGCGTTATCGTTCATTTTATAACCTCCTACCTGATACGTTGTGGAGCAACTTTACAAGTTAAAGCGATAAAGTGCACCTCTTATTAGAATAATGTAAAAACGTGTTAAAAGCAAGAAAAATCGGCGCTAATTGTGCAGATGTAATGACTTTTGAGGACTTCTGTCAGAAGTTGACAGTTAATGGTTATTTTATGGCTGAAATTCTGTATGCATGTTATACTGTAGTAAGGGGGTAGGAAAGGATTTCTTATGGATATTAGCAAAGAACTTTTGGAGTATCTTCGCAAACTGCTCCATGCAGCTGCAATGGAGAATATGGATCCTGAGATATACAAAGTGATATGTCAGAAGCTGAACGTGGCCAAGATGTATTACGACATGGATCTGGGCGGCGATGACAGGTACAGGAATCATCGCACGGGCCAGCTTGTTGTTGAGGCCAAAGAGGAGGACAGCAAGCTTATTCTGTATGATTCAGGTGAGCCAAGCGGATTTGTAAGGCAGTACAGATACTATTTTGACGGCTTTGAGTATGTTCATGCCTACATTGAGTTTAAAGAGGGAATCAATGAAGAGGACATTGATTTTTCAGTCTACGACTTTTTTGCTGATGTGATCTACGTTATCGCCAGCAGGCAGAACATGCGCAAAATGTTGGATCATGCCGAGAGCTCAGATGTACTCACCGGAATACCGAATCTGACTTTTGTGCAAAAGAGATACTACAAATTATTGCAGGAAGTTCCGCCTCAGGACCTTTTGGTTATCAGGATGAACCTGCGGAATTTCAAGTATATAAACGAGGTGGCCGGTGCAGCCAGTGGCGATGAGGCCATCATTCAATATGCAAGAAAGGTTTTACGCGCTGTCGAAGAGGACGAGTGCGTAGGCCGTCTTGGTGGAGACAATTTTATCCTGTATATTCGCAAGGAGAATCTCAAGAAATTCCTTAAGAAAGTTCGCTCTGTCAACATATCCAAGCTAAAGAGCGCACCCCAGAACATGTTTGAGGTTGGTGCCTGGATAGGCATATCAAGTCTTGCAGAAGGTGAAGCCAAGCCCTTCCTTGAAAGGCTCAATGACGCCAACGTTGCCTGTGGCATAGGAAAGAGCAGACTAAAACAGGACGTCGTCTTTTACGGTGACGATCTGAAGAAAATGATAATGCAGGGCAGGGACATAATCGGGGCATTTCCCATGGCGGTAAAGGAGCATGAATTCATGCCATTCTTCCAGCCAAAGGTCGACATGAGCACTGGAGAATTGTCGGGATTTGAAGCTCTGTGCAGATGGTTCCACGACGGTCATTACATCTTCCCGGATCAGTTTATTCCGATTTTGGACAGAGAGGGACTTATCCCGGAACTGGACATGACAATATTCAACGAGACCTGCAGGACCATCAGAAGATGGAAAGACATGGGATTTAATCCTCCCAGGATATCCAGTAACTTCTCCAAGAAAAATCTCTTTATACCAAAGATCGAGGACAGGATTCTCCAGGTTATCGAGGACAATGGTCTTGAGCCTGCGGATGTTGAGATCGAGATAACTGAGAGCATGAAGGACATCGAGTACGACAGACTCATACTCTTTGTAAAGACTCTGAAGGAGAAGGGGCTGTTTATTTCAATCGACGACTTTGGAACAGGCTATTCATCACTGTCGTTGCTTCACAATATAGAAGCAGACGTGATCAAGATCGATAAGTCTTTTACTGATCAGGTAACTGAGGATGAGAAATCAGCAATCCTAATAGAGAGTATTATCACCATCGCCAGAAAGCTTAAAATGCACGTTATAGCAGAGGGTGTTGAGACACCGGAACAGGGCAGGATGCTGATGAAGCTGGGATGCAACTACGCACAGGGCTTCCTTTATAGCAAGCCGGTTGACTATGAGACAGCTACAGAGATAATGAGAAAGCCATGCTTTGAGAAACTTTGAGTGGTATTATTAGCTCACCAGGGTTTAAATGAGTATAAAATTTGAATTAGACTCTTATTTGTACAACACGTACAGATAGGAGTTTAATTATTTTGAAATAGAAAGAATACGTCTTCGTTATTTTTTTCGTGGTAATACTTATTATTACTGTGAGATGTACTTGAATTATAGTAGAATTTAATTGGAGCTGATAGCTAAGGTGAGCAGGTATTAACTTGCGTCATTTAGAGGAGGATAGCATGTCTCACGGTGGTGATATCTATAGAAATCAAGTGACTATGGACTTTTCGGTGAATCTGAATCCATTGGGAACACCGAAGGAGATAATCGATGCGGTACTGAAAGCTCTTGATAATGCCGGGAAATATCCGGATCAGGAGCAGGAGGATGTCAGAAGAATCATTGCTGATTATGAGGGAGTGGACAGTAATTGTGTCCTTGCAGGAAACGGGGCATCGGAGCTGATGATGGCAGTATCCAAAGCTCTCGATCCTAATAGAGCGCTGTTGTTTGAACCCACTTTTTCCGGATATGAATATGTTCTGAAGTCGTCGGACTGTGATATTGTGCACCATATGCTTGTGGAAGAAGATGGATTTGCTTTCACTAAAAAAGACATTGAAGCGGCTTTTGAGCGCAATGACCATCGCGCTATATATGACCTGGATGATACGGCTGACATGCAAAGCGACGTGGAAGCAAAAGCAGAGGACCCTGAACTAATTTTTTTGTGCAATCCTTCAAATCCAACAGGTCTCTGCATCGATGAAAATTTGCTCACTGATTTGTTGAATACTGCCCAGAGAAAAGGAATATATGTCTGCCTGGATGAGAGCTTTGTGCTTATGTCTGACAAGGCAGTGAAGAGAAGCGCAGCAGATCTTTTGCGTAAGTATGACAATCTGATCCTGATACAATCTCTGACAAAGCTTCTGGCGATGCCCGGAATCAGGATGGGATATGTGCTGGCTTCGGCAGAAAATATTGCAAGGATAAAGAAGCATCTTCCTGAATGGAATCTTTCTGTAACATCAGAGGCTGCCATAAAAGCCGGGATAAAGATGATCAGTGAAACTGATTTTGTTAAGAAGAGTATTGACGAGATAATTGTCGAGAGAAGTTATCTTACGGAAGAGCTAAAAAAGCTTGGGTTTAAAGTATATGACAGTGACACATCGTTCATTCTGTTCAAGGCTGGTGCAGACCTGTTTGAAAAACTCCTTGATGAGAGAATACTGATCAGAAACTGCAACGATCACAGAGGACTTGGTAAAGGCTATTACAGGGTTGGAGCAAGGAATCATGAGGACAACGTGAAACTGATAAAGGCTTTGCAGAAAATTGTCTGACATATAGCGGAATGTACAAGTCATGTAGCTGCATGATGACTTATCAGGAGTCGGGTGGTAGTACCAAGTATAAGTTTTATTGCTCTTGGTACTACATGATGATTCCCAAAATGGCCATCTGTAGTAACATCAGCCCGTTTTAAAAAGTTTGTTACTACATGCAATACATTAAAAACGTTGACTGTAGTACTATATGGTTCTTTTTTTGAACTTGTTGCTACAGGATAGGGCAGATGTTGTGGTTACAGATGACACTGACTCTGAGGTTTGCCACATTATGAATTACATAGGTAATTACCAGACCAAAAATACAAAATGAGAAAATGATAACACCGAGAGGTTTCAAACTGTGAAGAGAATAGTTATTTTTTCAGGAACGACGGAAGGAAGGATTTTATCAGAACTACTTACAAAGGAGAAGATTGCACATACCGTCTGCGTGGCCAGTGAATATGGAAAAGACATGATGGAAGAGAACCCATATGCAGCAATACATGTGGGGAGGATGGATGAGGATGAAATGACGGGATTTCTTGCAGATCAGGACAATCCCGCTGAGACCATTGTTGTTGATGCAACGCATCCCTATGCAACCGAGGTTACATCTAACATAAAAAAAGCGACGGAGTTTCTGAATATCCGATATATGAGGGTGAAACGACACTCTGAAGACGAATCTCCGACAGGATTTCACTATATCGAGATTGCAGAGTGCGCTGAAGCAATAGATAAGACAGAAGGGAATATTCTTCTTACTACAGGAAGCAAGGAACTTACTGAGTACTGTAAAGTCGTTTCTGAAGACACCAGGAAAAGAACTTATGTCAGGGTCCTTCCAACCGCTGAGAGCCTGAAAATCTGCGAGGATGCTGGCATAGTACAGGATCATATTATCGCAATGCATGGCCCGTTTGGGAAGGAACTCAACGAGGCTATTATCAGACAGTACAGCATTAAGCATCTGATCACTAAGGACAGCGGTGTTGCAGGAGGATTTAAGGAAAAGAAAGACGCCGCTGATGCATGCGAAACTAGTCTTCATATCATAGACAGACCTACTGAAGAAGAGGGCATGGAGATAAATGAGGTTTACACAATACTCACAGGAAAAGATATGCCGAGTTATGTGGCTGAAATGCAAAGCCCTATAAAAGAAAGTGGGGATGAGACACCTACACCAGAAGTTTGCTACGTGATAGGAGCCGGAATGGGTGCAGACTTCTGCCTTACCATGGAAGGCAAGAAAGCGTTAGATTCCAGCGATGCTGTATTTGGAGCCGAGCGCCTTCTTAAGAACATCTCATGTCCCCAAAAGTATGTCATGTATCTTGCAAAAGATATAATACCTGTGATTGAGGCTGAAAAAGTACGAAGGCCAGTAATTCTCTTTTCCGGTGACACAGGTTTTTATAGCGGCGCAAAAGCTACTATCAGAGAATTAAAAAAGTGGAAACCGGACCTTGATATAAGAGTTATTCCGGGAATATCCTGCGTTTCATATCTGGCGTCGAAGCTTCATGAAAGTTACGACAGGACGATGCTTTATAGTATTCATGGAAAAAAGACAGAGAGGGATATGTATGGACTTCTGGATCAGGTGAAATTTAACGGAAAGGTATTTGTTCTATTATCAGGGTCAAAGGACATATCTGTTATAGCTCATAAAATGATAAGGTTTGGCATAGATGGCAGCATAACAGCTGGTGCAAATCTGTCCTGTGAAAACGAAGAGATAAAAGAGATGACGCTGGACGAGGCTGCCAGATATGGTAACGACGGCATTGTAACCGCGCTGATAGTAAATAACAATCCTGCAAAACGTCCTCTCATCAATGTGAAAAAAGATGCTGATTTTGACAGAACGGATGTCCCGATGACAAAGGAGTGCATCCGTCATGAAAGTATTATACGCCTTGGCCTTCGTGAGGGTGATACGTTTATCGATATCGGAGGTGGAACCGGCAGTGTTGCTATTGAGGCAGCATCTCTGCATCCAAGCCTTAACGTCTTCACAATTGAAAAGAAGCATGTAGCTGCAGAACTCATTGAGAGAAATGTAACAAAGAACAGGCTCTGTAATGTGACTGTAATTGAGGGCAAGGCAGAGGACGAACTTCCAAAACTGCCGACACCGGACTGTGTATTTATCGGCGGCAGCGGTGGACAGATGAAAAAAATCGTAGAAGTTCTCCGGGAAAAGAGACAAGGAATAAGATATGTCATAAGTGCTGTCAGCCTGGAGACAATTGAGGAAGTCAGAGGAATTATCAGGCAGTATGAACCACAGGATGAAGAAGCGGTGATGATCCAGGTAAGTGATGTTGAAAAAGTGGGAACACATCACATGCTTAAAGGGCAGAACCCTGTCTGGATATTCTCATTTGTAATGTGATGTGTTGTACAAGCAAATTACAGAGTTGGCAGGTTGTTTTGGCAGACATAACATAATAGGATTTGTGGGGATACGAGGAAATATTGGATGAGAGAGATTCGTTCAAATAGAGTGGTGATTGCAGCAATAGGCAGTGGAAGCGGCAAGACCACCTTAACCTGCGCACTCCTGCAGGCGCTTAAGGATAGAGGGCTTGACCCCGTCTCTTTTAAGTGCGGGCCGGACTATATAGATCCGATGTTCCACGAAAAAGTGCTGGGCATTGAAGGAAGAAATCTGGATACATTTTTTGCCGGAAAAGAAGGTGTACAGCGCACTGTAGCTGGCTGCGGGGGCAGATATGCCGTGATAGAGGGAGTGATGGGGCTCTTTGACGGGCTTGCGCCTGACTCGGTTTCGGGCTCATGCTATGAAATTGCCAGTATTCTGGGGAGCCCTGTAATACTTGTAGTTGATGCATCAGGCGTCGGGCGGACTGTTATCTCGATTATTAAGGGGATGCTGACCGATGATACGGAGCACCTGATAAAAGGTGTGATCCTGAACAATATGTCGGAGGGATTCTACAACAGCATGGGGCGGTTTTGGAAAAAGAGCTGTCAGTGATGCGAAGTGACGTAAAGCTGCTGCGATATTCCCGCGTAGACACGAGTCAGGCAGACATGCTCGCATGTCTATCTGGCGACGCCCGCGGAGTCAGATTACCCTGTCGGCCTGATAAGCAAAAGCCAAAGAATAAGCCGACGGAAAAGGTGGTTTCCAGCTTAGTCAAAGGGAACCCGTCGGTAGAGATAAAGAAAAACGCCGTTTATACCGCCGGATTAGATGTTTCCCAGTATAATCGAGGAGAATATGCCGCAAAAGCCCCTTGACAACAGAAGAACGGAGCGGCTGCTTAGATTCTATGGGCAAAGTTCTCTTTTGTTGTTGCCCAAAAATGACAATGACAAATCATTTTGGCAACGGAAATTTGACGATAGTTATGGGATAATATAATAAAGCTTAAAAATTGTTAAAATATTTTAGATATTAGAAGAGGCCCCTACAATTCACTGGGGAATCGGTAGAAAGTTGAAGTTTGTAAAGGAGAGCATCAGAAATGTTTTGTAGAAATTGCGGAAAGCAGCTGCCTGATTATGCGAGATTCTGTGATGCTTGCGGAACACAGGTGGGTATTGTGTCGCCGGATGCGCCGTCGAACAGCCCGGTAACACCTGCACCGGATACGACGCAGACAAGCCCTGTAACACCTGCACAGGATACGATGCAGACAAGCCCTGTAACGCAGGCATTGGAAGATGATTACAATGAGTCGTCGGAGGCGGTCGAACATGAAGTAACCATCACTGAGTCGGATTATGAGATGGCAATGGCTACCTGGGGGCCAGCTCCTGTAAAATATGTAGATGACAATGACAATGCTGACGAAGGTGGAGCATTCGAAGATGTGGAGTATGTTGTTGTCCACAGTTATGTAAGAGCCGTCAATATCGCTATTGCGAGGGGCGCCAAAGAGTGGCGCAGGGCATACGAAGGCGAAGAAGAGATGGAATGTGATGATTGTGTTGCTGATACCAGTCTTGGCGAGCTTATGAAGATGGCAGAGAAAGACGATCAGGACAACAATAAGCGCGGTATCAAATGCAGCTATGTAGTATCCCAAGAGGGCGCCATAGGGGTGCTGGTTGATAAGGATGATGATAATTACTTTGAGCATGATTTACACTGGCTGGTATATACTCCGGAGCGCACAATGCTATACCTGCCAATGTGGAGATATGAGATTGAGAGAGGCGATGTTTGTTAAGATTTGACTGGAGGTGTAAATATGCTTGGAAGAGCCAAATGTAAGATCTTAAAAGAAATCCGACAGACGATTGCAGATGAGAACGATATCCCCTATGTGACACGGGAGTGCACGTATCAGGGGGATTGTTCAGGCACTTGTCCGAAGTGTGAAAGTGAGCTGCGGTACCTTGAGCGGGAACTTGAAAAAAGGCAGCGCCTTGGGAAAAGAGCTGTTGTGACAGCGCTATGCTCAGGAATGGTTATAGGAACAGCTGCCTGTGGAGGTCCTGGGATATTCGAGCAGGAACTGGGCGGGGCACCTATGGAGTGGGATCCAGGCGATGACGGCGGACATGTCGTACAACCGGAGGAACAGCTTGCAGGTGCTGCTGAGGTATGGCCGGAAGAGGATGAAGAAGAAACAGATAGTTCCAAGACCCCCGGTGATGCCTTTGATGGTCTTAAGTCCTTTGCGTCAACCTTTAACTCTGGCGGCGTAGTTAACGGAGCAGAGGCTTGTCCGCTGTACACCGCAGAGGATGACATTGTCCTCAAGGCTGTATCAACATATCACTGGAATGGCGGAAGTGGTGCAGCTCCCGGATCCATAAGGATATATGATATGACGGAAGAAGAGAGTGTACTTATCGGAACATGGGATGCTACCGCAAGGGCTGGATCCGGAGCAGACAATGTATACTGGGATGTTTTTCCAAACATTCAGCTTGAAAAAGGACATAAGTACCATATTAAAGACTCTGATCCGGAGACCTGGAGCACCAACGACCAGGCCAGCAATATGGGCTTTGTCGAGCTCTATACCGACGAAGAAGCAGAGGTAACAGGCGGTGGATTTAAGCTTATTTTACAGGCATTGAATAAGCTGATAAACGGATGAAGCTATGGACAGACTGTTTCCATTATTAAACATATCACGTCACAGGATGGGAATTGATGGACGAGGAGTGACGACACTTGTGTGCGGGGCAGGCTGTCCTCTTAGCTGCAGATGGTGCATAAACAAACGTCTTTTAGCGGAGGGAAGGCCTCAAATGGTCACAGCAGACGAGCTCTTTGAAATGGTCCGTGGAGATGACCTTTACTACAGAGCGACAGGAGGGGGTATTACCTTTGGTGGCGGTGAAGCCCTTTTGCAGGCTGATTTCTTTGCGTCATTCAGGGATAAGTGCAAAGATGAGTGGAGGCTCTGCGCCGAGACTTCGCTAGCGGTGGATCGGGATAAAGTGGATCTGGCTTCGGAAGCAATCGATGAATTTATTGTGGACTGCAAGGATATGAATCCGGAAATTTACCACTCGTATACTGGTGGCAATCATCAGTTGATGAAAAAGAATCTTATCTTTCTCATAGAGAAGCTCGGGCCTGAGCGGGTAGTGGTCCGGGTCCCTCTGATTCCAGAGTATAATACTGAAGCAGACCGCCAAAAAAGCATCTCAAGGCTCAGGGAATTTGGCGTTACGAGGATAGACATATTTGATTACGTATTAACACAGGGCATCCGCTGATGCCTGTGATCTAGGGAGATTGGATTAGTGGATAAAATCTGGGAAGAAATGTATAACGCGGCAAAGGCTGTGCTAAAACCGGTAACGATATCTGATTATGTGTCTGCCGGGGAAGTATCTGCGGCAGTTCGGTCAAGATCCGGAAAGATCTATACGGGCGTATGTATCGATACCTGTTCCACACTTGGAATTTGTGCCGAGAGAAACGCAATTTTTAATATGATCACCAATGGTGAATATGAAATTGACCGGGTTCTCTGTATTCCGCCAAACAGTGGTAAAGGAGCCCCTTGTGGAGCGTGTAGAGAACTGATGGTTCAGCTTATGCCCGGGAAATATAAAGACATTGATATCATGATTGATTATTCTGCAGGACGCGTGATGAAACTTGGTGAGCTGACACCTGAATGGTGGATTGATTAACTCTAAAGATAAAGAGAGTAGGGGCAGGATCAATATCCTTTCCCTGCTCTTTTTTTACGATTATGCATTGTGTCGGAGTCATTCCATACTCTTTTCTGAAACATCTGTTAAAGCATGTGGCAATGGAGGGTGGCATAGTAAAAGCCTTAGCGGGATGCTAAAATATTTAGTGTAGGTAGCTGACAAATGAGGGGTAAGAAGAATGATCAACAGGGCAAAAAAGATACTGGCGCTTGCAATGACGTGTGGGCTTCTGGGAACTACTGTATACTGTGCGGGAGAAGGTTTTCATGACTATGCCAAAGAAGAAAAAAACCTGAATGCGGAGACAGCTTCATCCCAAATATCGGAACAGGTGCAGATATCTGATTCCGATTCGGAAGAGGGATGCGGGGATGATGAGGAGGAGAACGAGAGCTCTAGAACTGTTATCCTGTACATTATAGGCGCGGATATTGAATCTGATGAGGCTTTGATTACAAGACAGCTATTGGATGTGCTTGAGTCAGATATTCCGGAATCCATGCGGTTTATTGTGGTAACAGGAGGCTCAGAGCTCTGGCATATGGATGACCCTGAGTGTTATAAGCAGTATGTTACAGAAACTCTTTTCCCTGGCAGGGCATCCTATGATGATTGTACTGATGAAGAAAAGGCAAGGATAAATGCTGATGCAAAAAATCTGTTAACAAAATACAGCACTGAAATATCCGGGGTTCAGATCTGGGCGATTGAAAACGAGAACAACAAAAACAGCTTAAAGCTTCTTCGCACAGTGAATAACGAATATGTTATTAATCCTGATTTCATAACTGAGAGCATAGACTTTGCCACAGAATATGCTCCCGCGCAGAAATATGATCTGATATTAAGTGGGCATGGGAGTGGATTGACGGGGTTTGGCATAGATGACTTGTATAAAGCATGGAGCAGCGAACATCCGGAGGAAGATCCGGTATATGCCTCTCCAATTCCAATCCAGGCTATTGCGGAGGCTTTTTCGAAATCCGGTTTTATAAAAAATGGCAGTAAGTTTGAACTACTGGGATTTGATTCATGCCTTATGGGAGGCTTTGAGACTGAATATTCACTTTCGGAATTTGCTGATTATTTTGTTGCATCCGAAGAAAATGAGGCTGACAGTGGATGGCTTTATTCGAGAATGATACGTGCCGTCAGGGAAAATCCCTTCATAACAGGTATTGACCTGTCAAAAGCGATTATAGACAGCTATGCCAAACAATATGATGGAACAGCTTTTACATTGTCAGGCGTCGAGTTGAAACAGCTGGAAAGGCTTGATGATGCACTCACAAAGTTCTCTTCTTTGCTTTATTTAGAAACAGACGAGAATTACTGCCGTATAATGAAAAACTTTGAAGGCGACTCCCACTTTAATGATAAGTATGGTTATGGATCAAGCAATCTTTATGATCTGAAGAGAGTAGCAAAAGCTTTTTCAAGTGATGACAGCTACTCTGAAGAGTTGAGAGCTGCGAGTTGTGATCTGATAAACGCTTTATCAGATGCTGTTATCGCTAATTTTGGAGGAATGGATGAAAATGGGGGCCTGAGCATTTATTTTCCAAAACATGCCCTATACTATAAGGTTTTTGAGGATGGCAACTTATATTTTACCAATAGTGCGGAAAACTATCTTAAGCAATATGAAGAGAATGGATTTAACGAGGCATATACGGAGCTGGTAAAAAAGCTTGTATTCAGGGATTTGGTCGGAGCATGGTTAGGAAAGTTTTTATGGCAGAATGAGGATGATCTTTATGCTGAACGCCTTTTGGGGGCCATAGAAAAAAATGGATTATTGCAATTCATAGTTGATCCTTCAGATATAGACATGAATGATCCTGAGGATCCGTTTGTACATACTGTTCAGGAGCGGATAGACGAGAGAATACACACAGGAAAGATAACTGTAACGGTTCCCGAGAGGAAATATGATGACAAGGATCACTGGCATTATGAGGATACTGCAGATGTGCATGTGGAGAATACTGACAGCGAACTTGCAGAAGACGGCCCGCTTGTGGAGGTAACGTTTGGGGATGCCGGAACATCTCTGGGAAGCACTTTATTTTTTTCAAATTCTGAAACGAGCGGAACAAACGAGGAAGACAAGGAGTATCTGGACCTTACAGTTTCTGCGTTCAATCAGAGGTGGTATACATTGAACGGACAGATTACCAGTATGTACATCACGGGGATAAAAGATGATCGCAGCGGTTATTATGGGCATATTCCACTTCTTGAATGGAATAACGCAGAGTATGCAGCCGGTACAGAGGAAGATAACAAGGACAGGGATCAGTATATCCTTGATGCTTCAACGGAAGACAAGTTCAAAGCTATCTGGCTGAATGTGGAATGTAATATTAGTACAGATGCGGACGGGAATACGAAGCAGGAACTAACACCGGTAAATGGCGAGATCGTTGATATGGATTATCTCGACAGTGGAAGATACATGGATATAGAAGATCTTGCTGACAGATATTATGAGATACTTGGTGGAGCTGATGGGACATATCACCTTGATGAAGAGCCTGAGATTTCGTCATTAGGCACGGTATATATTAACAATGAGGGAACAATAGATATTGATAATTCATATGTTGAGAAGCTCACTCCCACATATTTTTTCACAGATATCTATGGCATAGATTACAGTATGACCAATGAGAATCTTGGGAAAGATGATAAGGGAAATCCAAGGGGAATGGATGATTTTTACCAGCCAATCCCGGCAGATGTCCCTGAAGAGGAGATTGTGACCTGGGAAGAGAGCCAGCTCCTTGCAGGGCAGGTCCGTGAGCAGGCATATAATACATATCATGATTGACCTATTGTGGAAAAGGGGGTATACTTTACTTTAGTGCTTTAAAGTGTAAAGAAACAATATATTAAAGGAGCACTATATCTTTTTTGGAGGAGTTACAAAAATGCCTATTACAGACTTACTAGAAAGAAACAGTAAGCTATACGGGGAAGAGGTCGCCCTGGTGGAGATCAACCCTGAGATCAAGGAGGAGCAGAGAGTTACCTGGAAAGAGTACGAATTGATCCAGCCAACTTCCACAGCTTATTACAGAAGACAGATCACATGGTCAGTGTTTGATGAGAAGGCCAACAGAGTTGCCAACATGCTGATCGAGAGAGGGGTCCAGAAGGGACAGAAGTGCGCAATACTTCTTATGAACTGTCTTGAGTGGCTTCCGATATATTTTGGTGTCCTTAAGGCCGGTGCAGTTGCAGTTCCGCTGAATTTCCGTTTTGACTCAGAGGAGATCGATTACTGTCTTAAGTCTTCTGATTCAGACGTATTGTTCTACGGCCCTGAGTTTATTGGAAGAATTGAGGACATTGCCCAGAAGCTGAAAAAAGAGATGCTTCTTTTCTTCGTTGGCGATCAGTGCCCAGCCTATGCTGACGACTATTACAGATATGCTTCTAATGCTTCATCAGTTGCACCCAAGGTTCTTATTGAGGACAAGGATGATGCGGCAATTTATTTCTCATCAGGAACCACAGGTTTCCCGAAGGCTATTTTGCATATTCACACAGCCCTCATGCAATCCGCACAAATGGAAGCAATGCATCATGAGACTACACACAGTGATAACTTCCTTTGCATACCGCCGCTGTACCACACCGGAGCTAAGATGCACTGGTTTGGATCACTCTATACAGGTTCGAGAGCTGTTCTTTTGAAGGGTAATTCACCTGAGGCTATATTCAGAGCTGTGTCCGAGGAGAGATGTACGATTGTTTGGCTCCTTGTTCCGTGGGCTCAGGATATTTTAGCAGCGCTGGATTCCGGTAAGCTTAAGATTGAAGATTATCAGCTATCCCAATGGAGGCTTATGCACATCGGTGCTCAGCCGATACCGCCATCACTGGTTCGCCATTGGCTTACATATTTCCCTCATCATAAATACGACACCAACTACGGACTTTCAGAATCAACAGGTCCCGGCTGTGTTCACCTTGGAATGGAGAATGTACACAAGGTTGGAGCCATCGGTGTTCCGGGCTATGGATGGAAGACCAAGATCGTGGATGAAGAGGGACAGATTGTCAATAAGGGCGAAATTGGAGAGCTCTGTGTAAAGGGCCCCGGCGTTATGGTTGAGTACTACAAGAACCCTGAGGCAACAGCAGAAATACTTAAGGATGGATGGCTCTTTACCGGTGATATGGCTAGACAGGACGAGGACGGATTCATCTTCCTTGTTGACAGAAAGAAGGATGTCATCATTTCCGGAGGTGAGAACCTATATCCTGTACAGATCGAGAGCTTCCTTATGAAGAATGACCGCATTCATGATGCTGCTGTTATCGGACTTCGCGATGCACGTCTCGGTGAGATTGCAGCAGCTATCATTCAGGTAAAAGAGGGTATGACCCTCACTGAAGATGATGTGATGGATTTCTGCAGAGATCTGCCAAGGTACAAGAGACCCAGGAAGATCATCTTTGCAGACGTCATCAGGAATGCAACCGGCAAGATCGACAAGCCCAAGCTCCGTGAGATCTATGCGGGTTCCAGCATAGTAGAAGATCAGAACAAGTCATGAGATCCGGGGCAAAAGCCTGCCCTGTGACCCAGTAGACAAAGTGTGTAATTTTTGCTCATGTTGCCCCGAGCACTCCGCTGAGCCCTAAGCGTGAATTACTCGTGCAATGGCACTCCTAATTCCCAGGTCTCAGCTCCATGGGGCAAAAATCGCAAAATATTTCACACCGTTTGACTCCTGGGTCACAGGACAGGACTTTTGCCCCTCATTTAATAACGCTCAGATATCAAAATTTAATGGGATAATTTTTATATGAATAATGAAAACTCAGTTGCTCTGGTAAGATGCAACAACTATGAATACGATACAGTGAGAAAGGCTCTCGACGAGAGCCTTTCTCTGATTGATGGCCTCAGCTTTGTGAAGCCCGGCATGAAGGTGGGAATTAAAGCCAATCTGGTTACGGGATCGGCCCCGGATAAGGCCATCACTACGCATCCCATTCTTCTGAGAAGACTCTGTGAGGTGCTGACTGAGCGAGGCGCGGAGGTTGTAATTGGTGATAGTCCGGGAGGTCTTTTTACTCCTGCATTTGTTCAGAACGTTTATAAGAGCTGCGGGTTGAATGAACTGGAGGAGTCCATGACTGGGGTAAGCCTTAATAGGAACTACTCCGTGAAAGAGGGCGAATTCAAGGAGGCTGTGTCACTTAAGTCATTCTCCTATACAGGATGGCTTGACGATGTGGACGTCCTTATCAATTTCTCAAAACTCAAGACCCATGCCATGATGGGCATGAGCTGTGCAGTAAAAAATATGTTCGGCTGCATACCGGGTACAACCAAGCCTGAGTACCATATGAGATTTCCGGAGGAGAAGGCTTTCGCCAATGTGATGGTGGATCTGAATGAGTACTTTAAGCCTGTACTCTATGTAGTAGACGCCATAGACGGCATGGAAGGCAACGGACCTACGGCCGGGGAAAAGAGACATATCGGTGCGGTATTAGCTTCAAAAAGACCTTATGACCTGGATATGGTCTGTGCACAGATTATAAACATGGGATTGAATGATGTACAGACCCTTTTGGTGGCAAACGAGAGAGGACTGGGGCCCAAGGATGTCAGTGAAGTGAATGTCATCGGAGAGCTTAACCTCAAAGAGGCAATAATTCCTGATTTCAAGAGAGCCACCATCCATCAGAGCATAACCTTTGAGGGAGGAGGGTTGTTCAACACTATTAAATCCAAAGCTGTAAAGCTAGCCTATTCCACTAAACCAGAGGTTAAAAAGAGTGAATGTGTAGGCTGCAAAAAATGCTTTGAGACCTGCCCCGCCAAGGCCATCACCATGGTACCTGTAAGCAGTGGATCAAAGGGCAGCGCCATTCCTTCCATTGACCGCAGCAAGTGCATAAAGTGCTTCTGCTGTCAGGAGTTCTGTCCCGTCGGAGCTATGAAAGTTCATTATAACCCTTTGGGTAAGCTTTTGAATAATATACAAAAATAGAGGGCGTGCGAACACGCCCTCCCTTTATCTAAAACTTTAGTTTTCTTCAATAATCTTTTTAGCCAGAGGTGATATCTGCTCAAGGACATTACTCATATCCTCAAACATGTATCCCTTCTGGGTGATCTTGTTCTTGAGCTTTTTTACGTTAGAAGCCACATCGTTAAAGTACTCTTTTGATTCTTCGATATTTCCTGAAACCTTGTCAATCTCAGAATCGCAGCTTCTGATAACGTGTCCCATCTGCTCGCCTTCATCTCTTACGCTGTCTGCAACCTGACGGATGGAGTTGATGACTTCCTCTGTCTCGGTGATGCGAAGATGTGACTGCTCAATGGCTGCTCTTGTATCCTCCAGAGAAGATACAAGGCGGTTATTATTCTCGAGAAGCTCAGCCATGCTGGTTCCGATCTCATTAACCAGAGCTTTGATCTCCTGTGAAAGAGAATTTACCTCAGTAGCAACAACTGCAAAGCCTTTTCCTGCTTCGCCGGCTCTTGCTGCTTCGATGGAGGCATTCAGAGCAAGAAGGTTTGTCTGTGATGCAAAGGAGTTGATCTGGTTTACCTTGTCCTTGATCTCGTCAAAGCTCTTCTGGAACTCATCAAATACGGTCTGCATGATATTGATGGTCTCAGAAACGGAATTTGAGCTCTCATCAACTTTGCGCATTCCAGCATTAGAATTGTCTGCTGTTTCCATCAGGTCTTTTATAATGTTGTCAAAGTGATCCGTAACTTCTCTGATGGCGCCGAATTCATTCTGGAAGCTGTCTACGCTTTCAATGATATTGCTGTATTTCTGCTGAACCAGGTCAAAGGAATCCTCAATGGTCTCAATACCCTTGATGGTTACGGATTCTTCTGCCTGAAGCTTATTCTTTTGCTCAATGGCGAATCGTCCTATCTCCTGAAATGGTGCCAGCTGCTCTCTAAGTGGTCTTGTAGGGGTCTTAACTTCCTCAACTACCTGTTCGTTTTTCTTATTCCAAAACATCTATTTATCCTCCATTCCGATTATTCAAATACTGCACATACCATAGTCTGGTTTACGTGTTGCTTCTTGTATTGTTCACCGCCGCCTACAACTCCAACGTGCTTGCCTAGCCTCGACATATCTGTCAGGAACGTGTTCAGATAGTTCTCTTTTGTAAAGAACAGATGTCTGTAGATGCAGTTAACGGAAAATACGAAGGAAATCTTGTGGTTTTCAGATTTGATCCTTGACCTTGTCTGCTCATTGATAGATCTGTAATCCAGAAGCTCCAGAATGCAGATGGTATCGTTTTCGCAGGCTTTCTTGTAACTTATCAGGCCTCCTCCGGAACTCACAGCGTATTGTGAGATGATGTAGGTATCGTCTCCTACAATACGACCAAGCGGGTTTTTAAAGACGTTATCAACAATGGCGCTTCTGCTGATTCCAAGTTCGCTGGCATAAACGTCAGCTGCCGGTCTGTTATCCAGAGTAACAAGTTCTCTGTTTTTCGGATTGACCTTTGTGGCTACGTGAGTCCTGGCGTCCTGAGGCATAGCATAGATGTTTTCTGAGTAGGTCCTGATCTTTCCGGAAGTGCTCTTTATCATCATCCAGGCGCAGGCATCTTCATATAATACACCGTTCACGCATACCTTACTGGTCTTTCCTGAAGGAGTGCCAAAGACTGTTCCTCCCAGGATAGGAACGGAAGTCTTTCCGAGAGCCACATTCATGGTTGTTACCAGGCGCTCTTCGTCATTGGTGCAATATTCCAGACAAACGGTATCCTGCTGACCGGGCCTTAAATCAGAAACAGCTTTATCGAGGTCCACTAAGTCAAATATAGGAGAAACAGAAAGAAATCTCAGAACACCTGCACGGATATTAGCTCCGCTTTCAAAAGCCACAACCACAAGAATCTTATCAGTGGCTTCAGATTCAATATATGTGGTTCCGCCGGTTCCGATTAAAGGAACATCGGGATACTTTTCAGATAACAGAGATGACACTTCCTCGAGCTGATCAAATGATGATTGGAAAAAAATTCCTACGGCAGAGGATATGCCGGATGTAGCTTCCTTTACAGCAGCCTCTGCATTACTGTTTTTGGATTTACCTACCTTGACTTGCACTGAGAATCCTCCTTTATGAAACAGGTTAAAATGTAAATAAAGAAAATACCTTCACATTATATAGTAACATATCATCGGTATTTCGTTATTAATCACATCTTAAATTTTTATGAAATCGTGCAAAAATAATGGGCTGAAACATAAAAGACACATATTTGAAGGTCAAAATGCCTTGTTTTGCCAACAAATATGTGATTTCATTATTTTTAGAGAATTTTGAAAAGAAAATAAAGATCCGTCAGGTGATAATATGCCATTTACATATAGTCTTGAAGAGGATAGAAAAGACAAGCACAAATTCATAATGATAACCGGTTATGAGGGCAGTGTACGAGACCTTATAGTTCCGGAAACTATTGATGGAACCAGAGTTGAAGCGATAGGAAATCATTCTTTTTCAGGAAGGCAGGATCTGGAATCGGTGCGCCTTCCCGAAACCATAAGAACCCTGTATGGTTTCGCTTTCCATAATTGCAGAAATCTTAAGAAAATCACATTGTTTGACAGCATTGACGACTACTATGATGGTGTTTGCAGGCAGTGCGACAGCCTCTCAGATATTGAGATAACAGTGAATCGGAGCTGGTTTGAAGTGATTCGCAATTTCCTTGCTGACTCCGACAGGACCCTGAGGTTTATCATAAATGTATTACAGGACCGTAAAGAGCCGATAAAAGAAACTATGTCTTTTGAACATGATAATTGCTATATCATTAGCTGCCTGACCTTCCCTGAGTATGTCTACGATTTTAACGAGAATACCATGGCCAGGACAATACAGTTTTCTATTGCGGGTTCCGGGATGTTTTACCGCGAGTGCGTCGACAGGCGCAGCATTAACTACAGAGAGTATGACAAGTTATTTGACAAGGCCAAGATCGATGGTGGCCGCATAACCCAGGACATAGCCATCGGCAGGCTCCTGTATCCGGTGGAATTGGATGAAAAGAGCTGCAATTCATATGAGAACTATGTTAAGGAAGCTGGTGAAGATATTCTGACAAGGCTGGTGACAGAAGCCGGTATTAGTCATGATGCATTAAATACAATGAAAGCTCTTTTGGCATATAGAAATAATCTTTTTGATGATGAAAGTATAGATATTGCGTTAAGGTTGGCATCATCAAAAAAATACACAGAGGTTTGCGCAATACTAATGGATGCCCAGAGGGCTTCGAGAGTAGGTATATCTACATCAGATAATGACATATTTGTATTCTGGTAACGCCGGTTTCATATATAAAATCCTTTCGGTTTCGTAGGCGGAAACCCACTGCCCTTGGGCGGTGGGAGGAGCCTTGTAAATTCGCAGCCATTAACTTTGGCTTTCGAT
>JAEEGL011581648.1_pt1 | contig 22119 bp, 25 predicted proteins | sample 9134231 | NCBI WGS metagenome assembly JAEEGL01 (sample SAMN16246548, study PRJNA631951) | gut metagenome | biome: gut microbiome; feature: rumen; material: fiber-attached | host: Bos | place: Iran: Karaj | collected 2018-10 | reverse complement strand
TAATCAGCACAATTAACCAAACTGGCATACCTTGCTTTGAACCACAATTTGGACATTTCTTTGCTTTTTTATCAATAAAACTTCTACATTTTTTGCATTGTTTAGTATTTGGATTTGAATTACTTTCAGTATTTTTTGCTTCTTCCACTATGTATACCTCCTTTCTAATATAAGTATATCACAAAAACTTCAGCCAGACGACATATTTTTTCAAAATATTGTGAAATAATTTACTCTGAAAGGTAGTGATATACTTTGACCAGTAGATATTCTAAGGAACAATTATCATTAATAGTAAGGATTAACATTAGGAAATACCGTTTGATGCGGAAGTATACACTTCAAGAACTTGCTGACTTAACTGGGCTAACACATGGATATGTTAGAGATTTAGAATGTTTATCAATTGATAAAACTCCACTGCTTGAAACGGTCGGAAAATTTGCAGATGCGTTAGAAATAGATATACGCCAATTATTTGATGATATAGTTTAGTCCAAACTAAGATGTTTGGATTTTTTTGGCATAAAAAAAGTAGTTATATAAACTACTTTTTAGTTTTATTGCTAACAAATTCATTTAGCATCTTTCCATATTGCATTTGGACTATACAACCAATAGATAGATTTAATGCGGCCATCAATAATACTACCAAGATAAGTGCACCAGATCCGGCAAAAATATCTTCTCCATTGCCATAAATATCAGATATACCATCAGCTATCATAAGAATAATTGCAGCTGCAAATCCAACATAAGCTAAGAAAATTGGTATAATTGAAAATAATTTTGCCCTTCTTCCATAAGCCGTTTTATTAAAATCATTGTGAGCTTTTGTTATTTCGTCATTATTCATTTTATATATATTCATTCTTTTTTGCTCCTTTCCCTAGTTTAATAATAACATATATTTTTTTAAATACAATATTATTTTGTTAACTTTACTTTCAGTTTACTAATGTCTTTTTTTATAATCATCCTTAATTTTCTAAAACCCCTAAATCATCTATAGTTAGTTCGGTCTGCTCTAATATTAAGTTGATATCTTCTTCAAAACTAGTTGGTTCACTACTTGTAATAGTTTCGTAGTAGCAAGCAGACATATCAGTATATAAATTATCCCATTCCTTAGCATCTTCATTTTCTATTTCTCCAGTTTCTAAATACTGTAAATAATCATTATGAACTTTATCACAAGTACTTTTAACATAATTTAAAGCCTCATTATAATTATTACATGTCATTGCCTTAGTTAGATAGTTATACGTGCAGCTATACGATACACTATCATCATATGTCCAAGTACCCGTTAAAGTGTTATTATCAATGTCAATTGTCTTCCTACCCATAAGATGAGTTGTTAGTGTTCCCATTACTTGCATCCATTCTTCATCTTGATCTAGGATATCATATCCTTCTTGGAGCATTGCTTTTACTTCATCTTTGGTATATTTATAAGTAGGCTTTTCATCTTCCTTCTCTTTTTCCTTTTCGTCTTCTTTTTTCTCTTCTTCCTTTATTTTGCTACTTAGTTTAGCTTTCTTTTCATATTTAGCTAATGATACTTTATCATCATATATCGTAACTTCTTTGTCACTTTGTGATGTATTAAATAAGTATTTTGCAAAGAAACCACCATCACCTGCTACATTGTAATCGATCTTAGTTTGCTTTTTGTCTTCTTTATTAATACTTACAGCACTTTTACCATTCGTATACATTCCAGCGCTCATCTTGGTAGTCATATTAAAATAATTGATGAAATTTACTTTAGCGTTGATACTGCCGCCAATTTTATTTTCTTCTTCGCCAATAAAATTAAGTTCTGTTTTATTATCAAAGGTATAACTACTATAGACTCCATTCTTACTGCTAATACCGATTAATAAACTGTTTTTGCCAGTCATTGAAGCGTTGATAAATCCTTTGCTATTCATATCTAGTAAGACGCCTAAATCAACTTCAGCATATAATCCTGGGACTTCGGTATCTAAACTTATTTTTCCAAATGATTTTGAAATTGTTTTCTTATCACTTGTTATGTTCTTATAATCATTTTCTAACCAGTTGGTATCATAGTTTTCGACACTATCTTTAAATTTGATCGCATCATATAGGTTTTTAAATCCATCATTACTATGATTTAAATTATTTTTAACTTTAATATCATAATTAATTTCTAAGACATAATCATAATCATTTAAAGAAATATCTTTATATAAATCGATGGATAAAACTAAAGTTAATTCAACTTTGGCATCATGATTAGTTAAGAATTCTTTTTTATTACTGGTATAAATGTTTATTCCTACTTCTAATGTACCATCTTTTTTATTCCATACAGGCTTATTTATTGTTACATCTTCTTTAGCATATACTGTATGAACTAAACTATTTAAAAATAAATTAAAATCTTTATTATTGACAAATCCTGCTAAATTAAGTTTTTCTTTGCCATAATAATCAATATCTTCAAAAACATTGTTTAATTTAGGGACTTGATATTGATAAGTGTCATTATCTACTTTTACTATTTCATATATGCCCATTATCTTATTATTGTCGTATGTAACAATAATATCATTTTCTTTAAAATCTTTACTACTTTTAATAGTTTTATCAGTTATTTCAAGATCGTTAACATTAGCTTTAATAATATTTTCTTTTAAAGTCATTTCTTGTTTAGCTGGTCTTGTTATCTTAAAAATAATCGTTGTAATATCTTTATATCTCTCATCCTTAAATTTACCATGATCGATTTTTAAACGATATTTTTCTCCTTCAGTATATAAATTCGCTGGTGCCTTAATTTGATTATCGATAAGTTTACTATCAACCTTATTACCATCACTATCGGTTACTTCATAACTAAAATCATTTTCTTTAATGACTTCAAAGAAAATATCGTTGCTAGCACCCAGTAGATAATAAGTGTCATTAGTTATCTTTCCGCCAACCATCTCAAATTCATCATAAACCAAATGCTCTGTTGGCTTATCTTTTTTATTTAGGAAATAATATCCAGTAATTGTCAATCCCAAAAGACACAAAAGAATTAAAATAATTATTAGCGTTAGTTTACGCTTATCAAAACCTACTCTTCTCATAATATACCTCCAAATACACAAAAAGATTAATCATAATATGACTAATCTTAGATACCATTAATTAATAATAACAATAATGACGCTAATGTGTTATGAAATGCATGGAAAGTGATATTTGTCCATATGTTATTAGTTTTAACATATAAATATGCCAAAAAACCTCCCATTATCATATATGGTACACTAGCAAAAATAATATTATATAGACTAGTCTCAGAAAAAATCGTATGGATCAAACCAAAACAAATTGCTGAAACAACAATAAATAGTTTATCATTTTTAATAAATCTACGAATACAACCTCTAAATAGCGTCTCCTCAACTAGTGGTGCATATAAGATTGTTAATGGAAATAATATAAATATTGGTAATGTTTCAACTTTTTGTTGATTCTCTGAAATACCAATTTTTGTTAACATAATAATTATAAAAGATGCAATATAATATACGATATAATATTTACCTACTTTACCGATTAAATTGCTGACATAAGCACCAAAGTTTTTCTTAAATACTTTAAAATTACTGCTAAGTAAATCATAAAAGAAAACAATTGCTAAAACCGTCATAATCAAGTAAAAAGCAATGCTAGTAATTTTTGTAAGTACTTTATTATCAGGAAGAAATCCACTAAAAATAAAATAAGATAGATAAATTACAAATAAAACAATTGCTAAAATTATTTTCTTGGCATCAACTTTTTCTTTTTCCAAAACTGGTAATTCTTTCTTTTTAGCAGTAGAATCTACTTCTTTTTTGGAAGCAGCTAATACCACAATATTAAGAATTGAGAACAATTGCGAAATAGAAACAAGGGATGTGAAATAACAAAATACACAAGTAACAATTGCTGCTTTCTTTTTCTTAAGCAGTTTTTCTCTAAAAGCTAAATAAATAATAACAATATTTAAAATAATATTAATGATGGCAAAACAGATAATGTATGTTCCACCTGTATTTTGGTACATTGCCTCGATTCTAGCTTGCATATCAGGTGGATATAATTGCCTCATTGCATCAACCATTGTTTGCATTAATTTATCAGCATTTGTCATCGCATACATTGATGCAAATATTTGAATAACCCCGGATACTAAAAAGTATATTTTCCTTTTCATCTTACCACCTATTTTAATTATATCATATAAAAAGAAAATATGATATAATAAAAGCAAATGGAGGTATGTTATGTATTTTAATAACAAAATTTTAATTGGTAAGAGTGATGATAAGGAATTAGCAATATTGCTAGATAAGGCAAACCGTCATGGTATTATTACTGGTGCCTCTGGTTCTGGAAAAACAATTACTCTAAAAGTCATGGCAGAAAGTTTTTCAAATGCAGGCGTTCCAGTGTTTTTAGCTGATGTTAAAGGGGATATTGCTGGTACATGTATGCCGGGTACACAAAGTGAAAAAATTACAGAAAGACTAGATAATTTAAAAATAAAGGATTTTAAGTTTAAAGGATTTCCAATCCATTTTTGGGATGTTTATGGCAAGAAAGGACATCCAATCAGAACGACAGTCAAAGATGTAGGCCCCACAATTTTATCGAGAATGCTTGGATTAAGCGAAGCTGGCGAAGGAGTATTAGCTATAGCTTTTAAAATTGCTGAAGATAAAGATTGGCCATTAATTGATTTAAAAGATTTAAAAATATTATTAACTTATTTAGGGGAACATAACAAAGAATATATTACAACATATGGAAATATTACAACTCAAAGTGTCGGTGTAATTCAAAGAAATCTATTACAATTGGAAAGTCAGGGTGGCAATTATTTTTTTGGTGAACCTAATCTGGATATAAATGATTTTCTACAATATAACGATGATGGCTTGGGATATATAAACATCATGGACTGTGTTGAATTATTTAAAAGTCCAGATTTATATGCCTGCTTTCTGCTTTGGCTGTTAACTACACTATACAATACATTACCAGAAGTAGGCGATTTGGAAAAACCTAAAATTGTTTTCTTCTTTGATGAGGCGCATCTCCTATTTGATGATATGCCAAGTCATATGTTAAAAGAAGTTACTCAAGTTGTTAAATTGATTAGATCAAAAGGAATTGGCCTATATTTTATATCACAAGCTCCGACTGATATTCCAGATGCCATTATTTCTCAACTTGGCAATCGTGTTCAACATACCTTAAGAGCATATACTCCTGCCGAAGAAAAAACGGTAAAGGTAGCTGCAAGTGCCTTTAGAACTAATCCTAATTTTAATACTATCGAGGCCATTAAAGAACTTGGCACAGGTGAAGCATTAATTTCTTTTCAAAATGAAAAAGGTGAACCAGAAGTTGTTGAAAAAACTATTATTTTGCCTCCTCAAAGTATGATGGGTGCTATCGATGATAGTATACGTTTAATGGTTATGAATAATAGTAAAGTAAAAGGAAAATACGAAGAACAAATTGATAGAGAATCTGCCTATGAAAAACTTGCTGCATTACTAGATGCTGAAAATAAAGAAAAAGAATTAGCTGAAAAAATGAAAGAAGAAGAAAAGGCTCAAAAGGAAGCTGAGAAGGAAGCAGCAAAACGTTTAAAAGAAGCTGAAAAAGCAAAAAAAGAAAGAGAAAGGGCTATTAAGAATTCACCAGTAACTAAGGTAGCTAAAAAAGCTGGTAATAAAGTTCTAAATAAAGTCCTAAATAAAGGTGTCAATGCCTTATTTGGTGAAACTAAAAAAAGTAGTAGTAAGAAAAAATCAAGTGATAGTGTCGGTGAAACGATTGCTAAAGGGTTGATGAAAAACTTATTTAAATAATAAAAAAAGAAATATAAATGATTATATTTCTTTTAATATGATTTCTTTTACTTCATTTGTAGCTCTGTCCAAATCATCATTTACCACAACATGATCATAAAAACTTACTTGTTTCATTTCTTCTTCGGCAATTTCTAATCTTTGATTGATTTTTTCAATTGGCTCTGTTCCTCTACCGATAAGTCTTTCTTTTAATGCTTCCATTGATGGTGGTGCAATATAGATAAGTAAGGCATCTGGAAATATTTTTTTAATATTTCTTGCTCCGTTGACATCAATTTCAGAGAATACATTTACTCCCTCATTCATCTTTTCCATGACTTTTTTCTTAGATGTTCCATAATAATTATCATTATAATAATTATATTCTAAAAATTCTCCCTCATCTATTTTCTTTTTAAATTCATCTTTTGTGACAAAGAAATAATTGACACCATCTACTTCCCCTTCTCTAGGAAGTCTAGTCGTAAATGATACTGAATACCAAGCATTTATTTCTTCGAATAGTTTTTTACAAATAGTTCCCTTCCCTACACCGGAAGGACCTGATATTACAATGAATTTTCCTTTACTCATAATTCACCCTCTCTATTAATTATAACAAATTTAAAAATAAGAAAGCAATCTATTTATAAACTTTAATTAAATTTGACAGTATTATGATATAATAAATGTGAAAAAGAGGTGCAAAATGGATTATAAATATGAATTTTTTATTGCTGGTAAGACCAGAAATAAAGATAATATTCTAAAAATATGTGATGTTTTTGATAAGTATCAAGTACCATATTATTGTTTTTTAAAGAATGATAATACTAAAGATACTTACGGTGATAGTGGTAAAACTGAAGAAGAAAATATGCAAGTATTTGAATCTTTAGATTTAAAAAGTGATATTGTTTTAAATATCTTTCATGAAGATTTAGATAATGAAAAAGCATCTAAAAACTTTTTATTAGTCTTACCGGCTGGTAAATCTGGCCATATCGAAGCTGGCATTGCCTATGGTATGGGAAAAAAGTGTTATGCGATTGGTGAATATGATGCAACAGATTCACTATATAATATTTTTGATAATATTTTTAAAGATGAAAAAGAACTAGCCGATTATTTAAAAACATATCGTAATCAATAAACATTTACATAAAATATATAAAATGCTATAATTATGCATATAAAAAGGAGGAAATATATGAAAATATACAACACATTAACTAAGAAAGTTGAAGAATTTATTCCTTATCATAAAGATAAAGTAACGATGTATACTTGTGGACCAACCGTTTATCATTATGCTCATATTGGTAACTTGAGAACTTATATCATGGAAGATATTCTTGAAAAAACATTAAATTATTTAGGATATAATGTCAAAAGAGTAATGAATATAACTGATGTTGGTCATCTATCTAGCGATGCTGATACCGGTGTTGATAAAATGGTAGCTGGTGCCAAAAGAGAACACAAAACCGTTTTAGAAATTGCTGAGTACTATACGGAATGTTTTAAAGCAGACTGCGCAAAACTAAATATTAAATGGCCTGAGACTGTTATACCAGCAACTTCTTTAATTGATTATTATATTGAATTTATCAAAGTATTAATGGATAAAGGATATGCTTATTTTACTAACGGTAACGTCTATTTTGATACATCTAAATTAACTGATTATTATAAATTAACTAATCACAATGAAGAAGAATTATTGTCTGGTGCTAGAGAAGATGTCGAAGAAGATACCAATAAACGAAATAAAACTGACTTTGTTTTGTGGTTTACTAAATCAAAATTTGAAGATCAAGAACTAAAATGGGATAGTCCATGGGGTATGGGATATCCTGGATGGCATATTGAATGCTCTTGTATTTCATTAAAATATTTAGGCGAAGAATTAGATATTCATTGTGGTGGCGTCGATAATATATTCCCTCATCATACCAATGAAATTGCTCAAACAGAAAGTTATATTGGTAAGAAATGGTGTAATTATTGGGTTCATGGAGAGCATTTAAATGACACTACTGGTAAAATGAGTAAATCAAAGGGCGAATTTTTAACTGTTAGTTTGTTAGAAAGTAAAGGCTATAATCCGTTGGCATATCGTCTATTTTGTTTAGGATCACACTTCCAAAATCAGTTGGTATTTACTTATGATTCATTAGATGGTAGTCAAAATGCCTATAATAAATTAATTAGTAAAGTAAAATCAATTAAAGCAGATGATTCAAAATTAGATGAAACTATTTTTGATAAATATAACAATGAATTTAAAAATGCCCTTGAAGATAATCTAAATACTTCAAACGCCCTAACCGTACTATATAATGTTTTAAAGAGTGATATTAATAATAATACGAAATTAGCCTTAATAAAATCATTTGATCAAGTATTATCTTTAGATCTTTTAAAAGAAGATACCGTAGATAATGAATTAGATAAATATGTTAAAGAAATGATTGAAAAAAGAAAAGAAGCTAAAAATAATAAAGATTTTGCTTTGGCTGATTCAATTAGAGAAGAATTATTAAATAAGGGAATTGTCCTAAAAGATACCCGTGAAGGTACATTATATGAGGTGATTAAATAATGCCAGAAATTAGCTATGCCATTTTATATTATGCATTGCCCGTATTGGGATTAGTAATTACTGGATTTGCTCAATTATTAATCAAAATTAATTACGGTAAATATAAACAAGTAAATGCCATAAGTCGTAAGACTGGTCGTGAAGTAGCTAGACAAATATTAGATAAACACAATTTAAAAAATATCGATGTTGTCGAAGTATCTGGTGATCTTACTGATCATTATGATCCAACTAAAAAAGTAGTAAGATTATCCAGCGACATCTATTCTGGATCAAGTATCGCATCAGTTTCTGTTGCTGCTCACGAATGTGGCCACGCTATTCAAGATAAAGAAAGTTATACGCCAATGCGTATTCGTTCAAAATTAGTACCAATCGTTAATTTCTCAACTAAAATTGGTTATTTAGTTGTCGTTATTGGTTTAACTGCCGGTATCCTAAAAATAGCTACCATCGGTATCATCTTGCTCATGAGCATGTTGCTATTCCAATTGGTAACACTACCAGTTGAATTTGATGCATCTCGTCGTGGTAAAAAGGAATTAGATGAATTATATATTCTAGATAGTTCTGAACAAAAAGGCGCTGCTAAAATGTTACGAGCTGCTGCCTTCACATATGTTGCTTCAGTCTTATCTACCCTATTCCAAATTTTAAGATTAGTCCTTATGGTCGCTTCAAGAAGAAGTAGAAAATAAAAACTAGGAAATCCTAGTTTTTTATTTGAAATCCCATTTAGGAATAAAACTTTCACTTTGTGTACCGCCATCTTGAATAAAAGCGTTTCTAATTCCTAAATTCCAAGCATAATCGATTATTTCATCATATATTTGATCATCGACTTTTTGATTTAATTCATCATATTTACATACTCTTACTGGCGTATATTGATTCATAATACTGATATATATTTTATCTTTATAATTATCATATAAATATTTTAATATTTTTTTAGAATCTTCTTCCCTTTTCGGAAGCAATAAATGTCTAACAATTACCCCACTTACCATATTACCGTCTTTATCAAAAACACATTCTGGTTTTTGTTTAACCATTTCTCTTAATGATTCAGAGGCATATTTAAAATAGTCTTTGCATCCAGAATATTTAAAAGCATATTCATCACTATAATATTTAAAATCTGGCAAATAGATATCGATTATTCCATCTAATAATTTTATTGTTTCTTTCTTTTCATAACCACTTGTATTATAGACAATTGGTATCTTTAATCCTTTTTCTTTAGCTAAATTTAAACCATCAATTATCAAAGGCAAATAGTGCGTTGGTGTTACTAAATTGATATTGGTAGCGCCCTTCTCTTGCAAATCAAGACAGATATTAGCAAATTGATTTATATCTATCTCTACCCCATTTCCTTCTTCACCAATATAATAATTCTGACAAAATAAGCATCTTAAATTACAATTACTAAAAAAGATTGTTCCAGATCCATTCTTTCCAGTAATGGGAGGCTCCTCCCATACATGAAGATATGCCTTAGCAATTTTTATCTTATTTCCCGCTTTGCAGTACCCTACTTCCCCCTTATTTCTATTAATCATACAATTTCTAGGACATAGCGTACATTTGTTTAATAAATTATTCATATTCATCACACAGAGTATTTTAACACATATTTGCCTAATTTTAAATTATTTGTTATACTTATATTGGTGATTTGTGTGAAAATATTAGATGTAAAATTAACAATTTCAGCTGTTAGAGAAAGTCAATTTCCAGATGATAATAAAGAAGAATTTTTATTGGTAGGACGCTCTAACGTAGGGAAGAGTAGTTTTATTAATACTTTAATTAATCGTAAGAATTTTGCTAGAACTTCAGCTAGTCCTGGTAAAACTCAGACTTTAAATTTTTATTTAATTAATGACTATTTCTATTTGGTAGATGCTCCTGGTTATGGTTATGCTAGAGTAAATAGGGAACTTAAAAATAAATTTGGTTTAATTATGGAAAGTTATCTTGAAAAAAGAGATAATTTAAAAATGGTCTTTATGTTAATTGATTTTAGACATAAACCAACCGATGATGATGTTATGATGTATAACTATTTAAAACATTATAATATTCCATTATCAATTATTTGCACGAAAGTAGATAAAGTAAGTAAAAATACACATGAAAGACAAATTAATGTAATAACTAAAACCCTTGGTGCCGATCGTAATGATTTGATATTATTCTCAAATGTTACTAAAATGGGTCGCCAAGAAGTATATGAAAAATTGATTAATACCTTAGATATAAAATAGAAAAGGAGGTAATATTATGAAAATGCCTACAGTTGCCTTGGTAGGACGTCCTAACGTTGGTAAATCGACTATTTTTAACCGTTTAGTTGGTAAAAAGATTTCAATTATCGAAGATACACCTGGTGTAACTAGAGATCGTATCTATGGGGATGTTACCTATAATGATTATAAATTTCATTTAATTGATACCGGTGGTATCGATATTGGTGAAGAAGATTTTAACAAAGAAATAATTGTTCAAGCTTCTTTAGCAATCGATGAAGCCGATGTCATTGTCTTTATCTTAGATGGAAAAGAAGAACTAAATAAAAATGACTTTGTTATCCGTGATATGTTAAAGAAAAGTAATAAAAAAATAATTTTGGCCGTCAATAAAATCGATAATGAAAAAAGAAAAGAAGATATTTATGGCTACTACGAACTAGGATTTGATAATATTATTCCTGTTAGTGGAGAGCATAATTTAGGTATTTCTATCTTATTAGATGAAATTACTAAAGATTTTAAGCCATATCAAAAAGAAGAAACTGATGATAATAAAATTAGATTCTGTGTTATCGGTAGACCCAATGTTGGTAAAAGTAGTTTAGTAAATGCTATCGTTGGTGAAGAGAAAGCCATTGTTTCTAATATTGCCGGTACCACTAGAGATGCTGTCGATACTGAATTTACTTATGATAAAGAAGATTATGTCATAATCGATACTGCTGGTATTCGTAAAAGTGGTAAAATCTATGAAAATATTGAAAAATATAGTGTCATAAGAGCCATGAAGGCGATTGAAAGAAGTAATGTCTGTGTCGTAGTTATAAATGCTGAAGAAGGCATTATTGAACATGATAAACATATTGCCAGTTATGCCCTTGAAGCAGGTAAACCAATCGTCTTAGTTGTCAACAAATGGGATACAATTAAAGAAGAGAGTATTAGTGAATATACAAAACTAATGCGCAGTGAATTTCAGTTTTTATCATATGTTCCAATTGTTTTTCTATCAGCAAAGACTAAAAAAAGAATTCATACTTTAATGCCTGAAATTAAGAAAGTATATGAAAACTCTAAAAAAGAGATTAAAACTAGTGTTTTAAATGATGTAATTAGAGATGCAGTTATTTTAAATCAACCACCTTCATATAAAGGAAAACGTTTAAAAATATATTTTGTTCATCAACAGGGGACGATGCCTCCGAGATTTATCTTTAATGTCAATAGTAATAAATTAGTTCATTTTTCATATGAAAGATACTTAGAAAATAAATTGCGTGAATCTTTTGATTTTGAGGGAACACCTATTCAAATTGAATTTAAGAATAGGAGCGAGGAATAATATGTTTTATACAGATACTGAATTAAAAGAGATATTTAAAGATAATAAAGAAATTTTTGATAAAGCATATGAACATACCAAAGAACGTCATAATGATTATCAAGCTAATTTTGCAATGGCCCAATTTTTAGTGAATTATGAAACACAATATATAACTAATAGTGATAATGATAAATCACGTGACCATATGAAAAAGTTTTTATATCATGGCTCTGAAATTGAACAATTCTTAATCGATTATGCAATATCATCATATATTTTTAATGATTTAAGTTGCCCGTTCTCGCTAGATGAATTACATGCTTATTCAAGTGATCCTGAAGAAAAATTAAAATATGATAAAGATAGTGTCATTGCAGTTGTAGCTGGAATCAGTGCTGAAAATAATTATTATCTCGTAAATATTTTATCAGTTAATCATACATTAAAAGAATCGCTAGTAAAATACTTAATCGAAGAAAGATATATTCAAAATCGTCGAAACGAACTAGATAATACCAAAAATACTAAATCTATTTTATTAACTGATGGTAGAAAGTTCACATTAAGTAAAAGTAAATTAAATAAAGATATCGATAATATGATCCGCGATGATGAAAGAACATATTATAAAGATGATTTAGATGATTATCAAAAATCGTATACCAAATAGTTAGCAGTAATGCTAACTTTTTAACTACATACATATATTAAACTAAAGGAGGGATTATGGGATTATCCGATAGTTTTTTTAAAAAAGTAGAAAATAAAACTAATGTCGATAAAAATACCATCTTAGGTTTAGCTAAAAAATTACAAAATGGTAATATGAAAGATGAAAGTACATTAAAGGAAGTAATTGGCACTTTATCAGAAATAACTGGTAAGCCAGTTACTAAAGAACAAGAAGCTAAAATTATCGATAGTGTTATGAATGATAAAGTACCAACAAATATTGACAAATACTACGAAAATTAAAGAAATTGCTTTACTTGTCGATAATTATTTGCTATAATACTTGCTGAGCGAAAGCTCCTTCCCTGAAAAGGGCATTAGACCATAAGGAGGTGTTTTATGAGAAAATATGAAATAATGTTCATAGTAAAACCTGATTTAGAGGAAAAAACGCTTAAAGACACTGTTAAGAAATTAGAAAAGACTTTAACAGATAACAAAGCCGTTATTACTTTATCTAAAGAATTAGGACAAAAAGAATTCGCATATGAAATTAAAGGATTCAAGTCTGGTTTCTACTACTTATATAACATTGATTCAAACAATGATGCAGCTGTTAAAGAATTTGATCGTATTGCATCAATCGATGAAAATATAGTTAGACATTTAGTTCTAAATATTGAGAAGTAGGAGGAAGTATGAATAGAGTATTATTAATCGGTAGATTATCAAGAGATCCAGAATTAAGACATACTAATAGTGGTATGGCTGTATGTCAAATCAACGTTGCTGTTGGAAGACGTACTGGTGCTGGACGTGAACCTGAAACAGATTTTATCAATGTTGTCGTTTGGGATAAACAAGCTGAAAATGTTGCTAAATATCTTGCCAAAGGAAGACAAGTTGCTGTTGAAGGTCGAATTCAAACGAGAAGTTATGATAATAACGAAGGTAAAAAGACTTATGTTACTGAAGTCGTTGCTAACAGTGTTGAATTTTTAGGTTCTGCTTCTGACAATCCAAAAGCATCTAGTCAAGAAGAGAATCCATTTGATGGAATGCCAATCGATGAACCTGCTGGAGCATCTATTGACAATGATCCATTTGCTAGCTTTGGCGAAAAAGTAGAAATAAGCGACAATGATTTACCTTTCTAAAAAAGGAGGAATAAACATGGCAGAATTTCGTAAGAAAAGAAAAAAAGTATGTTATATGTGCATGGGAAAACCTGTTGACTATAAAGATATCAATGTAATCAGTAAATATATAAATGATAGTGGTAAAATTTTACCAAGAAGATTCACTGGTACTTGTGCACGTCATCAAAGACATGTAGCAGAACAAGTTAAATTAGCAAGATTCATGGGCTTTGTACCATATACAACAAAATAAGCATATCTATGCTTGTTTTTTTCATATTTAGTAGATATAATAAAGAAAAGGAGGAATTATGAATAAAGAAAAAACAAAAAACATCATTATTTTTGTTCTTTTGGGAGTCATTATTTTACTAATTGGTATTATTGGTGGAGTGCTTCTAAATAAGAAAATGACTAACGAAACTCCTGATGAAAAGAATGAAGAGGTAAAGGAACCAACCACTGACGAAATCTTATCAAGCTTAGTTGGAGAATGGGGCATGTGTCACGGTGAATATGATTGTGAAGGAATAATTATTGGTAAGGATAATAATAATTATTCTTATACTCCATACAGAATGTGGTCAGAATTTGGTAGCAAAGGAATAATTGAAAAAACTGAAAAGACTGAGGATGGCAAATATACTCTCACAATTCATCACGAAGCATATGAAGATGATTTTAGTAGTTCACCAGAATACACTATTGATCAAACGATAGGTATTTCGGAAGTCGCTAATAACATTCTTTATGTTGGAACTGTTAAATTTCAAAAAATAGAGGGCGACCGCGAAACATTTTTCCGTTCAATTATGTCCTAAATAGAAAGAGGCGTGATTTATGAAAGTAATTTTTATTAAAGATCTAAAAAAACAAGGTAAAGTAGATGAAATTAAAGAAGTATCAGATGGTTATGCCATCAATTACTTAATTAAAAATGGTTATGCCGTTAAGTATACCAAAGGTAGTAATGAAAGATTAAATGAGGATATCAAAAAAAGAGAAATAAAAGAAGCCAATGATATCAAAGAAGCCAATAAAATAAAGGAAAAACTAGGTAAAGAAAATTTAATTTTTAAAGTTAACACTGGTAAAAATAGTAAAGTGTTTGGTAATATTTCTACCAAACAAATTGAAGAAAAATTAAGTAGTCTTGGCTATAATATTGATAAGAAAAAAATCGTTTTAGATACAGCACTAAATTCATTAGGTACTCATAATATTAAAATTATTCTTCATAAAAAAGTTGAAGCTAACTTAAAAGTTACTTTAAAAGAAGCTTAAAAATGTAAAATCACCTGTAAAATATAATTTTGAATATTGCTCGGGTGATTTTTAAGTGTTATCCTTATAATAGGAGGACTATAATGGAATATAATAACGATAACGTACAAGTATTAGAATTAACGGATTTAGTAATTGAAATTAAAAAACATATGCAACAAGCTTCAATTCCTGATTCGGTAATTGATAGGTTCCTTGAAAGTTTAAATGTTGGCGAATTAATTAAGATATTTAATGAACAACCTTTAGCAAATGTAGTCAATATAACCGTTAAAGATGCGATTAAAGACGATAATGGTAAGATTATTATGATTGTTGATTTAGATGAAAATATTTCAAAATGCGATATTTCTTTGGATAACGAAACTAAACAATATTCAATCGTAACTAGAATTAGTGATGGTAAAGTTGAAGATAGACTTAGAGTAACGAAACTTAACTTTGTCGATGATAACTATATTATAAGCAATGATATCGATGACTCAGCAGTTATCAGAAGAAGAAATAAAGATTATCGCTTTGAAGAAATAATCACCAATCATAGTATTCTAGAAACAGATTATTTTGATTATTTAGGTGTTCAATTTAAAAATAAAAGTCAGACTAAGCATGCTGAAATTGATGCCCTTCAAACCAAAGGGATTGCCAATAAAGCATATATCAAATATCCTAGTGTATGTTATAGAATAACCGAGCGTGAAAAAACTAGAACAAGTCCTGATTGTATTGAATTACATATCAAAGAATATGATAGTGAAAATGCTTTTTATAATCGAACTCCTGATTATGAGACAGATCAATATTATATTTTAAGAGGAGTAGATGGTACTTTGACAGATATCAATCAAAGTTGTGACCCATATTATGAAGGAGTAGGGCCAAGAACAACTGTTGAACAGTTAGCTGAAAAGATGCGCAATGATACTCCAGAACAAATTACCATAATCTTAGGTAATGATGAAGATTACAGTTTAGAAGATATTATGGCGTGCTATCAAAAACGAGATGATGTACCTACCAAAATGGAAGAGGCTTACCGAAGCCGTTAATGAAAGTTAAGTTAATACGAAAGTATTAACTTTTTTCTTTTAGTTAATGACATCTTAACTATTTTATAGTATAATCATATATAAGAAGATTAATGTCTTTAGAGTGGGTGAAAGTATGAATAAAGGATTACCAAATAATATCGATGCTGAAAAATCTTTGATTGGATCAATGTTTTGGTCAACTTCATCATTACAAAAAGGTTGTGAAGAAGTTGAAAAAGAATTCTTTTACTTAGATAGCAATTCTAAGATTTTTGAAGTAATCAAAGATTTATATGAATTACACAAACCAGTTGATGTCAATACTGTTACCACTGAACTAGTTGATCGTAATTTATTAAATCAAGTTGGTGGGGTAGAGTATTTATCGGAAGTAATAAATAGCGTAGCTACTGGTGCCAATATTGAATACTATATTGATACTGTCACTGAAAAATATACTTTACGTCGTTTGATTGAGACAGCTACAGAGGTTGTCAAGAAAGCTAACGAAGATACTGTCGATGTTTCTGAAGCAGTAGAGTTAGCTGAAAAAGGTATTCTTGATGTAAGTAAAACGAGAAGAACAAGCGAATTTATCAAAATTGGTGATGTTTTAAATAAAACGCAAGATGATATTGAAATGCTTGCTAAAAACAAAGGTAAAATAACAGGTTTGACAACCGGACTAAAAGACTTGGATTATATTACTGAAGGATTGCATCCAACGCAACTATTTATTATTGCGGCTCGTCCTGCTGTTGGTAAAACAGCCTTTGCTCTAAATATTGCTGTGGCAGCTGCTAAAGCAACTAAGAAAAATATTGCTATCTTTTCTTTGGAAATGCCAGCCGAGCAATTGGTAATCAGAATGATTAGTTCATTAGGCCAAATCGATAGTAAAAAATTACAAACTGGTAGATTAGAAACCGAAGATTATCGCCGTATGAACGAAGCTATTAGCCAACTTGCTGATACCAATATCTATTTCCATGATGGTACAGCAACAACTGCCAGTGAAATTCAAGCCAAATGTCGTAGATTATCAACCCAAGGTGAAGGATTAGGCTTAGTAGTCATCGACTATCTTCAATTGATTGATTCATCTGGTAAATATGCCGGTGCTAGACAACAAGAAATATCAGAAATATCAAGAAAATTAAAGACGATGGCTTTGGAATTGAATGTACCAGTCATAGCATTATCACAGTTATCAAGAAATGTTGAAAAACGTGAAGATAAACGACCAGTATTAAGTGATTTAAGGGAATCTGGTGCAATTGAACAGGACGCCGATATTGTTGCTGCATTGCATGCCCCAGAAAGTGATGTTCCACAGACTGACGATTCTATTCCGTCACCAATTCAACTAATCATCTTGAAACATCGTAATGGTCCAACGGCCACTATTGATATGCTCTTTAAAAAGAAAACATCAACCTTCTTATCACTAAAAAAGGGTGGTGATAGTAGTGAAAAATAAATGGACTTTTGGAATTATTACCATTGTAATATTATCTATTTTAAGTCTATTTCTAGCAGGCTTTAAACTAACTACCAATAAAGATCCTATCGAAGTATATAATATTTATTTAGATGGTGAAAAAATTGGCACGGTTAAGTCTAAAGAAGAATTTGAAAAATACATCAATAGTCAAGAAGAAAAATTAAAACAAAAATATGGTGTTAGTAAAATATATACTCCAAAAGGAGTCGAAATAAAGAAAGTAGTAACTTACAAAAATAACTTTGATAGTAATGAAAAAATATATAATCTATTAGTAAAAGAACAAAATTTCACTGTCAAAGGAATGGTTATCAATATTGAAAAAGAAGTATCATCAAAAGAGGATAAGGAAAAGAAAAAAATTGTTAAAAAAGTAAATGTTACTAGTAAAGATATTTTTGATAAGGCGATTGTCAATATCATTAAAGCATTCCTTGATGAAAAAGAATATAATGCTTTTATGGAAGGAACACAAACACCAATTGTCGATACTGGTTCCTTAGTTGAAAGTATTTATTTAAGAGAGAATATTACCTATAAAGAAGGTTATATTTCAACCGATGAAGAAATATTTACTGATGAAGGTGAACTTACTAAGTTTTTGATGTATGGTACGACTGAAGAACAGAATACATATATTGTCAAAGATGGTGACACGATTGAATCGATTGCCAATGCCAATAAGTTAAACACTCAAGAGTTCTTGATTGCTAATCCAGAATTTACTAGTGTTAATAACTTGTTGTATCCATCTCAAAAGGTAAATGTAGGACTTATCGACCCAGTAGTCAGTGTTGTCGTAGAAAAACATACAGTAGCTGAAGAAGTTGCTAAATATTCAACTGATATCAAGTATGATAGCGAATTAGTAATTGGATACTCATATGTTGAAAGAGCCGGTGAAAATGGTTTAGATAGAGTCACTAGAAAATATCAATATATCAATGGTCAAGTAGCCGATGTTGCTTTAGTTAGCAGTGTTGAAATTAAACCATCTGTTAGTCAGATTTTAGTTAAAGGTGAACGTTACGTTCCAAATGTTGCTGACTTATCTTACTGGGCATGGCCTACAAATACGCCATATACGATTACAACTTACTTCCAGTATCGTTGGGGATCATTCCACAATGCTATCGATATCTTTGTCGGTTGGGGTTCTCCAATATATGCAGCTAATAATGGAACTGTCGTAGCGGCTCATGGAGGCTGCATTCGTGGCGATACCAGATGTAATGGCGGTCGTGGTAATTATATCATCATAAACCATAATATTAGCAATTATTATACTGAATATATGCATTTGGCCTATATAAATGTTAAGCCAGGGCAGACAATAAGCCGTGGCCAAAGAATTGCGGCAATGGGAAATACCGGTTATGTTGTACCAACACCATCTTATGGCTCTGGAGAACTAGGTGGAACACACTTACACTTTGGTGTTTGGCTTGGACACCCTGATCGTGGCGGTTCAGCAATCAACCCACTAGGATTATACTAATGAAAGTATGTGTCTTATCCAGTGGTAGTAAAGGTAATACCACTTATATTGAAACAAATAAAACTAAAATTTTAATTGATTGTGGCAACAGTAGTAAGTATATTCAAAATAAATTAGCTAATCTTGGTATTGATCCATCATCACTAGATGCTATCTTAATTACGCATACGCATTCAGATCATATCAAGGGATTACCAATTTTCTTAAAACATACTAAAGCCATTGTATATATGACTGAGAAAATGCATCCTTGCCTAGATTTTGTGGAGAATTATCACTTTATTGACAAAGATATATTTACAATTGGTGATATTGTGGTAGATGTCATTAAAACATCACATGATGCTGAAGATTCAGTCGGTTATATCGTAAGTAACAAAGATAATTCGGTAGTATATATAACTGATACGGGCTATATTAATCGTAAATACTATGACATATTAACTAATAAAAATGTTTATATTTTTGAAAGTAATCATGATATTGAAATGTTAAATAACGGCAGGTATCCATTCGAACTGAGAAAAAGAATTTTATCTGATAAAGGACACTTGTCAAATTATGATTCAGCCAAGTATTTATCAAAATTTATTGGCGATAAAACAAAGAAGATTATTTTAGCCCATTTATCTGAAGAAAATAACACTGAAGAACTAGCTTTGAATACTTTAAATGAACGTTTAAAAAAAGAAAAAATAGCTTTTGATAATATCATTATTGCTAAACAAAATAAAGAAACTGAGTTAATTAAAATTTAACTCAGTTTTATCATACGATAAAATGTAAATAGCCCTTTAAAATCTTGCTTTTTTTATGATATTATGATATGGTATATGTGAACCAAAAATAGTATTTTACATACGATATAAAAGGAGGTTACTATGCCTAAAATCAAAATCCATGGTGGCCATGAATTGACTGGTACGATCAGTATTAGTGGCGCTAAGAATAGTGTTGTTGCCTTAATACCAGCCGCTATTTTGTGCGATGAAAAGGTTACTATCAGTAATGTTCCTGATATTACTGATGTCGATGATTTAGAGAATATTCTCGTTCATCTAAACGCTGAAATTAAACGTTCACCTGGAAAAGTAGTAATTGATTCCAGTGATATTATAAATCAAGAAATTACCGAAGAATTATCTAAAAAATTACGTGCATCATATTATTTTATGGGGGCTTTATTAGGAAAATTCAATCGTGTCGATATGTATTTTCCTGGTGGTTGCTCCATTGGAGCTAGACCAATTAATCTTCATTTAAAAGGATTTGAATTATTGGGAGCTACGGTAACGGAAGAAGAAAATCACTTCATTATCGAAGCTGATAAGTTAAAAGGTAACAATATCTATCTAGATTTCCCAAGTGTTGGTGCAACCATCAACATTATGTTGGCGGCTGTTAAAGCAAAAGGTAAGACGATTATCGATAATGCTGCCCAGGAACCAGAAATAGTTAATGTGGCAACCCTTTTGAACAATATGGGGGCAAAAATAAAAGGAGCTGGAACCAGCACTATCACGATTAGTGGTGTAAAGTATTTGCATAGTTGCTTCCACGAAGTTATCCCTGACCGTATCGAAGCCGGAACATATCTTATAATGGGTGCTTTGTTAGGTAGAAATCTTAAGATTGATAATTTAATTCCAAGCCATCTCGAAGCTTTGATTGCTAAATTGAGCGAAGCTGGTGTGGATATGGAAATAGGCCTTGATAATATTGTTATTAAGGAACCCAAACAATATAAAGCTATCGATATTAAAACATTGGTATATCCTGGGTTTCCAACTGATCTTCAGCAAATAATGGCTACTTTCTTAACGCAATGTAAAGGTCGTAGTATTATTGAAGAAACAATTTATGAAAATCGTTTTAAGAATCTTGAAGAATTAAATAAAATGGGGGCTAATACCGAAATTAGAAAAGATAATCGCAAAGCTGTAATTAGAGGTAAAACACCATTAAAAGGTGCCAAAGTTATGGCGACAGATTTACGTGGCGGAGCGTCACTACTTGTCGCAGGCCTAATTGCTACCGGTATTACAACCATAGACAATATTGCTTATATCCTAAGAGGATATGACAAGATTGTTGAAAAACTATCTGAAGTAGGTGCTAAAATAGAAATAATTTAATATTATTTAATAGTGATACTATGAAAAAAATAATATTGATATTATTTCTTTTTTTCTTGCTTTTAAGCTGCTTTTTTATCTATCAATTAACCGAAGATAGGCAACTTGACATTATAACAGTCGGAGACAGCACTGTATATAATCCGTATCTTAAAGATAAAGTTAATCATGATTTTGTTAATAAAGATTATTATATAAATGATTTAATTAACATAATTAAGTATAATCAAGAAATAGAAATAGATGAAAAGTCTGAGTCTTTACACCAATTACTAAAAAAAGCCGATATATTGATCATATCGATTGGTATGAACGATATATATCATAAATTAAATAACGATCCTAAAGAAACATATACATATCTAAATAATATTATCGATAAATATGATGAATTACTTTCGATAGTGTCTAAATATGATTATCAAAAAGTATACATCTTAAATTATTATAATATTACTAATAAACAAAATGATCTCTTTACTTATATTAATTATAAATTAAATAAGCTAACTAAAAAGTATCATTATACCTATCTAGATATCGCCAAAATCTTAAATAATAAAAGCGAATATCTATTAAAAAGCGATCAATTTACATTAAATAATGATGGTTATTACCAAATTTATAAATTAATAGTTGAAAATTTAAAAAAAACTTGATATAATATCAAATGTGTTTATTACTATGACTTGTATTAGTCATGGCGAAAGGAGAAATAATATGAAGAAAAATATTCATCCAAATTATGTTGAAGCAACCGTAACATGTGCTTGCGGTAATACATTTAAAACAAAAT
>JAEEGL015405718.1_pt1 | contig 22120 bp, 13 predicted proteins | sample 9134231 | NCBI WGS metagenome assembly JAEEGL01 (sample SAMN16246548, study PRJNA631951) | gut metagenome | biome: gut microbiome; feature: rumen; material: fiber-attached | host: Bos | place: Iran: Karaj | collected 2018-10 | reverse complement strand
TCGGTTCATGTTTTTGCATATATTATTAGGAATACTCTCCACTTCGTTGCCGAATGTGAATGACGTTATATTTCCTGCCAAAGCAGTGAAAGGCTACTTTGCATCACAGTTTATTGCATTCCAAACGATCGTTTTCAAACCTGTACAAGTATAAAAAGCTTGATTTCCAATGCTTGTGACGTTACTATGGATGGTAATACTTTTTAGTTTGGTCATGCCGTTGCAGATATACCCGGGAATTTTTTGCACATTGCCTCCGAAAGTAAATGAACGTATATTTTCTCTCACAGCAGTAAATGGAGCATTAGGACCATCTATTGCATTCCAAACGACAGATTCAAGATTATTGCAATCTAGGAAAACATTTGTTCCCCAGCCCGTACTCGTAATGCCTTCTCCAATGGATACAGCAGCGATATTAGTGCATTGGGAGAAAGCATAATCTCCGATGCTTTTGACACTATTCGGGATAATTACAGAGAGTAAACTGCTGCAATCTGAGAAAGCTTGTTCTTTAATGCTTGTGACGCTATTAGGAATAGTGACCGAACTTATATTGCTGCATTCAAAGAAAGCATATCTTCCGATACTTGTCACACCATATTCAATTTTAACTGTCTTGATGGAAGAACTGGAGGAATACCACGGAGCATACCTTCTACTCCAATTCTCCATGTCTCCTGAACCGCTGATGGTAAGCACACCGCTGCTATTCAACTCCCATTTGAGGTTGTCACCGCAGGTGCCGCTCGCAGCGAATAGTGTTCCTGCGCCTACGATCAGGGCAAGGATGAATGTAAAAATCTTTCTCATAAGTTTCAAATTTTAGTTTGTTTGTTAATATATTGGTTATTTTTGACCAAAAATTGTTCGTATTGTTATATTGTTTTTGTTTAGTCATTTACTTGACCTCTTGTCCGGTAACGGTAAAGGTCTTACCGTCCCGGAGGATGTAGATTTGTCCGTTGCGGATTATTTTCGCATTTTCACATTTGGTCATTTGGTCATTTGACATTTCGATGGCGGTTACGGGACCTTGCTCCACAATCGTACCGAACAGCTTCCAGCATTCAGCATTTTTGTAGGCATCCAAGATGCTATGATCCGGCGACGACGGCACAATCAGCGTAGCGTCTATACCCGACGGAGACGGATCATAATCGTACCAGTACGATTCTTCATAGCCCTCTGGATTCCACTTGACAGCAGGAGGAGTTTTAGCCAGAATCTTCACCGTTTTGAGTTTTGAGTCTCCTCCAAAACTGCCACTGTTGACAAACTCGACATTCTCACCTATCACTACATATTCCAGATACCACATACCACGCAGGCAGTTCGTGTTAAACATCTTCACTGCCGGACCGGTAACTACTTGTTTCATGTAACTATTTCCTAACACCACATATTCTTCCAATGAGGTTGCGCCGCCAAAGTCAATTTCCGACAAGTTACAATCGCGGAACGCCCATTCGCCTACTACCGAGCAGGACGCAGGCACAACCATTTTGCCGTAAATTCCTGTACAGTTCATAAACGCCGCGCATCCGATAGACCTGATTCCTTCCGAAATAGAAACGGATGTAAGGCTGCTGCAATTGCAAAAAGCCATAGTATCGACAGCGGTCACGGTATAGGTTTGGCCACCATGCTCAATCGTTGTCGGGATAATCAAATCACCCTTCGGCTGCAAGTCAACGGAGATGTCCCATTCTCCTTCTCCATTCTTCTCAATATAGGCGTGTTGCTGGCGACCGGCATACCCCCTGCCACCGGACTGATTCACAATCTCCACCTTACGATTCGCCTTATCGGTTATCATAAAATAGAGGGTTTGTCCGCTCGCAACCTTTTCAGCAAAATCGTACGGAGTGGTCGGTTGGTACCATTGGACTTCCAAGGTAGCATCCTCTGTTACCGTCACGTCTGCTTTGTTTTCCACCACTTTGTCGGTGATATCTACACCATTGAGTAGCAGCTTCTCTATTGCCCAGAATTGCTGCGGTTCGAAACGCAAATGGACGGGTTCACCGGCTACCACCTTCAGGCTTTCCCCGTCGCTGACATACTCATCGTCCGCATAGACAACACAATCATCATTTATCGCATAATTCAAATTGAGATTGAAGGTCAGTTTATTAAATTTCACTTCCGTTCCGATGGCAAAGATATACTTGAAATCTCCCCATCCTTCTGCATTTTTGTAGTCCTCCACACTCGCTGCGGGAACATAGACCGGAATAAATTTGTCCACTTCGTAAAATGCCAGATACATGCAAGTCGGAGGAGTCACAGCCTTGCAAGTAATACTTGTCAGACCTTTGCAACCGGAAAAAGCACAACTCCAAATGTTTTCAACACCCTCACCTAAAGTCACACTTGTCAGACCGGTGCAATCATAGAAGGCATAATCTTCAATGTCTGTGACACTGTTAGGAATGGTAACGCTCGTTATACCGGAGCAATTGGCGAAAGCATAAACTCCAATGCTTTCGAGGCTGTTGGGAAGCTCAACAGTTGCTAAAACGCTGCAATCACCGAATGTACAATCTCCAATGCTGGTGACACCGTCGCCGATGATTAAACTTGTAATACTTTCCCGATTTGCATACCAAGGACCACCCCATTCATAATCCGCCATGTCTCCTGTTCCACTAATCGTAAGTACGCCTGCGTCACTCAACGTCCATGTGAGGTTGTCGCCGTCTGCGCCGCACGTACCGCTCGCAACTATTCCGGCGAAAAGTGTTCCTGCTCCGACTATCAGGGCGAGGAAGAAAGTAAAGATTTTTTTCATTGTATTATAATTTTTTTTAACGATTGCTTGTGTGGGTATGTGCGGCGCTCCCGCGCGCGTAAAAAAATAAAAGATTAACCCGCACGCCCGGGTGAATCGGACGTATCGGAAGAAGAAGAGAGCTGCTCCTCTATTAACTCGCGCGTAAATTCCCTCGCCTGTTTATGACGAGGATGCACTTCTGACAATGATTCCTGCCCTGTTTGTTTGTCGTTTTTTGCGTCTTCCATACCTCAACGGGCAATACAAAAAAGCACCCGATCGAATTCGGGTGCAAAGGTAATGGAAATTCACGAAAGTGCTTTTGCAAAAGCGGACAGAAATTTTACAAAATCGGACAAACTGGCGTTTCTACCCCTGTCCGCGGGTCGTTCGATAGTTTGAAGGGGACATTCCGAAGTAACTACTGAAGGTGCGAGTGAACGAACTATGGTCCTCAAATCCACACCGATAAGCTATTTCCACGATGGGTATCTCCGAGTCTCTGAGGAGTATGATACGCGCCTGCTCCAACTGGATACGCATCATATAACGCTTCGCTCCTTCGCCGGTCAGATACTGAACCCTACGGTTCAGCGTCTTGGGAGACATGCACATCTTATCCGCCACCTGCGTCACCGTAACCGCCTGATGGTCCATCATCTGCGTGACGGTTAGGATGAGTTTTTTCAGGAATTGCTTATCCTCCTTGGTCAGATATTCCTCCTGTTCTTCAGCCGGTGAGTTTTCTTGCGCCTTGACCGAAGATTGCCGCGCTTCATTCAGTTCCTCCATCATAGAACTCAACTGCTGGTTTATCTTCTCTTGACGTTTGCGGCGCATGATGAGCGAAATCAGAATACCGATTAGGACAATGATGGCGCCGGCTATACCATACCATATGAGGCGGTGATTGCGCTTGGTCAAGACTTCTTTCTCTTTCTCTAACTCATCCCTGCCGAACTCGGCATTGAACCGCGCAAGCTGCTCCGCCGTCGCGTGTGAATAGAGCGAATCCTTGAGCAGATGATATCGCTCCATATGCAAGCGCGCTTCATCGGGGTTCTCTTTGAACAAGATCTCATACACCTCGCGTTGTGCGTACGCTTCATTATATATATCGCCTATGTGCCCGCATATGTCTATGACCTCGTAGAGGTAACGCAACGCCTCGTCATCCTTACCGAGACTATGGGCCGCGAGTCCCGCCTTGTTGAGTGAGATAACGAGCGACATCTGGTCGCCTACGGTACGGAAGAACGGTACTACTTCACGGAAGATGACGTATGCCTCGTCATAACGCCCCAGACCTGCGAGAATAGACGCTTTCTGTGAGAGACGGACCATCATCTTATAGGTGTTGCCTGTAGTGGCTTCTACTGCGCAGGCGCTATCCGCGTATAGTAGTGCTTGCTCGTCATCGTGAAGAGCGTGCTCCACCTCGCTCGCCATACCATATATCACCGCCATGCGAGACGGATTATCCACCTGCTTGGCATAACTGATTGCCCGGAGAATATATCCCTCCGCCTCGGTGGGATTACCCGCCGCCATCAGGGTGCCGGCGATTGTATTCAGAGAAGAACTGATACGATCCGGATCGCCGCTCTTGACATCCAACTGGTAGCATCGGCGCATATAATGCAGCGCCTCTTCGTATTTAGATTGGCGCATGTAGGTCAATCCTAACATTGCCAAATTATCCGAGATGGATATATCGTCCGCATACTCCATGAGATCCAGCGCACGCAGCAGGTTCTTCTCCGCACGGGGATAATCCTGCTCGGCATAATACCATTCGCCCGCCCAATACCAGACAAGCGCTTTCATCGTATCCACAGGAGTAGAGGCGGTGAACACCACCGGCTCATCCATAAAATCCTCTTTGTCCATGTAAGCGAAAAACTCTCGCGCTCTCTCAAGCCCCGGTTTTCGGTCAAATCGCTCCAGCAGCGTATCTATCGGTTCCGGCATCCTATCCCCCGTTTCCATAGCAGACAACATACCGGCGGCCAACACAAGAAAAAGAGTAAAAATTTGTTTCATGCTCTTATTTTTTGATTTTGCGACTGCAAAATTACACAAAAAAAATGACATACGCAAGAGAAAAGAAAAAAAAGCGCCCAAAATCTTGCACATGTGCAATTTTTGTAGTACCTTTGCACCATCAATTGATAAATCATTCGGATATGAATCGTGACAATGAGATTTTTGACGTCATCCGGCGGGAGCGGGAGCGTCAGACCAAAGGTATCGAACTGATCGCCAGTGAGAACTTCGTGAGCGACCAAGTGATGGAGGCGATGGGCAGCGTGTTGACCAACAAGTACGCAGAAGGCTACCCGGGTCACCGTTACTACGGCGGGTGCGAGGTAGTGGATATCGCGGAGAATATCGCCCGCGACCGTCTCAAACGCCTCTACGACGCCGAGTATGTGAATGTGCAGCCGCACAGCGGTGCGCAAGCGAACATGGCGGTATTCATGGCCTGCCTCCAAGCCGGCGACACCTTTATGGGACTCAACCTCAGTCACGGAGGTCACCTCAGTCACGGTTCGGCGGTTAACTTCTCCGGTCTGCTGTTCAACGCTATCGGTTACGACCTGGACGAAGCGACAGGACGCGTCAACTACGACGACCTGGAGCTCAAAGCCCGCACGCACAAACCGAAGCTCATCATCGCCGGCGCGAGTGCGTACAGCCGCGAGTGGGACTACGCCCGTATCCGTCGCGTGGCGGATGAGATAGGCGCGATCTTCATGGTCGATATGGCCCACCCTGCCGGCCTCATCGCTGCCGGTCTGTTGGACAACCCGCTGAAGCACGCGCATATCGTGACCTCCACCACTCACAAGACCCTGCGCGGTCCGCGCGGCGGTATCATCCTCATGGGCAAGGACTTCGACAACCCATGGGGCAAGACCACGCCGAAAGGCGAGATCAAAAAGATGAGTGCGCTGCTCGACTCCGCCGTCTTCCCGGGTACGCAGGGCGGTCCGCTCGAGCATGTGATAGCCGCCAAAGCTGTGGCTTTCGGCGAAGCGCTGAGTCCGGAGTTCAAGGTCTATCAGCAGCAGGTGAAGAAGAACGCAGCCGTGATGGCACATGCGTTCATCGACAAAGGCTATAAGGTTATCTCCGGCGGTACGGACAACCACTCCATGCTCATCGACCTGCGCACGAAATTCCCGGACCTGACGGGTAAGGTAGCGGAACAAGCGCTCGTAAGCGCCGACATCACGACGAACAAGAACATGGTGCCGTTCGACAGCCGCTCGGCCTTCCAGACCTCCGGTCTGCGCTTCGGTACGCCGGCTATCACCACCCGCGGACTGAAGGAAGATCAGATGCCGTGGATCGTCGATCTCATCGACCGCGTTCTACTCGACCCGACCAGCGAAGCGGTCATCGCCGCGGTACGCGAAGAAGTGAACCGCGAGATGACGAGACATCCGCTGTTTGCATGGTAAAAAATAATCCTCCGCGAGTCGCGGAGGATTTTTTTAGCTCTTATGTTCTTTGCGGAACTTGTTCGGCGTGAGGCCGGTGTGCTTCTTCGTATATTGACAGAAGAAGCTGGCGTTGGGGAACTCCATCTGCTCGGCGATCTTATGAATAGGTATCGTCGTTTCGCGCAGCAGGTGCTTGAGTTCGGCGATCGTCACATCAGCAATCCATTCGCTGGCGGACTTACCGCTGCGCTCCTTGCATATCTCCGACAGGTACTTGGGCGTGATACCGATCTGCTCGGCAAACCATTGCACCTCGCGTTTGTGCGGGTGCTCGCGCAGCAAGTTGGTGAAGGTATGGAATGTATAATCGCCCGTATTGGACGCCAGACGCGTGACATTCAGATCCTCCGTCGAGATCATCTTATCCAGATATGCGAGAATCTCCAAGGTCGCGGCGCGCGCCATGAGTTTGAGGATCTGACGGCGGTAGTCATTGAGCGGCTCAGACATCTGCAACTTCAGCAGGTGGAAATAAGTCTCGCAGAACTCCATCGACACCTCGTTGAGTTGGAACAAGGGATGGGCCTTCAGGTACTCCTGCTTCTGCCACCACATCGGCTCGACACGCATCAGTTCGTACATCAACTCCTCGAAAATCTTATTCGGGATAGCAAGCTCCAGGAACTCAAAGTCTTCGGAGAACTCGTACGGGCCCAATTCGGTCGCACGGGGAATACGGATGAGTAACTCGTTTTGGCTCACGCGCAGCATCTCGCCGTGGAAAAAGACATCGACATAGCCCTTCTTACACAGCACCATCGTCGTGGATGTCTCAGAAAGCGTCTCGCGGAATTGACGGAAACCTGCCACCTCATCGGTCAAGAACAGGTATTCGTTGTGTAAAATCATAGTACTTTGCGGTATTAATTATCAATTTGGGGGCAAAAGTACAACAAAAATCGCATATATGCAAATTTTTTGGCGATTTTTTTTGTTTTTTTAAGAAATATGTGTAACTTTGCACCCTAATCTGAACAAAGTCATGAAAAAAACTCTCTTTTATGCATTGGTCGCACTGGTATGCGTAGCGTGCGGCAAAAACGACCGTTTGCTCACTTCCGCTACGGGTTCTATCTATGAGTGTCTGGTCGTCGCTCCGACGGGTGAAGTGTCGCAAGCCGTGAGTCAGACCATGGGCGCGGACCTATACGGTCTGCCGCAGATGGAGCCGGTGTTCTCCGTGTCGAGTGTGCCCGCTTCGCAGTTCGACGACTTCTTCAAGTCCACGCGAAACATCCTGCTCGTCGATATCAACGAGCATAAGTACACCCAAGTCAAGGCGCAGCAGAGCCGCGATGTATGGTCCAAGCCGCAGGCGATGGTGCGTATCCAGGCGCCGAGTGCGGAGGAGTTCCTGGCCTATTGGGGCGAGAACGGCGAGACAATCCGCGAGTGGTTCGTACGCGAAGAGCTGGCGCGTCAGATCCGTTTCTATCGCGCGAGTACGAATAAGGAAGCGCGCGCGCACCTGAACAAGCGCGGGTACGATATATGGGTGCCGGAGGATTTCATGCTCATTATGGACACGACATTCGTGCTGAACGAACAGGATATCCATGTGCTCTGGACCTGCAACAACAAAGGCCCGATGCGCAAGGATGTGCTGGTATATGACTATCCCTATACGGCGCAGGAGCAGTTCTCCGGCGAGTCGATCATCGAGATGCGCAATGAGATAGAAAGCCGCCTCATCACCGCGCAAGTGCCGGGCAGTCATATGGGCACGGAGTACAAACACTTCCCGCCGGTGAGCCGTCAGGTAGCGGCGCTGCGCGATAGTGTCGGCGGGTTCTACGCAATCGAGACACGAGGTCTATGGAAGATGCTGGACGGCGAAGCGATGGGTGGTCCGTTCGTGAGCCTCACGCGACTCGACCAAGTGAACGGACGCGTGGTCACCGCCGAAGCGTTCCTCTTCGCGGCCGGACAAAAGAAGCGCAATGCCTTACGGCAGATAGAGGCAATACTCTACACGCTCGAGATGCCGAATGAGCGATAATGTGTTATGTGTTATGTGTTATGTGTAAGGTGTAAGGTGTAAGGTGTAAGGTGTAATGTTTAGGGAGTGAGGGATTTCCAACGCTTGAGACCATAGAGGCAGTTCATGCACCAGAAGATATACTGGGCGGCCATGCAGTAGTCGCCGGCGCGGAGCCACAAAGCGACACTAAGAATGTCGATCGCCAACCAGATAAACCAATGCTCGCGATAGACGAGAATCATCAGTACCTGTGCCACGAGCGCAGGTACTGTCGTATAGGCGTCCAGGTACGGCTGGGTATCATCCGTCCATGCGGACAGTGCCCATCCCACCAAAGTCGAGGCGCAGACCGTGGCACCAAGGATAGCTATCACCACCGCCGGCGTGAGCGACCGCGGCACTACCCTTCTCTCGGCTCCTGACTCTTGGTTCTCGGCTCTCAGCCTTTTCTTCCACACGAAGATACCATATACCATCGTGCCGAAATAGTAGGCATTGATGGCGATGGTGCCGTAGAAGCGTTGGGTCCAGCAGAGCCAGGTAAAAGTCAGCACCTGGCCGAAACCGAAGGCATAAGTCCATATATTGCCCTGCGCCGCAAGACAGACGGAGCAGACGCCCAAACAGCCGCTGATGAGGCTGAGTGCTGAAAGCTGAATACTGAATACTGACTGGCTTACGAAGTACGTGACCACTTGTACCAGCAGTCCGAAAGCGATGAAGCTAAAATCAAAGATTTTACTGCGCGTCATAGGTCCAGGTCTCCTCGAAATCCCAGTTGGACTTCGTTTGTATCTTCGTCGGGTTCACATAGACCTTCTCCGGCTGGCGCTTGTCATCCCAACTACCGGTGGTCCACTTCCCGTCGCCGTTGACATCCTTGTACATGCGCAGGAAGTACGCATCGGGTTTAAGGTAGCGGAAGAGTGCTCCGTCGGGTTGGGCGGACTGCTCTTGCAGTACCTTCTCCTTCGCGTTGAGCACCTGGATACGCATACTCGGGTCAAAGGGCTCTATCGTCACGCGGATGGTCGAATAGTCTTCCGGCGTCTTGAGGGTCAGCGAATAACGGCCGGCGACATGCGTGATACCATAGACATCCGTCAAGGCAGCGCTGTCGAGGCACAGTTCGTATTTCTTGCCGGGCTCCAGTTTGGCGACGAACAGCAGGTGCAGCGGCAGCGTGTCGTGCGGCGCGATGGTAAAAGGCACAGGATGATCCACCGAGTCTTTCTCCTTGCGCTCATACAGGTGCATCGCCTCCTCGCGGATAAGCGCGAGCGGCGTGGCGGCAGTGAGCCGCAGCGTGTCGTAGAGTTCGAAGTTCTTGGAGGCATTGGTCTTGATGCCCAGGCGTCTGTTGCGGCGGTTGCGTTCCTGCGCCTCTTGTGCCTTGGCGGACAGACGCGGTGCGCGCCAACGGGCCAAGACGGTGTCGGTAGCCCACTCCAAGTGGAAGAGGCTGTCCGTGCGGCGGTAATGCACCTCGAAATAGAGCGAGTCGGGTCGGATGGACGCGCTGTCCAACAGCCAGAGCGTCACCGTGTCGTTGTTTCTCGAGAAATAAGTGTTATAGTTCAGGCTGTCGATGAGCGGACGGATGGTCGGCAGGCTGTCCGGACCGGTAGAGAAAGCGATGCGGATACGGTGCTGCTCGTCGCGCGTGGTGCGCTGCAGATAGAGCCGTTGCTGCTGGGGCATGAAGAGATAGAGCGTGTCGCGATGCGCCGGCAGGCTGTCCGTAGCCGCGGTGTCGGGTGCCGTGACTGTGATGGTCTGCTCCGCAAAAGCGACGGACTCACCCGGCGTGAGGCGATTGTCACGGCTCACGTCATCGACGGCATAGAGGCGGTAGGTGCCCGCGTGCATGTTCGCGATGCGGTAGAGACCCATCGAGTCCGTGCGGGCAATGCGGAGGAAAGGATGCTTAGTGAAGGCCGTGTCGCTCAAGTCATCGTGGATACCAACGATGATACCTTTGCGCGGCTTGAGGTTCTCCGCATCCAGTACGACCCCCGTCGTCTCCAAGGTATCAATCGTCGGACCGGTAGAGAAACCGAAACAGTAGCCGTGGATGGGATTTTTCTCGGTATAGTCGCATATAGCGTCACCGAAGTCGATGGTATAGGTCGTGCTGTCGCGCAGGCTGTCGGCGAACTGTATGAGCACGCGCTTACCGCGCGCCTTGACATCCGGAGGGCGCTGCTGCGGAGGAGACATCAGCAGGTTCGCGCTGATGTTATCCAGTTGAATATATTCATTGAAAGTGATCTCGATGCGCCGGCCCGTGAAGTTCACGGTACCGTTCTCCGGCACCGATTTAACAGCCGTAGGCGGGATAGAGTCTTTGGGTCCTCCCTGCGGCCCTACGCCGCGGTTCGCACACCCCACCAACACCAAGGCCGTCAATAGTATAGACAGGCTCTTGCGCATGAAGAATTAACAACTCTCGAACTGACGAAGGAAGCGCACATCGTTCTCGGAGAACAGACGCAGGTCCTTCACGCGGTATTTGAGGTTCGTGATACGCTCTACGCCCATGCCGAAGGCAAAACCGCTGTACTCCTTGCTGTCGATACCGCAAGCCTCCAGCACATTCGGGTCCACCATGCCGCAACCGAGGATCTCCACCCAACCGGTGCCTTTGCAGAACGAGCAACCCGTGCCGCCGCAGATGTTACAGCTGATATCCATCTCGGCGCTCGGCTCCGTGAAGGGGAAATAACTCGGGCGCAGACGGATCTTCGTATCCGGACCGAACATCTCCTTACTGAAATAAAGCAGCGCTTCGCGCAGATCGGCGAACGAGACATTCTTGTCGATATACAGTCCTTCTACCTGGTGGAAGAAACAGTGCGCACGCGCCGAGATGGCCTCATTGCGATAGACGCGGCCCGGACAAAGTACACGGATCGGCGGCTTCTGGCTGGTCATCACGCGGGTCTGTACGGACGAGGTATGCGAGCGCAGCAGCACATCCGTCGGCTTCTGTACACCGACTTCTTTCTCGATGAAGAAAGTGTCCTGCATGTCGCGGGCCGGGTGCTCCGGGGCGAAGTTCAGCATACCATAGACATGCTTGTCGTCCTCCACTTCCGGTCCTTGCGCGATGGTAAAACCGATGCGGGAGAAGATGTCCTCTATCTCCTCGCGCACAAGTGACAGCGGGTGACGCGTGCCGAGCGCGATAGGATCCGGCGTGCGGGTGAGGTCGAGTTTGTCCGCTTCCGACGCTTTCTCTTCGAACTGCTCGCGGAGCTCGTTGATACGCGCTTCGGTGGTCTGGCGCAACTGGTTGAGCAACTGGCCCAACTCACGCTTCTGATCGTTCGGCACATTACGGAACTCATTGAACAGCGCCGTGATCTCGCCTTTCTTACTGAGGTACTTGATACGCAGCGCCTCCAACTCCTCGGCGTTATTCGCCTTCAACTCATTCACCTGCGCAAGCAAGGATTGTATATTTTCTTTCAAAGCCATAATACGACATTTTAAAAAACGCCGCAAAGTTACGACTTTTTTCTGACATATGCAAAAAAAAGTGTAACTTTTCTTTACCAACGGCCTCCGGCACCGCCGCCGGAGGTAGAACCTCCGCCCCATGAGCCGGAGGAGGAACTGCTGCTTGAAGAATATCCGCCTCCTGAAGAGGAAGAAGAGGAAGAATGTTCTAATTTCGGGATGATCTCGCGGCGCGTGAAGACATGTCCGCAGTGCTTGCAGCGATAGGTTATTTCTTTCTCTCCGCTATGCGAATAAGTGGCTTTTGTGATGGTCTTGTATTGGATGGCTCGTGCTTTGCGTTTGCCGCATTTCGGGCATTTCTTAACCGCTGCGAACCAGCAGGCGATGATGATGAGCACAACGCCGAGTCCCATGATCCAGAGGACGATGATCTCGCCTGTACTCCACTCTATTTCCTCATCTTCCCAGGCATACTGCCCGCGGTTAGTGAACGACCGGACGGCGAGCAGTTCTTCGGGCGCTTCTCCGTCGGTACATATCTCATAGACAGCGAGTGCTCCGAGGCACAGCCCTTCGTCATAGTCTCCGGCGCGGAAGGCGGGAACCATCTCATCCTGTATGATGCGCGAGCAGACGGCGTCGGTGAGAACACCTTCTATACCCGTACCGGTCATGATACGCACGTCATGGCTTTCGAGCACGAAGAGGATAAGTACGCCGGTGTTCTGTCCCTCGCGTCCTATTCCCCATCGTTGGAAAAGCTCGTAGGAGAAGTCAAAGGCATCGGAGGTCTCTTCGATAGCGGAGAGGGCGACGACAGCCATCTCGACGCGGGTCTTCTCATCAAGCATCGCCGCACAACTATTGAGCCATTGGACGGTGGAGTCCGCGAGAAGCGAATCGGGGTCAGCGACATAGTACTCCTGTCCCTGCTTCTTCGGGCTCGGCACCTCAGACGGCGTATAGACCGCCGCAGCGAGGGGAGTCAAGAGCAGAAAACAAATAGCTAAAAGACAGCGTTTCTTAAATGATACCATGCTCGATTGCAAAACGGACCATCTCCACGGAGGAGTTCAGGCCGAGTTTATTGAATATATTCGTCTTGTGGCTGTTGACGGCGCGGAGGGAGATATGAAATTTCTCCGCTATCTCCTTGCCCATGAGCCCGTCGCAGCAGGCTTTGATGATTTCTATCTCGCGTTTGGAGAGCGCAGCTATATTCTTGTTATTGAGTTTGGCATCGGTGATGTCCCGTATAAGGATGGCGATATCCCGTCCGTAGAAAGGCACGCCGTTAGCGACGGAGTCGATGGCAAGGGGTATGTCGGAGAGCGGTGAACTCTTGCTGACAAAGCCGTCCATGCCTATCTTGAGGAGTTGCATAAGGGTAAACTCCCGATTGTCGATAGAGAGGACGATGATTTTGATATCCGGGTACTCGTTTCGAAGGCGTTCCGCGACATCGACGCCGTTGGTGTCGGGCATGAGGATGTCGAGTAGGACAAGGTCGCACGGCGTGCCGGCTTCCAGCGCCTCGAAGAGTTGCGCCGCCGTTGGTACACTGATAGTGATGGTATGAGGAGTGGACTGCAGCGTACCGGCGATGCCGACGCGTATCAGTTCATGGTCATCGAGTATAGCGATTTTCATATTTGTTGATTGGGTAATAAGCGTGTTGTAAATCAATGGTAAACGTAGTGCCCTCGCCTTTGACGGACTGGATATCCATCTTACAGTTGCAGAGGTTAAGCAGTTCGCGACAGAGGATGAGTCCGTATCCTGTACCGCTCTCACCATCGGTCCCGACAGACGACTCCAGCTGCTTTTGATCGGTGAGGATACGCCGGATCTGCATGCGTGTCATTCCCACGCCGTGGTCGCGCACATAGAAGGCTGCCGGCGCTATTGTGCCCGCTTCGATGGTACTGCCTCGGGGCGAGAACTTGATAGCGTTGCTGAGCAGGTTGCGCAATACGGTACGGATCATCTCGCGGTCGGTTTCCACAAGCAGTCGCTCAGCATGCATATCGATGGTCACGTTTTTGAGCAGGGCCGCACTCTGTACGTCCGGGATGGTGTCACGCAGTACGGCTGCGAGGTCGAGTTGAGCGGTTCGGAAGCATCGTGCCTGACGATCGAGTTGTACTATCTCCTGCAGGTTACGCAAGAGCGCCAACTGGTTATCGCTGCCGGCAAGGAGTTGTCCGACAAGGGTATGCACTTCCTCGGGTTTGTAGTGCTCGTAGTTCGTGTAGAGTAACTGTAGCAGTTGTTGCTGCGCCATGACGGGATTACGCAGGTCATGACTGAGGATGCCGTACTGACGTTTCTTATCGGCAGCCTGTTGGGCGATGAGCGTGTTGCGATGACGAAGCAGAACGACCAGGCCGATGAGTAAGGCGATGACGAGCAGAGCAAGGATGGAGAAGAAGAGCAGCGCTTTCAGACGCGCTTGTTTCCGCTGAATCTCCTGCTGTTGGTCCTCCAACTGCTGTTCCTTGCGATAGGTGTCGTATTGGACTTGCGCGATGGTCAGTTGCCGCTGGCTCTCTTCGCTCATCAGTTGTTCGTGGAGCACACGTGCTCTTTCGAGCCAAGCCAGGGCCTGTTCGAACCTACCGGCGTTCTTGGCGCGAGCGTAGAGTTGGTCGCAGGCTTCGAACTCCTGTTTCTTGAATCCGAGTTGGCGCGCTTGTTGCGCTGCTTCTTCGTACCGCTCCAACTGCAAGAGGCACAGCACTTCGGTCATCTTGTTTCCCGTCTCGCGGGCGATGGCAAGGGCTTGTGAGGTATAGTCTTTCGCCTTACGCGCGTCACCCAAGGCCTCGTAAATATGTCCGAGTTGTGCAAGCCGCATTCCTTCCTGCAGTCTGCGTCCGAGCGAACGGTCGATAGCGAGCGCATCTTCGGTCAACTGCAACGCTCTTTGCAGGTTGTCTTCAGATGGCTGATTGCTGACATCTGATTGCTGGCGGCTTTTCGCCAACAGTACTTCGCCTAACATCGCCTTGCGGATGGCGAGGGATTTCGGGGAATGCGTGGTGTCGGATGCCAGAAGAGACTCCTCGATGGAGATGGCACGCTCGAGATAAGCGATGGCTATGTCCTGCTGTCCGGCGGACGAGTAAATGCCGGCGAGGTTGCCCAAAGAGGCGGATATATTCGCCGGATCGCCTTGCTGCTCGTCAAACGCCAAACATTGCTCCCCATAATACAGTGCCTGCTGATAATCGCCCAGGCGATGATAACAGTAGAGGAGACAGGAGTAGAACTCGCATCGTATATCCATTGAGTCCTCGGGCACGGCAGACAGGCCGTCGTTATTGAGGGCTACCGCCTGCTCTATCTCCCCCGCCATGGCGAGGGCGTATGCACTATCTACTACGGCAAACGCCTCCTCTCGCGTCATGGCGGGAGTCGCCATGACGGAGAAGAAAACGCATACTATGAACAATAACTTTTTCAATTCCGGTGCAAAGATACACATTTTTTGCTATATGTGCAAATTTATTTTACATTTGCGCCTTGCGCATTGTAAATCTTGCCGTTGCGTTCGATGAGCAACTGACCGTCCTTGATCCGTTTTGTACTTTGTCCTTTGTCACTTTGTACTTCCTCAATGCCTTGTTCCGGATTGTTTAGTTTATAGAGAGCGTACACATCGATATCGCAGGTCACGTGGTCGAAATACTCGCTCCATCCCGTGAAGGTATATCCTTCTACTTCGGGTGCGTCGGGAGCAACGGCTCCTTCGCCTTCAAACACATACTGCTCCTCAATCAGGTTGCCGTCTTTGTCCAGGAAGGTGACTTTGTATTGTGGAACGGGTTCAAAGAACATTCCAGGGCTGACGTTAACCACACCTTCTTTGAGGACGGCATGTTTGAGCACGAGACCGCCGTTCTTGTTGGGGTTCCAACTCTGCCAAGCGACTCCGTATTTAGACCCGAGTGTTACATTTGCAGCATCGATATAGAGGCTGTCTGCTTGCAGTGCATTGCCAGAGCCTACGGTGAGGATATATAACGTACAGCCTTCGACCGCTACGCGGTATTGCTCGGTCTGGTCGCCGCGGATACCTATAGATACCTCAGAAAGTCGCAATTCGGCATCTTTATCTCCGAAGATACGCAGGTCACCGCTTTCCACCTCGATAGCAGGACGATCTTGGTTACTCCCGACAGAAAGGTTGTTTTTGCCTTTGACTTCCACATTGATACTGCTCTTGACGACGCGCAGGGTTTGATATTCATAATCATCTAAATTCATTCCATCGAGCGTGAGGGTGTTGGTCTCGGCATCGTACGACGCCTTGCCGTCACCGAGGATATTGTCGGCATTTCCTTCGCTGACCGTCACACCGCATAGTTCTATCGGATACGCTTTTCCGCTTTGAATGAACGGCGCGTTGGAGCTCAGGCGCAACGCGAACATCTCCTCGCCGGCAGCATCGAGAACACCCTCTTCGGTGACCGAACCGCCGTACGGCAGAATCATCGCCGTGTTATGGAGCGTGAACGTACGGTCGTTATACCCGACAGGGCAGTTGTCTTCTTCAATGAAGAAGTCCACATTTCCGCCGGCATGGATGTCGCAGCTTGCTCCGACAGGCGTGTGAATAGCTTCGGACTTGCTATAGAAGGTCAGCGAGTCTTGGGACTCGGACTCGATGCCGTTGAGAATCAGTTTGACTTGTGCCCCTTCGGTCAGTTCGATGTTATGTTCGGTATTCCACCATACATTCTCCCCGAATTTCAAACTGAGTGGTCCATCATGCTCGATACCGTCAGGCAGTGCACCGTTGAATTGCACTTCCGCCTTGCCGCTGATGACAATAGAATTAAAAATCCGTGCATCTACACCGCTGATGATGAACTTGTCCACTTTGTCAGTGGCTGTCAGTTCAATCGCAGGAACAGAAGGATCGCTCATACGGATAGAAGCTCCTTCATTGAGGAAGATACCATTCTCCGTCACGAAGACATCTCCTTCAATACCCTCGCCGGAAATCATCGTGTTGTACATTTCCGGCGTGATTCTCTGTCCTGCAATGACTATGGGTGTTTCCATCGGTTCAATCTTGAACTCTTTCCAAAGAAAAGCTGCTTTGTACGCCTCGATGCTGTTTGACGGTACAAGGAGCGTTACAGAACTGATGTCCACACCCTCGAAGACGCTACTATTAATATCTGCCGGTATCGGGTTCGGGCTCGTGATTTGCTTCAATGCTGAGCAATCTGAAAAAACAAAATAGTTAGTCAGATCCTCCAATTTTTCCGGAAGCACCACTTCCTCCAATGCCGAACAATCACTGAAAGCACCCGTACCTATTTTGATACACTCTTTCGGCAAAGTCAGCTTCTTCATTACGGAATTCGCCTCAAAACTCCATTCACCTATTTCCGTTACTTTGAACTCTTTCTCGTCCACAGTAACAACATCCGGTATCGTTACTTTTTCGCCAAGCTGCTCATAATCATGTTGCGACGGGTCTAACAAGACGGTTGCTTCCAGTTTTTCCTCATCAAGTTCATAATAAATACCGTCAATACAAATCGGCATTTCAATCAGGTTGAGGTCTTTCCATACATCCGCTGCCTCATATACACTCATGGTACCGAAAGGTATATAAATTTCCGCGTAGGTTTCACCTAAAAAATCGGCTTCTATTTCTGCCGGTTTAGTGGAGAATACAAATATGTTCAGAGCGCCCGGATACTGGAAGTCAGCAAAGGCCTTTTTGCCGATATAGGTAATGGTTGACGGCAAACAAATTCTAGTTGCTACAATATACCTGAACGCATTGTCTCCGATAGCGGTTACCGTGTATTCTTTTTCCTCTACGGTTATTGTCGATGGGATGTGTAATAACATACCCGACTCGTTGTAATTACGCAGGTCTTCGTACTGGAAGGTAACCGTCGCAGTGCCGTTCTCTTCATCAAGGATGTAGCACAAACCATCCACGACGACGGGCTGTTCTACTATATCGAACTCTTTCCACTCGTCAACTGCTTTATAAGCCTCGACGAAGCCGTTCGGCACATAGAGTTTGACTTTGCTCTTGTCAATCTCCGCATTGCCGAACACGCCTTTTCCCTTGATATCTTGAGGCGTGGTAGCGTTGTTGACAATTTTCTTTAGCGCTGTACTATAGTAGAATGCGAAATTGCCAATCTCGGTAAGCGTGGACGGCAGACACACCTCCTCCAAGTTGGGGCTCTCGGAAATAGCGTCCTCGCCGATGGAGGTCAGTCCTTCGGGCAGAATGATTTTCTTGACGTCGGTGTTCTTGAATGCCGATTCGCCCAAAGCCACCACGTCATACACCTCGCTGTTCAGCGCCACTTTAGCCGGTATGGTCCACAACTTCTTGTTGAGTTTCTTATAGTTGATGGAGGATGACCATTCACTACGTTTTAGTTCATAGGTCAGCGTCGCGGTATGCTTCTCGTCGTCAAGGATGTAATAGAACCCGTCGATGCAGGGGTACATCTCCTCGATAATGAGGTCTTTCCACTGGTCGGCAGCCTCGAAGAGTACTTTCGAACCGTAGGGTACATGCAGTTTGACGCCGGATGGTACTCCGGAGAACACATTTACTCCCAAACTAATCGCTGTCGGATTCGGAGCTTCACACCAGATATCCTCCAATTTACTTGCATCAGAGAACACGGCATCGCCCAAAAACTCGATGTTAGCGGGCAGATGAACCACACGCAGGTTAGTAGCGTTCCAGAACGCCAGCGAACCTATTTTACGCACGTTAGACGGGATATAAATTTCTTCCAGCGATGTACATCCCTTTCCTCCCCATCCGAAAGCGTCACGTTCGATTTCCACAAGGCTTTCGGGCAGAATAATCGGCTTAGATGCACCTCCTAATGACGAACAGTCTTCGAACACACCCCTTCGGAGCACGCGTAGACCTTCGGGCAACGTGATTTCCTCCAGCTTGATACAATTTTGGAAGGCATACTGACCTATCTCCTTCACGGTTTGCGGCACCGAGACCTTCGTGATTTCCTTGCAGTTGTAGAACGCCTCATCGGCAATAATCCGTGTTCCGTCCGGAATCGTCACCTCGCCCGTATGATCCTTCTTCGCACGAAGAATACAGTTGTCTATAATCAGCAGCCCGTTCGAGAAGTTCGCATCATTGGCTGTGATACCGTTATTGTTGAATCTGCCGATGGTCTCTACCGTGGAAGGGATATTGATTTTGGTGAGGGCGCTCATCGTATTGAAACTTTCCGAACCGATGGAGATGATTCCTTCCGGCAACTCGACTTCCGTAATAGTTGAGTTCTCTCTGAAGGCATTGTTGCCGATAGAGGTAACGTTATACGTCTCGGCGTTATATTCGATAGTTGCAGGCACCGTCACTTTGCCGCTCAGTGACTTGTATGTATAAATAATATCATCGAAAGTGAGCTGGGCGGTGTGCGAAGACGGATTGATGCGGTAGCAGAGTCCGTCCACAACGGCATTCGCTTCCTTGACGTTGAAGTCCTTCCATACTTCTTTCGCCTCGTAGGCATCTTTGCGTGTAGGCGGCACATAGAGGTTAATATCGCCTAGTGTCAGACCGTAGAACACATTCGCATCAATGGTCTGCGGTGTGTTGTTGAGGTTGTTAATCTCATAGAGGTCGGTGCAGTTACCGAAAGCGTAGTTACCGATGGTAGTTACAGTCTCGGGCAGGGTGAGACGGCCTAACTCCTCGCAGTGCTGGAACGCATATTCGCCGATAGATGTCACCGAACTCATCTGCAGGTTGTCGAGCAGCATACAGTTGCTGAACGCATATTTGTCAATCTCATTTACGCCGTTTTGCAGCACGACGGTCTCCAATGCATGACAATCCCCAAACGCCGCTTCGCGAATCTTGGAGATGGTTCCGGGAATAGTCACCTCTTTGAGTTTGGTACAATGGACAAAGGCATAAGCGCCTAACGAACAAGGAATTTCTATCTTGCTGAAATCGACGGTTTCCACTAAACTGAAGCTGAAGGCATTTTCGCCGATGGCTTTCAAACTTTCCGGCAGAATGATTTTCTTTATCGGCGCGTATCTAAAAGCATTCGGTTCGATGGATGTCACAGTAAATTTCTTGCCACTTAAATCAAATTCTGCGGGTATTTCTATTATCTTGCCGCTCAATGAAGAATAATTGGAAAAATCATTCTTGTCAAACGTCACTGCTGCCGTTCCTGTAGCGTCATCAATGGTATAGTGGATATCGTCTATCACATAATCCATTTCTTTAATAGTATGGTATTTCCATCCCTCTGCTGTTTTATAGGCATTCCCGCTTCCTCTAGGCACATATATGATTGTTGTATGATACGGCAGCATTCCTGATTGGTAAGGCTGCGGTTTTACGGCATAGTCCATAATATCGGACACCATATCGCACATATAAAAAGCCGATTCGCCGATGGAAGTGGTAGCCGAGCCTAAGACTATCTGCTCCAGGTAGGAACAATAAAGGAACGCACCATATTCAATGGTTTTCACGTGTGATAAGTTCAAGTATTTGAGGCTTTTACAGTTGTAAAAAGCCCTATCCCCGATAGTAGTCAGATTCGGCAATTCTTCACCGCCCCAATTAGTCAAACCATTGATATACTGTAATTTCGCACAATCGGAGAAAGCCTCGGTGCCGATTCTCTCTACACTTTGCGGCAAAGTCAAATCGGTCATGTTTGTTGCCTTGTAAAAAGCATATTCAGGTATATATGTTAAATGGGCTTGGATGTCAACCTCCGTCACAGGTGCATAGGCGAGAGCCGCCAACTCCATCTCCGTCACCGCATATTCTTCATCCCCCACCGTAATACTTTCCGGTATCGTCACTTTGCCCGTCAACGCAGTATAATTATCCACATTTTTCTCTTTCTCGGCAATCACTTTCGCCGTCTTGTGCTCCACATCGAAGTCATACCAAATACCGTCTATCTGGATTTTTGAAGGAAGAGGCTCAATGTTAATGCCTTTCCAATAACTAGTAGTTTGATAAGTTGTAACAAGACTCTTGGGGACATAAACGGTAAGTTTGCTGATATCTGTACCTGTAAAAGAGTTGGCATTAGTTGAGACTACACCGGGATAATATAAATATAGTTCTGTCAGCGCTGAACAATTTTCAAATGCAGAAGGATAGATTTGTTCAATATTGGCTGGGCATATTACTCTTTGCAAACTGTTACAATCCGAGAATGTATAATAGTCAACTTGTTTATAATTATTTGAATTCGGCAGTGTCACTTCTGTCAGCGAGGATTGATAAAAAGCACTGCGGTTAATATATTCTACCGTATTAGGAATGGTAAGGGATGTTATCTTTGATTTTTTAAAAGCATATTGTGCAATAAGCCTTGTACCATCCTTTATCTTACCAACTCCCGAAATGTCTTCTTTTGAAGCTATCAGACAGTCACTTATATAAAGAATACCGTCTTCCCAATTGGACGCGTTATTATAGAGTCCTGTCCCCACGAAAACGCTTGCACCTATCGCTCTTACGCTCGAAGGGATAACTATATCTGTTATCTTGGAGGCATTTTTAAAACCCAATCCATAAATTTCGGTAACAGGAAAAGTCTTTCCTTTATATTCCACTTTTTCGGGAATTACCACTTTGCCGCTCAGGCTCGCATAGTTGTCTATACCATTGACTTCCTCTACAACCAGTGCTCTTGAATTTTTGCCATTTTCTATAAGTGTATAGTACAAGTCACCGATTTTGATATGCGAATACTCGATTGCACTCGCCTTACCGGCAGATGACAAACTCCCGAACAACAGCAGCCCCGCTGCCAATAAATAGAATAAACGTTTCATAATGTATCTGTTTTTAATGTTAATTCGTGATTCCGGGATTAGGGATTCGGGATTCCGGGATTCGGGAATTCGATATACCCCAATTCGTGACTCATTTAAAATTCGCTGCAAAGGTACTGCTTTTACATGACATGCACAAGTACCCAAAACTCGCATTTTTCATACTGCTGTCATACTGAGGTTATACTATGGTACGCTTGTGGATAGCCGACTAACCCTATAGTAATCCAATAATAACCCAATAATCACCCAATAAAATGCCAATAACGTAACAATGGTTACCGCTGGAAATCAAGAGATAATAATGATGGATTCTACTTTCATAATGTTTTGCTTATTCTTTGCTTTCTTTTTGCTGTTAAACCCGCGACCATCTCGCGACCATTACGGACGTCTCTGTACGGTCCCTGTCCGGCTACTTTCGTTCGTTTATTAGCCCGGCATCGTATGCCGGTTTACGTCGTCCGTTGCGCTAGATGCCATCCGGCGTTTGACAGGTCCCCCTATCGTTCTTTAGTACGTACGTTACCCCCCTCTATAGGG
>JAEEGL012516716.1_pt1 | contig 22120 bp, 18 predicted proteins | sample 9134231 | NCBI WGS metagenome assembly JAEEGL01 (sample SAMN16246548, study PRJNA631951) | gut metagenome | biome: gut microbiome; feature: rumen; material: fiber-attached | host: Bos | place: Iran: Karaj | collected 2018-10 | reverse complement strand
CAAACTGCGCGGTGACTTCCGCATCATGTAGGAGGTGGACAGCAACAACACCATCGAATTCCGTCCCACCTTCTCGTTCAACTTCAACAAGAGTGCCCGTGGCGACTCGTCTCTCACCAGTGCAGGCGATGCTGCCCGCACCTGGCTCAACCGCAGCTTGAGCAACTTCTTCAACGATGGCAAGAGCTACGAGTGGGGCGCACGCCTCATCTATAACCACAAGGTTGCCAGCCATCCCGGCCGCAGCCAGAGCCTCATGCTCAACTACAACTACAGCAACGTGCGCGAGGATGCCGACACATACACCGACAACACCTACTACCTCTTGCCCGAGCAGAGCCAGATTATCGACCAGACGGCCAACAACCGCCGCAAGACCCACAACGTCACGGGACGCCTCTCCTGGACCGAGCCCATCGGTGACGTCAAGAACGCCCGTTTCCTCGAGTTCTCTTATCGCGGCAACTACCGCTACACCACCAGCGACAAGTTGGTCTATGACAACGAGCGCAGCGGTGTCTGGCCCGGCGGCACCATCACCGCTCAAGAGTGGAACGAGGGACTGAGCAACAGTTTCCGCAACACGTTCTTCAATCAGGAGTTCAGCGCCGGCTTCCGTCAGGTGCGCAAGGCCTATAACCTCAACTTGGGAATTTCGGTCAACAGCGCCATGTCCAAGAGCAAGGACCTCATCAACAGTGCCCGCGACATCAAGGAGCGCTGGGCTTGGTCGGTGGCACCCTATGCACGTTTCCGCTACAAGTTCACCGACACGCGCAACCTCAACTTCCACTACCGCATGCGCGCTAACCAGCCCAGCATCACCCAGTTGCAGCCCGTTGCCGACGAGAGCAACCCCTTGAACATTGTCATCGGTAACCCCGAGCTCAAGCCCACCTTCAATCACAACATCAACCTGCGGTTCGGTGACTTCGCTCAGGGCGCACAGCGCAGCATCATGGCGATGATGAACGTCGACTTTGCACAGAACAGCATCGTCTCAACCACCAAATATGACCCCGTCACCGGTGGACGCATCACCAGCTACACAAACGTGAACGGCGTGTGGAGTGCTATGGCGATGAACATGCTCAGCTTCCCCTTCGGTAGCCAAAAGACCTGGTACTTCACCAGCCACATGTTCACCCGTTACTCGGTCACCAAGGGTATCAACAACGATGTTGAGAACCGCAGCAACACCTGGATGATCAACTACATGCCAGGTCTGGCCTTCCGCAACAGTGTCTTTGACATCGAGATGAGGCCCCGTTACAGTTTCCAGACCACGGCCAACACCGTCACCACGGCCAACAACCGCAATATCCACACCTGGGGCGGCATGTTCAACGGCACCTACTCGGCACCCTTCGGACTCGTCATCAGCACCGACTTGAACTACAGCACCACCAGCGGTTACAGCAGCGGCTACAACACCAAGCAGTGGCGCTGGAACGGCTCCGTCGCCTATCAGTTCCTGCGCGACAAGCAAGCCTCGCTCACCCTCTCGGTCTATGACATCCTGGGACAGCAAAAGAACGTTTACCGCAACGTCACTGCCAACTACATCGAGGATGCCATCTACAACTCCCTGGGACGCTACGGCATGCTCACCTTCACCTATCGTTTCAATACCTTCAAGAAGGGCGAGCAGCCCAAGGATCGCAACGCCGACCGTTGGGGCGGTCCCGGACGCTTCGGCCCTCCCGGTGGCGGACGCCCCGGTGGCGGTCGTCCCCCCTTCTGATCCAAATATGACCAATGCGGGCCCCAACGCCCGCATTGGTCATTTCAACCCCCTCTCCCTGTCCCCCTATGATGCGGCTCCCGCCGCATCCCCTAAAGCCTAAAGCCTAAAGCCTAAAACCTAAAGCCAAATATTAACCATTTTTAACGATTTTTCTTCACGTCTGCTTGGTTGACTCAACAAAAAGTTGTAATTTTGTCACGAACTATATAGTGATTATAATTCTGAAGTACTCTGCAAGTTACTAAAAATGAAATGTTTAGTTTTTACCCAGCGGCATTGCTCGACCCAAAGTGGGCGCGAGAAGTTTGTCGTCTTTCTTGGGCTCGATTTGCAGAGGCAGAGTATTCACTAGCCTTTTATACAATAACCTTGAAAAACAGATGGAAGAAAGAATACAGTAGTTGATCCGAGGCTCAAAGATGAAGATTAGATTGATTGGCAACTTTTTTATGCATTTGATACAGAACAATTTATACATTTTATTATTAACATTTAAATTTTAGTATTTATGAAGAAATTTTTATTTACACTTGCTGCGTTGTTGATGATGGGCACTGCCTATGCCGACAACATCATCACCATGCCTGATCAGGATCTGACTGCCGAGCAGTTGGGTACCGAGGTACAGATCAGAATGTCTGCCGAGTTCGCTAACTACGTTAGTGCATTCCGCATCATCTTCACCGAGTTGCCCGATGGCGTTACCTTGACCAACTTCGCTTGGGGTAATGGTGCTAAGATCAATTATCTCAACGCCGACGGTGACGAGGACACCTATCGTCCCTCGCTGATGACTAACTACGATTATCAGGGTGGCCCTCTCGCTCTGGCTGCTAGCCAGGAGATGGCTTATCTCGAGGATGGTACCTATGGTGGCGTTGCTCACTGGGCTCCCGGTACACACGCCGACTTCCTCAGGGTTAAGTTCCAGATTGCTGCTGACTTCGCTGGTGGCCAGTTGACCTGGACCATCGAGCCCTCTGCAGGTGGCTGGGGTGACCACAGCAACGACTGCCCCAAGAACTCCTTCCACACTGTTAGCTGCTACTTCAACTCTCCCGCTGCTCCCCAGCCCCAGACACTGGCTGGCCAGATCGTCTTTGGTGAGGTTACCGAGGCTGGTCTGCTGCCCGTTAGCTACAATGGCGAGGAGAACGTGACCCTGACCGCTACGCTGAACGGTGAGGCTGTTGAGATCGTTGATGGCAACATCCAGCTCGTTGAGGGTACCAACGCCGTTGTTGTTACCGCTACTGCCGAAGGCTACGAGGATCTCGTTGCTACCGGTGAGTTCGAGTACACCGCTCCCGTGGTTCCCGAGGTAACCGCTACCCCGACCATCCAGGTTCAGGAAGGCGAAGAGGCTTACATCTTCACCGTTGTTGGTGACGGCGAGCTCCACCTCTATGCTAACAATGTTGAGGTTGAGAATCCCTTCACCGTTGCTCGTGGCGAGACCGACGTGACCTACTACATGACCGCTACCGCTCAGGAAGAGGGTAAGTTGATCAGTGAGACCGCCGAGCTGACCGTAGTTGTTCCCGCTCTGGTTGTTGAGCCTCCCGTTGACGTGCCTCTCGAGGGTGATGTTGTATTCGGTGATGTTGATCCCGAGACCGGTCTGCTGCCCATCAGCTATGATGGTGACGAGAACGTTACCGTTACCGTTACTATCAACGGCGAGCCCGTCGAGATCGTTGACGGCAATGTACAGCTTGTTGATGGTGAGAATGAAGTTGTTGTTACCGTTTCGGGCGAGGGCTACGAGACCCTCACCGTGAGCGAGAACTACAGCTGGACTGCTCCCGTAACTCCTCCCGATCCCCACATGACCGGCTACTGGTTGGTACTCATCGATGCCGAGGGTAACCTCGACTGGAAGCCCCTCATCCAGGGTGTTAACGGTGACTACACTCAGACCGTTGCCCTCACCTATGAGGAGTATGGTCCCTACGTAGCTAACGAGGACGACAGCAACCGTCCTTGGGTGCCCTTCTACTTCGTTGTTAACGGTGTTGTTTATGGCGCTGAGAACGACATGACTCCCACTGTTCTGGGCAATGCTATGGAGAATCCTCTGTATGCCGAGAGCGAGAACTGCTACTCAGTACTGGTTGGCTTCAACTACACGCTGGGTATCGCAATTTCTCCCGAGGGTGAGTACTATGTATACGCTGCTCAGGCAAGCCCCGTTGTAGGTATCGACGAGCTCGTTGACGGCAAGACCGTTGCTAGCGTTCGCTACTTCAACATGGCTGGTCAGGAGATGCAGGAGGCTAACGGCATGACCATCGTCGTTACCACCTACACCGACGGCACCACCAATGCTGTTAAGGTGATGAAGTAATTCATCCCCCCTTATTGAGATTCAATTAGAATCCCGATAATCCCAAAACGGGCGACCCACAACGGGTCGCCCGTTTTACATGGCATGCACTTCTTTCACACTAAACCGCTAGTTGGCTGCCACACAGTTTTCACGCTAAGACGCTAAGACGCTATGGGCATCCGCATTCCTGAAGTACCCTTTTTTCTGTCGGCGGATGCTAACAATAAAAATCTTAGCGCCTTAGCGGCTTAGCGTGAGAGAATGGGTGCGGATGTCTTTGAGTGTGTTGTTTTACTTTTTATGGTGGTGGAGATTTTTTTTAAAAAAAGTTGCATTTTCTTTGTCAGAACAAAAATATGATGTATCTTTGCAATGCAAGATGAACCATTGGACATCAAGTTTAATGATGAAAAAACCTGACTACAACCATTATTTGAGGTGGGTGACACGCCGCAACGGTGTTGTCTCACCGCCTTGAGTTGTAAAAGAAAACCTCTCGATGATGAACAACAAGAGATGATAGTATAACTTTACCTTAAGAATTACCCGAATGACTATAGTTTGATCCGAAACTCTTTGAAAATCAAAATAGATAACTCTCTTGACTGCTGCGAAATGACTGTGTTTTATTAACTTTATAACTTTTATTAATTTTAAAAATTTTCTGTTTATTATGAAGAAATTTTTATTTACACTTGCTGCGTTGTTCATGATGGGCACTGCCTATGCAGACAATGTTGTTAACATGCCCGACCGCAACGTTACCACCGAGCTCGGTACTCAGATCACCATTCGCATGGATGCCGAGTTCGATAACTACGTTAGCGCTATCCGCGTGATCTTCACCGGCATTCCCGAGGGTGTTACCCTGGACTCGTTCGCTTGGGGTAATGGTGCAAAGATCACCTATCTCAACGCTGAAGGTGATGAGGACACCTATCGTCCTTCGCTGATGACCAACTACGATTATGTAGGTGGCCCTCTGATGCTGGCTGCTAGCCAGGAGATGGCTTATCTTGAGGATGGTACCTATGGTGGTGTTGCTCACTGGGCTCCCGGTACCCACGCCGACTTCCTCAGGGTTAAGTTCACCATCGCTGCTGACTTCAAGGGTGGTACATTGACTTGGACCAATGAGCCCTCTGCTGGTGGCTGGAATAACGGTGAGAACAACAACTGCCCCCAGGGTTCGTTCCACACCCGCAGCTGCGAGTTCACCGTTGACGGTGGTCAGGATCCCGTTGTAGCTCCCGAGCCCACTATCGGTTATGATGAGAATGGTAACGTTGTTGCTACCGCCGAAGGCCACACCACCGTTCTGATGCTCAACGGTCAGGAGGAGGCTAACATTGTAGGTCAGCCCTACGAGTTGGTACAGACTTGGGAGCCTCAGACTCTCAACTTCTACGCTTACACCGTTGCTGGTGCTGAAGAGGATGAGAACAGTGCAATTGTAGGTCCCTTCGTGGTTGAAGTACCCGCTCTGCAGCCCACCGCTGCTCCCGCTCCCGTGATCGGTTACAATGACGCTGGTCAGGTTGTTGCTACCGCCGAAGGCCACACCGTTCAACTGTACCTCAATGGCAATCCCGTTGATCAGCCCTACACTCTGCCCGCTGCAACTTGGGAGACCCAGGTTCTGAGCTTCACCGCTGTTACTCAGCCTGGTGAGCATGAGACTGCTACCGAGAGCGCTGAGCCCTTCGTTGTAACCATCGATCCTCTGCAGCCCACCGCTGCTCCCACTCCCGTGATCGGTTACAATGACGCTGGTCAGGTTGTTGCTACCTGCGACGGCCCCAACACTGTTCAACTGTACCTCAACGGCGAGCCCGTAGATCAGCCCTACACTCTGCCCGCCGCTACCAATGTTGAGCAGGTTCTGAGCTTCACCGCTACCACTCTGCCCGGTGAGCATGAGGTTGCTACCTCGACCGCCGAGCCCTTCGTAGTTACCATCCCCGCTGAGCAGCAGCCTCTGCCCTATTGCGAGCGTCCCTCGTGCGCTTACAGCATCACCGCTCTGGAGACTGTAACCGTTACCATCACCAACAACCAGCCCGGTGCTACCGTTTACTGGTCATATGTTGATCCCGTTACTGGCGAGACCGTTGAGGGTAGCTTCACTGGCGAGCAGGATCAGATCATCGTTGACGGTGTTGGTCAATACACCATCACCTGCTATGCTGCAATGACTGGTTACCAGAACAGCCCCGACGGTGGTTGCTTCTTCACCATCCTGCCCAACGACGCTCCTCCCACGGCTATCGACGAGCTCGTTAACGGCAAGACCGTTGCTGGCGTACGCTACTTCAACATGGCTGGTCAGGAGATGCAGGAGGCTAACGGCATGACCATCGTCGTTACCACCTACACCGACGGCACCACCAGCGCTGTTAAGGTTATGAAGTAATTCATTCCAACCTATTGAGATTCAATTAGAATCCCGATAATCCCAAAACGGGCGACCCACAACGGGTCGCCCGTTTTACTTCTCCCCCCAAAAAGCTCCAGTCTGTCCAGTATCTCCAGTCCGTCCAGTTTCGTCTTTTTTTGCAAGTGGTGGGTCTTTTTGTGGAGTTTGCTTTGGAAGACTTGAGGATTATCATTTTTTTTGTTGGGTTCAATCATTTGAAATATGGATAACGATACTTCCAAGAAACCTGTGGTGAACCATTATGATGACGGCACGGCTAGTGCGCTCCCCTCAGGCTCAAATTACCGCAAATTGCGGTTTTATCATCGCAGTGACGTGCTCTATCAGTTGACTCAACTCTTTTGCAAACGCTATTTCAAGAAGTGGGGCGACCGCACCGTGGACCAGATGGTCCAGGCAGCCCGCAGCACCAAGCAAAACATTGTTGAGGGTAGCATCGATGGTCGCACGTCGATGGAGAGCGAAATAAAGCTATTAGGTATCGCACGCGGCAGCAACGGTGAACTGCTTGAGGACTATCAGGATTACTTGAAGTGTTTTGGCTTGCCGTTGTGGCAACAAGAACATCCACGTTACCAACCCATGCTCAACTATTGCCGCGAACATTGGAAATGGGAGGACTTTAAGGAGTTGTTGCCACGCTTGGATGCCGTGGAAATGGCAAATATGGCCATTTGTCTGTGCCATCAGGTGGACTCGGCATTGGAAAAATACTTGGAGCGCAAGGACCGTAAATTCACGACTCAAGGTGGCATAAGGGAGAGGATGACGGCAGCTCGATTGGACCAACGCGCTTCTCAACGCGCCATCATCGACCGCCAGCAACAAGAAATTGAAGCCCTCAAGCGCGAGATAGCTTGCCTCAAGAGCCTGCTAAACAAATCTCAATTGGAAAATCTGGATTAACTGGATTTCCTGGATTTTCTGGTCCAAATCAGTCCAGTCTATCCATCCTATCCAGTCCGTCCAGCATGTCCATCCCGTCCATCCCGTCCAGTGCCCTTCCCGTCTACTTCACGGTGACTTTCACCTTGGCAATGCGGTGTTTGATCACCTTGATGACGGTGAACGTGAAGCGGCCGTGGGTCACCACCTCTTTCTCTTTCAGGAACTCACCCTTCAGGTCAAGCAGGAAGCCGGCGATAGTCTCTGCCTCCTGGGCATGTTCGCCCAGCTCGTCCTCGTCGGTGTCAAACATTCGGGCAAAGTCGCTCAACAGCGTCTTCCCGTCAAACATCCACGTGTCCTTGCTGATGCGGGTATAGGATTTCTCCTCGGTGTCATACTCGTCGTCGATATCGCCCACGATCTCCTCGAGCACGTCCTCGAGGGTCGCGATGCCCTGGGTGCAGCCAAACTCATCCACGATAATCGCCATGTGCATCTTGCGACGGCGGAAGTCCTCCAGCAGGTCGTCGATGCGTCGCGTCTCGGGAACGAAATAGGCGGGGCGCAGCAGCGTCTGCCACTTGAACGTGTTGTCGCGGGTGCCGATATAGGGCAGCAAGTCCTTGGCATACAGGATACCCTTGATGTTGTCGGGCGTGTCCTCATACACCGGCATGCGGGAATAGCCCGTCTTGATGACCGTGCTCACCACCTCGTCGAACGTGTCGTCCTGGTCGATATCCACGACATCCACACGGGGACGCATGATGTCGCTCACCGTCTTGTCGCCAAACGACAGGATGCCCTCGAGCAGCTCTTTGTCATCGGGGTTCTTCACCTCGCTCACCTCCAGGGCGCGCGTGAGGTCATCCACCGACAGCTCCTCGGTCTGTGTCGGGACCACTTTGTTGACCAGGCGCGTGCTGCGCACCAGCAGCGCCGTCAACGGCGTGAACAGCTTCACTGCCAGCTTGAGCGGTGCCGACGTCAACGCAGCGAAGCGCGCATTATAGTTCGTGGCATAGAGTTTGGGAATCACTTCGCCGAACAGCAGGATCAGGAAGGTCAGGATCACCGTCTGGACTATGAAGTCCAGCACCGTGTTATTGAAGTCAAACATCTGGTTCATCGCGTAGTTCAGCACGATGGCGATCATGATGTTGACCAGGTTGTTGCCCACCAGGATGGTGGCCAGTAGTTTCTCGGGATTGTTGAGGAGTTCCTTCACGCGCTCACGGCGGTGTCCCTCCTCGATGTCATCGACATCGCTGGGGCGCAACGAGAAATAGGCAATCTCGCTGCCCGAGTTAAATGCCGACAGGAACAAGCCTAGAACGGCGACAATGATGGCGATGATGCTGCCCACGGTGGGCGCGTTGAAAGTGACAAGCGGATGTCCGCTCGCTGTGCATAGTACCGATAATAGGCACGAAAACGGGTCAGGGTCCAAAATGAATGTCGTTTTGTTGAATAATGGGACAAAGATAGTGCAAGCCGAGCGGAGTACCAAGCAAAAAAGCAATTTTTTGCTTGAGGACTCCTATAGAAGCTATAGATACTATAGCACCTATCAAGCGGCAGCCTAACGCCTAAAACCTAACGCCTAAAACCTAACACCTAAAACCTATTCACTGCATCGGCTCGACGGTATAGCCACGGTCGCGCAGCAGTTGCAGCAGGCCCTGGTTGCCAGGCAGATGGCCGGCGCCCACGCACACCAGGCAAGCGCGCTCGGGCATCATCTTGGCGAGTTTCACGGTCCAGCTGCGGTTGCGGTCATAGATGAGGGCATCTAAGGCCTCGGCGTCATCGCCGCTCAGCTCGGGGTCGGTGATGATTGCCTCGATTTTGCTCAAGTCCTGCGTCATGTAGGCCTCGACGAGGGCCGATGACTGCTCGGCGAACAAGTCGTCCTTCTTGCATGCTTCCAGCAGGCCCTGGGCTTGCTCGGTGAGCGGCGTGTTGAACAGCAGGTCGATCTGTTCCTCCATGGTCTCAAACGCCAGCGAGGGCTTTCCTGCCTCGTTGGCACGGTTCTGCACGGCCATGTCAATCAGGTCGTTGACGTTGAGCGTCGGGAAATACTTCATGGCCTGGATGGCCTGCATCTGTGTGCTGATGGCGCTGGGCTTGAACATTTTCATCTGGCTGAGCTTCACACCCATGGTGCCGAAGTACTTGTTGAACACCTGCTCGACAATCTTGTATTCCTCGGGTGTGAAGAGCTTGTCCAGCGTGCTGTCCAGCGGAGCAATCATCGCCTGGGCTGCCAATGCCTGTGACTCGGGGCTGAGCATACTTTCGTTCTCAAGTTCGCCCACCACGACGTCACAGCCGTCAAAGGCCTGTTGCATGCCGGGAATCTTGTCGATCATCGCTGCCGGCGCAAAGTGATAGGTACCCAGGATGTAGCTGGGCCGCGCCAGGTTGTTGCCGCTCACTTTCCACAACAGCTGAGCCTGTGCCGCCATGGCGACCAACGCCAGGATTAGGATAAAGGATAGTCTTTTCATCATTGTCATTCTTTTTTGGTTGATTATTTTTTCATTCACAAAGTTAGCGCTTTTCGGGTTAAAAACCGCTTGAGGAGCGGCAAAATTTCAGAAAATCCCCTATAATGATGAGAAAACATGCACATTTTGGCCATTATTGGCTATTGCCCGCGAATGCTGGCAGCAGTACCTTTGCATCGTGACAAAATGAATTAGTTATTAGTTGATTCAAAGAGAGAAAGTAAACAGATAAAAATGCCGCACCGATGTGATATCGATGCGGCTTTTTTAATTTCAGTCCTCAGTCCTCAGTTGGCGGAGCCAACTCCTAACTTCTCACTCCTTCGGAACCCACACGGGATCCTCAACTTTCAGGCGGTCGCCGCCGTTGGGGCCCTTGATGAGCATGTCGTAGTATTCCTGGGTGTAGCCGGCAAACGTGGGCGAAGCGGGAGTGCCATATTCGTTGCGCTCGAACTTGCCGTCCTTCTCCTTCTTGATGTTGCCGTCAAGGTATTTCACGAACAGGTACTCGCCCAGCTTCTTGTAGCGTGCGGTAGCATCCTGACCGGCGTTGACCGAGTAGTTGGTCAACAGGCGGATGGCAGCGTCGCGGTCGGTGGTGAGCAGCGATGTGGCTTGAGCCTCAATGACCGACTGTTGCTTGGCAAAGTTGTCCTCGATGGCGCCCTGCACTTTGCGGATGTCGCCAATCATCTGGGAATAGCGGTGATAGGCCTGATTAGCCACCCAGTTGTTGACCCAGAAGGCGCAATCCCAGTCCAGGGTGTACATGTCGGCCTTGCCCTGACGATAGCTCTCGGGCACCTGAGTGATGCAGCAGTACATGGGCACGAACACGGCGGTGTTGGCATCATCAACGCCGAACCAGAAACAGCCGCCCACCTCGTCGGGCATCCATGAGCGCATCTGTGCAACGTACACCCAACCTGTCTGCTGGGTACAGATGGCACGCTCCTGGCTGTAGGTCACGCCGTCCACCTCAAAGTCCATGGGACGCCAGCGGTAAGGCACGCCATAGGCGGTCGTTGCACCGGGATCCACGGTCATGTCGAACGGGGTGCCCTCGAAGTGGTCGCGCATCATCTCCTGCATGTCGCGAACGCTCACCTTGCGGTCGGGCTTTACATACAACGGCATCACGTCGGCATCCTCACGGGTCTTGCCGTAGATGAAGGGCAGATAGGCTTCCATGCCCTTGTGGAAACGGTTGAAGTAGCTCCACACGCGAGCGTCGCAGCCGCGCAGAGCACCGGCATCAAACTTCTGATAAACAGGAGCGAAGGCAAAGTCGGCATCCTTGCCGCTGTAGAGGCCTTTCTTCTTGGCAAAGGTGATGACGTCCTTGCTGTACATGACGTTCTTCTTGTCCTTCATGTCAAACTTCCAGATGCGCGGGTTGTTGGCGTGGCCGGCGATGCAGTCGTCGGGAATGCGGACGGCTACCCAAACGGCACCCAGTTCATCCTTGCCCTTGCCGATCATGTCCATGACCCAGATCTCGTTGGGGTCACCAATCGAGAACGACTCACCCTCGCTGGCATAGCCGTACTTGGCCACCAGGTCGGTCATCACCTTGATGGCCTCGCGGGCGGTCTTGGAACGCTGCAAGGCGATGTAGATGAGGCTGCCGTAGTCGATGATTGACTTGCCGTCCAAGTCCCACAGTTCCTCACGTCCTCCCCAAGTGCTCTCTCCGATGGTCACCTGGTGCTCGTTCATGTTGCCCACCACGGCATAGGTGTGAGCGACCTCGGGAATTTCACCCATGTACTTGCCGCTGTCCCAATCGATGATTTTGCGCATGGCTCCAGGCGCATGGTCGGCGGCGGGCAGGTACTGCAGGTCTCCGAACAGGGTGTGGCTGTCGGCGGCATAGGTGATGATGGTCGAGCCATCGGCACTGGCGTTCTTGCCCACGAGCAAGTTGGTGCAGGCGTCAGCGGTGGCCCATCCGGCGAATGCCAGCAGGGCAACCGACAACAGGTTGAATGTTAATTTCTTCATCTTTGTTTAGTGTTTAGTGATGTTATTATTATAATGTGAATGATTGAACTTGATCAATGGCCCACCGGCACGTCATAGCCCGTGAGTCTGAAGGCTACCTTAAAGGGGGTCGCCTGTTTGCGCGGCTGCGGGCCGGCATAGTAGTAGAACAGGCGCTGCACGTCAAACGACTTGACCTCGACCAGCTTGGTCTCGCCGGGCTTGAGGCTCACGGGCACGGTCACTGTGCGCTGGGTGAGCATCTCGCCCTGCATGGTGGTGTAACGCAGCAACAGGCGCACCGCACTCATGCGCTGCTTGGTGTTGTTGGTGATGAAAAAAGACTCCTTGGCGTCGCTGGCACGTTTGCTATAGCCCTTGAGCGACACGGCGTTCGGGTCAACACCATCCAGACTGTCGGGCAACAGTCCGTCATCACTCTCCATCACGGCAACGGGCACCTCAAGGCTGCGCAGGTTCTTGCGCGTGGTCTTGGTGCGCGCATCCATGGTGCTGACACACAGCGCAATCAGTACGAGAGCCAGCAGCAGGGTGATATGTCTGTTTGAACACTTCATCATCACAGGTAACGTATGCGGTTAAACGGGTTGCCGTCGCCTCCCTCGGGGTAAATCTTGCGGAACCCCACAGGCAGCCGCTCGCCCACCTTCTCGGGGATGATGCTCACGCCGTTGAACAGCGAGGGCAGGAAACGGGCGATGTTGACACGCACTTTGACCTTCCAGTGCGGCGGGTCAAAGGTGAGGGTAGTGGCCCTTGCGTTGAGCGTCGCCACACATTCCAACGGCTTGAGCAGGGTCACCTTGTCGCGCTGGCTGTAGAGCCACAGCTGGTACTTGCTGTCCACAGCGCTGGCAGCGATGTAGCCGATGACGGTGCCCGGCATGACGTTGATGTCGGGTGAGTCGAGCAGGATGATGCGATAGCCGATGTTGTGCTTGCCGCGGTAGCGCTCAATGCCCAGCGTCATCTCCTCGTTGGGGTAGTACCAGATGCCCTCCAGGGGCTGCAAGTCGCTCTCGTCGAGGCGCACCTGCATCGAGTCGATGTCAATCCCCTGCAGGATGACCGACTTCTTGGGAACACCGTTGCCCGCCGTCGCCAGCAGGGGCAACAGACCGAGCATCAGCGTTATGAGCGTCGCGAGGCGGTTCATCGGGTCATCAGTTGACGGTGGCGAAGCGGTAAATCACACCCAGACTGAGGATTTCCTTGAACTGCCAGTAGTTCCAGTCGTTGTCGCGCGGACGTGAACGGTCAAAGCGCAGGTGGGTGTAGAACTGTGTCGTCAGATATTTGCCGATGGCAAAGTCAAGTGTGTTCTCCCAGTCGCCCTGCACATACTCATAGTTAGTGAACATGTACACCCTGGTGGAGAGCATCACGTTGGGATTGAAGCGCCACAACAGCTTGGCCTCGAAATTGCTACCCACGGTGCTCTTGCAGTGGTGACCGGCCTCGATGCCGAAACGCACCGGGTCGATGTCGGTGATGTTGCGGCAGTACTTCAGGTTATAGGAGATGGGGGCGATGGCCAGCGTGAACATGCGGTCATCGGCCTTCTTGAGGTTATAGGTCATACCGAGACCGATGTTCAGTTCGGCAGGCGAGAGGAAAGCCGCCGTCATCGTGTTGGTGTTGGTCTTGTAGTTGTTCAGGAACTGGGTGGTGAACTGCAGCATGGCACTGTAGTACCAGTTTTTCACCGCCTTGTAACCCAACTGCGAGGAGAACAGGAAGTTGTCCTCGGTGATCATGTAGTTGCGGATGCTGTCGCCATGGGTGGTGGCAAGACCCAGTTTATAGGACAAGGTGTTGTTGAACAGCCAGTTGGGATGCAAATCCTGATTGAGGTTGCAGTTCCAGTTGATGCTTCCCAGCAGCGCCAGGTTGTTCTCGCCGCCCTGATACCAGTTGCCGCTGATGTAGGCCTGGGTGAACTGCAGCGAGGCATTGAACACGTGCAGCCAGTTGTGGATGGGCAACGGTGGCTCGGCGGGAGGAGTGACATCCTCGACAACGACCTGGGCGGGAGCGATAGTGAGCAGACCCTGATGCGGGTCTCCGGGAATGACACCCTCGGGCGGTGCCTCGGGCAGACGGTTGGAGTTGTAAGCCACCAGCTGCGGATTCTCGATCATCGCACGTTCACGGGCGCGCTGGGTGCGGTCGGCATTGTCCATGGCTTCTTGCAGCCATTGGTCACCGGCATCCAGGGCGTACAGGTCGTTACCTGTTGTCGGTCTCGTTGCCGTTGCTTGGCCATGGCTGTCATACACGAGCGGTGCATACAGCATCTTGTCGGCAGCATTTTGGACAGTTTGCTGGTCGTCTTGAGCGATAGCGTGGCTGCTCATCACTGTCATCAGCGCGAGCGCCAGGCAAGTCTTGAATGTCATTTTTCTCATAGCAATCGGTCGTTATGGAGGTTGATGTTGTGAATTCTGTATTGAGGGTGACGCCAGACATCGTCAAGCGTCATAGAGTTTCTCGTCACTGGCAGGCTTCTTGGGCTGCTGCTTTTCGTCCTGCTGTTGTTTGGCCTTCTTTTTGGTCTGCACCTTCTGCCGCTTGCGCTCGTGGTTGGGCTGCTGCTTCTTGTTCTCGGCAAAGCTCTTGATCATGTCCTCGACGGTCTCGCGGTTGCCATACAGGTAGTTGACCGTCACCTCGACGATGAGGTTCTGCTGTTTGGACACCAGGTCGGCAATGATGGCGCGTGAGCCGTCGGGCATCGTGCCCTCGATGCTGTAGGTCTTCTTGAAACCCTTGACCTTGATTTTGCCGTTCTTGAGGTCATACATGCTATAGCCCAACGCCTTGCGTTGCAGGTTCTCGGTGAGCATTTGCTTCTCGTCGCCCTTGTCCTTGCTGTAGAGCTGCACGGTCATCACCATGTCCTCCCACTGCACCTCAAAGCGTGTGGGCGTGTTAAAGGTGACAAAACCGTCCTCGGGCGTTTCAAACGACAGGTTATAACGGCTCCAGGTGTAGATTGTCGCGCTGGCATTCAAGCCAGTGAGCAACAGGAGCATCAATAGCGTCAGCCGGGTTATGGATTTCACTTGTGTCATCATCTTGCTGAGTCGTTAACTGGGTTGTTTCACATTGTCAAGGAAGTCCGACCACTCGCCCTTGCTGCCGCGAAAAACGTTCAAGTCCACATCTCCTTCTATACCAGCAACACTGCCGTTGTGGTCGAACTGCTGGATGCAGTGTGGCAAATCGGGCAGCAGGTCGGGGCTGGTGAAGGAACACAACCACAGGTCGCAGTCCATCAACAGCTCTTTGTAATACTTCTCATAGCCGTCCTTGTTGGTGTAGATCATCACACTGTAGCCCTTGTCCTTGAGGATGCCCACCATCTCCAGCACGCGTTCGATGGCGGTGCTGCGGCTCACCGTGGCGCCGTTGCCCCAATCGTCCTCCAGGTCAATCACCAGCGGCAGGTCCAACGTTTTGCCCTTGACGACGCCAAGCAGATTGTCGGCCTGTTCGCGTCCGGTGCGGTTCTTGCGGAAGAAGTGATAAGCCCCCACCTTCAAGTCCGCCTCGCGGGCAGCACGGTAGTTGCGGTCAAAGGCTTCGTCCTTATAGGTTTTTCCCTCACTCGCCTTGATGAAGACGAATTGGTAATCGTCCATCCGCACCTGGTCAAAGTCGATTTTGCCGTTGTGCTTGCTCACGTCGATGCCCGCCACAGGATAGCGGTAGCGGTCCACGTTCACCGAGTGCGGCAGGATGTATTGCCTGAAGATGTAAGCACACGCTAACACGACAAGTGCAGCCGCCCCGGCGAGGAGCAGCCACTTGATAAAGTCGGGTTTTGTCGGCACTTGTCGTCTACCCATAGGCACTCAGCGCGTTAGAATAACGGGATGTTGCTCGGGGAATAAACCCACTTCTGCTCAAATTCTTGCTGCGTGCTGGTGAAGAACAGCACAGCCTGGATGATGGAAATGACATGGGTAACGATACCCAGAGCACCGCATGACAGCAAGGTGGCAAGCAGGAAGACAACACCGGCATTGGTCTTGTTCATATAGAAGTAGTGGAGTCCCAAGCCGCCCAGGAAGAGGGCCAGCAGACCGGCAACACCACGGCTCTTGCCCGAAGGACCGTTGCTGAACACGTCATCCATGGCAGCCGAAGCTTGGTCGCCGAACTGGCGGAACTGCTCCTGGAAATTGGATTGCTCCTGACCGTAGGATACGTTTGTCTCGGCACCGCAATACGGGCACTTCACACGATTCACTTTCTCTTGAGTGCTATACTGTTTTCCGCACTCGGGACAATTGTGGATATACATATATCTAGGTTTTAGGCTTTAGGTTTTAGGCTTTAGGAGCCTTTACCTGTAGCAGTTTAACATTAGTTTTTAATCATTAGACTCATCTTCCTTCAAAAAGGTTGCATGAAGTGCAAAATTTATATACTTTTCAACATTAAACTCGCAATTTCAACTGAATGAATTGGCTAAAGCATTAATCATTTTACTGATTTCGGTGATCATCTGCCTTGTACAAGACGTTTGTTCTTGACTTATATATCCGAGTTTTTCGCAGATTACCAATTGTGTCGACAGTTCCCAAAGTGATCCTCTTGACATTAATAAATATCGCACAAACTCTTTATCGGTTCCTCGTCCACGGCCTTCAGCAATATTTGAAGGAATTGAAACAACAGCTCTTCGCATTTGATCACACAACGCGTATTGTTCTTCCTGTGGCAGTTGCTTGATTAACTTATAAACCTCTGCAGTCAAGTCAATGGCTTTCTGCCACACCTTCAAATCTTGATAATCACTCGTTTTGATGTTCATCGCATCTAACTCCTAATGCCTAATGCCTAAAACCTAAAGCCTTAGTTCTCAGCGCTTCCGCTGAGAACTCTGCTGCCTCTTCTGCTGTTCTTGCTGCATCTTCTGGACTTCCTCCATGCGCTGTACCCATTTCGATTTCTTTTTGGGCTTTTTGGCGTTGGCAGCCATCGTGGCGCGCACCTTCTCCTCGGTGACGAACATACGGCTGATGTAGGTCTGCGCGATGGTGATCAACAGAGCGATGAAGTAATAGTAACTCAGACCCGAAGCATAGTTGTTGAACCAGAACAGGAACATCAACGGCATCAGGTAGAGCATCAGTTTCATGCCGGGCATCGACTGGCTCTGTGCCTGTGACTTCGAGGTGATGTAGTTATAGGCAATGTTGGTGATCGTCATCAACAGGCAGAACAGGCTGATGTGGTTGCCGAATGTGCTGGAGATGAACGGGATGTGCTGGCTCCACTCGATGATCTTGTCGGGAGCGCTCAAGTCTTTGGCCCACAAGAAGGACTGACCGCGCAACTCGATGCACGAGGGGAAGAACGTGAACATCGCAATCAGGATGGGCATCTGCAGCAGCATGGGCAGACAGCCGCCAAAGGGGCTCGCTCCCGCTTGCTTGTACAGTTCCATCGTCTTCTGCTGTTTCTTCAGGGCATCTTCCTGGTTGGGATAGCGCTCGTTGATGGCTGCGATGTCAGGAGCCAGGATGCGCATCTTGGCCTGCGAGACATAGCTCTTGTAGGTCAAGGGCCACAGCACCATCTTGATGAGGATGGTGAGCACCAGGATGATGATACCATAGTTGCTGATGAACTTGCCCAGCCAGTCGAACACGGGAATGATCACGCCGGCGTTGATCCAGCGGAACAGTGACCAGCCCAGCGGGATGAGGCGCGTGAGCTTCAGGTCCTCTTTGGGCGAGAACTTGTCATAGCTCGACAGCAGGTGGTAGCGGTTCGGGCCCATGTAGAAGTAGAACGACGCCGGATTGGCCTTGTTGCTCGAGTAGGGAATCAACGTGTGGATGTTGACGTCCTTCAGATAGGTCTCATATTCGGGTGACTCCTTATCCACAGCCACGCTGGTCATCTTGGCGGTGGTCATGACGCTGTCGGCGATGAGCACGGTAGAGAAGAACTGGTTCTTGGCGCTCACCCATTTCAGCATGTCATTAACTTCCTTTTCATCGTTGCCGCTCTCGCTTGTGGTCGTCACATCGCCGCCCTTGCCGGCAAACTTGTAGCAGATGCCGCTCCAGCGCTCCTCAAAGGTCTTGCCGAACTCGTGGCGCGAAATTTTCTGGTGCCAGTCGAGGTCCACCATGTTGATGTTCATGGGAATCACTTGTGACATGCCTTGCTGCACCATCTCCATGCGCACCATGTAGGTGCCAGGAACGAGGGTGTACTTCAAACCCCACTGTGCGCCGCCTTCGAGCTGCAGATTCATCAGCACAGTGCTGTCATTGAGTTTCTTGGGCTCGAAGAAGAAGTTCTTGGTTTCAAAGCGCTGCGTGTTGTTGCTCAGCGTGAAGCTGTAGTCATTATCTCCCTTGTCAAAGAGCACCAGTTGCGGTGTCTTATAGGTATTGTAGCCCTTGAGTGTCGCGCGAGAGATGATGCCGCCCTTGCTGCTCAACTCAACCTTGATCGAGTCATTCTCGAGGGTGACAAACTGTTCGGTGCCCGAGAGTGACGAGGCAAAAGAGCCGTTCTTTGCATAGGTGTCAAGCACGCGTTCCACGGCCTGGACAGCCAGGTTGTGTGACGCAGGGTCCTTGCTCTCGGCGGCGGTCACTTCGTCCCATTCCAGGACTTTGTCGCCAACCTTCACGGTGCCGCTGATTTTGCCGTCCATCAACGTGAGCATGACGCCCTCGTTGTTGATCGTGGCGTTCTCGGCAGGCATGCTCTCCAATACGCTCTTGATGTGCGAGAGATCTTCGGTGCTCAGGGTGTCCACGTTGCCCTCACCGATGCTGCGCTGCTGTTCGGCTTTCTGCACAGCAGCGATAGAGTCCATTTGTCGCTGACGTTCTGCCATCTCGGCTTCGCTGGGCTTCTGCAGCCACATGAACCCGAAGATAACGAGTCCCATCAGCAACATTCCAATCAAAGTGTTTTTATCCATTGTTTTTCTGTTTTGCCTCACGCTATGGCGCTAAGGCGCTATGTTTAATTATTTTTTCTGTTATTTCTGATGGTGGTTCTTGAGAAGTATTCACACTTGCGCGTCAGCAACTAAAAAATCTTAGCGCCTTAGCGTCTTAGCGTGAGGTTATGAGTCTTGTTGTGAAGCAATAATTGCCTTGATAAATGACATGAACAGCGGGTGAGGATTGAGCACCGTGCTGCTGTACTCGGGATGATATTGCGTGCCGATGTACCAGCGCTTGCCTTCCAGCTCAATCACCTCGGCCAGACCGCTCTCCGGGTTCACGCCCGCAACGGTCATGCCAGCGTCCTCAAACTGCTTGCGGTATTCGTCGTTGAATTCAAAGCGGTGACGGTGTCGCTCCTCGATGTCTGTCACACCATAGGCTTCGGCAACTTTCGTGCCAGCTTTCACGCGACAGGCATAGGCACCCAGTCGCATCGTGCCGCCCATGTTCGTGATGGTCTTTTGGTCCTCCATCAGGTCGATGACGTTGTGAGGCGTCTTCTCGTCCATCTCGGTGCTGTTGGCATCAGTCAGTCCCAGCACGTTGCGGGCGAACTCGATGACCATGCACTGCATGCCCAAGCAGATGCCGAAGGTGGGCACGTCGTGCTCACGGCACCACTTCAGTGCAATATATTTGCCCTCAATGCCGCGCTGGCCGAATCCCGGTGCCACGACGATACCGTCATGGTTGGCCAGCAGTTCCTCCACGTTGCCGTCATGGATGTGCTCGCTGTTGATGTAGTCCAGCTTCAGGCGGCGGTCATGATAGGCGCAGGCATGCAGCAGGCTCTCATCGATGCTCTTGTAGGCATCCTGCAGCGAGACATATTTACCCACCAGGCCGATGCGCACCTCCTTGGTCGCACCTTTGAGCTTGGCCAGGAATTCGTTCCACTTCGTCATGTCGGGTTCACCCTCGCTGCTCATGCCCGTCTTCTCCAGGATTATGTTGTCAAGGCGCTGCTCGTGCATCTTCAGGGGCACCTCATAGATGGTGGGCACGTCCAGGCTCTGCACCACAGCGTCGGCGCTGACGTTGCAGAACTGAGCCACCTTCTTCAGCATCGTGGGCGGCAGCTTGTGTTCGGTGCGAAGCACCAGCACATCAGGCTGGATACCTTCCTGTTGTAGCAGCTTCACGCTGTGCTGGGTGGGCTTGGTCTTGAGCTCCTTGGCTGCGCTGATATAGGGGACATAGGTCAGATGCACGCAGATGCAACGTCTGCCCAACTCCCATCGCAGCTGACGAATCGCCTCGATAAAAGGCAATGCCTCGATGTCGCCCACGGTGCCGCCAATCTCGGTGATGACAAAGTCATACTTGCCGGTGGTGCCCAGCAGTTTCACGTCGCGCTTGATTTCGTCGGTGATGTGCGGGATAATCTGCACCGTCTTGCCCAGGTAGTCGCCCCGGCGCTCCTTGTCGATGACACTCTGATAAACGCGTCCCGTCGTCACGTTGTTGGCACGGGTGGTCTTGATGTTGGTGAAACGCTCATAGTGGCCCAGGTCCAAGTCGGCCTCGTGACCGTCGACGGTGACATAGCACTCACCGTGCTCATACGGGTTCAGTGTGCCGGGGTCGATATTGATGTACGGGTCAAACTTCTGGCACGTCACGCTGTAGCCCCTCGAGAGCAGCAACCTCGCGATGCTCGATGCGATGATGCCCTTGCCCAGCGACGAGACTACGCCGCCGGTGACAAAGATGTATCTTGTTTCCACGTCTTTTTTCATTTCTTTTTAATTCAACTTGCAAAGATACCACTTTTCATTGAATTTGTCGCTATCTTAGACGTAGTTTTTCGGAGGCTGTTTTCGGGTGATTTTCATCGGTCAGCGCATGTTGGCACGGGATTTGCCGCATGGGGTGACAGAACTCACTTTTTAACGATAATGACAATGGCAGCTAAAAGGAATATCAATCTCGATGATTATGCCCAGTACTTCAACGACAGCAAGTTGTGGAAGAAACTGAAAAAGGTAGCGCGCAAGGCGGGTCGCAAGGCGGTCTATTATGTCCTGGTGCTCTATTATGTGGCTCGGGACCCCGCTGTCCCCTCAAGCCTCAAATTCAAGATCTTGGGAGCTCTGGGATACTTTATCCTGCCCTTGGATTTCATCCCCGATGCCATTCTGGGATTGGGATTTACCGACGACCTTGCTGCACTGGCATGGGCATTGTTCAAGATCAGGAAATTCATCACCCCCGAGATTGAGCGCAAAGCCCGCGAACGCCTGCGCGAGTGGTTCGGCCCCGAAGAGGGCGAGGAGGTGGATCTCACCATTCCCCACATCCGCCCCGACGACCCGCGCATCATCGACGTCGAGGCCGAGGAATATTGAGAAAAGAAAAAGGCTTTAAGGTCCCGAAGGTCCCTAAAGCCTTTTTTAGTCTCTAGATTCTAGTAACTGGTCCAGTCAGTCCAGTAAATCCAGTCAGTCCAGTTACCTAAAGCCCGATACCTCACTTCACATAGAAGTCACTCGAGACACCCACACCACCGGCTTTCAGCTTGCCGTACTTGCCGTCACCCTGATACTTCTGGGTCCACACGCGCTCTGAGCATTTCTTGCCGAGCTCGTCCTGGGTGACGATGTAGCCATAGATGTTGCGGCGCTCGGGCACTAGACCCTTCATCAACACATCCCAGTCGCTGCTGGTGATGATGACATCAATCACCTTGGGGTCATCGGCCTTGGCGATAGCCAGCGCCTCGGCTTTGAACTTGGCGTGCATCGAGCCGGCCTTGGGCATGGCCTTGTAATCGATGTTTTCGGGACTGTTCTGCGCGATGGCTTGATCTGCTGCATTGGCATATACATTTTGATTGTAGTACATGTATTTTTGAGTATTACTGTACTTTTCGCCAACTTCATCCCACAGCAGATGGATGTCCTTGGTGAAAATCTGGAACAGGTGCATCTGTTTGGCACATTTTTTGGCACCCTCCAGGTCTGCAGGGCTCAGGTAGGAACCTTGTCCGCCTAGGGTGGCGAAGACATATTTGCCGTTACGACTCACTAGGGTGATGCCTTGAACCGAACCTTTTGCACGGTACTTGTTCGCCGTCATCAGGCTCCCTTTGGTTGAAACGCTCACAGCGCCATCAGCATCTTCGGTGACTTTCGTGCTGTTGATCAAGACGAGGGTCCAGGAACTGATTTTGTCATAGAATTGCCAATAGCGTTCATTCTCTTTCTGGAT
>JAEEGL015809577.1_pt1 | contig 22121 bp, 13 predicted proteins | sample 9134231 | NCBI WGS metagenome assembly JAEEGL01 (sample SAMN16246548, study PRJNA631951) | gut metagenome | biome: gut microbiome; feature: rumen; material: fiber-attached | host: Bos | place: Iran: Karaj | collected 2018-10 | reverse complement strand
GCGTGAAGCCCGACCGGGACCGGATGTTCCTCTCCATGTTCGGCCCGGCCCACCATCCCTGGAGCTACTGCCTGTACCGGGTGCTGGCTCATCCCACCACGCTGGTGCTGAACCGCCGCTGCGAGCGGTTCTTCGACGAGACCGGCAACCACTTTATGAGCCGGATGTACGCCAACGCCCTGCCCGGCGGGGACGTCTGGGGCATTACCACTGAGGAGAACATCGACTATCTCATCGAGGACTACCAAAAGCATCCCCAGTTCGGCGACGATCCTTCGGTGTATCTCGCCACCCGGAAGGAGCTGGAGGAGGAAGTCGCCGCCCCCGGCTGTCCCACGGTGAAGGCGGATTCTCTCGAGGAGCTGGCGGAGAAGATCGGCTACGACAAGGATGCACTGATTGCCGCAGTGGAACGCTACAACGCCATGTGCGACTCTGGAGTAGACACGGAGTTCGGCAAGGCCCTGGAGAATCTGCGGGCGCTGAAGAATGGTCCATATTATGCGGTCTACGGGGTCCGGTTCAGCGAAGGCGCATTTGGCGGCCTGCTGGTGGATTCGGACTGCCGGGTCTGCCGCACAGACGGAGCGGTGATCCCCGGGCTCTACGGCGTGGGCGACGCCACCTCCACCATGCACCGTCAGACGGTGCTGGCCCCGGTGTCCGAGCTGACCTGGGCCATGGCATCCTCGTTCATCTCCGGCGGGAAGGCTGCAGCATACACAGAATAAGGAGGTTTTACAATGGTTTACGCATTTGAAATCGAATTTGACGTGACCCCGGAGAAGGCCGGGCCCCTGCTGGATGCGCTGCATCTGGCCATTGAGCGCTCCAAATCCTACGAAACCGTGGTCCACTTCGGCATTTATGAAAAGTTCCTGGCGGTCATGGGCCAGGAGCCGGAGAAGAAGGTGGTGTTCCTGCAGTCCTACTCCGTCCCGGACGGGAACCGGCAGCACTTCACGGACCCGGTAGTCCACGATCAGGTCCATCCAGTATTCGATCAGTACACCAGCCGGGTCTACCACTACACATCCCTGTAAGAAAGAAGCTCCGTCCCGCAAAGCCGTGGGGCGGAGCCTTTTGCAGTATTACCGATGGTCGCTGCAGTCCAGAATGATGCTGCCGAAGAAGTCGCCGGAGTCCAGCAGTTCGTGGGCCTTCCGGGCCTCCTCCAGGGGGAACCTGGCACCTACATAGGGCCGGATTTTTCCGTCTTTCAGCAGTGCGAACATCTCCTGCTTCTTCCGGGAGAGCAGCTCCGGCTTGTCGTCGAAGTAGTGGAAGGAGAACGCCCGGATGCCGGGGCAGTCTCCGAAGCGGTCCGTCATGGCCTCGATCACATTCTTTGACGGGAAGCCCTTGGTGTTGTTGTAGATCAGGATGGTACCCATGGGGGCAAGAAAGTCCATCTGACCGATGAATGCCTCCCCTACGGACTGATCCATGATGATGTCCGCACCCCGGCCGCCGGTCAGGGAGAGCACCGTCTCCTTGGGATCCTGTTTGGTATAGCAGAACACCTCCGCGTCTCCGATGGAGCGGAGATAGCTGCACTTCTCCTCGGTGCTGGCGCTGGCGATGACCTGCATTCCCAGAAGTGGCGCGATCTGACAGACAGCGGTGCCCATGGAGCCCGCCGCCCCCTGGATGTAGAGCACCCTGCCTTCAGGCCTGGGGAAGCACTCGGTGAGCATGCCCCAGACGATCAGAGAGCTGGTGGCGATGGAGGCCAGGGCCATGTCGGTACCCACGGGGATGGGGGTGACGAATTTCAGCGGTGCGGTTTTGTATTCGGCGTAACAGCCGCAGGCGATGGGATGCTCCACATAGACCCGGTCACCCACCGCGTAACCGGTGACGCCCTCCCCCAGGCCAGCCACGATGCCAGCGCCGTAGAGGCCGGGATAGAAGGGCAAAATATCCTTCGTCCAGGGATAGGTTCCCGTCCGCATGAGCTTGTCCGGCCGGGAGATCCCTGCGCTCTGCATGCGGATCAGCAGCTCGCCGGGCTTTGGCTCCGGGATGGGACGATCCACCAGCTCCAAAACCTCCGGACCGCCGTGTTGATTCATTATGATTGCTTTCATAGGATACTCCTCTCAGTTGCTTTCACTTTTCACCAAAATCTTTTTCTTCCAGACCCCGGAGGCCAGGCGGATGATATAGAACACGGCGCCGATGCAGAAGTCGATGCCCATGCAAATGTAGATGGCCTTTCGTCCGATGGAGGGGAGCCCGGCCATCCAGTAGGCCAGGATGATCCGAAGAGCCAGGGTGGCGAAGGTGATGACCGTGGTGATGGTCACGTCCCCCACCCCCTGGAGCATGCCCCGGGAGATAAACAGCATGGTCATGATCACCAGGACGCAGGCCATGAACCGTAAGTATTCGATGCCGAAGGCCAGTGCGTCCCCGGTGCAGCCGAACATGGTCACAAAGGGCCGGGCGAAGGAGAAAATCACGATACTGAAGCAGGCGGTGATCAGGAAGGTTAAGACCAGCCCGGACTTGTAGCCCGCCCAGACCCGTCTGAGGTCCCCGGCTCCGGCGTTCTGGCCCGCGTAGGTGGCCATGCCGGAGGAGAAGGAGATCACGGGCATGATGGCGTAGCTCTCGATCTTGCTGGCAGCGGCCACGCCGGCCATGGTAGTGGAACCGAAGGAGTTGATCAGCCGCTGGACCGCCAGCATGCCAAGACTGGAGATCATGGTCTGGATCATCACCGGAATGCCGACTTTTAAGATGGTTCCGCAGAGCTCAGTCCGGAACACCATCTCAGTTCTGGGAATCCAGAGAAGCTCATGCTTTTTCCGGATATACGCCGCCGAGACAAGGACAGCGATCAGCTGGGCCAGCACCGTACCGATGGCGACGCCCGCCACACCCAGGCGGCAGACGATCACCAGCAGCAGATCCAGCAGGATGTTTGCCGCCGAGGAGATCAGCAGGAACAGCATGGTGGCCTTGGAGTCCCCCACACTGCGGAGTTCCGCCGCCATGGCGTTGTAGGCAAACTGGAACACCATGCCCAGGAAGTAGATGCGCATATAGGTCAGGGCATAGCCGAACACATCATCCGGCACCCCCAGCACATATCGGAGCACGATCCGGGAGGTCAGAATGCCGATCACCGCCACGCAGAGGCCCAGGCCCAGCATCAGAAGCAGCATGGTAGAGATGCAATTGCGTAGCTTCTCCCGCTGATTGGCCCCGTAGAACTGGGAGATTACGATGCCGCAGCCGGTGGAGAGACCCGTGGAGATGGCAAGCAGCACGTTGGCGTAGCTGATGCTGGTGTTCATGGCGCCCAGGGCCTGCTCGCCTACAAAATTCCCCACCACGATGCCGTCCACGGTGGTGTACAGCAGCTGCAGAATCATGCCGCCCAGGATGGGCAGAGAGAAAAAGAGAATGTGTTTCCAGGGGGTTCCCTGGGTCATGTTCCGTTCCAATGGGATCACCTCACGTCGAATTCCGGTTTATTGTATCACAGACAGGGCGCTGTGTGTATCTTCTATTTCTGACCCGGCAGATTCAGGGCGCCGCAGCCGCGGCGCCCTTTTGATCGTTAAGCGGTGATTTCGCCGGTCAGGGACAGATTGTCCGAGGCCGGGCCCACGAAGACCTGACGGGTGCCCTCCGCCCGGGTCCATTTGTCCATGGTTCCGTCGGGACGGGAGACCAGTTCCCCATCTGTGTTCCAGTAGCAGAAGGACCGCTCGGGAATGGTGACCGTGACGGTCCGGCACGCCCCAGGCTGCAGGTCTTCCAGCCGGGCAAAGCCGCAGAGCTGTTTCTCCGCCATCTGTACGCCCTCCGGCACCTGAGCCGCACCGAGGTAAATCTGGGCGATCTCTGTGCCCGCAACGTCTCCTGTATTGGTCACGGTAAAGGTTACATCATGGCCGGAGACGGTCAGATCGGAATAGGCAAAGCTGGCGTAGCTCAGACCGTGACCGAAGGCATACAGGGGCGTTACCCCCTCCTTGTCGTACCAGCGATAGCCGCAGAAGATGCCCTCATCGAAGTCGATGACCTTTTTGCCGTCCTTCATGTAGCCGGTGTACCGGGTGGCACGGTGTGCCTCGACGTCGGAGACCAGGGTGTCCGTATCCTTCGCCGGTATGGTGATGGCCAGCTTGCCGGAGGGATTCACCTGTCCAAGCAGGAGCTCTGCCGCCGCCTGACCGCCTTCCTGTCCGGGGGTCCAGATATTCAGCACCGCGTCAGCCATCTCGTCCACATCGCCCAGGGCGTAGACCTGGCCGTTGTTGTGGAGGACGATCAGCTTGGCATCCGGATGCATAGCCGCCTTTACATCCCCCAGAAGCCGCATCTGGTCGGCGGGCACATCCAGGGACGGCAGACCGTTCATGGAGAACATCATGGGCTGGCCCACGGGACGGAAGCCGTAATCCTCGCTCAGGAAGAACAGAACCTTCTTCGCTTCCTTCGCCGCGGCAATGGCGTTTTCATAGTCCGCCTTCCGCTGTTTCGGGGTGATCCAGGCCAGGCGCACCTGCAGGTCCTTGTGGGCGATGGTAGCGTTGACGCACAGGCGGATGGGATAGGCCTTCCCGGCCTCCAGACGGACGTTGCCGCCGTGGATCTCCATGCCCTCTTCCGTGGCAACCAGAGAGCCCCAGGGCCACTGAGCACCTTCCCGGAGCTCCGTGGAGCCCACAGTATCAAACTTCTCTCCCAGATTGATCTTAAAGCAGGTGTTGCCGCCGATGGCCTGCAAAATCAGGGTGTACTCGCCGCTCTCCGGTACCGTCAGGAAGCCGTCCCAGGTGTAGACAGAGCCCTTGGGGAAGGCGGTGCCGTCCCCGGCGTTTTTGTAGTTCTGATTGATCTTCCCGTCGGAGGTGCCAACGGTGAAGTCCACAGTTTCATCCACACAGCAGAAGGAGCCTGTCTCGTGGCCCGCCATATCTCCCGCCAGGGCGTTTTCCCAGGTGGGGTGGAAGTCCACCGGCTCGTCCTCCTCATCATCGGAGGTGGCCACGCCCTTGAACTCCTTGCCGCCGCCGCCCATGATGGCGCTGAGGTCAGGTGCCTCGCCGCCGGGAGGAGGCGGGAATCCCTCCGGCCCGTCACCGGGGAACGGGGGCATGCCCTCGGGAGCCGGACCATCGGCGAAGGGCGGCATCCCGCCGGGGCCCTCTTTGTCCTTGTTCTGCTCCGCCATGATCATGGCCATGAAGAAGGGCATTTCCCCGTTGCTCGCGTCTACGCCGTAGGTGCGGACGAGGCCGGGCTTCGTGCAGTCCTCATCCTGATAGAGGTTCTCCGCCGGGATGGTGGCACCGAATAAGTCCATGCCCACCTCCGCGCGGATGTTGGCGTCTTTTCCCGCCAGCCGCCGGAGCTCATCGGCGGGCGCCTTCATCCGGGAGATGCGGCCGTAGCTGCGTTCCTGCCCGGAGCCGGAGAGCAGATGGGTGGCTCCCAGGCCGATCATGGCAACTGAGCTTTCGCCGGTGTAGTCCTTTTCTGTCAGCGGCAGGGCCTTGTCCTCATTTTTCAGCAGGACCGCACCTTTTCTGGCGATCTCCAGACAGATCTCCGCATTGTCGCTCAGCAGTCCTGCCTTCACGGACGCGGTGTAGCGGTCCTTCATGGCGATGGGCTCGGTGCGGCCCTCCTCGATTTTCACTTTGCCGCCTTCGTCCAGCTCCACCAGGGACAGATACCCTGCCATGCCGAAACCGAAAAGCACATGCCGCACGGCGTTGTTCACGTCCTCCCAGGTCAGGCGGCCCCTGTCGATGCCCTTTAGAATCCGCTCGTTGGAGTTATAGGCTCCATTGGGCATCTCCATGTCCATGCCCTTATGGGTGGTGAGGGCGTGGTTAGCGCCCCAGTCGGACATCATGTAGCCCTTGTAGTTCCACATATCCCGCAGGACCGTCTTCTGGGCATATTCGTTGGCGGAGGCGTAGGCCCCGTTGAACTTGTTGTAGCAGCACATGAAGGAGCCTGCTCTCCCCTCTTTGGCGGCGGCCTCAAATGGCGGGAACACGATCTCGTGGAGGGTCTGCTCGTCCACGATCTGGTCGGCGGCGTTCTGCATATCCGTGCCGATGGAGGCCACGCCGAAGTGCTTGAGAGTCGCCACGGCACCCGCGTCCTGGATGCCCCTGGTCTCCGGGACGGCCAGAGCGGCGGTCAGGAAGGGGTCCTCCCCCAGCATATCCTTGTTGCGGTTAAACTGAGGCACCCGCACTACGTCGAACTGGCTGCCAAGCTGGGTGTTGCCGGAGATGGCGAAGTTCTCGCTGCCTTCCACTTTTCCATACCTGTAGGCAAGTTCCGGGTCCCAGGAGGCCGCCAGCATCTCCTGGACGGGAAGGCCGGTGGTCTCATAGACGGAGGTGACACCCGCCGGGCCATCGTACATCCGAATTTCGGGAACACCCAATCTCGGAATACCGGGGTTGTAGCCCGCATTTGCTACCTGCATCCCCTCCGGGTTGGTATGTCCGTGGCAGAGATCCAGCTTTTCCTCTTCGGTCATGGCTGCAAGCAGGGCCTCTACTTTTTGGCTGAGGATTTCATCGGATTCGATTTTCAGCATTTCCGGTTCGATATACTTGGGATAGTTCATCTTCCGTCCTCCTTATAGGCGTCTCGTCCGTATTTTTCCGTTCTCCAGTCGGAGATGGGGCCGTTCCAGTCCAGGCCGAAGGCGTAGTCGTAGGTGCTTCCCTCACTGTCCACATGGCATTCCATGTCGAAGGGCACGTCCTCCATCTGTCTCTCCACGGTCTCCATATTGGCGGGCATCTGGCAGGGCAGCAGGCCCCTGGGCTCATATTTCCCCGCCAGCACTTCCAGGGCCGCATCCTCGCTGACGGAGAAGCCTGCCAGAATCGCATCGGCTTTGTCCTCAAACTCATGGAAGCACATGGGATTAGAAAGGCTCAGATACACCGCCATGGGAATATCTCCGATGGCCTTTTTCGTGTTCAGGATCAGATCCAGATCGCCTTCGTTGGAGGCGGTGACAGTCTTGCCCCCATAGGTCCGGGAGGTGCCCGGGGCACCGCCGGCTTTGATCCACATAAGTTCTTCTTCCGGGTCGAGGCCAATGGCCTTGGCGCGGCAAACCTCCGGATCGGCGGTGTATTCCCGATACTGGAGGGAGATGGGCAGATACCCGTTGTCGATGGGGCCCTTCTCCGGGTCCAGATTCACCCGGCCTCCGTCGTAGCCGGTTCCAGTGCTGGGATTGGAGGCCGCCACAATGGCGAAGTCCACCCCGGTGAAATCCGTCCGGCGGAGGATGTCGCTTTCCTGGAGATTCTCCTTGTCCGCATTCGCTCTGATCTCGTCGGTCACTACGCTGAAATACTTCCTAAGCGCCCCGCACTTCTCAAAGGGCATGGAGATAGCCGCAGGCGCATTCATAAAGAAGCTGTGCATTGCGGGCTCGAATCGGAGGGGAATGTACACCGTGAGCTTTTTCTTCCCCGCCCTGCGGATCAGATTGCCCTTGTTTTTCAGCAGCACCAGAGAGGCAAGCTGCGCTTCAAAGGCCTCCTTGCAGTTCTTCGTCTCCTCCAAAAGGGCATCCGTCTCGGACTGGACCCGGTAGGGGTCCTCGAAGAGACCGCAGTAGAAGCTCATGCGCAGGCATTTTTCCGCGCTGTCCCGGAACATGGCAAGCATCTGCTCTTCGGCGGAGCGGGGGTCCTCGTTCTCCTTACCCCAGCCCGCAGCAAATGCGGCGAACTCCGGCGGCATGGGCAGATCATCCACGTACTTCTCCCGGAGGAGCTTGCCCAGCTCGAAGGCCCGGATGTTCAGCTCCGTGTCGTTGCAGCCGCCGATCATGTTGAGTCCTGCGGTGAAGGCCTTGTAGTGCCGCTCCACCCGGGTCTTGTTTTCCACGCCCCACTTCTTGTCGGTGGTGATGTCCCAGTCGGCGCAGACGTTGCCCTCATAGCCCAGTTCGTTTTTCAGCAGATCCGTCAGCTTGTACCTGCTGTAGCCGCTGCCAACGGCCTCCCCGATGGGCCCCGTGGGGCTCATGGCAATGGAGTAGGAGGGCATGACCGCCTTGGCTCCGCCGGTCTTGCTTCCTGGAATATCAAAGGCCTTGGCGAACACGGAGGCGTGCTCCTTCAGGTTGTAGCCGGGATAGACGTTGAACTTGCCGAAGTTGTTGTGGGCCTCCCGGCCGCCCTCGGCGGCGCCGTCTCCGGGGAAGTGCTTGATCATGCAGACCACGCTGTCCTTGCCCCAGCCCAGGTCTTTGGCGTCCTTTCCGACACCGTCCCAGGTGGACTGGAACCCGTGGACATAGGCGGCGGCCATGTCTCCCGCCAGCTTGGACCCTTCCCCGAAGGTCCCGGCGAAGCGGCTCCATCTCGGCTCCGTGGCCAGATCCACCTGGGGGGACAGGGCCGTGGTAATGCACATGGCCCGGTATTCCTTCGACACAATCTGTCCGTGCTTCAAGACGTGCTCCGGGTCAAAGGTGGCGGCCAGGCCCAGATTCCCCGGCCAGGGGCTCATATCCTGATTGTCGAACATGACGAACCGGCCGCCGGCCACGGTGTTCCGGGGGTCCGAGGCCTGATTCATGGGGATGCCGTGGGGATCCTGCTTCTCCGTCAGAGTCTGGATGTTGTTGCCGAACATCACGGCGTTCTTCCGATTGGAGCGGTTGCCGTGGAGAAAGCGGATGTGACGCTTCAGAATCTGCATCATTTCCTTTTCGCCCACGTCGCCGGAGTCGTCATTGGGCTCACCCACGGGATAGAGCATAATGCCCGCCATCTGCTCCACACTGAGCCGGGCGGCCAGATCCTTCGCCCGCTCCTCCGGACTAAGCCTCCAGTCCTCATAGGGCTCCAGGGTACCGTTCTTGTTGAGATCCTTGAAGGCGTAGACGAAGGGCCCGTCCTCCACCTCCAGGATCCGCACACCGGAGTCCAGCTTGAAGCTGAGGGTGGGGCCGCCGTTGGGGTTCTCCACCCGGTAGATGCCCTCCTCCGGGATATTTTTGATGCTGTACGCAAGATTCATGGATCCCACTCCTTTCTTGGGTGCATCTTATCACGATTCCGGAGGCAAGACTATCCCTTCTGTCAACCAAAACCTGCAAAATATTCAGCCGGGCACGTTTTGTGCCCGGCTATTGGGTTATATAGGGTGAATCCGCAGCAGCATGACCTCGTTGGCCTGGAGGGTCACGGCGAAGTCCAGGGAATCTGACGCTTCCACCTGATAGGCGTGCTGAAAAGGCAGGCTCTGGCCGTAGAGGTATTCCACCTCGTGTTCCCCCGGAACATGCACGCTGCCCATCTGCCGGAGTACCGCGCTGACGCAGCCGTGGTGATCGCCGACCAAATGCTGCTCCACCCGGTAGGCGCCGGGCTTCACGCCAACAAGCCGGATGGTCTGCTCCAGGGCGGCGCCGGAGGTGTAGAGCCGGGGATCCTCAAAGTCCAGGGCCCGGGCATCCAAATAGTGCTTGCAGAACCAGGGGGAATAGCTCTTGCAGTTGTGGAGGATCACGGCGAAGCTGCCGTTTCGGTCCGTGGTGACGATACTGTTCATTCCCTTTTGCAGCACGAATGGCATCAGGCCTGTGAGGAACACCTGCCCGTACCAGTTGATGTTACGCAGGTCATACCGGCTCATAAGGCCGCAGCCGCTGCCGATGATCTGATATTCGTCGGCATATTCCGTTTCGGAGCTCAAGGCCTTCCAGCAGCCGATCCCCTCCACCTGCTCCATCAGGTCCAGATTGCTTTTTACCAAAAAGGCCGCACAGTGGCCGCCCTGCTGAGCTGCGGCAGCCTGATACTTGGTGATCCCCAACGCAGCGACGCAGATGGGCAACTCTTCCACTCCGTACTGCGCCATCAGACTGCGGAGTAGCTGGATTTTCTGGACCGGCAGGCCGTTGTCGGCGTTTTGAATGGCATCAAGCATGTGGTTTTCATGGCGCTCGCCTAGGAAGCCTGCGAACTCCTCCTTTTTATAGGTGAAGTCCGCCCACAGCTCCACGCTGATGTAGTCTACGGGGATCTTCCGCTCCACCACCTCCCGAAGCCACTGTTTCAGCCTCGGCAGATGGGCCCCGTCCACCGGAATGGCCGGGCCGCCGATCTGCGCTGACCGCAGCTTCTCCCGAATCATGGCGGCAGATTTTTCGAACAGGTCTATGAAGCAGCCCCGGCTGTCCTGCCCGAACAGGTTTTCCGGGAAATGGAACTCAAACCGCCAGCGGCTGACCCATTCCATTCCCCATCGGCTGACGGAGACCTCCAAAATCTCTGCCAAATAGGCGTACCATTCCGCCGGGGACATCTGGTATCCCTCCGACAGCATGACCCCGTCCACCATGACGGAATAGTTTTCCCCCAGCACCAGGATCGGCGTCAGGTCCAGCTTCTTGAAGAACTCCATGACCCGGAGATAGTCCGTGAAACGGTGTCTTCCCTGAGAGGGAATAAAGGGCGTTGTCTCAACGGAAAAAAGGTTCAGCAGCCGCACATACCGGAACCCCAGCTCCCGCTGCACGGCCAGGAGGGACTCCTGCACCGAGGACTGGAGGCAGGCGGCGGCATTGTCGATATTGAGGATATCCCAGCAAGGACGCAGGGGCGTGCCCTCCCCCACCGCCACCAGCTCCTCGGCGTGGACGGCGGTCTCGTATTTCTGATACACCAGCCGGTAGGGCCTGAGAAGCTGGTTCACATCCCGGAGGGCATGGGCGTCCGGGGCGGCGGGCTCCATGGGCGCGATCCGCTGTTTGCGGAATTCCTTGGGGGACAGGCCGTACCGGGCCCGGAACGCCTGATTCAGGGCTTTCAGGTTCGGAAAGCCGCTCTCCTGACAGACGGTGGTGATGTTCTCCGAGGTGGTCAGGAGCAGCCGATGGGCCTCTTCCAGGCGAAGATTGGTCAAATACTCCGAAAAAGGAACTCCCAGCTCCCGGTGGAACACCGTGGACACATACTGCCTCGACACGGAGAATTCCTCCGCCAGGTCGGAGAGCTGCAGGGGCTTCCGGAAGTTCTCCTCCACAAAGGACAGCATGTGAGGGATCCGTGTGGAGGTCTGGGCCTCAGGCTTCTGACTGGGCGATATCTCATTGGCGATAGACGGCTCCAGGGCGGAGAGCAGCTCATAGGCCACCCTGGTCCTGGTCAGGGGGCTGACGGACCGGTGGTTGCAGACGATGTCGAAGTATTCGATGAGCTTTTCCCGGGCGGAGTCGGAGCCGTTCTGCAAAAGCGTCATGGTCGCCCGCTTGGGGATGCCCATAAGGGATTCCAAGGTTTCTGAAGGGATCACCGCGTAGATCACGTGGCTCCCCGTCGCCATGTGGAGCTTCCGCCCGGAAAACGGGGCAAGAAACAGCAGGGTCCCCGCCGGAACCGGGGCATCTTGGGCGCCCCACAGGGAAACGCCCTCGCTGAGGGAGAGCACCAGGGCGTATTCCGGGGAAGTCAGGGTCCGTCCCTCCTCCGCCCGGATGGCGGAAACCTGAATGGGCAGTTCGGTGTTCATGGAGCATGCCTCCTTTGCATCCATTATATAGGGATAGATCTTCCACTGTCAATCTGCTTTTTCTTGCCTTAGATGAACATTTGACCACTTTTGGTTGCCTGCAGGGATAGTCTGCATGAATCTTTTGGGGTATGATGGGGCCACAAAACAAACGGAAAGGATGAAAGACCCATGAAAAAGTATTTGTCATTGTTCCTGGCCCTGGCACTGGTTCTTGCGCTGATGGCCGGCTGCGGCAGCCAGACCGCAAGCAGCCCCGCCGGCGCTTATGACGAATCCGTCTCCGCCCCTGCGGATGACGCCGCGGAAGACACCGCAGAGGCTGTGCCTGCCGAAGAAGCTTCCACGGAGAACGTGGGCAAAGAGGACGTCATGGAGGATTATGAGCCCGAGGCGGAATCCGCTCTGCCCGAGGACTACCCCATGATCGCCCCGGAGGGCATGACCCTGACGGCCTTCCAGTCCACCAACCCCAACATGACGGATCTGATGGACGACTGCAACGACCTGCCCTGGTGGCAGGAGGTCTCGAAACGCACCGGCATCTCCTTCGACTGGCGCATGGCGCCCTTCGCCTCTGTGACGGAGCAGTTCAACCTGCTGGTGGCGGCCTCGGATCTGCCCAATCTGGTCTGTACTGCGGGCTACTATGAGGAGGGCATCGCCTCCGCCATTGAGAACGACGTGTATGTGGACCTGGCGGACTATCTCGATGAGTATGCGCCGGACTACCGGGCCATCTCCCTCCAGGACGGCATCCGTCAGACCGTCTACGACGAAAACGGCAGCATCACTACCTTTTATCAGATCGGAATGGAGGAATTCGTTCCCAATAACGGCGTCATCATCCGCGGCGATCTGCTGGAGGAGCAGGGTCTGGACGCACCGCAGACCTATGACGAATATGAGGACGTATTACTCCAGCTCAAGGAAGCCTACGACATTCCCAATCCCATCTATATCTATCCTGACAACACCCTGTGGCTCTCCGCGGGCAAGGACGTGAAGATCGGTTTCTCCGTCAACGATGCGGGCGAGGCGGTCTACGGCCCCATGGAGGACGCCTACCGGGACTATCTGAAGATCATGAACCGCTGGTTTGAGGAGGGGCTGATCTACAAGGACTATTACGCCATCCCGGACGGCCAGAACATCGGCTACATGGTCTCCCAGATGTCCTCCGGTGACAGCATCTGCACCTTCGGCTACTGCGAGTTCGCCGCCATGATCGCCCTGAATGAGGGCCAGTACCTGTCCGCGGGCTATCTACCCAGAGACGTGAAGGGCGAAATGGTCCACCTGACCGAGGGAATCGACTCCATCCTGGCCGTGGGCGTGGCCACCGCCATCGGCGCAAACTCCACCGAGGAGGAGATTCAGGCGGCCTGCATGCTCATGAACTACTTCTACACCGACGAGGGCGCGCTGCTTGCCAACTATGGTGTGGAGGGGCAGTCTTTTGAGTACAGGGACGACGGCACTCCCTGGTACACCGATCTGGTGCTGGCCAATCCGGACGGGCTGACCCTGACCCAGGCTCTCAACTACTATGTGGGCTACATGGTTCCTGCCTACGCTGACTACACCAAGTACAACATCGCCTCTCTGACCACCTGGAAAGATTTCATCGACGCCTGGGGCACCGCCGACAACGCCCACGCCATGCCCCAGGTGGTGCTGACCACCCAGGAGACTGAAGACTACGCCAAGGCTGCCAGCGATGTGAAAACCTATCTGGACGAGGTCATCATCAAGTTCGTCATCGGCGATCTGGACGTCAATGACGATGCGGTCTGGGAAGAATACATTTCCAACATGGAGAGCCTAGGTGTCGGCGAGATGATTACAATCTACAGCAACGCCCTGGAGCGCTACCACAACGCATAATACCGTCTATCGGAAAGAGTTGTCATTTCGCGGGAAACCGCAATAAAAAGGAGGAATCCCCTTGAAACGAATCGTCAGTCTTTGTATCTGTCTTGCACTGATCCTCGGCCTGATGGCCGCCTGCGGCAGCGGCGCATCCTCTGCGTCCCCCGCGGAAACAGCCAGCGCACCCGAATCTGCATCCTCCGCCGGCGAGACAGTGGAAGCCCCTGCGGAGCCTGAAGCCCCTCAGGAGTCCGCTGAGGAACCGGATGAAGCTGCGGAGAGTGCAGAGGAGCCGGAGCAGCCAGCTGAGCCTGCCCATGTGATGCCGCTGTCCGACGGAAGCATCGAGATGCGGCTCTTCACCGGCATGAACCCCAACCTGATGACCGTAATCGACACCTACGCCGAGGCCGGGATCTTTGCCTGGATGGAGGAACAGACCGGCCTGAAGGTGAGCATCCCCGCCATCCACCCCGCCACCCAGGCAGAGCAGTGGACCTTGATGCTGGCCTCCGGGGATTTCGCGGATTTCCTCGGTGCCATCGGCAACTATCCCGGCGGTGCCCAGGGCGCTCTGGACGATGATATCATCTATGATCTCCGGGATTTCGAGGAGCAGATGCCCTTGTTCTTTGACGCTCTGGATTTCACCGAGGAGGTTCGGAAGGACTGCACCCTGGACAGCGGCGCCATTCCCGCCACCTACCGCATCATCAACAACGAGGATTTCTATGTCTACACCAACGGTCCCGTGATTCGGAAGGACTGGCTGGACGAGCAGGGCCTCAGCGTCCCCGAGACCTACGACGAGTACCATGATGTGCTGACCGCCTTCAAAAACGCCTACGGCGCCACCATGTGGTTCTCTCCCTCCGAGAGCCCGGTGCTGGGCCACGGCTTCGGCATCCGTGCCGGCTACACCTTCGGCATGGGCGTGGGGCTGGACTGCTTCTATCTGAAGGATGGAAAGGTCCAGTGCGGTTTCCTGTCCGAGGAGTTCAAGGACTACATGACCCTGATGCAGACCTGGTACAAGGAGGGCCTGCTGAATCCCGACTTCTCTACGGTATCCGCCCGGTTTGCCAGCTCCACCACCGAGGAATTTGGCAAGGTCACCAGCGGAAGGTTCGGCGTCTGGCTGGAGGAGGCCCCCTCCTTCGCGGCCTATCGGGACTACGACATTGAGATGGTTGGCGCGCCCATTCCGAGGCAGAACAAAGGCGACGTGATCACCACCCATGCGGGCTTCACCCGGGTGGACGGCATCCAGTTCGCCATTGCCACCACCTGTGAAGATCCAAAGCTGGCCGCGGAGTGGCTGGACTACTGGTACTCCCCGGAGGCCACACTCATGGCCAACTGGGGCGTGGAGGGCGAGACCTTCACCTATGACGAAAACGGCGATCCCCACTTCACGGACCTGATTATGAACAATCCCCAGGGCATCGCCATGAGCTTTGCCCGGGAGCTGTACACGGCCCCCACCGGCGGCTACTTCTATGACCAGAACACCATCTACTCTCTCTGGGGCGAGGATGAGTTTGCAGCCTGTGACGTATGGAACACGAACATCAACGCAAGCAACGCCTTGCCCTCCTTCATGGGCATGACCACAGAAGAGGCCGAGGAGTACAACAGCTATGCCGGAGACCTGATCACCTATGTGGCAGAGGCTCTCAGCAAGCTGATCATGGGCGACACCAATCTGGACGACGGTCTGGATGCCTTCGTTGCCCAGGTCAGGGATATGGGCATCGAGCGGTGTGTGGAGCTCCAGCAGGCGGCCTATGACCGGTATATGCAGCGATAAGGTTACGAAAAGAAAGAATATGCAAATCACAGCGCCGTCCCCTTTCCGGGTGACGGCGCTGTGATCTATTTATTCGGTTACCTCATCATTCAGAACACCGCCAAGCTGCTGCCGCAGCTCTTCCAGCATAGGGTTCATGGAATCCTCAGACCAGAGCAGGGTCATTTTGAGTTTCGCATGGGCCGACGGGAGATGCAGAGTCTGGAGGTTCGGATTGTCGAGCCGCGCTACCACGGACTCCGGCAGGATCATGGCGCTCTCCCCGGTCTCCACGGTCATGGTCATGTCGTCGAGATCCTCGCAGAAACGGATCTGGGGCTCCAGTCCAAGATTGCTGAGGATGTGGATGATGTGGTACAGGCCCTGGGGTTCCTTGTCCACCAGAATCAGGCCCCGGTTCATGATCACGTCCGCGTGATCCCCGTCCACATGGGGATTGTCGCTGCGGAAGGCCAGCACCATTTCCTCCGTGCCGTAGGTCTCAGTCTTGAGGCCCGGCCGGGATTCCACCTCCCGGTCCAGGATCAGCGCGCAGTCCAAGGTCCCGTCCGTCACACCAGAGAGCAGCGCCTGGTATTCGCAGTTGCGCATCATGATCCGGAGGCCGGGATGCTTCTGCCGGAGGGCGTAGAGCATCTCCGCCATGCGCAGACGGCGGGCAGGCTGCTCCAGTGCCCGCGCATCCACACCGATGGTCAGGGACGCGGCCCGGATGGCCTCCGGCACCAGATTCCGCACCTCCGGGATCATCTTCTCCCACCGAGAGATCAGCTCCTTGGCGCTGATCTGCAACGCACGGCCAGCATCTGTCAGGGTCACCTGCCGGGTGGAGCGGTTGAACAGGGGCACGCCCACCTCCTTCTCCAGATCCATAATCTGCCGGGACAGGGCGGACTGGGACAGGTAGACGCTCTCGGCGGCCCGGCTGAAATTCAGCGTATCCGCCACCGCGATAAAGTACCGAAGCTGTCTGATCTCCACAGAAATCACCTCCCGTTTATTGTACTGTATCCGGGAAGAAGATGCAAAGGATTTATGCAAAAATCGGAACAGGAATCTCCAAAGCCGTTCGCAATGCGCATTTCTCTTTTCCCGGCGGGTGGGGTATAATAGATCCAGTGAACATGGAAAGGAATCGTTTGTGATGGACTATCAGGCGCTGTATCAGGAGAAGCTGCGGACCGTCAGACAGGTGTTGCGAACGGTCAAAAGCGGGGATGTGATCCTCGCCGCCAATAATTACGCCGAGCCGGGTGAGATTCTGGGAAATCTCCATGAGATCGCCCGGCGGGTGGAGCGCGTCAGGGTCTGGAAGGGCCGGGGCGGCCTGTATCCTTTTATGGTGGACCCCACTATGAGGGGCCATGTCGAGATGTACAGCGGCTTTCTCAGCCCCACTCTGCGAAAGAACTCCCTGCCCACGGGGCTTGTGGACTTTGTACCCACAGACTCTCTGGGCTGCTATACCACCGCAGAGATGGCCTACCCACCTACGATCCTCATGGCCGCTGTGCCGCCCATGGATGAAAACGGGCTATTCCACCTGCCCATGAATCACGGCGATGGAGAACTGGATGCACTGCGAAACCCGAAGCTCCGGATCATTCTGGAGGTCAACCGGCAGTTAAAGTCCACTTGCGGTGCCCAGGTCATCTCTATCGAGAATGTGGACATGCTGGTGGAGAGTGATCGAACGCCATTTTCCCCAGCTGCAACGGTTCCTACGGAGCAGGAACGAAGAATTGGGGAGGCTGTGGCTTCTCTGATCCGGGACGGCGATACGATCCAGCTGGGGTTCGGCTCCGTTCCTGATGCCGTGGGCATGGCTTTGAGGGACAAACAGGATCTTGGCCTCCACACGGAGATCTTTACCCCGCCGCTGATGGAGCTGGTGTCCTCAGGCGTCATCACCGGGGCCCGAAAAACCAGTGACAGGGGCCTGCATGTGTACAGCTTTGCGGAGAGTGATCCGGTATTGGCCGATTTTCTCGCCCATAGAGCGGACTGTGTGCTGCGCTCGGGGGCAGAGGCGACCGATCCCCTTGTGATTGCCAGGCAGGAACACATAGTCTCCGTCAACTCCCTGGTGGAAATGGACCTGACCGGGCAGGTCTGCGCGGAGTCCATCGGCACAAGGCAGATCTCCGGCTCCGCAGGGACCTTCTGCTTCGCCTACGGGGCATTTCGGTCAGCGGGCGGCAAGGGGATCCTGGCCTTTCCCTCCCGCACCGCCAAGGGACGGCCAAAGATCAGCGCCATACTGACCCCGGGCGCTGCGGTGACGATCCCCCGGAACTATGTGGACTGGGTGGTGACGGAACAGGGCGTCGCCAATCTCCGGGGCAGGAGCATCCGGGACCGGGCAAAAGCGCTGATCTCCCTGGCCCATCCGGACGACCGGGCGGAGCTGACCCGGCAGGCTAAGATGATCGGCTATCTCTGATATCGGGAGGGTTTTTCATGAAAAGACGGTTTTGGTGCGCTGCAGGACTCCTGTGCATTCTGGTGCTGCTGATCAGTCCTGTTTTCGCCGCAGAGGAAAACGATCCCTTTCAAGAGCGCTTGCCGCCGATTCCCGTGAATATGAACCCCCAGTGGACGGAAACAGAGGTGGAGATCCAGTCGGGAGAGAATACCCTTCGCGGGACATTGACCCGTCCCAGCAACGTGGATGAGAAGATCCCTATGGCAATCCTTTTCCACGGGCTGAATACCGACCGCCGGTGGTGTGACGATATCGCATGGTGCCTGGCCGATCACGGGATTGCCTCGGTTCGGTTTGATTTCGGTGGCAATGGCCAGTCCGACGGCAGGCAGGAGGATATGACCATCTCCTCGGAGGTACAGGATGCGAAGGCGATCCTCAGCTATGTGGAGGGGTTTTCCATCACCGATCCGGACAACATTTTTATGATCGGGAAAAGCATGGGCGCCGTTGCCGCAACCCGGGCAGCAGCGGATCGGCCCGGCGAGGTGAAGGCTCTATGCCTGTGGTATCCCGGCTTCGGCGTATCGGCTGCCACAAGGTTCGGCTATTTCCTGGGAGAATTCTATGCGCCCTGGGACCCTCCGGAGGTCCTGGAGGTGGCGGGTTATCGCTACGGGAAAGCCTTTTTAGAAGAGGCCGCCGGGTATGAGTTTTCCGACGCCATGGAGCGTTATGACGATCCTGTTCTGATTCTTCACGGTGATCGGGACTATATCGCTCCCATCTATTTCAGCCTGGAGGCCCAGGAGCATTTCTCGGACTGCAAGCTCTATGCGGTTCCGGGCGGCGGACACGGATTCCTGATGATGCAGGAATTGATTGCCCTGCAGGACATGATCACGTTTCTTGGCGAGAACATCTCGTAGAACACCGATGGATATATTCGTTTGATGTCCGGACGAGAATGCATTTTCCCAAAGCGTTTCCGATCTGGAATTCCTGCCTTCCTTGAAAGCAAAACCGCAGCAATGAAATCCCGGAGCCTGGCAAATTGCCTCCGTCAGGCTCCGGGATTCGTTCTCACACATTTCTTTCGTCAGAGGTCGCCGCCACCCGGATCGAATCAGCCATCCTGCCCGTCGGAGTCCTGGGCAAAGGGATTGGTCCGGCTCTCTGCGCCGCCGAACACCTCCTCCTCGGTGAAGCCGTGGGCGCCGCCCACGTTCAGCGCATCCAGATCCACGCCGTTTTCAGAGGGGTCATAGGTTTTCGGGTCATAGGCCACAGAAGCCGTTCCGTTCTCCGCGAAGCTGGCGGCGGAGGAGGCGATGATCTCCGGCTCATAGACCTCCACGAAGGAGTCCGCCTTGCTTTGATCCCAGACCAGGAACCCGGTGCCCCAATACCGGAGCAGATATGCGTCAAAGTCTGCCTTTTCCGGCGCGGGCGCCCCCTCTGCGGATTCGGTCACAACAGAATACGAACCGTCGTAGGCGCCGCCATCATAGACATGGATCTCCACATCCCCGGTGACCTCTCCGCTGAGCTTGCTGCCCGCAAAGACGTTGACAACCAACGTGCATCCCTCGGCGCACGCAATGCTGCCTGATAGCTCAGTATCCCAAAGATTCACGGTCAGGATGCCGCTGGAGACGGAGATGGCCATTCCAGCATCGGACCTGCATTCCGTGCCAACGAGGTTCATCTCCGTGCGTCCGCCGGATTCTCCCAGGACCGCGCCGTCCCGACTTGTAATGGTTCCGCCATAGGAGAAGAATACGCAGCCCTCCGATGCCTCCGGACTGGGCAGCGCCTGAAGGCCCTCAATGGCATTCCCGGCGGAGAGGACCTCACAGTTGTCCAGCGCTACGACGGAATGGTCGTGGGCCACAATGACGCCTGCAGTGGCGTTGGAGGTGAGCCTGGAGTCCTCCAGCATGACAATGGTGGTGCCTGCACAGAAGACAGCCGGAGAGCTGCGGCCCTCGGTGGTGACCTCCAGGCGTTCTCCCTGGATAAAGCCGCCGCCGAAGTCAGAGGCCAGACCGCCGGAGGTCTCGCCGCTGGTATGTACAACAGTGTCATTCAGGTACGCATGTCCCATATACGTCACGTCAACGCCGTGGCCGTTTCCGTTTTCGTTATCCGTGGTGATGGAGCCACCGTTCACGGTCACCTTCGCCATGGCTGCGGCGAACAGACCGTTGGCATAGCTCTGGGGATCGGAGAGAATGGTGGGGTTGTTCAGCGTTAAATCCGTGCCCTGCCCGGCGGCCAGCACCACCGAGCCGTAGCCAAACTGATTGGGCACCTGCAGGTCCACCATATCAGAATCAGCATAGCCTGCGCCGTAGAAGTAACCGTCATCGAAGCTCCGTGTTTCCCCGGAGACGTATATGGCGGACGCGCCGGGCAGAGGTTCGCTGACGAATCGTATTTCCTCTGTGCTTTCTTCTGTAGAGGCAGGCTCTTCCGCCGGAATCTCCTCGGCGGATGACGCATCCACAGGGGCAGAATCCTGTGCGGAGGAGGATTCCTGTACAGAGGCGGAGTCGGTTGTCAATTCAGGTTCTTCAGAGGCTGCCGGCTTGTCCGCTGCCTGTTCAACAGCAGATTCCGATGCGGCTTCCTGCTCCGGTGGGACAGAGGCGGCCCCGCTTCCGCAGGCGGACAGACATTGTATCATCAGACAGATCAATATCAAAATACATACGTTGCGTTTCATTCATGCTCCCTCCAAGATCTGCATAATTGCAGCCGGACGGCTGCTCTTGTGCCGGGTATTCCAGCATTCCAATCTGTATCCTAGCATATCCGGGGATTCAAAACTATCCATATATTCATATAAACAGGCAATATGTTCAAGGAAGAGTCCTGGTTTTTATGAAACGAGAGAACATGTTCCCTTGCTTTGCCTTTCCTTTGTTCTCTATGTTGGAACCAAGAAACTGGTTAAGCGTAAGGAATTTGAGGAATACATTAGCAGCCGCTTGATTATTTAACAGCCTTCCAAATCACCGCCCCACTGAGAAAATGAATTGAGAAAAAAGTGGAGAAAGCTTCTCTGATGTGATACAATATATATCGTTGCATTAGGCTTTTTTCTCAGTATGAGAAAGGAGCAACCATGGGAAAGAATTTAAAAGGCAAAGAATGCGGAAAAGGCATCTGTCAGAGAAAGGACGGTCTATACAAAGCCAGGTTCAGTAACAGCTCCGGAAATCGAACAGAAAAGCATTTCAAAACCCTAACTGAGGCCAGAAACTGGTTAGCACAGGCGCAACGCCAGGATCAAGTGAATCGTGTCCTTTTGTCGCAGGACTTAACCGTGGATGGCTGGTTTGATTTCTGGATTGGCAATATTGTTTGCGACTTGGCACCTAATACAATCCGAAACTACAGGGACCGCTACACAATCAATATTAAACCGATCATTGGCAACATGAAACTTACGGATGTTAAGCCCATGCACTGCAAAGTAGTTCTCAATCAGATGACCGAGGACTATTCCGGTGGCACCATTCGTCAGGCATACATTACGATGGGATCAATGCTTCGGTCCGCCGTTAATAACGACTTGTTGACCAAGCACCCTATGGATGGAGTCCGTTTTTCAAAGGACGTCCGTGCAGTTGATGAAATCAAATACCTCACAGTCGAGGAACAGCAGCTTTTTATAAAGCAGGCAAAAAGCTCGCATAACTATTATCAATATGCCCTTCTGTTGGAAACCGGTCTTCGTACAGGAGAAATGATTGGACTGACATGGGACTGTATTGATTGGGAACATCGAACTCTAACGGTGAACAAGACTTTGGAATACCGACATAGTACAGGGGTTTGGCGAGCAGGTCCCCCGAAAACGATCAATAGCTACCGCACAATTCCGCTGACTTCCCGCGCTTATGATATTCTCAAATCTGTCGAAGCGCAGCGGGAAACCAGAAAGCAAAAAAACCTTTTTGATAAGCCGCTGGAATTCCTGGACAGGAAAACTGGCAAGAAGCAAATACTTTGCATGAAAGATCTGGTGTTCATCAACTGGAGAACCGGCGAGCCGGCGAAGAACAGTTCATATGATACACATTTATACAAGCTGTGTGATGCTGCGGGCATCAAGAGAATATCCATGCATGCGCTAAGACACACATACGCAACCAGAGCGATTGAAGCCGGTATGCAGCCAAAAGTTCTTCAAAAACTCCTTGGGCATGCCAGTATCAACACAACAATGGACCGTTATGTTCATGTCACAGATGATTCCTTTGAGAAAGCCATCGAACAGTTTGAGCAATATACAATTGTCTGAGCGAAGCGGAGGGGCATTTGTCAACTCTCAATGACCACTTCACCATCTGACATTATTTACTTCACCAAGCTTCACCAATTTGGTGAAGTAGCTAACCCGGCACCGCAAAAAAACTGAGTCAAGAACAATGAGAAAAACTCAAATCCACTAAAAATGGTGAAGTAAAT
>JAEEGL015403058.1_pt1 | contig 22121 bp, 32 predicted proteins | sample 9134231 | NCBI WGS metagenome assembly JAEEGL01 (sample SAMN16246548, study PRJNA631951) | gut metagenome | biome: gut microbiome; feature: rumen; material: fiber-attached | host: Bos | place: Iran: Karaj | collected 2018-10 | reverse complement strand
ATCAATATATTAGAAGAAATAGAAGTAATTGTCTCTTCATCAGACATCTCTTCTTCTCTTCTCAATTGATTCTTCATCTGAGCAGAATTCTTGAAAAAACCTTCATTCAATTTATGTACTTTTATGAATTTCATTATACTCTAACACGAGGAATATTTTTAATAGGAATTAATCCATAGAAAAACGGATAATTATATGAGAATGAACGGTTATTTTCATCTTTTTCATTACTAAGCAAATTTGTACTTTTTGCTCCAATAGATGGTCTGCAGAATACAATTTCAAAATGTACTTGAGTATCTGGAACTGATTTCAAAATAAGTTCTTTTGAAAAATTTTGTTTTGTATATATTTTCAACATACTGCATATAAGGTCTTCAGAAGCATTTTTAATGTTTACCAAATCATTTTTGATATTTGAAATAGAAGAAGCGATTGTTTCTCTGTAAACTTTAGCATAATAATCATCCAAAAGAGGATTATCTATATCTTTGTTAACATAACAATCCATTACATCTTGATATGCTTGCATGCCCTTTGTGTCATAATCTTTTCCACTAAGAACTACTGCTAATGTAAAAGTAAATCCATGTTCTCCATTTTTACGAAATATATCTCGGTTATCAGGTATAACCATTTTGCTCCAAGCATATCCTCCTTGGTCTGACATTTCTTCACAAGACTGAGTATAAAAATATGATGTGGACAAAGAGTTCATTCTTCTCATTGCTAAAAAAGCTCTTTTGTCTGATACCATCATATTAAATACTTCAGAATCATCTCTTAACATTCCTACATATACGTCAACTTCAGAACATTTTTTTGCTATAGAATTAATAAGCGTAATTCCTTTTGTAGTTTTCCAATAATTATCTGTTAAAGAAACAGAATTTGCGACATTAGATACAGCAGTATCAAGAAGTTTTTTAGTAAGATATTTTCCTAAAGTATTTCCATCGGCAAAATTAGAAATCGTATTATTTCTTGCTAAAGCATCAGTATGCGGGTTATGGTAAACACTATCCATTAGTTGACCAGAATTTGAAATATTTTGATGCATAACAGAATTGAAAATATATTCAACTCCTAATACTACTGCTCGTTTGATTTCATTATCTTGAAATGCTTGTCGCATAGAATTAAATATGACATCAGCGGATTTAACAATTATATCTTCATCACTCATTTCATCATCTTTCGCTAATGCTGCTTGAGCTTGTACACGATTCTTAAACAATCCTGCTTCATTTATACTACGTGGTGATATATAATTAATTTTCATTTTTAGCTCGTATATTTTTTAGATTTCTCTACTGCTTTCGTATGTTGAGAAAGAAGTCTCTCTTCTAAAAATTCTTTAATCTCTTCAGGAGATACAAAATTAAGAAAATATCCTCTGTATGTAACCATTGCTGGCATTAACGCATATTCAGGTTTGTTAGCATACTCTTCATAATCTGTAAATTCTATCAATGACATAATTCCCTTTCCTCCTCCTTGCAATTGATAAAGAGAATAAATTAAAGATGGTGCATTTGCTAAAGTTCTTACTCTATATCCATCTGGATATTTAAATGCTCTATATACATTTGAATATAACTGTCCAGGAACTGGAGTTTTCAATCTAAATTCAATTGATTTGTTTCCTCTTGGAATTTTACATGGTCCAAACACATTCTCAAATGCCTTGATATCTGTATCAGATATAGGCATAGCAGGAGGAATGTTTTTATTGAAACTCGCTTTATCTAAGCTTCTTATTCTATCTAATGACATATCTTATTCTAAATCAATATTTTTACACAGAATATTTATTCATTCCTTTTATTGGTATGAATATTGCATTAGGACTTAATGAAACTATATTTCTGTCTTTGTCTCTTACATCCACTATTCCGTCTGGGTGTTCTATCATTACTGCTCTACATATTGTAAGATTTACTGCAATCGGAAATAGTTCCTTTATTTTGTTTGCAATAAAAGGAGGGCACTCTTGTTGGTCTTCTGATTTTCGTATGAAATCATTATATATACATTCTACTAAACACTTTTCTAAAGATTCTTTAATTGCTTTAATGTCAGACGGTATAGCAGACTCTGTTCCGTTAGCAACTTCTTTAAACAAATTTATGAAATAAGAATCTATTTCCGGGTCTCTATCATTTATTTCGTATTTTGCAATTATTTTTTGATACTCTTTCATTCCCTTTGGATCTAAATCATGGCCAGTTGCAATTACATATAAATCTATTTTAAATCCAGTCATCGGAGAATACGTATCTTTATTTTCTGATATGTATGAACAAAACGGGTATCTTCCATAAAACTTTACGAGCATAAGTCTTTTGTCACTTTTTACTATATTGCAGAACTCATCGTTTGACATTGCATCATCAACACTAGAAAAACTATATGTTGTATTGCTTATTGTTCCTTTGCTTTGAGATATGATATCTGCAATATGTCCCTCTGCATTAGACTTTTGGCTCCATCTAACTGGCATTAAAAATTTTAATTTAGAACCAAGTTCATTTCCAAGATTCAATACAAATTTCTCAAATTCACCAGGTGTCCAAGAATCTTGTTCACGTCTTTTATATACTATCATTGACTGTCTTCTATCAGAACACGTATCATAATGTACACCAAAATAAGGTTTTATACTTTTGTTCAAATGTGAATCTACAGCAACAGCAACAACATCACCAAATCTATCAAGAAGATAATCATAGTATTCTTCATTTACTGTTTTTACAATAGGATTGAATATGGTTTCATTAGCGACAGAAGAAATAATTTCTTCATCACTAGTTGATTGCTCCTTTTCTATTTGTTTCTTCATTTGTGCAGAGGTTTTGAAAAATCCTTCAGAAATATATTTTATTTTCATAGATTAGGCCACTCCTCATTATTTTTTTCTTGATTCTTTTTGTTCAATTCTATTTGCTTTTTAACATAATCATCTTTAGATATTACCTTTCTCTCATAGTCTTCTTTTCTTATATCTAAATACTCTTCAATGTCATGCTCAAGTTGCTTTTTTACTTCTTTTGCATTTTCAAATCCTATGACATATCTCTCGGTGCGGTAAATGTTAGAATTAGGAATAGAAATGCGCTCGGTATAAGTAACATAAACACCTTCATCTTTTTTTCTAGTCTTTGCTGAAAATTTTTCATTATTGCGCTTATTACAATAAAGCACAAGAAGTTCAGTTGGCCAACGGTTATCAACTGCTATTATTTTGCTATAAACATTACGGTAGTATGTTGATCCATATGCATATTTCTTAACTCTCCAATTACCATCTTGGTATTTTCTTGCTCCATACATATGATATGATTCATCACTTTCCTCTCCTTTCAATCCTAAAATAAGTTCTTTCCTTTTATTTGGACCGGTTGCAGGACTTGGATTTATCAAACAATATGGAAATTCTTTAGCAAACTCTACAAAGTCTTCTTCAGTAATTGGAACAGCTTGACCCCATTTCTTCACTCTTTCCTGTTCCTTGTAAACAGTATTCGTTTTATCTAAGACCATTTCACTAATCTTTATTTTTTGTCTTTTGACAATAAGTCATTTATATCAAATTTTTGTTCTGTCAAGTTTCCAGGAACTCCTATAGAAAAAAACAAATATGTGTGTTTAGTAGGTTCAAATGAAAACAAATTGTTAAAAAATCTTGCATATTTGACTATAGTATTCATACCTGGCATTTCCAGACGTGGTTCTCCCCCTCTATAAACATAATCTGTTGTTACTGTCATATCTATATAAATATCTCCTGGGATGCCTTCAAAAAGGCGTATTTTGTGCACCCTGACAGAATATTCAGTAAGCATTTTGACTGCCTCATAATCACTCTTAGACATGTTAGAATATCTTTTAGATTCATAATCAGAAACGCAGCCAGTACTTATATGTTTCAAACAATATGTTGCACCGTCACTTAATACTTTTTCATCAAAATAACGGCCCTTTGAATGATAATTTACCAAATATGAAATAGAGCTTTCATTTGATCTTCCCTTACCTAATATTATTTCATTGTCCAACAATTCGCTGCCAACAGATGTACCATTTCCTGGATTAACAATACCTGTAACATCTATTATCTTATTCACAACATCAACGTCATAGTCATATCTTATAGGACAAATAACGCCAGTTTTCGATACAAACTTCATACATTTATCCACATCAAACTGATATATTAAATCATCTACAGGTGTCTTTGAGTATTCACAAATTGCTTCTATTGCCCTTTTTAATTTGTCTTTTATCAAATTGCTTGCAATTGAACTTACAGTCTCTTCATCAGACATCTCTCTTTCTTTAGCGAGTTTAGCTTGCATCTGAGCTTTTGTATTGAAAAAGCCTTCATCCAACTTATGTTTCTTAATCAGCTTCATTGTATCACAATTGTATTTTTATATTCTTCTTCTGTATAATATTGTATTGAAACTTCCTTGTCACCAAGTGAAAATGTTCGTTTAATAAAATTGTTAATTATACGGTCTATCTCTCTTTCAGAAAATACTGCTTTATAATCGTGTCTCCTACCTCCATACATGTCTTGTACTTCTAATGCACTAAACACTATTTCTTTATCAGCATCAGGAAGCAATTCAATTTTATTTATGACAAAATTATAGTCTTTCAGCTTATTTAAATAAATTATATCTTTTTTAACATCAGCTGGCATTCTAGCTAATAATTCATCTCTATCTCCTATTCCAAGAGAGTCTTCATCAAATGTACGGTATCTTCCATACAAACGTGTTGTTATTGACTCTACATCTTTTGTTACTGTTTTTTTCAAATCTTTATTCATATAATCTGGTTGCCAAAAATATGGGTCTGACCAGTTCTGAAGTGCATCTTTAGAATCACGTGAAAATATTATACGTATAACAGGAGTCTTTGCTTTTGAAAAATCAACAATTTTGTCAAGATTATATGTAAGAACCCCCTTTGACAATGAAATGTTTACATAAATTGTTTTATTTGTCAAATCAACATCAAATGAAATTTCAGGAAGTACATTATAATATTCTGACATATCTTGATAATCTGAATCCCAAGAACTTTTCTTATTACTGAAACTTCCCATGCCTTCATTTATATACCATCCTTCTCTTATATACAAATGTGAATTAAATGGAGTTCCTAGCAATCTTTTACACATAAAATTGCTAATAGCATATTCAGTCCATTTGCCAGTAATATCTCCGTCCCACATTCTCATAATAATTCTTTTGAACACATCAAGAATGTTTTTCTTTTCTAACTCTGTCGCATACTTTACAACAGTCTCTTCATCAGACAAAGAGTCCTCCCTCTCTATCCTCTTCTGCATCTGCTCCTTATTAGCAAAAAGACCTTCATCCAACTTATTTTTTCTAATAAACTTCACAACAAAAACATACTTTTTTTATTTATCGGTATTCCAACAAGATATAAAAACAAGATTTTTCGTAGATTTTTCTTGAATTTTTTGATAATTTTTTAGCATTTTTTCACAATTTTTTCAATGCTTTTTTTACAAGTCATCCTCCAATGTCCCAGGTCATTCTAAAAGGAAATAATCTATTTTATTAGGGATTTACCATCCAAAAATTCTTCCTCTCCTGGGGCATCTATTCCTGTAATATTATAATACAAAAATTATATCCTGAACAAACCATTTCAATAATCTGCTATCTCCCGGCTAGGGAATCTTGCAATAGAAATTCCTGGTAAATATAATAGAATTTCTTACTTTTTCTGGGGTCTCTAGAATTCTTTTGATGGGCCAAAAAAGTTTCTTTTTTCTCTTGGAGGGCTCTTAATTGATAGCTGAATCCGACGTCCCGGCAGCCAGACCCCCAGGGACTAGCCCCCCACCCCCGGCTAGCACTCGCATTTCTCTCATGACTGCACAGCACCTTCACAGCATTGCATCACAGCACACTACATGCTACACTACACTCTATCACACTCTTCGCTCTCATTGCGTGCACATCATTCATACTACATCTAGCATAATGCATTTCACTCTCTTCGTCTCGCATCATATCACATCAATGATGTGCCGCGATAAAAGTAATGCGTACTTCGCGCTCGGATAATGATACATAGCTGTGCATGCTTTTTCGTCATTGAATGGGTGCATCCCAGGCACTGTCAGTTTTAGGCATGAGTTAGGTATTCTAGCAAGGTACATGCCGTATATGTGGCTAGTGCTCACGAGGCTTGGATAAGGTACAATAGGGTATAGTGGGGGTATGCAGTAAAGTAAATGCAGAAGTAAATGCAATCTATAGATACCATATCTGGATTATTAAACATATCAAGTGTCACCCAGGACCTGGGATGATGGTTGTGAGTTAGCAAATGTAGAATAACTTTTGCTTTTAGCATCTATTATGCATTTATTTGCATTGATAAAAGGTTATCTGGATAAGGCTCTAAGTGGTTAGTAGTCAAGTATGCAAGGGTGAAGTTATTAAAAGATTGTGTATTCGTGAGAATAGAAAAGTGGATCTTCTAGGATAAAAGTTAAATAAAAGCTAAAAGGTATCTTAACAGTTGCATGATATCTTTGATACTGTGGAATGGCTATGTAGATTCAGGTGTCCTGGGTGCATGTCATGAGTCAAATGACATGGTTGATGGCCATAGGGATTCCTTTTAGCTTTCTAACTCATGGTTATTGTAGAATCCATGCATAAGTGTAGTAAATTTACATTAAAAGTTGGTTTAGGGAACTAGTGTTAGTAATCAATGGGTTAGAGAGTTGAGTGAAAAGGTTGTATCGGGGGAGAATCTCTTATTAAATGTCTGAGGTTTTTGTAGAATTGGGGTGAGTTAATAATCTAAAAGCCATGGCTTAGCCCATCCTAGATTGGCCATACTTTGAGTTTGGGGAGATCTTAGCTTTCCCGGGGAATGTCTAGGAAATTCTAACTCATGACATGTATGGAGTGTTGTGGAGTTCATATGAAAAAAGGAATCCGGTTAGGATTCCCTTAATCTTACCATAGTTGTGGTGCATATGTCAGATTCATATATCTTAAATCCAAACTTTGAATAGAACCTGATTAGTTGGTTCTTGTCTTTGTCGGATTCATTTCTCTTGAGAGGTATCACATTCAGGTATAGATTATAATCGTTCAACTCTTGAATTGTACGGTTCATCAAAGCTGTTGCGATACCTTGTCCGCAATGAGAAGGAGAAGTGGAGATCAGGATTAGCTTAGCAAACTTTCCTCCGAACTCTCTAGAATATCTGACTGAATCATCACTGTCTAAGTCAACACAGACCTTGCCGATTCTTTCACCGTTTTGGACTGCGTTGACGTAACAGTATCTGTTTGTTCTGATAACCTCGATATTGAAATACTTTGTAATCATATCAAGGTATTTATCAACAACCTGTTTATACCTGGATTCCCATTCCTCTCAAGATTTTCTTGTTGATGACAGTGTCTTGATAGACTTTGTAGATTTGCTCGACAACAGATTCAGAACCCATGCTGACGACAGACCATCTGTGATAGCCGCTGTTGCGAATCTTCTGGTCATAAGGGTATTTCTTCTGTAACGCATGAAGAGCTTCATCATCAATTACACCTTTCTTGGTGTCAACAGGCCATGTATACCAGTTGATTGTGTAATACTTGAAATCAGAATGCATTCCGTATCCGTCACTTAATTCAAGCCGAAGAAGAAAAGTTTCAATCATACTGTTGTTCTTTTTTGTATTACAAATATAACACTTTGTTTTGATTCCACAAAATAAAAGTGAAACATTTTCGTGAGTTCCGTTGAAGGAATCTTCCCCGGATCAGGTGGAGGGAAAACTGTTCTCAAAGTCATGGGAGATCCGGGGAAAAGCTAGGATCGGTTTATGTCCAGCAACTCACGAAGCTATGACATCCTGCATAACAAAAAAGGAATCCGATTTGGATTCCTTAATTGTCAAGTGCTTGTTGTTTACCAGTTGGGACCAGAACACAGTTGGACGATAAGTCCGATGCCTGTTGCAGGAGTGGAGGTGGTGATGACTGCCTCAGCTCCAGGAGACATGTCATCTGGTTTCCAGTCAGGATGTTCTTCCAGGAATTTTCCAGCCTGGATGATTTCTTGGATGTACTGCGGAATCATGGTTACCAGATTGTAGGACGGAGATATTTGACCTTGTAGATATTGATGTTGGACCAGTTGCCGAACTGCTGTTCTCTCTTGTACAGCTTGGACTGGAGCTCTTCGAAGTCACCGTCTTCCAACAGGTTGATTTTCTTGCTGCTGTCAAAGACAATCTGATTCTTCTTGCCGACTGTGACATCAGCTGCAAACAGTTCTGTTGTTCCGATTGAAGTAGTAAGTCTGTATACTGCCATAGTTGTTATTGTTTTTCCTATACAAATATAACACTTTGTCTTGATTCCGCAAAATTTATTTTAAGCGAAGTTCACTTTCCGGAAAGACATAGTAAGTGTTGCCGTGCTTGACCCGGTAGAGGGTTTCAGAAGATCGGTTAATCTCACCAGAAGAAGTTCTGTCACCAACTGGAATGATTCCACAAATAGACATCCCATCACTGAACCAGGATTTGCAGAACTCTGATTCACCGGAGTACCGGACAGTCTCACCGATATTGAATTTGAAATTGTTCATATTATTTGCGTCTTGAAATTTTTGCACGGATGTTGTCATAGAGGTCTTCAGCTTTCATGAACAGATAAGTGGCAATGATGATAGAGATAATCATGATAGCAATTGCAATAAAGATTGAAAGAATAAAACCCCAGAAAGTCATAATCAATTGTTGTTTCTTTTTGTACTACAAATATAATACATTTTTCTCATCCTGCAAAATAAAAATGAAAAATGTGAAAACTTTTTTATGAGCAGGATTTCAGCCCGGGGAAATTTTCCCTAGATGGAGAAAATTTGACTTTGAGCCAATGCAGTAGAATCCATGGTCTTTCCACGGTGGATGGTTCTATGACTCACGACAATTGTTGAACCTTTTGATTTGATGTCAACCTTGTTGTTTGCCAGATATGGAATTTGATCTTCCATTTCATGGAATTCTTCCCAGGAATTCCTAAACCTTAACTCACGACAAAAAATGATATTTGATTATCAATCAGTTATGGAGGGCAAAAAATAAATTTATGGAAATATCGTGGAACTTAGCATTAGTTTTTTAGAATTTTCTCCATTGTGGAAAGTTTTTCTTCTAGCATTCATGTTTACTTCATGTTTTGCTATGTTCATCAATCACCCAGGACCTGGGTTGACTGCAGTGAGCATGGCATGTCATGTTGAATTCCATGGCATTTAGCTTCCTCGCTCTGAGTTGAGGTTTTAGAATAGCTAGGAGAAAATTCTACATATTTTCTAAAGTTTTGCCATTATCTGTGAAAGCAAAAAAGGAATCCGAGATCGGATTCCTTTGAATTGCAATATTGTTGTTGACCGTTTATATTCCGTTGTTGATGTAATCATCTGAAGCAAAGGTCAACGCGTAATCAATAGATTCGTCAATGACATTGATGCATTCATAGATTTCATTGAGAGTCTTTTCATCTTTCACCTTACCTTCAAGTTGGTTAAGTTCATGAACTCTCTCATTGCATCTGGAAATGAATCCGTCAATGTACAAATCAGTCATGACTGGATTGCACTGTTTGCCGACATGCTTGACATCATATTCAGTGACCTCTTTGATAGTCTGAATCTGGTCTGAATACTTGTTGTTCGTACAAGCAATCATTGCAAAGACAGAAGCAAGAATGAAGAATCTTTTCATATCGGTTTCCTTTTTGTATTACAAATATAATACAATTATCTTATACTACAAAATAAAATTGCAAAAGTTTTGTGAGTCAGTTTTTCCTCCAGTTTTCCCCGGGATGGATGGATCTCCCATGACTTTGAGCAACAAACCGATCCATCTTCCCGGGAAATGTCCGGATCGGATTCAACTCACGATGATATAAGAAACATAGTAAAAAGAAGAATCCCCCACTTTCGTGAAGGATTCTTCAAAAGAGTCGTACAGCAATTGACCTTATTTGTTTCTTTTCTTCCGCCGCTGGGCATGGAATCGTCTCCAGCACAAGTCGGTTATTTCGTCGTAGCAGTCTTCGTCGATGCAGAGAGTGCAGTTATTTCCGTAGACGATTGTTCCGTCTTCTTCATACTGCGTCATCTCGTCTTCAGTGAGATAATTGTAGATTTGGCTCTGGGGCCAGGTAACGCGAATCATATTGATTACAGTTTGATAATCCTGTCAATCTTAGGATAGACGGACAAACCGCCCCAAGTACCGCGAAGGAACATGTCTCCCCAAGGATCAACACCGATATACTCGATAACTCCTTCTTTGCCAGCATAGTCATTGCCAGACCACTTGTCATCCATACTGATGATTCTGATTCTATCTCCGATTTCGTACATATTGTTGTTGTTTTTTCCTATACAAATATAACACTTTATTCTTACACCACAAAATTAAAGTGACCAAAACTTGCAATCATAAATGCGACAGCAGAGATGATCAGTGCAACTAATGCAATTGCAGCGGAGGATTCGTTGATTTGTTGATTCATTGTTGTTCCTTTTTGTATTACAAATATAACACAATTATCTTATTCCACAAAATAAAAGTGAAAAAGTTTCATGAGTAGCGGAGGCCAAGAATTCCCCGGATCAGGGGGAAATTGCCCAAGACTTTGAGCAACATTATCTAAGCCAGGGGTTAAAAAGCTCCGGATGGTTATATTGCTCACGAAGCCAATACATATATGTAATGTCCATCAAGTGGAGAAGAAACATGAAGTGCTTCAAGTTATCTTTACTTTTCTTAAGTTTTCTTAAGTTTCTTAAAATTTGCATATTCATACATGTCATGGGTGCATGTCGTGAGCACAGTTTCTAAAGCTTTTTAGGATACCCCATGAAACCTTTCATTTTTCTTTGCTAATGAAAAAATTTAGATTTTCTCTTGTGTTTTCTTTTGCTCGTTTTTTATTTGCCTGGAGATTAGTGGGGTTGAACAAAATCAGCGACGAGTTAGAGCATCTCGAAATAGAATATCTTTTCCCATGCTTTTAACACAAAGCACAGCAAGCTAGCGGATACCTAGCAAAATCTTTCTACTTTCCGAGATCAAAAAAGAAAATCCCCCACTTTCGTGGAGGATTCCCTTTGATGTCTGATATTGCTGGATTATCTGGAGACTTTGGCAAGCTCCGCATTCAGGCGGTCAATCTCATCAAGAAGATCAAAGATAACAGCACCTTCAATGTTCAGGCACTTCTCGTAGACAGAGAGCTTGTCATTCTCGATAACCTCCCTGATTTTGTCATGAATTCTGGTATAATTCGTATCAACCATTGTTGTTTCTTTTTCTACTACAAATATAACACAATTGTCTCATACCTGCAAATTTATCTGAGATTATTTTTCTGAATCACTTTTCCATAGCACTCTACATCTCTTAAAACCCATGCTCACGACAAAAATGCTATATTGATTATCAAGCAGTTATGGAGGACGTTAGAGAAATTATGGAAATTTAGTGGAAAAATAAGAAGAATTTTTTCATACTTCTTCCATAGTAAAAGTTAGCTTCATGTTTAGCTGCAGTTAGCTTAGCTTTCTAACAATCGCAGTGACACCCAGGTCATAGGTTCAATGTCGTGTGCCAGTTATGCTTAGTTAGCCCCATGCTAGCTGCAGTTACCTCGCTCTGAGCTCAGCTTCTAGAAGTTCTAGGAAAAGTTTTCACAAATTCTTGAAAGTTTGCCACATAACTAGACATAGCAAAAAAGGTTGCTAAGCTTAGCAACCTTTGATGTATCTGATTTGTTGACTTACTTATTCGTCATCTTCATCTTCGTCATCTTCCTCTTTCTTGGGCAGGACGTACAGCGGAAGGCCGAGGATTTCTCTGAAGAGATTCTGAGACATGAAATAGTGAATCACGATGTCACCGACCAGGTCTTTGTTGTCAGTAAGTGCAATTGCATCGACGAGACCTGCCTTGACACTGTCATTGACAGCCATGACCATCATATCTCTGGTAATGATTTCCACTTTGATGTTTCCGTTTGCCATATCTTGTATTGTTTTTCCTATACAAATATAATACTTTATTCTTGTTCCGCAAAATAAATCTCATTATTTTTCAAACTTTTTTATGAGCAAGAAAACTAAAAGAAATCCCGGGAAAAGCTAGGATCAAACTGTTCTCAAAGTTGCAGGAGATCCACACTTTTCCCGGGGATGTCTAGGAAAATCTAACTCACAAAATCAGATGTTCCTTGATTTGAATATTGCTTTGATATGTGTATTGTCTGTAATTGATATACCGAAATCTTTCTTCCAACAATCTTCCAAGAAAGGTACACGAAATGCATTCCGATAGATGCATGTAAATCCTCTCATGTTTCTGAAGAATTCAGAATCTGTAATCGGAAAATAGTTCTCATTGACCTCACGTTTCCAGTTGACCAGCCAACGATATTTCAGAAGATAGTGAACAAAGTTCTTGTTGTTAGTGATATGTCCCCATCTTCTTTCAAACTCCTCAATGTATCTAATGAGCTCGGGTTTGTTTTCTTCTACATGTTCAAAGAAAGTATCAAGAAGATTTTCATCAGTCGGACGGTTGATAGAATCTGCAGGCATCATGTCTCTTACACACACGAAATCAAAACCAGATTGACAAACCCTTTGCCAGAATGTTGTAATGTCATCTTCAGATTGTGCATAAGAATAAACCTCATGGATAACAGAAGATAGAACCATGACTCTTACTCGGTCTTGAGACAAGAATTTTTCCACTTCCTGCCAGTTGTAAGTAAAGTAAACTTGCACATCTTCATCTCCAAGATGTCCGAATTTACCTCTCGCAATGTCAATCATTGTCTCTGATATGTCATAACCGACAAGTGTGGCTTTAATTCCGTATTGTGGCAATATGTTTGCAAGTGCACTGATAAGTACTCCATCAGCACATCCGAAGTCTACGAAAAGCCACTCATCATATTTACCAAGTGGAAGCTTGTTAAGAAAGAATAATTTATCTTCAAGACCCTTTGCCATGTTCTTGTTGTATGAATCTAGATTGGCAAACTGGCCACCTACTTCCATTTCATATACTTTTCCGATTTGCATCTTATTGATATACATTGTTGTTTTTATATTTATCGGATTTTATGAGTTGAATCCGATCCGGACATCCCGGGGAAAGCTAGGATCTCCCATGACTTTGAGCGAAGAAACCCCATGAAGTATAGCTACTTGGATTTTCTTCGACTCACGACCTTGTTATATTCTATGTCAAAATCTTTGCTTTTTTGACAGATATGATATACTTTGTCAAAAAGAAAAAGGATACCTAACTAGGTATCCTCTTTCTAGAATGGCATTCAAATATGTCTTATTCAGACTGAAGCTTCTTGTACAGTTTGATGTTGAGGGCTCTGGTGTAGATTTCCGCGAACTCGATATGCTTGCTGAATCCGACGAACTCTCCGTAGAGAACGGGAGCGATCAGCATCAAGATTCCTAGGAAGAAACTGTTGTTCGCGGCAAGAATCATGCCAGCCATGAAGGTCAGAAGCATCATGAAAGCTTCAACGTTAATCAGGAGGTACTTGACGAAAGGCTTCATATCTGTTGTTGTTTTTTCTTATACAAATATAATACTTTTTTCTTGTCCTGCAAAATTTATTTAACAAGTCTGATTGATAGTGAATCGCTATCAATCTTGATAGCGGAGGTATTTGCCGGCAATCTGCTGTATGAACTGTCCTTAATCAACTCGATTGACAGGACTGAATTTGTATCAAGATAAATTATTCTCTTGCCTCCGTTGATGAACGGATAGTCACAGTGCTCGTTGTCGGTCGCGAGAACCAAGACATTGCTTGCATTGTAGCAGTCAACAATCTTTGTTCGCAGGATTTCATCATCTGCCGTAGTATATCCGTAGAATGTCTCATAATCGACTCCGTTTATACCTCTGCCTCTTGCAATATTGGTCTTGATAACAAAGTTGCAATTCGTCTTTTCGATTTCTTTGATGATGGTGTTGATGATAGCAGCGTCCATATTGTTTCCTTTTTGTATTACAAATATAATACTTTTTTCTTGTCCTGCAAAATAAAAGTGGAAAAAATGCAAACTTTTTTATGAGTTAGATTTTCTCCACTTTCCCCGGATCAGGTAGGAATTTTCATCTGCTCAAAGTCAAGCTAAAGAAATGCCAGGGAAGAATGCATTCTTAGCTTCTTTGCTCACGACATTAAATGGTGTTGCCTGGATGCATCTTGTTATATGCTTGGCCGGCTTCAGTAAGTTTGCCATCATAGCTTCTTAAGATGCTAAAGTTTTCTTCTTCCGGAAATAGAATTTCTTTTCCCCAGCTTCCATGTAGAAATCTATCTTGTTCTATGTAATCTACCTGACCTACATATTCCATGTTATTCTTTCTGAACAATACTACTGTTCCGACCTTGATTACTAAGTTATTGATTACCATTGCGTTATAAATATTTTTGTTCTTTGTATATTTATCTATGAGTTAGAAATTTCCAGGATACCCTTACCCCTAGGTAAAGAATTCCATGCTCAAAGTAAAATCCGATCTTAGCTTTTCCCGGGATGTCTGGATCTCCTGTGACTCACGATAGTTCCCCACTACATGTATAAAACACCTCTGCTACCTTGACTTGCGGGGGCCCGGATCAGTTCTCAGCAGGGGCCAGCCGGCTTCAGAGGTAGCAGAAGTAAGTAAAATCAGAATTTAAATTGTCTTGCAATCGGCCGGTCTCTTGACCGCCGTACGGACGCAGCCTTATTGCCGCGTATGCCAGAAAGATGGAGCTTGTTCAACATAGTATTGTTGCTGAGAAGATTAGTCGTTTCCGAAGATGAAGTACAGGATGACAGAGATTGCCAGGATTCCAATCCAGACAGAGAGCTTGATACTGATGATGAATTTGTAGAACCAGACCACGATAGCAATCACGGTGGGGAAGCAGAGAATGACGACAGCAATCAGAGCAATGGTGAGGATTCCTTTCAGCATATCTTGTATTGTTTTTTCCTATACAAATATAATACTTTTTTCTTGTCCTGCAAAATTTTTATACAGTTTCTTTCAATTCGTAGTAGTCATAGTACCGGTTGCATTCATAGGCACTGTCGTTGAGGGCCTTTACCAGACTCTTGCCAGTCTTGGGTTTCTCCGGAATCTTGCTGTTCCAGCTGTGACCGCATTCGAGAGTGTAGCCGAAGACCTGGGTAGTCAGGTACTCCATCGTGCCAGTGTACTCGGTCTTTCTGTTGTGATGCCAGGAAATGATAGTATATACTTTCGCCATAGTTTATAAATTTATTCGTTATCTTCTTCCTCTTCTTCCTTCAACATCTCTTCATATGCTTTCTCATCCTTCTTGTCAGCATAGTCAGGATAGATGCTATCAACAGCTGTCGACAGCCGCTCAGTATATTCTTTAAGGACGTTCTTGAGATCAGCATAAGTGTATGCCCCAGTGTTGCAACCGCGGACACAGTTCTCGATTTCATATCGGATGTCACGAAGGATATCCATGATGTACAGTACATCAGAGAGTTCCTCAGTATTCCAACCTTCTTGTCTCAGGTAGTCTTTGTATTCTTTAGTCATGTCAATTGTTGTTATTGGTTTGCACTACAAATATAACACAATTATCTTATACCACAAAATTTTTGTGACATTTTTTGAAAAAAGTTTCGTGAGCTCGGGGAAGAAAAGCTTAGCCATTCCCTGGAGGATCTCCCCATGACTTTGAGCATAGATGCCGATCCGGGCTAGGGATAGCTCAGCTGCTCAAAGTGAAAAAGCCATCTGGAATCCCGGGAAATGTCTGGGGAAAATCTAACTCATGAAAAAATGCTAACTTTATTTTGCGGAAACAAAAAAAGTTATTATATTTACTGTGGATAAAAAAGGTAATGAATATGGCTAAGAAAAGCAAGAAGACTGAAGAAGTCATCGTGGATGCCGTTGACATCATGGCTCGAATCAAGATGAATGTGAAGTCCAATCCTTCTATGGAGTACAGCCCGTGTGCGTTCGGAACAGAGTTCACCAATTGGAAGAACTACATCGAGAAAGATGTCGAGACTATGAAAAAGAATTTCATGCCTTCGATTGGCAGTCTCGTGAAAGACCAGGAAGGAAACACTTACCGGTTTGAAGATATCCGCAAGGAGACTGCTGAAGAGAGGGTGAACAACGAACCTGTCTCTGTTGATGTCTACATCTTTGACCTTATGATTGTCCAGTAAAATGACAGACAAAGAATTCAAGACATTCAAACGGAATCTCAAAAAGAAAACCGTCTATGAAATCCGGGCAAAAGAATTCAATAAGGTTGACGGTGCATATTTGAGAAGAATCTTCTTATACCCCAGGAATGTAAAGGTGAAAGGTTCAACTATCACATTTGACATCGAGAACTGGGTAACCTTGAAACCAATGACCATTTCATATGACAGGACTGAAATAGAATTGTTTGCCTTCGGGCCTGACAAATCCTGACAATAGAATACATTGCTTGCTCTTGATCCAGATAGCTCCTCAGTTGAGGGGCTATTTCTGTTTTATCTCGGACAGTAGGTTTTCATATGAAAAATATACCTTAAGGTATCCAGGGGTTGAGAAAAAGTAACTCACGACAAAAATTGATACTTGACTATCAATCAGTTAGAGAGCCTAATTTTATATGCATATATTATATATGAAGAAATATATATATTTTCTAAGGTTGAAAATTAGCTAAAGTTAAGATGCATTAAAGAATGCTTAATTTGCATAACTGGTGTCATCCTGTGTCCTGGGTTACACTTCGTGAGTAGGCAAGCCCCATGAAGTCAAGTGCAAATAACTCTTCATAACTCTGAGTGCTCAACCCCAGAGAAATTATAAGAATTCTTATAATTTGCCATAGTTTCTATAAATTTCTGGCAAACCTTGGAAGATCAGATTGCTAGAAAGTACCTGAGAAAAGAAATTAAAGATTTTTATTAATAGAATTTTGCACAAAAAAAGAAGAATCTTTTTGGAAAAGATTCTTCAAATTCTTCTGGAAATATTTCTGGAAATATTTCTGGAAATTCTTCTAAGATTTTTCAGAGAATTAAAACCCTTCATTCGTCAAATGTTCTGCAAAAGCTTTCAATGCATCACTGCACTGCTGCATCATCTCGAACCGTTCCTTGACTGGTATCGCATCAGCCCGCCTCATCCAACTTTCATATCTAATCCATGGAGCATTGACATTCGTATGATTTGCGACGACAACCCATCCTCCTTCATTGAAGACTTCCAATGTATAACTGTTGAAGAAATATTCAACAACTGTTCTATAGAATCTGAAACCAGACATAGGAGAGTTGACATGAATTTTGAAGTATTCAATAAGTTTGCCGTCATCCTTCTTGAAAGTATTGATAGTCTCAGTCATGTCTGTTGTTATTGGTTTGCATTACAAATATAACACAATTATCTTGTTCCTCAAAATAAATCTCACTTTATTTCATGAGCTGCGGGAGTGATGGTGATCCTCATTCCCTGGTGGATCTCCCATGACTTTGAGTGATATCCGATCTTAGCTTTTCCCGGGATGTCCGGATCGGATTCAACTCACGAAGCTTGTTGACATAGACATACAAGAAAAGGGAACCGTTGTGGTTCCCTCGTCTTAGCGGAGTTGAGGAGGATCAGATCTCGGTGGTGTAAGTCTTTGCACACTTGATAGCCTCAGCGATGTCCTCGGTTAACGGACAGTTCCAATCATTGCAGAGGAACAGGCTGTTGGTAAAACGGCGGACGACACCCAGGCGGAAAATGTCACCCCTTGCTTCATCGACTTTGTGGGTGCCGTCAGGATTGCGGGGGTACAACCGCTCCTGCTTGTTGGTAAAGTAAGCCGAGACAGAACCCTTCGGAAGATTGTAAGCCCGCTCAATCGCGAGACCAGACAGGAAAATTTCACCCTCACTGGTCACGTACACGAAATCAGGAATCCTTTTGGTGAATTTGGTACCGGCACCCCAGCGAACCATGCTGTTTGGACTGACTTTTGCCTTCAGGTCATTGACCTCCTTCTGCAGCTGGTCAACTTTGTTCTTGTACCCGTTCTTGAGTCCTTCCTCATAGGAGACTTTGGTCTTGAGGCCATCGTTCTCCTTTCGCAGGAGTTCTACTTCGACCTTAAGGTCATTGATCTTTTCCACCCGAGCATTGACTGCACGGACAGCGGAATCATTGGCCTCCTTGTACCTCTCGATACGGGCATTGGCCTCGGCCAGTTCCTTGCGGAGATCAGCAATCTCCTTGTCTTTGTCGGAATCACCCTGCAGTTCACGGAGGGCATTGAGGTTCATGATGATAACGGTACCGTCAGGACGGTTGATGGCGACTTCATTGTCGCGAAGAACGAATTCTCTGTTCATATTGTTTGATTTATTGTTTCCTTTTTGTATTACAAATATACAATCTTTTTGTGAGACCCCAAAATTTATTTGAGGTCCCACTCAAGATTTATTTTTTAGTCCATGGCCCAGTACTCAGCCTCATCAGAGATGGCCTTGTAGACTGCATCGATGACGTCATCATCCTCAATGTCAATCGGATGGGTGGCACCGGTCTCGTCTTCCCACTCTTCTCCGTCGAGCATGTCGAGAACCTCATCGGCGGCATCATCATTCCAGCCGCAGCCGTCCGCGATTTCACGGAGGTACTTGCCTCTCTGATACTCGTTGTCGAAGTCGTCGGAGTGCCAGTGATTGTCAGCATATTCGGAGACAACATCGGAGATGATTTCAAGAATTTCGTCGTTAATCATGGTATTGTTTGTTTTTATTGGTTTACGATACAAATATAATACTTTATTTTGATTCCTGCAAATTTATCTGAGATTATTCTTCCCAGCCAGTTTCACCGTCATAATCATCAAAGGCATCTTCAACGGCCCACTCGCATTCGCAGTTGCTGAAGATATGATAGCCCTCTTTGTCAAGTGCGCACTTGCAGGCCCACACTGCATCGTCACGGTCGTCATAGTCCTCGGCATGCTGATCGAGCCAGTCAATAGCGGCATCATGAACATATTCCGGGCTGTCGTCGTACATCGCATCCGTGTCCTCTTCCTCTACCTCTTTCTCCTCCACACTGGCAACGACCATGCTTTCAACATTGGAACCGTCCGGGCCGTCCATTACATTGCAGGCATCCGAGACAATTTTGTTCCAGACCTCATCGGTGACAGTAGCATCCAGGCTCTCACCCTCTTCATTGCACATATCCGGCAGGTCATCGTAGTCGACAGGGACACGGACAGTGATAGAGAAATTGACGTCAACGTAAGCGATTTTCTTAGTAGCCATAGTAGTTGTTGTTATTGGTTTGCATTACAAATATAACACTTTATCTTGATTCCGCAAAATTTATTTTGCAATCTGCTGCAATTTTTTCAGAGCAGCCTTCTTGATCTGGCCAATCCTAGTAGTGGTCAGACCCATCCGCTCGGCAACAACCTCGACATCAAACGGATTGTCATAACCGATACCGAAGAGCATCTTGATAACCTCTCTTGATCTCTCGTCAAGGCTCATCAGCAGACTATTGACCTTGCTGGAATTGTCCTCAGCCTCAACCTCTTTCTCGTAATCGTTGTCCACTGCAGAATGCTGGATATATCTAGGATTGCTCTCGAAGGTAGATTCGTCACCCCAGACAGAGTCTATCGAGCTCTGCATAACATCGTCAAGGTCCTGGTCAGACTTAATCTTGATTCCGTTCTTTGCAAGTTCCTCCTTGATTTCGTCCAAGGTCGGGTCGCGGTGCCATTCCTGGAAGAAAGCAGCCTTAATCTTGAGAACCTTATTCCCGATTTTCTGGCTGTTCGACTTTCTCATGAACTTGTCCGTCGTCTGGGCATAATTGGTCATAGCCTGACGGATGTACCACTGAGCAAAGGTGATGAACCTGAACTTCTTGCTGATGTCAAACTTGGGAACTGCATTCATCAGACCAATCGTACCCTCATTGACATAGTCAAGAACCTTGCTGTCGTCATTGTGGGCATAGGTCTTTGCAACGGAGAAGATGTACAACTGATTAGCATTTGCAAGCACAGTAGTAATCTCCTGTTTCCGGGTCTCGGATGCGGTCTGATACTCGACAAGGAGGGCCTTCTCTTCAGCAGCAGACAGTCTCTTCAGATTCTTAACAGACCTGAGATAGGATTCAATCTCGGAAGTATGGGTGATAATCTTTTCGGTTTTCTTAGCCATGATATTGTCTTGTTTGGTTTGCATTACAAATATAACACAAATTAATTTATCCGCAAAATTTATTTGAGATTTTTTTCAGTATGATTTTTGGTTTCCATCTATATATAATACGGACGGGAGAGCATTTTGTTTCAAAAAAAGTGAGATTTTTTCGTGAGTCACGGGAGTGCGGTGATCCCCATTCCCTGGGGGAATGTCTCGTCGCTTTGAGCATAGATGCCGATCCGGGCTAGGGATAGCTTAGCTGCACACGAAGATCAGGGGTCTAAGACAAAAAAGGGAACCGTTGTGGTTCCCTTTCTTGTTGATGTATCTGTTGATTTGATTTACCTTCTGTTCCAGCAAGACCTGGCAAAGGCCCTCTTGAACTCGGCCCAGTCCTTGCAGGTCTTGAACAGACGGTGAGGATTCATGTACTCCTCATCCGGGAAGTAATCCTTGACCAGCACGACGAGATGAGAGGTGATGTCAATGACGGTTGAAGGATTCTGAAGCGGCTGACCGTTGACGACCATATGGACCTTCCTCTCTTTCATAGTAGAGTACCAGACCATTCCGGTAATCTGGATATCGTCCATTCGGCTGGGAATATGAAAACGGAGAGGACTGGCATGCATGTCAATGTACTTGCCGCCATTGTTGGGGAAGTCCTGGGCATAGGAGGCACACAGGACGAAGTTTGCCAGCTGGCCCTCAATCTTGCGGGTACACTTCGAACCGCAGTAGAGAGAAGCATTGATGGAATCGAGAGGAGTACCGGAGTAGTTATTCTTGTCAAAATCTTTCATGTTGGTCTGTTTGTTGGTTTGTACTACAAATATACAACCTTTTTCTCACACCGCAAAATTAAAGTGCGATAATTTTGAAGTGCCTGCCGTCAAGATGCTTGCTGACCCACTCTTCACACTCATTCAAAGTTCCAGCGAACTGGTCAGAGATAAAGGCTCTTGTATCAGGTCCGATGTTGAGGATGACAGCACGGTGGGTAGGGGCAGGAGTGAAGACATCGGTGACCTTCAGGTAGTATTTGGTCCGGGAATAAGAGTTCCACATCCGAGGTTCATCAACCTTGATTTCAAGCACACAATCCTTCATCTCAATAGAGTAGACTCTGATGTCAGACCAAGTCTCGTACCAAGTCTTACAAGGACGCTCTTTGTAGATCAGCTTCTGACAAATCCTACCGCGGTCAGTACTCCAGTCAATATGAGGAGACCCGGACTGAAACAGGTCATTGTATTTGTTGTCGCAGATAACCTTCCACTGTTCCGCGGTGAATTCCTGGATGTGTTCCAAGAGGATGCTCTCCACCTGGTTATATCCGCTGTCAACCTTAGAGAAGTCAAGGCCAGGGAAATGTCCAGCAAATTCCTGAAGGAGGGAGGAGTATTCAAAATTCGTTGCCATAGTAGTTGTCCGTATTGGTTTGCATTACAAATATAACACAAATTACTTTATCCGCAAAATTTTTTTCACTTTTTTTCGTGAGTTACCGGAGTGATGGTGATCCTCATTCCCCGGGATCGGTTGGGCAACTCAGAGTCATGGGAGATCCGGGAAACCCGGGAGATGTCCGGATCGGATGTAACTCACGAACCTTGTTGACCACATACAAAAAAGAAACAGGCTCCTGTTAAGGAACCTGTTAGTCTGTTTTGTTTGATTCTTGCCAGGGCGTTGACCGAACCCCCATACACGTGATTTTCTTTTATTCGCTTCGGTGCACCTCTGCCTGGAGTAGAAGACAAAAAGAAAAGCCTCTCCAGCGT